>Ga0208788_1000237_pt1 | contig 27876 bp, 27 predicted proteins | sample Wag4_2014_7_11_3_FD_187363 | JGI IMG/M metagenome (GOLD analysis project Ga0208788, IMG submission 187363) | Fresh water mixed with fracking chemicals microbial communities from Ohio, USA - Utica-2 Time Series FC 2014_7_11 (SPAdes) (version 2) ...
CCTCGACCGATGCAAGATAGGGTTGGATTAAAACATCGCGCTCGCGGCACAGCGTCAAAAAGCGTTCGTTGGCGCTCGGATCATCGACTAACACACGATGTGTTTCGAAGGAGCCCGCCCCGACAGCGGGCTTGATGACGACATCCGTCCAGGGTGAGTCCGACAGGATCTCCGTCAAGCCTCGCACCTCACCGCAACGAGCCAAAATCGTCGGCGTTACTGGGACTCCGCGCGCTTGCAGATCGAGTAGATAGCTTTTGTGCGCATTGCGGCGAATCACATCGATCGGGTTCCACAACGGTGCGCGGCGCGATGCTGCCTCGGCCCACCGCAAAAAATCGTCAGCCTGATGGATGTAGTCCCAAGTTGACCGAATAACTGTGGGTGTCGAGTCGACAGCGTCGACGTCCTCTTGCCACGGCACCATACGCGCGTCGATACCGGCTTCAGTCAAAGCATCGAGCAATAAAGGCTCATCCACATCGGGCTCAGGCAGAGGCCGACAGGTCGCAATCTTCAGTGGAATCATGATCGGGATGTGTTTCTATTTAGCAGTATCAAACCAAAAATCATGACGCCAAGATTAACCGTTCCGATTAAAAAAAACGGAGCGCTACGATCAACCAAGTCGTATAGCCAACCACCGACCGCCGTCGTAAACAGGATGCCGAACGACGCGAATATCCCCGCTAAGCCAAATACGGCTCCGCGTACATCGCGCGGTGCCTCCTGACCCAACACGGTTTGACTCGCAATGATGGCGCAAATCTGTCCCATACCCAGCATGATCGCCACAGGTACGATCCAATCACTTGCCGGGTCGCCGACGAAGCCACCGGCGATGTAGCCGGCACCTGCAACCGACATCGCAATCACACCTGCCGCAATTCGGTTGAGGCGATCCAGCAAGAGACCAAAAAAAACGGCGAATACCAGCGCTGAAACGTTCGCTATCACGAAGGGTCGCGTTGCGGCGGAAACTGCTTCGCCAACGGTTTGCCCATTGGCGATCGCCGTCTGCTGCAATCGCGCACTAAAGAAGGTGCCTATGACAATACGATCGGCAAACGAGACGAACTGCAACAAATAGGCAAACCAGATTCGAGGATTTGTGCGGGCGGCGGCTAATCCCGTTCGCAGTAATGCCATAAGCGGTTCGCGCTCGCCAATCTCGCTTGGCGTACCACGACGTAAACCACTCCAGCAAACGAGCGCAGATAGCAAACACAAGGCTGCTGCGAGACCCAGAGTCACTTGACCTGCCGTGCTTGCATCCATGCCGTTCTCGGCCAAGCGCTGAGGAAATTTGCCAAGCACTAGCACCGCCAAGGTGGCGCCGAGCCCCTGACACAAGCCGGTGATACCTACAAATAGCCCTCGCGATTCTTCCTTCGGCGTATCGGCAAGAACCGTTGCCATCATGCAACCAACGGCAGCGACGCCAACGGCGAAAAACAAAGAGCACGCCAGCAGCTGCGGCACGCTTCTCGCTAAGGGATATAAGAAAAAGCCGGCAGCAAGCCAAAGAAATCCTAGAGTGTAGACAGGCCGGCGCCCGATCTTGTCCGACAAAGCACCAATCGGTGCAACCAGCAGCAAAGAGAGTAATTCGTTACTAAACCCGAGCAATCCAAGCACTCGCCCCTGCTCGTCACTCGGCACATCCAGATTGGCGTTTAGAAGATACGGCTGAATGAAGCTGATGAATGCCAACATGCCGACGGTGATCATCGCCGCCAGCAAATAAGATCGAGCATTCCAGGCGCTGTAGCCCGGCGCGAGACTCACCGGACCGAGGCGCTGGCTCGCTGCGTCGTCACTCATACGTTGCGGTTACTCGTCAGACGACTCACAACCATGATTGCGATCATAGAGAGTGCGAAGCCCGGCACGAGCTCATAGAGCTCAAAGACGCCGCCAAGTGAAGCAAACTGCTTCCAGACCACCACCGTCAGCCCACCGACGATGATGCCTGCGAAGGCGCCAGATCGAGTCATTGATTTCCAGTACAACGAAAGAATGACAACCGGGCCAAATGCGGCGCCAAAGCCCGCCCAAGCCCATGCGACCAACGACAACACGGTGTTCTCGGGATTTCGCGCAAGCCACATCGCGAGCAACGCGATCATGAGCACGGCGAGACGCCCTATCCACAACAACTCGACCCGCGAAGCATCACGACGCCACAGGCTGCGGTAAAGATCATTGGCGAGAGCGGAAGAAGCGACGAGCAACTGAGCAGACGCCGTGCTCATGATCGCCGCCATCACACCGGCAAGACAAATGCCGGCGAAGACAGGCGGCAGAAAGGCAGTCGACATCTCGATGAAGACCTTCTCGGTATCTGGACCGCTCAATGCACTCGGCAAAACTAATCTCGCAGTCAGCCCAACGACGACCGCCGCAACGAGCACAGAAATCACCCAAACCATCGCCACGCGCCGCGCAACCGTGATGTGCTCAGTCGATCGGGCGGCCATAAAGCGCGCGAGGATATGTGGCTGACCAAAGTAACCTAAGCCCCAAGCCAACAGCGAAGCGATGCCGATCCATCCGAGCTCTGCTCCACCATCGGCGATGAAGGGATCAAGTAGCTGAGCATCAAGCGCATCAAGCCGTGCGAAGGTCGTCTCGACGCCGCCTGCCATGGCAACACCGAGGATCGCCACCAAAATCAACGTGAAGAACATCAACGTGCCCTGTAGCACGTCCGACCAACTGACAGCGAGAAAGCCCCCGAGGAAGGTGTATGCCAGCATGGCGGCCGTTCCCCATAGCATCGCTTCGAAGTAAGCGATACCGAAGAGCGCCTCAAATAATCTTCCAGCGGCAACGAAGCCCGAACTCGTATAGAAAACGAAGAACAGCAAAATGACGATGGCTGACAGCGCACGTAAGCCATGACTTCGATCGGAGAACCGATATTCGAGGTAGTCGGGTAGCGTCAAGGCATTACCGAATCGCTCGGTCGCATCGCGCAGCGCTGCCGCCACGAATCGCCAATTCAGCCAGGTTCCGGCAAGTAGCCCGAGCAACAACCAAATCGAATCAAAACCTGAGGCATACGCGAGTCCCGGCAAACCCATCAATAACCAGCCACTCATATCGGTGGCTTGGGCACTTAAAGCGGTGACCCAACTGCCAAGACTACGACCGCCCAAGATGAAATCATCTAGGCTGCGCGTGCGACGCCAGGCAATCCCACCGAGTACCAGACAGGCCGCCATGTATAGCGCCATGGTCAGCATCGTTACGGCGGAGTCGGTCACGGCAACTTCTCCAGAAAATGGTCTATCGCAAAACGGCTCAGCGGCTCATCTAGCGTAGGAGCATGGCCACGATTGGCGATCACGACCGCTGCCATCGTCGGGTGACACTGCTGCATTTGCGATACGGTCATCGCTGTCAATAAATCAGATAGCTCGCCGCGTATCGTCAATATTGGCAAATTCGCTAAAGCTTTGAACGCCTGCCAGAAGTCGGGCGCTGGATCGGTCGTCTCACGCAAGGCCACTCCGATCTGCGGATCCATATCTCGTATGATCAGACCGTCGTCCTGCTCTCGATACACTTTCTTAGCAAAACTCAACCAGTCCTCCATCGTGAAATCCGGCATCACTGCGGAGTGACCTTCCTTTGCGGCCAACGCCGCTTCCATCCAAGTTCTGACTGGCTGCGATTGACCTACTGAACTCGCGATACGACTCAAGCCCCGCGGATCGAGATCAGGTCCGATATCGTTGAGAACAAGCCCGCCTAATCGCTTCGGATACATGGCACCGAAGAACATGCCGACGAGTCCTCCGAGCGAAGTGCCAACGATGATCACTTGCGGGATCGTCAACGCGTCGAGCACTGCGAGCACATCTGAGACATAGACATCGAGACGATATCGATACCAGTCGGGATCGTGCTCTGAGAGTCCGCGTCCACGAAAATCTAGCGCAAGAACTCGACGCTGGGTCGCTAGATGCTCTGCTAGCTCATGAAAGTCGCGGCCGTTGCGGGTCAGCCCTGGAAGGCACAAAACAGGCAAGTGCGAGGATGCACTCGAGTAGTCTCGGCAGTGCAAAGTCAGTCCGTCAGCGACCCTGACTCGATGATCGCGGACTGACAACTCACTCACTTGGCAAAGAGCCGCGACGGATCCTTGAACGCTTTGAACTCGAGCGCATTACCCGACGGATCATATAAAAAGAACGTCGCTTGCTCACCGACCTCGCCGGCGAATCGGATGCCGGGCTCAATCACGAAATCGACCCCTGCTTTAGTAAGGCGAGTTGCCAGCGCCTCCCATTGTCCCCAAGAGAGGACAACTCCAAAATGTGGCACCGGAACATCTTTGCCATCGACCTTATTGGTATGTGCCGCTTTTGAGAATGCTTTTTTAGCGGGATCATGATGTGCAACTAACTGGTGACCGAAGAAATCGAAGTCGACCCACTCGACATCAGATCTGCCCTCTGCGCAACCAAATAAGCCGCCGTAGAAACTGCGAGCAGCTTCTACATCATGAACTGGAATAGCCAGATGAAATGGCGATAGCATCACGTTCTCCGCTTAAGTAGGCGAGGTAGCAGTTTTTGAAAGCGTTGCGGTATGGCGCGTTTGAGACGCCATAGCCATCGATAGCGGCTCGGATAAACAAAATGAGTCGAGCCGCGCGCGACCGCCCATAGCATTTCTTCGGCAACTTGCTCGGCAGCGAGATTTGATGTGTCAATCAAACGACGGGCGGCCTGCAAAGTGCGCTCGGGGCCACGCGCCGATTCCATCAATCGAGTTTGGAAAAACCCAGGCATCGCTACGACAACATGGACACCGTAATCGGCATATTCCTGCATGAGCGATTCACTGAGCGCAACCACTGCCGCCTTAGAGGTGTTGTAAATCGACATTTGTGTGCCAGTACAGAAGCTCGCGGCACTGGCAATATTGATGATGATGCCACCTTGACCACGAGCCATTCTTTGAATGACCGCTCGACTGGCATTGACGACCCCTAGCAGATTGATATCGAGAACCCAGCGCCAATCATCGGTGGTCGTTGCGTGAAAGGGGCCAGCAGCTGCCACGCCCGCGCAGTGAATGGCAAGGTCAATTCCTCCGGCTTGCTCACAAGCGGCGCCGACCACTGCCTCGACAGCATCAGCATCGCGAACATCACAAACGTAGGAAGCAACACGCGCACCGTCACGGACAAAACTCTGGGTGACGAGTTCGAGTCGGGCGCTATCCGCATCGGTCAAAAAGAGCTGCCATCCTTCGCGAGCGAGAATCTCTGCACAGGCAAGACCCAGTCCGCTGGCAGCACCGGTGATGAACGCTCGCTTGCGCGGAAAACGCTGTGAGAGGTTATGTGTTGCCGAGGTCATGTCGCTAGGTTACTACCATTGCCTTTAAGGCGCAGCGACTGACGCAGCGCACTTGCGGTTGCAACTATTTCGCCGCGACGTTGGTCGCTAAGTCGCGCTAGGTTGCGCACTTGCATCACCATCCGGGGGTTACGCGACAACTCGCTCTCATGACGGATTAGAAAGTCCCAGTAGAGTGTAGTGAAGGGGCATGCTGTCTTGCCTGTGGCTTCGGCGGGCTGGTAGCGACACTGCCGGCAGTAGTTGCTCATTTTGTCGATATAACGCCCCGAAGCAATATAGGGTTTCGAGGCCATGACGCCGCCGTCCGCGTACTGGGACATTCCGAGAGTATTAGGCAGTTCAACCCATTCGACGGCATCAACGTAGACCGCTAAATACCAAGCATGAACTTCTTTTGGATCGACACCCAGCAACAAACAAAATAGTCCGGTCACCATCAGTCGCTGAATGTGATGTGCATACCCAAGCTCGAGAGTCTGCCCGATCGATTCGGAGAGACAGCGCATATCGGTTTGGGCAGTCCAAAAGAATTCGGGTAAGGGCTCATTTGCTCGCAAAGCGTTTCGTTCGAGGTAGCCCGGCATGAGGTGCCAATAGACGCCGCGAACGTATTCGCGCCAACCGAGAATTTGCCGAATGAAACCTTCGGTTGCTGCTAATGGCACCTTGCCTTCTCGGTAAGCAGATTCCGCAGCTTTGATCACCTCGAGTGGATTGAGTAATTTCAAATTGAGTGCAACAGAGATACGCGAGTGATAAAGCCAAGGCTCTCCGGTCCACATCGCATCCTGATACTCGCCAAACTTGCTAAGTCGATGATCAACGAAGTCCTTGAGGGCGCAGAGCGCATCACGACGCGTGACAGGCCAGTCAAACGAATCGAGCTTTCCGACATGATCTGGAAATACGCGCTTCAGTTCCTCAATCAACTGCGATGTCAGTGAATCGGGCTTGAAACGCACCGGCGGGGGAATGTCGATGGGCCCAGATTTACCAAAGCTGCCGCGGTTTTCGACGTCGTAATTCCAATCGCCGCCCTCCGGCTTACCCTCCTGATCAAGCAGCACGTGATGCTTGCGTCGCATCTCACGATAGAAGAACTCCATTCGGAGCTGTTTTCGACCACGTGCATGCTCTGCAAACTCGATCGGTGAGCATAAGAAATGACTATCTGCTCGCTCGTCTAGTGGTGTGCCATGTGCGGCCACAACTGCGCGCAAATTCTCCCGAATCGACCATTCGCCTGGCTCGACGATCACCACTTTGGTGGGTTGATGACGCTGCAGGGCATTCGTCAACGCTGCAGCCAATGTCGTCTCGCCATCTGAGAGCTCGCGATAGTCGACTTCGAACCCCTCACCTCGCAAAGCTTCGCGAAAGTGCCGCATCCCCGAAAGAAAAGCGGCGATTCTCGGTAAGCTCACCGGCACTTTGCACGACTCTTCGACAACCTCTGCCATTAGGATAATGTCCTGCTTAGGATCGATCCCCTCGAAGGCGGCGGAGTGCTGGTCGAGCTGATCGCCCAAAATGACAATGAGATGACGAACTGGGCGACGGATGGATTGCTTCGGCATGCCGCCATCTTAAGATGTCCGGTATGAGCTGGGATATCGAAACACCGCGCCTCACGTTGCGACCTTTCGTCGAGGCGGATGCACCGATGGTGCTCGAGTTACTCAACGAGCCATCCTTCCACGAATTCATCGGTGATCGAGGTGTCAGAACGCTAGAGGATGCCCATCGCTATCTTCGCGAGGGACCCATTGCAAGTTATGCCGAACACGGACACGGTCTGCTGTGGATGGGCTTGCGACAAACCCATGCCGAACCTACGGCCATCGGCATGTGCGGACTCGTTAGGCGCCCAACATTGCCGGGTCCAGATATTGGCTTCGCGGTCTCCCCCGACTATTGGGGTTTTGGCTATACCACCGAAGGAGCGGCCGCCGTACTGACAAGAGGGCGAGAAAAAATCGATTTGACCGATGTGTATGGAATCACACTGCCCCACAATATCCGCTCAATCCGAGTCTTGGAAAAACTGGGGCTGCAGTTTATCGAGGAAAAATCCCTGGCCTCTGAGGCACCGCCCGTACGTATTTTCCACCGAAGCATGGTGTGATTGGCGCTCCTCCGTAGAGTGCCGAGCTAGAATGAGCCTATGAACAACGCCCCCCGATATCACAGCGCCTCGATCACGCTGCACTGGTTCATGCTGGTTCTGCTAGTGGTCGTCTATTGTTTGATGGAGTTTCGCGATATTTATCCCCGCGGCAGCGAACCGCGCGAAATGATGAAGACTTGGCACTACATGCTCGGTCTTAGCGTGTGTGCGCTGGTATTGGTACGACTCGCGCTCCGCGCCACCTTCAAGGCACCGCCTATTTCACCCACTCCGCCTGCTTGGCAAACCGGTCTATCTCATGCTCTGCATGCCGCGTTATACCTTTTGATGATTGGTATGCCGCTCGGTGGCTGGCTCATTCTGAGTGCAGAAGGCGCAAGCATTCCTTTCTTTGGCCTAGAGTTGCCACCTTTGGTCGCTCCGAATGAAGCGCTCGCGGAAAGCATCGAGGAAATCCACGAGACTGGCTCGAAAGTCGGCTATGGATTGATCGCGATTCATACCATCGCTGGCTTAGTACATCATTACTTCCTGCGGGATAACACGCTACAGCGCATGTCCCCATTCCCATCGGAGAAGAATTCGTGATTGAAAAAAGCCTTGAAAAACTGATTTTCGCGTGTCGCTGGTTGCTGGCGCCGCTCTATCTTGGCTTATCACTCGCACTGATCGCGCTTGGCGTTAAATTCTTCCAAGAAGCGCTGCACGTTATTTTGGAAGTGGGCTCAATGCCCGAGGATCAGCTGGTGCTGATCGTCCTGACGTTGATTGATATCGTGCTCGTCGGGAGTTTGATCGTGATGGTGATGTTCTCAGGGTACGAGAACTTCGTGTCACGGCTGGATGTCGCGCAAGAAGGCGAAAAGCTTGGCTGGCTGGGCAAACTCGATGCAGGGACGTTGAAGCTCAAGGTTGCCGCATCGATAGTCGCGATCTCATCCATTCACCTTTTAAAGGTTTTTATGGATGCGAAGACCATTCCGAATGACAAGATATTCTGGTACGTCATGCTGCATCTGACTTTCGTGGTATCTGCCTTGTTGCTTGGCGTACTCGATCGCATGTCATTTGCGGGGCATCGCGATCATACGGAAACAAAATAGACGATGCGAAAATCAGGGCATTCGCGGCTGCGCCCTGACCCAGATTGCATAGACCAATAAAATGACGTTTGCCCCGGCCATGATGATGAATGGCGCGCCCGGTCGCCACGCATCGAATGCGATGCCGCCAATCTTGGAGATCGCCAAGATGCCGAGGGCGCCAAAGAAACCCACCATGCCAATGACTGCGCCACGAATAGCGCCAGGCGCTTCCTGCGCAATCAAGACCTGAGAGGCCAGAATTCCACTCGCCTGACCGATACCCAGCAATGCAGCTGCCCCAAAAGCCGCAGCCCCCATCGCAGGATCCGGCGTGAATCCCATCCAGCCGTAGCCGGCTACCGAGAGTACGGTTGCCATGATGACCAAGGTAACGCGATCCACTTTATCGGCAAGCCAGCCAAAGAATGGCGCCCACAACATCGCACTACCCTGCACGATTCCAAATAGAGCACCTTGTCTCGATGTCGCCTCCGCAGCCGTTGCACCATCAGCGAGCGCAGCTGACTGCACCCATAGCGACAGAAACAAGGCGACGATGACTAAATCGGCTCGCGCCGCGAACGACGCTGCGTAGGCCAATGCGATCCGAGGTCGCTTACCGGCATTCAAGCCTTGTCGCAGCAACGTCAACAAAGGTAAGCGCTCGGTCACCTGCTCGGGACGCCCGGGCTTCAAACCCAACATGATCAGAGCGCTCACAACACAAATAGCAGCGATGGTCAGATAGGCAAACCGACCTGCCTCGGTCTCGGTTGCACCAAAGCCTTGATACAACGATGGCAAGCGAGTGAGCACTGCAAAAAACAGCAGCGCGCCAACGGCATTCAAGAAAAAGGAGATTCCAGTCAATTTGCCGCGATCGGCATCGATGGGATAGTCCGCGAGTACCGTTGCGAGCATGCCACCGAGCGCGGCGATACCGACGGCATAGATCAACCGATAAATGAGCAACTGACCCACATCATCGGCAAACGGATAAGCTGCGTAGGCAAGACCGGTAATCAAAAATCCGATGATATAGACGACGCGCCTACCGACACGATCCGACCACGCGCCAAATAGCCCAACGAACATCAGCGTGACGATTTCCTGCCAGAACTGCAGATCACCCGAAACGACGCCGCGCTCCCCGGGCGGCACGCCGATATTCACTTCAAGCAGATACGGCTGCAATGCTGTCGCGTAGGTGAAAATTCCGATACTGACAAACGCCGCCCAAAGATAGGCTGCAACGTGCCCGCGAGTAACCCCCGGCATCAACCGTACGGGACCGAATTTATTCATTGGAGCACCTCAGCCGAACAAAATGGATTGCGGATAGCGGGCATGCAGTGATCGATCGAGCCCGTGCCAACGCCCTGTCGGCAGGATGACGAAAGGTAAAAACATCAAGGTTAAAACGATGAGCGACGCGTCGTAATAACCGCCGATCGCAAACGCGAACATCATTGCCATCGCACCGGCGGCTGCGCCTCGGGTGATGAAGCCCAGCAGTAGTCCGATCGCAATGAAGGTTTCACCCCAGCAAACGAGCCAGGCCAAAGGGATGTAGTGTGGAATGCCGATGTTCTCGATGAACCAGGCACCGAAAGACTCAGGATCGATTTCCTCGATTCGCTGCAGGAACACACCCTGCAAATAATCACTCGTGATGTATCCCTGCTTCCATTTATTGACGGCAGCTCCCGCGAAAAAAATGGCGAGCAGGTATCGCAATCCCAATAACGCCATCCTCACTGCGCTGTCTCGGTCGGTAGCGGTTTATTCAAAAGCGATCGTAGCCATCGGTAGCCGTCGCGACGAACCATCGTGCGACACACCCCCGCTGACTCGCCGTTAACGATCCAGTTACCATCGCGCATATCGATTGTCGAGTCAGGCAGCATGATCAGTCCGGTGACCATATCGACTTTGGCGACAGAATCGGCCACCAAGACACGCGGTGCGCTGTCTTTTTCTTCGTATATCGTCAAAGGTCTGCTGTCGCTGGTCTTGCGATGCACCCATTGAATCAAATAATCCCAGATGGTCGCGATTTGCGCGAAAAACGATTTCTCGCGTAGTCGGTAGAGCGTGAAGCCGGAGTTCGGCGATTGCCCGGCGGCGGTGCACTGCAAAAAGTCATCACAGGTCGTACAAAGCAGATTGATCCTGATTTGTAGTTGATCAGTCGGAAGAGGCTGCGCCCTGGGAGTGCAACCCAACAATAACAGCGACGACAGCAGAGCCAAAAAGGCTGGCATCCATGTGGGTCTCGCTGCGTTCACCATGCCGCCATTGCGCGCATGGAGACCTCGCAAGTCAATTTAGAGCTTGCTCGGCGTGTACCTTGCGGACAACCGCAAGGCCCCATCTAGCGCATCGTGACGAATTCTTCGGCGCTGGTGGGATGGATAGCGACCGTATCATCAAAATCGCGCTTGGTCGCACCCATCCGAACCGCCACGGCAAACCCCTGCAGCATCTCATCGGCTCCCGCGCCGATGACGTGGCACCCCACGATACGCTCGTCCGCCCCGACGGTGACGAGCTTCATCTCTGCTCGCGGCTTACGCGGCGTCAGCGCGTGATACATGGGTACGAAGCCCGAGGTGTATACCTTGACGTCGTGCGCGCCGTAGCGATCGATCGCTTCTTGCTGGCTAAGGCCAATGGTCCCGATGGGCGGATGGCTGAACACGACCGTCGGAATATTGGTGTAGTCGAGATGCCGCCCTTCCATGCCGCCCCAGAGACGATCGGCAAGACGTCGACCGGCGGCGATCGCGACCGGCGTCAACTGAGCCTGTCCTGTCACATCGCCGATCGCAAAGACGTTTTTGACGGGAGTTGCCTGATAGCGATCGACGGGAATGAAACCGCGGCTATCCAAACGGACGCCCGCTCGGTCGAGCGCAAGACTATCGACCATCGGTTCGCGCCCGATGGCCCAAATCACCTTATCGAAGGGACCCGACTGTCGACCATCATCGAACAACAAACGAAGCGAGCCATCCACATCACGCTCGAGCGCGCGTGGCGCTGCATGATCAATGAGGGTCAGCCCATCATCACGCATGATTTTCATCAGAGCGTCAGACAACATCGAATCGAAGTGTCGAAGAATACGATCACGACGAAATGCCAACGTGACCTTGCTGCCTAAGGAATGCAGAACTCCTGCTAACTCGACAGCGATATAGCCGCTACCGACAACGGCCGTTCGCGCAGGTAGATTGTCTAACTCGAAGAAGCCATCAGAGTTGATTCCATATTCGCTACCGGGAATCGTCGGCATCATCGGGCGACCGCCGGTCGCGATCACCACTCTCGATGCTTCAAATACATCCTGCCCGACTCTCACCTCGTTAGACGATATGAAAGAGGCCATTCCACGAACAAGATGAACGTTCTTGGCCGCGAGGTTTCGCTCATAGATTCCGTTGAGTCTGACGATGTAGGCGTCACGCGAGCGACGCAATGCCGACCAGTCATGACCTCGATACTCCAGATCGAACCCGTAATGGGGCGCATCGGCCGCCGCTTCGGCAATGTGCGCTGCGTTCCACATCACCTTCTTGGGTACACACCCGACGTTAACGCAGGTACCACCCAAACGCGCCGACTCGGCTAGTAGCACTTTCGCGCCGTACTGGGCGGCTCGCTGGGCGCAGGCCAAACCACCGCTACCGCCACCGATGACGATTAAGTCGAATTTTTCACTGCTCATAGTCGCTATCGTACACAGGTCGTTTAACCTAGGCAGATGCCTAACATCACCATCGCCACCTGGAACGTCAACTCACTGCGAGTTCGATTGCCGCAACTCGCGACCTGGGTTGCCGATAGCAAGCCGGATGTCATTGCCTTGCAAGAAACGAAGCTGCCGGATTCAGACTTTCCGTCGGCTGAAATCGAAGCGCTGGGCTATCACTGCGCTTACAGCGGTCAGCGAACCTATAACGGTGTCGCCGTACTGTCGCGCGAGTCAATCGAAGTGATCGCGACGGGCATCCCCGGCTTCGACGATGAACAAAAACGAGTACTCGCCGTTCGCACGGCAGGGCTAGTCATCGTCGACCTATACGTTCCCAATGGGCAGGAGCCCGGCTCCGACAAGTACGCTTATAAGTTGCGCTGGCTAGAAGCGCTACAGCAATGGCTGGAATCGCTGCTGAAAGTTGAAAAGCATCTGGTTGTATTGGGTGATTTCAACATCGCTCCGGAAGATCGCGATGTTCATGATCCAGCGGCCTGGGTTGGGCACGTGCATGTCAGTGAGCCCGAACGAAATGCCTATCGTCAATTGCTTCAAGCAGGATTCGTCGATGTCTTTCGGCAGTTCGATCAGCCGGAGAAATCGTACAGTTGGTGGGATTACCGAGCGGCCGGTTTTCGTCGCAATGCAGGGCTGCGCATCGATTTGATATTGGCCTCGAGCTCATTGGCGACGCAATGTGTTGCAGCTCGAATAGACAAAGAGCCCCGTCGTGCCGATAGGCCGTCCGATCACACGCCGGTACTGGCGGAGTTCAAAATCTAACGACGCTCATTCCCGATCAGGAGCGTCCACATCTTCGACATAACGCGCATGCAATATGTCGGCGTTGGCGGTCAACCACTCGACGCCATCGATATCGCTGGCTCGCCACGCGTCACATAACATCGATGGTGTCAGCGCTCGCAATGCCGAGGTCGACACCGGCGCGTAACTGAGGTGCCAAGGCTCAGGGCTAACACCAGCACGCAGCGAAACATACGGCCGAAAAAATCCAAAGCGCGCCATGTTCTCGGATAACCAAGCATGCAGACGCGCATGTGGACCGTCATCACAGTAGGCCTCAGGAACGAGTTCAACTGCAGCATCTGGTGCCAGAGCAGCTCGATCAATCACATCGATGTCGCTACCCCAATGGTGACGACTTGCGCCCGGCATCGCAGACCAACACAGAATGGCCTCAACACGATCGGTAACGGACCAACTACTGATATCGAGCGCACGACCTTGGCGATCGAACACAGGTCGCTCACCCCGATACTTCCCGTTCCAGATCGTTCGCTGTCGTTCAAAATCACGAAACGACGATACGGCAACCAAGTCATACCCGGCTGATTTTGCTGCATTGCGTAACGCAACAAACGGCTCTATTGCCTCTCGATGCAGAACGCAGCCGCCCGGCTCTAGTTCGACCACATGTGAACGTGCTCGCCCTGTCAATTCATCGGCTGTCATGAATCACGAGTTGGCACGAGGATGGAATCGAATGCACGCTCAAACACTTCGATCGGCTGCGCGCCCGAAAAGCCGGCGCGTCGATCAAAAATAAAGGTGGGAACACCGGATACGTTCCAGCGAGCCGCTAGTGATTCGAGCGCCTGTACTTCGGTATGCAAGGCCACATCATCGAGTATGGATTCAACTGCGGAGCGATCGAGATCGAGTCTTGCGGCCAAGTCGATGAGGCAGCGCGGGTCGCCAATATCTAATCCCTCGCTAAAGTAAGCCTCGAACAAAAGTCGAGCAGCGCGCGTCTGCAGCGAGGCATTTTCGCGACGGATATATGCCAACAAGACATGCGCACGTCGAGTATTTGGCATGCGCTGGATACCCGCGAAATCGAATCGGATACCTTCTTGCTCGCCGATGTCTTTCAGTTGCAGCTGGGCATCGGCGAATCGATTCACATCGCCAAAGCGCTCGCGAAGATAGTCTGCCCGCGGACGCCCCTCGATTGGCATGGCGGGATTCAACTCGAACGGCAGCCAAATGACCTCTGCTCGAATCTCGGCTCGCTTGGCCAAGGCAGCGGCCAGACGACTTTGCCCGACGAAGCACCAGGGGCAAACGATGTCGGAAAAAATTTCGATACGCACGGCGACGAGCATACACAAGCACTCGCGTAGAATCGCGCCCGTGATTCACTTGCGAAACATTCGGCTCCGGCGTGGTCCCGAGCCCCTCCTCGACTCCGCCACAGCGAGCATTCTGCGTGGTGAGAAGGTCGGCATCGTTGGCCGAAACGGTAGCGGCAAGTCCTCTCTACTTGCACTGATCAAGGGGGAGCTAACCCCGGATCAGGGCGACTTAGAGATTCCGGGCGGACTGACCTTCGCGTCCGTCATTCAAGAGCTACCCGACTCCGATCGCCCCGTCATCGAACATGTCATCGACGGCGATGTTGCACTACGTCAATGCGAGCAGATTCTCGCGGAAGCAGAGCGCCGCGAAGACGGGATTCAGCACGCGCAAGCCTTAGCCGATTTCGATCAGCTCGGTGGATACACTGCGCGCAGTCGAGCTGCGGCTTTGCTCGACGGACTCGGCTTCGATTCAAGACGTATCGATCAGCCGATCAGAGAGTTTTCCGGCGGCCTGCGTATGCGCGCCAATCTCGCCAAGGCGCTGATGTGCCCTTCGGACGTATTGCTACTCGACGAGCCGACCAATCACTTGGACCTTGATGCCGTGCTGTGGCTTGAGCGATGGCTACAGAGTTATCCGGGAACGCTCATGCTCGTCTCGCATGATCGGGACTTCTTGGATGCCGTGATTAATCGCGTGCTGCATGTCAGCTTAGGTACACTGACTGCCTACAGCGGTAACTTCTCGGATTTTGAGACACAACGAGCCGCACGACTCGCACAACAACAAGCGCAAAACGAAAAGATCCGACGGGAAGCCGAGCATGTGCGCAGCTTCGTAGAGCGATTCCGTGCAAAGGCGAGCAAAGCAAGACAAGCGCAAAGTCGTTTGAAGTGGCTCGAAAGACTACCGACACTCGTGACTCAGCGCGTCGAACACACATTCGACTGGCAGTTTTTAGAGCCACGCAAATTACCCGTACCGCTCGTATCGCTCGATCGCATCACGGCTGGCTACGGCGATCAGATCATCATCAACGACTTCTCCCTCTCGATTCCACCGGGTGCGCGCATTGGAGTTCTCGGACGTAACGGCGCTGGTAAATCCACACTGATCAAGAGTATCGCCGGACAACTCGCACCGCTTAGCGGAACGATTACATCGGCACCGGATCTCGAAGTGGGTTTTTTCGCGCAATTGGAAGTCGATCAGCTCGATGCATCCAGCACCGCCATCTTGGAGCTGACACGTCGCGGCGGCCCGATCGTTTCTCAATGGCCGGAACAGCAAAAGCGCGATCATTTGGGCTCGTTCGGATTCCAAGGCGATCGGGTATTTGAGTCGGTCAAACATTTCTCGGGCGGGGAGCGCGCACGGCTTTCGCTTGCCATTCTGGTCGCACGTCGTCCCAATTTATTGTTGCTGGACGAACCGACTAACCATCTCGACCTCGAGATGCGTGATTCTTTGTTGCTCGCCCTCCAAGAGTTTTCTGGCGCCGTCATCCTCGTATCGCACGATCGAGGATTACTAGGCAGCGTCTGCGACGAGTTTTGGTTGGTTCGCGATGGCGCTGCCACTCGCTTCGATGGCGACCTGCAGGACTACGCGCAGTCGTTGGCTCGTGACGTTCGCACAGGAACCCCGAGCCCAACACGACGAAGCGAAGATGTGGTTGATCGTCGTGAACAGCGTCGTCGCGACGCTGCGGCTCGACAGCAATTGGCGTCGCTGCGTACCGAACTCAAAGCGGTCGAAAAGGACTTGGAGAGACTGTCGGCAGAGCGACGCGAACTCGAACAACGGATGCTCGATGCGGCGGCGTCCAGCGCCAACGATCCGGCGATACGAACGGTGCCGCAACGTCTAGGTGTGCTCGGAAAACAAATAGACGCCTTGGAAGAGCGTTGGCTTGAGCTCGGTGCGCTGCTCGAAGCAGCGGCATCACCAACCTGACCTCCCCGCGGCGGGCTGCCGCGGGGCACCCCGAAAAAGAAAAGGGCGGATCTTTCGATCCGCCCAAACGGGGGTCACTCGTCAGAAGGGACGGTTGACGAGCGACAGTTTAGCGGCGCCTCGAAGCATGTCAAGCATTTGTCCGGTACAAATACTGGACAAGGCTAAACAGGCCTCGGGGAAGGGACAGGACGACGCCGAAAACGTGAGAAATATTAAGGGGTTATTGTTTCAAGGCCGTGACCGCGGACAATTCGCTCGATAGGCTTGCGAGGGCCAGATTGGTAGCGGAACCGAAGGCTGAGACGATGGCGGCGCGCCGGTTTTCCACCGCAACGGCCTCACCAGAAACACTCCACGACCCCACTGGAAGCCGGTCGCGTCGACGAATCAAGCTCACATCCAGAGCAACATGAACGGTCGGCGGGGCGCCGCGATCAGCGCCCCTATCGGTTGTGTATTCGGCATCGAAACGCCTGACGATCACTCTCAAGGCGTAGGGCGCCGCCAATGCAGCGGTGTTGGCGTGCACATCGAAACCAACCGCACGTAACCGATCTACCGTCGCAACCTCGAGCAAACTTGGGATCGAACCCACCCAACGCGCGTCGGCCAGGATGTCCATCCGACCGTCAGACTGCATCACCAAAATATGTCGCGTGTCATAGCCCGGCGCCGTCTCAATACGCATCAACTGAAGAGGCGCACTTAGAAGGGTCTTAGTTGAGAGTCGCGAGCGATCGATGGTGGTCTTGAGGGTGTATTCGTCTACTAAAGGACGTTCGCTATCAAACGTCGAAGCGCATCCACCCAGAAAGCCTATCAAAAAAACAGCGGCTGCCTTCATCGTGGCACCTCGATTCCGCGTGGTTGCTTCTCGTATAACAAACTTGAGGGCTCTTCTCGCAATTCGCGCGCGAGCTCTTTTACTTCTTCGGCGGTTACGCGCGTCTCACGAAGTAGACTCTCGAACTCTGGCAGACCTTGCTGCGCGAATTGGGTTATCCCGCCCTCACTCTCAGTGAGCAAAGCGTCCACCTTTGCGCTCGCCGAGAGCAAATTATCGGATGCCTTAGAGAGCTTACCGATACTTTGCGAAATCAATGGCGCACTTTGCTCCGTCATCTGTCGAAGTGAACCTGCTACCGCCGTTAGATCACGGGACATACTTCGTAATTCACTTGCTAAAGCCTGAGCCTCGCTCACCGTCGAGGGGAGCAAACGACTCGCACGCTCGAGATTCACGATGGTGCTCGATAGTGCATCGAGATTATCGTCAGACAGCAAGCGACTCGCTCGTTGCGCCACTTCAGAAGCACGACCCATCACTTCAGGTACGCCTGAAAGAAAAACGTCGAACCCGGATCTAACCGAACGAATGACAGGGTAAGACTCACTCGCTACGACCGGCGCAAGCTTTTTGGTTCCGGCATTTCCAAGCAGATCGATATAAAGCAGACCTGTGACGCCAAGCAGTGATAATTCGGCCACGGTCTTATCGGAAATCGGCGCAGCCGAATCGATATCGACGATTACCTGCACGCGAGCTGCTGAGCGACGATCGATGTTCAAATCGATTACACGTCCGATATCAACACCGAGATAACGAACGGTACTACCTACGTTGAGCCCACTCACCGAGCCCTCGAAGTACACCTCATAACGCTCATATGAGCGGGCGTTTCGACCATCGGAGTACCAATAGACAAACGCAATCGCCATACCGATGACTAACAGTACAAACGCGCCAACGGCGGTGTAGTTTGCTTCACGCTCCACGAGATGCTCCGAAACGACTGGCTCTGGCGCCGTGGAAATACTGCCGTATCCAAGGATGCGGATTATCGATGATCTCTTCGAGTGTGCCCGAGATCATCTTTCGATCAACAATGACTCCGATACGATTACAGGTTCGAAATATCGTGTCCAGATCGTGAGTGATCATGACGACAGTCAAACCGAGCTCCTGCTGCAAACTCACCAATAGCTCATCGAAGGCGGCCGCGCTGATCGGATCTAGACCTGAGGTTGGCTCATCGAGGAATAAAAGCTTCGGATCCAAGGCAAGTGCACGTGCTAATGCAGCACGCTTGATCATCCCGCCTGAAAGCTGGGATGGATATTTGTAGGCAGCGTCAGCAGGCAAGCCAACCAGTAATACCTTGAGCAGGGCCAATTCTTCGAGCGCACGATCGGAAATATCGAGATGCTCCAGCATGGGCAATTGCACATTTTGCAAAACCGTTAGCGAACTAAAGAGCGCGCCTGCCTGAAATGTAACGCCATAGGTCATTTTGAGTTGGCGCAGTTCGGAATCCGTCAAGGTCGTGATATCGACGCCCGAAAGCTCCACGCGCCCTGCTTGCGGGCGCCGTAGGCCAAGAATCGTGTTCAGCAACACACTCTTGCCTGACCCAGATCCGCCCACGATACCGAAGATTTCGCCGCGCTCCACTTGCATGCACAGGCCATCGTGTACGGTCTGAGGACCGAAACGATTGATGACATCGCTCACGATGATCACCGAATTGGCGCTCATATCCCGATTTCCATGAAGAGTACGGCAAATAGCGCATCAGCCAGGATCACCATGAAAATCGCCTGAACCACCGCCACGGTCGTCAAGCGACCGAGTTCACGCGAAGATCCGCGAACTTGCATGCCACGATAGGTGCCTGCCGCTGCGATGAGAACGGCAAACACCGGTGCCTTGATGATGCCGACCCAGAAGGTCCACGTCGCAATGGACTCATCGACCCTTTGAAAGTATTGGACCAGCGGCATATCGAGCAGCAAATGACAGAGCAAAGCGCCACCGGCAACACCGACCGCATCGGCGATGACCGTCAGTAGCGGCAACGCAATAACAAGACCAATCCATCGGGGCAACACGAGCACTTCGATGGGTTCGACGCCGGTCGCTTTCAGCGCATCAATCTCTTGATTGAGCTTCATCGCACCGATTTCGGCAGCAAAGGCGCTGCCAGAGCGTCCCGCCACGATAATGGCGGTCAACAACACACCGAGTTCACGCAGAACGCCAACGGTCACCAAATCGACGACAAAAATATCGGCGCCGAACTGTTGCAGTTGCTGGGCGCCCATATAGGCAATGATGACGGCGATCAAAAATGCGATCAACGCGACGATCGGGATCGCCGTGAGTCCGGTGTCGTAGACGTGTCGTGCAATCGAAATGGGACGCCAGACTCGGGGGTCTTTGAGGGCTCCGAGAAATCGAAGCACCGTGACCCCGAGAAACGCTAATCCTTCGAGCCAGCCTGCGAATCGGCCCCAAGCATGGCGGCCCAAATTTTCAACGACTGAGCGAGATCCACGGTCAACAGAGGTTGCGGCTGATCCATCCTTGCTGAGCGTTTGGGCGACCAGCTGCAACATTGGCGGTTCAGGTGATGACAACGTTACGGGACACTCGCCTGCGAGCTGTGTCCGAAAGTCGTATATCAACCACGCACCGGAAAGGTCGAGCGATTTGAGCTCCGACAGATCGAGCTCAATCGATTTGACCTCATCACGCACCAGCGTTTTGAGCGAGCGCTCTAGCTCGCCAACGTGCTGAATGGTCCAGTCGCCCAATAGCGACAACCGAAGCGTCTCATTGTGACGCTCGGTCCGATACGACATCAGGGCAGTTTCTTGTGCGCCCCGTCGCATAGCGGGGCATTAGCCGTATGCTTGCAGCCGCAGAACCAAACCTTGGTAGATGCCGTTGCTTCGTACTTTACCGGCGTGAAGTCGGTCCCCTTGTGAGACCCATCACAGAAGGGCTGCTTGGCTGACTTGCCACAACTGCACCACCAGTATGTCTTGCCTACCTCTACATCGACAGCGACGGGCGTGCGACTCGCAACGACGGGATCAGACATGGCATACCTGCTTCACAAGGTTAAACTCGGCCCGAGTCTAACGCGAGGAACATGATGTCTACCACCATCGGCACCCCAGGTTCGCGCGGCGCCACGCGCTTGATGCTGCTCGGCTCTGGTGAACTCGGCAAAGAAGTCGCCATCGAGGCACAGCGTCTAGGCGTCGAGGTCATCGCGGTCGACCGATACGCTAATGCACCTGCCATGCAGGTTGCGCACCGATCCCACGTCATTCGTATGCTCGACGCCGCGGCCTTGCGCGACATCGTTTTACGGGAACAACCGGCTTTCATCGTCCCAGAAATCGAAGCCATCGCAACGGATGAACTGCTGCGACTCGAAGCCGAGGGCTTTAATGTCGTCCCAACCGCAAAGGCAGCCAAACTCACCATGGATCGGGAAGGCATTCGGCGTTTGGCAGCCGAGCAACTGGGCTTGCCGACCTCGCCTTATCGATTTGCCTCCACTCTTGATGAATATCTCGATGCCATTGCGACGATTGGCACCCCTTGCGTCGTAAAGCCCGTGATGTCGAGCTCCGGCAAGGGTCAAAGTGTGGTCAAAGATAAAGCCGAAGCCGAGGCGGCTTGGCGTTACGCACAGGAAGGCGGCCGCGCGGGCGCAGGTCGAGTAATCGTAGAGGGTTTCGTCGAGTTCGACTATGAAATCACATTACTGACCGTTCGACACGCAGGCGGAACATCGTTCTGCGATCCGATCGGTCACTTACAAATCAGCGGTGACTACCGAGAGTCATGGCAACCTCATCCGATGAGCGCAACGGCATTGACGCGCAGTCGTGATATTGCCTTGCGCGTCACCGATGCACTCGGTGGACGAGGTCTATTCGGCGTCGAGTTATTCGTCAAAGGCGACGATGTATGGTTCAGTGAAGTCTCACCTCGGCCTCACGACACGGGACTCGTCACTCTCATCTCGCAGGATCTATCGGAATTCGCCTTACACCTTCGGGCGATCTTGGGATTACCCATACCCCACATTCGCTCTCTCGGCCCTTCGGCTTCGACAGCCATCCTGATCGAAGCAGACACCGCAGAGCTGCAATTCTCAAATCTTCAATCTGCGCTCATCGAGCCGGACACGACCTTGCGTTTGTTTGGCAAACCCGAAGTGCGTGGTCAACGCCGCATGGGGGTAGCTTTAGCGCGCGGTGATAATCTCGAAGAGGCGCGTCGACGTAGCCGTGATGTGGCCGCCATCGTCACCGCAGGCGCCAAAGTCGCTAAATAGGACTAGCCGATCAGGCGTCATCCCGCCAGCGACGCAGCCGCACCACAACGAAGAAGCCGACGATAGCCAAGGCGACGCCCAGCCAAAGATCCGTGGTCGCTAGCATGTCGAGAGTGCCGAGCTGCTCATAGCTACGAGCAATCTCCTGCATCATGGAAGCAGAGCTACTGCCGTCTTCTGACGAAATATGCAGATCGAGTTCACGGAAAAAGCCAAACAAGCGATTCGAAATGAAGCCGGCGATCATGCTGGTATTGAAAGCGACCTCTTCGAAAATGATGAGCAACACGGGCGGCAAGACTGCCCAGAGAAACGGACTGCGCTTGGCATAGACCGACATCAAGAGCAGATAAACCACCACCGGCGCATACCACAATGCTGCCACCAGCACGTTTTGTAACATCGTCAACTGCAAAACGAGCCAAGTGCCTGTATGAAAGGTCGCCAACGGCGCGAGCGGCGTACCGCCCAATTTCAGACTGACGATAGCGAACACTGCAAGACTCGCGATCATCGAGACGATCCATACCCACAACGGCACGACTAACAATGCCGTTACTAGTTTTGAACCAACGGTTTCTGCATCCGACACCGGCATCGACTTCCAGAACAGGATGCTGCGATCTTTACGCTCGTTATAAAGGCTATCGAGCGCGTAAAACACGAGTACGATCATTGCGACGATCATCTGCGGAATGACGAGCGCACCCAGCCACACGGCGAATAATTGTCGCTGATGAGAAAAATCGGTCGATAAAGTGGCGAATAGCTCTCGCTCCTTGCCATCAAGATCAAATTGGACGCTACCGGTGAAGTTCGTGCTGAGCAAAGCCGTCAGCACAATGACTGCGGCCGTGATCAAAGGCGCCCAAATCAGTCCACGGTGTTCCCAGGTCTCCCGCCATAGCAAGGTTTTCATCAGCTTGAGGTTCATCGCGTGCCCTCCTGACCACCGTTCATCAGCGCAACGAAAAGATCTGAAATCGAAGGCGTGCGTACCTCACCCCACGCGGTGAGTTCATCCGCGGTGGGCGATCCACCCTTGCTGATATCGAAAACGAAAGCATGACGACCAAATACTTCTCGCTGATACACCGGTCCTAGGGCACGAGCAGCTGCGACATGATCAGAGGACGTGACGAGCTGTAAAAATCGACTCGGCAGCGCATCAACAGTCGAATCGAGAACGATTTTTCCGTGGCTGATAAACAGCACATCCGTAAGGAGGTTCTCGACTTCTTCCACTTGATGAGTCGTCACCAAAATCGTGCGCTCGTGATCGAAGTAGTCGTTCAGTAAAGTCTCGTAGAAACTGCGTCGATACAAAAGATCGAGCCCGAGTGTCGGCTCATCGAGCACGAGCAGCTTCGCATCAATCGCCATGATCAACGCCAAGTGCAGCTGCGTGATCATACCTTTAGATAATTCGCCTACCTTGCTCTTGCGCTTGATATCGGTGTGCGAGAGAACCTCATCCGCTCGGGCGCGATCAAATTTCGGATGAACCCCGGCGACGTAGTCGAGTGCGTGATCGACACGTAACCATTTGGGTAATACCGCAACATCAGCGATAAAGCAGACATCCTTCATCAATGAGTCACGCGCGGTGCGCGGATCATGACCGAGCACTTGCAACTCGCCTTCAAAGGGCGTCAGACCCAGGATCGCTTTTAGCGCAGTCGTTTTGCCGGCCCCATTCGGGCCCATCAAACCGACGATGCGACCAGCCGCTACGTCGAAATTGAGACCATCGAGCGCCAGAGTTGAATGGCTATAGCGCTTGCGTACATCGCGCGCGTGTATCACTGCTCCCATGGGAGAGTCCTCACTTCGGTTCTTTGGTTACGAGCAGCTCGTCGATGGTCAGGCCGAGTCGTTCGATCTTCGCGCGAGTGCGGGGCCACTCATCGGCTAAGAAGCGCTGCCGCTCATCTTTGAGCAGCGCTGCTCTTGCGCCCGTGTTCACATACATTCCGCGGCCACGTCGCTTCTCGACCAGTTGCTCGTCGACGAGCTCTTGATATGCCTTGAGTACGGTTAGGGGGTTGATCCGAAACTCCGCCGCGACGTTACGCACCGAGGGCAAGGGATCACCCTCCTTTAATGCGCCGTCGAGAATCATCGCGACGACCCGATCCCGCAATTGGCGGTAAATCGGAGCGTCGTCATTCCATTGGCGGTCGGTCATCTTCCAAACACCGTCAAGACAGCGAAAACACCGAAACGGCAAATCGGGGGGCGACCGGCAGGTCGGCCGAAAGCGCCAAGCTCCACAGCATTGCGCTCGTCAGTAAGGCGGCAGCGACGGCGACGATGGTCATCGTGGCTAGCGGTTTCGAGTCGGTCCATGTATGCACGTTAATACCTCTGGATTAAACAATCTAGTGTTATATATAACTACAACACCAGAACGCAGTCAAGTGGCCACGGCGCGGGCTCGCTGATCACGTAAAATTCGCGCGCCTATCAACGTGGAGATTTTCCGGATGAAGCAGCCCTTGAATGTCGCCATCACTGGCGCCGCTGGTCAGATTGGTTATGCCCTCGCCTTCCGTGTCGCCTCTGGCGCCATGCTCGGACCTGACCAACCGGTCAATCTGCACCTGTTGGAAATCACGCCGGCCTTGCCGACGCTGCAGGGCGTCGTGATGGAACTCAATGACTGCGCGTTCCCGACCCTCAACAAGGTCGTGGCGACGGACGATGCGCGTGTTGCCTTCAAGGATTGCCACGCTGCACTGCTCGTCGGTGCTCGTCCTCGCGGCCCGGGAATGGAGCGCAAAGACTTGCTGCTCGCCAATGCCCAAATTTTTTCGGCGCAGGGCAAGGCCCTGAACGACGTCGCGGCCCGCGACGTGCGCGTGCTGGTAGTCGGAAATCCTGCCAATACCAATGCGCTGATCGCCATGAAGAATGCGCCGTCACTCAAGCCGCAATCGTTCACGGCGATGACGCGCCTCGATCACAACCGCGCGCTGTCTCAGCTGGCTGAGAAAACGGGCTGTCACGTGAATGACATCCAGAAAATGATCATCTGGGGCAATCACTCGGCGACGCAGTACCCCGACATCAACCACTGCCTCGTGAAGGGACAGCCGGCACGCTCCTTGGTGGATGCCAACTGGATCGAAAAAGATTTCATCCCGACCGTGCAACAGCGCGGAGCCGCCATCATCAAGGCCCGCGGCGCCTCTTCCGCCGCCTCTGCAGGCTCAGCGGCGATCGACCACATCCGCGACTGGTTCCGTGGTTCCTCGGCCGGCGACTGGGTATCGATGGGTATTCCTTCGGATGGCAGCTACGGTATTCCCGAAGGCGTCATCTACTCGTATCCCGTGGTTTGCCGTAACGGCCAGTACGAGATCGTGCAGGGCCTTGCGATCGACGAATTCAGCCGTCAGCGCATGGATGCCACGCACAAGGAACTACTGGAAGAGCGTGACGGCGTGAAGGATCTGCTTGGCTGACGCCTTCGGCTCGAACGAGTTGATCCAGAGGGGCCGCATCGGCCCCTCTTTTTTTGCCTGTCCTCTTGTAGGCTATAGGCATGACTAACGCGATCATCTCCATCACTCTGGCCCTTCTCGCTGCCTGGGCGCTCACTGCCACGGGCGGCATCATCGCACTGCTCTTCGTAGCGGCCGTGCTCTATCTCGCCTACAAGCGACTGAGTCTGCTGGCATTCACGGCGACATTCTTCGTGCTGCTAACGGCTTACAGCGCCGCGGGCGATGCTGCTGGCTTATGGAAGGGAATTCTTTGGCTGCTTTTCTTCGTACTGGTGGCTTTCAATATCCATCCGCTACGAAAAGCGGTGATTACGCGACCGTTTATGAAGATCTATCGACGCATGTTGCCGTCGATGTCCTCAACGGAGCGCGAAGCGCTAGAAGCGGGCACTGTCTGGTGGGACGGCGAGCTCTTCACCGGCAATCCAGATTGGTCGAAGTTGCTCGGTGCTAAGACACCACGACTGACCGCCGAAGAACAAGCGTTTCTCGATGGTCCGTGCGAAGACCTATGTCGGATGATCGATGATTTCGACATCACACATCGCCGTGGCGATATGCCACCTGAAGTGTGGGAATTCTTGAAGAGCAAAGGCTTCTTCTCGATGATCATTCAGAAGAAGTACGGTGGCCTCGAGTTCTCTGCATACGCCCACTCTTGTGTTCTAGCCAAACTCTCGAGTCGTAGTGCCGTCGTCTCCTCGACGGTCGCGGTACCCAACTCGCTGGGTCCAGGCGAGTTATTGCAACACTACGGCACAGAGGAACAAAAAAGTCATTATCTGCCACGCCTAGCTCGTGGCGAAGACATTCCCTGTTTTGCGCTCACGGGGCCGCGCGCCGGTTCCGACGCCGCATCACTCCCGGATACGGGAGTCATTTGTCGCGGGCAATGGCAAGGCCAAGAAATCATTGGTATTCGTCTGAATTTCTCCAAGCGCTACATCACTCTGGCGCCGGTCGCCACGGTCATTGGCTTGGCTTTCCGTCTTTTCGATCCGGAACGCTTACTGGGCGATCGCGAAGACATCGGTATTACTTGCGCGCTCATTCCGCGTAACACGCCGGGTGTCTCAATCGGTCGACGCCATTTCCCACTCAATGTTCCGTTCCAGAATGGCCCGATTCACGGAGAGAACGTCTTCGTACCGCTCGATTTCATCATCGGCGGTCCGAAGATGGTGGGTCAGGGTTGGCGCATGCTCGTCGAGCAATTATCAGTCGGTCGTTGTATTTCCCTACCGTCGAGCGGAACCGGCGGTGGCAAGGCAGCCGTCTTTGCCACAGGCGCCTATTCGCGAATCCGTCGCCAGTTCAACATGCCAGTCGGCCAATTCGAGGGCATCGAGAGCGTGATCGCGCGCATGGTGGGGCTCACGTACACGATGGATGCGGCCCGATCCGTGACAGCGGGCGCCATCGACGGCGGCGAGAAGCCCTCTGTGCCGTCGGCGATGTTGAAGTATCACGTCACCGAAATGAGCCGCATGGTTGCCAACGACGCCATGGATGTTCATGGCGGAAAAGGAATTTGCCTTGGACCCAAAAATTATCTTGGGCGTGGTTATCAAGTGGTGCCGGTCGCCATCACGGTCGAGGGTGCAAACATCCTCACACGCAGCCTCATCATCTTCGGGCAAGGCGCGATTCGCTGTCATCCCTTCGTTCTCAAGGAAATGGAAGCTGCGCGAAATCCTGATCGTCAGCGTGGTGTCGACGATTTCGACGCCGCTTTGTTCGGTCACATCGGCTTCACCATCAGCAATGCAGTGCGTTCGTTCGTGATGGCGCTCACCAACGCGCGTTTCACGGCCGCACCCGAGGCTGGACCCGCCACTCGTTATTACCAACATATCGTTCGTTTTTCCGCGAGCTTCGCGTTTGCGGTCGATGTGGCGATGTTGTCGTTGGGTGGCTATCTGAAAAAGAAGGAGAACCTTTCAGCCCGCTTGGGCGATGTCTTGTCCTACATGTACCTCGCATCGATGGTGCTCAAGCATTACGAGAATCAAGGTCGTCGCAAAGAAGATCTGCCTATCGTCGAATGGGCATGCCGTCACTTGCTCTATCAGGCTCAGGAACAGCTGCACGGCTTTTTACGAAATTTCCCGAATCGCTTTCTGGCCGCGACGATGCGCTTTTTGATTTTTCCCCGCGGGTTGCAGTATTCAGCGCCAGATGATCGACTGGGTCGAAAACTCGCCGCGCTTGTGACCTCTCCGACAGAGACTCGAGATCGACTTTGTTATCCGGTATACCGTCGGATTGAACAAGGCAACGCACTCGGCCTGCTGCAGGAAGTGCTAGAAATGGCTGAGCGTGCGGAAAGTCTAGAAAAGCGTATCCGTGTCGAGGGTGTCAAAACGGGTCGAATCCATTCACTGGATCTGCCAGGACAAATTTCTGAAGCGCAAGAAATCGGCATCATCAATGTTGACGAAGCCATGTGGTTACGAGCCTACGATCGTAAAGTCATGGATTTGATCCACGTTGACGACTTCGCGCCAGACGAGCTCGGTACGCAGTCGCAACCGCGAATGCAGGTTTCACTCCAGATCAGCGAGCACGACGTCGTTTCGTGAATTGCCTGAACTGTAATGCTCCGCTGACTGGCGCGTTCTGCGCCAGTTGCGGGCAGCGGCATGTCGCAAAGCGACCGACTGTCGCGCATCTTCTGGAGGAAACGCTCGAAACACTGACACACGCAGACTCACGACTGTGGATCACGCTGCGTTATTTGATGACCAAGCCAGGCTTACTGACACGCGAGTATTTTGCGGGTCGACGCAGTGCTTATCTACCGCCTATTCGCCTTTATC
>Ga0208788_1000239_pt1 | contig 27845 bp, 16 predicted proteins | sample Wag4_2014_7_11_3_FD_187363 | JGI IMG/M metagenome (GOLD analysis project Ga0208788, IMG submission 187363) | Fresh water mixed with fracking chemicals microbial communities from Ohio, USA - Utica-2 Time Series FC 2014_7_11 (SPAdes) (version 2) ...
GTCCTTAACGACGTTCTTGTACAGGTTGACGAGTCGCAGGGCGTTGAAAAGAAGAAAGACGCTGCCCCCATTGCGGCGTCACTGGCTCTCGCTGTCCTTCTTGGACCCAGCGTTCCTGTTACGGCAGCGGGCGGTCTCGATAGAAACCGTGGAAATGCCGAAGAACTTCGTCGCTACTGGACGATTGGTCGCGGTGGGCTCAAGATACGCTGGACGACACCCGGCGACTGGACCCGCTGTGTTCGCAACCTCCGCAAGTACATGGGTCCTCGCGCCAAGGGATACTGTGCTCTTCGCCACAAAGAGATGAACGGCTACTGGCCTGGTGACAAGCGTAATCGCGAAACCGGAATTATTGACGACGCTACCTATCTCGTATCCGAGGAGCAGGTTCTCACAGCTGCTGTTCTTCGCGCAGAGCGCAATGAGCTTGTACAGCGTATCTCAGCTCTCCGTGCTGGTGGGCAGATTCAAACCGTCGGTGACGACTACAACTCCAGCACTGCCAACTACTTCCACCGAGATCACGTTGAGGTTCCTGAAAACATCCGCGTCATGGTCGAAGACGGCGACTCTGACGAGATTGAAGAAATCTTGTTTATGGATTTGATTCCCACCCAAAAGAGCGTCAACATGCGTCGAGTTGGGCGCAACTACACTTCTGACAAGCCTGTCAAGGTCTGGAAAGACGACGAAGGCTACAAACTTATCGACGGCCACCACCGCTGCGTCGGCCACTACCTCAATGGTAATGACTACGTCAAAGCCAAGGTATTTAGCGCTCAGGCGGAAGAAGGAGCACAGTAATGTACAACGACGAAGAAATCCGTATGAGTGGGTCTAGATTTGTTATTCCTCTGGTTATCCCCGAGGAGGTTGAGTCAGGCGACGGGCGTATGTTCCGCAAGGACGCCATCGAAATTCGTGAACTTCCTCTCCCACTTCTGTGGCAGATCAAGACGGGCTCTGGGCATGATGGTTCGGTAGTTGTCGGACGCATCGACCACATGGAGCGTACTGATAACGGAATTGGAAACTGTCACGGTACTTTCGATGACGGTCCCTATGGACGCGAGGCCGAGCGCCTCGTCCGAAACGGTTTTCTGCGCGGTGTTTCTGCGGATATGGATCGCTTTGAAGCGGACGATAATCGCAAAGATAAAGACAAAGATGTGTCGGATATGGCTAAAAAACCAGACAAAATCAAAAAAGACAAAATTGTTGTAAATAAGGCTCGTGTAATGGCGGTTACAATAGTATCAAAGCCCGCTTTTCAGGAGTGCCAAATTGCTCTTGCCAATGAAGGGCAAGAAGCCTACACTCAGGAGGAAACTGTGTTGACCGATGGCGTATACGCCGACGATGCTGACCCCATGGATGCCGCGTCATTAGTGGCGTGCGGCATGGTTGCTCAGCAGATCCCCGTCGTACCACCCAAGATGTGGTTCGAAAACCCTCGCCTCGATAAGGCGACCCCACTTACCGTCTCTGATGACGGCCATGTCTACGGACACATTGCGTCGTGGGAGACTGATCACATTGGTCTTCCCTTCGGCACTAAGCCACCCCGTAGCCGTGCCAACTATGGATACTTCCACACTGGAGTTGTTCGCGTAGATGATGGAGCTGACATCCCTGTTGGCCAGCTTACTCTTGCTGGCGGTCACGCTGATTTGACCGCGTCGGCGGCTGAAGCCGTCAAGCACTATGACGACACCGCGAGCGCAGTTGCTGACGTTCACGCTGGCGAAGACCGCTACGGAATCTGGGTTGCTGGAGCACTTCGCCCCGGAGTCCAGCCCGAGCAAGTCCGTGCGCTTCGCGCGTCATCCCCTTCCGGTGACTGGCGTCCGATCCGTGGCTCGCTCGAGCTCGTCGCTGTCTGTCAGGTCAACGTTCCCGGATTCCCGATCGCACGAGCTCGCGTTGCGTCTGGCCAGGTTATGGCGCTTGTTGCTGCTGGTGCTGCCACTCTCGCTCGTATGAAGTCCAACCCCATTGACGATCTTCAGACTCGCCTCAAGCTTCTCGAGGAGAAGGAAAAGAATGCTCTGGTTGCGGCTGCCGATAAAGCTCGCATGGACTTTGCCAACAAGAAGATGAAGTCTTACGCTCCCAACATTGACAGCCGTTTGGCAGAAATGCTCCAGCAGACTCTTGCTGATGTGTCTGTCTTCGCGGCCAAGGTTCAAGGACACCACTGGAACGTTGAAGGAATGAACTTCCCACAACTTCACGAGTTGTTTGCCACCATCTACGAAGATGTCGAGGACTCGATTGACCCTCTCGCGGAGAACATCCGCAAAATGGGATACAAGGCTCCTTTTGATCTTGCTACCTTTGCCAAAATGAGCCAGTTCGGTGAGTCTGACTTAGGACCCAACCCCACGTGCCAAGAAATGATTGCTGACCTTCACAAAGTCAACGAGAGTGTCATTGGTCTACTCAAGGCTGTATTTGACGTAGCTGACCAAGCCAACGAGCAAGGTGTTGCTGACTTCATTGCTGGACGTATCGATTCTCACCAAGAGTGGGCATGGCAGTTGCGCGTATCGCTCGCTAACCGCGAAAAAGAAGAGTATAAAGCAGAGCGTATGGATCGTATGGAAGATTCCTACGAGGACGAAGACTACGACGCGTTCTTTGCTTCTCTCTCTAGGCAGGGTGTCCCCGAAGCAGGTCTCACGGCTAGCGCGGGCGACCTTGTTCAGCGTGCCCGCGAACTCTCGGCTATTACAGAATTTGCTAAGTTCACCTCGAAGGAGCGTGAATCTCTTGCAGACAAGGGTCAGGCTCTTCCCGATGGTTCGTACCCAATTCGCAACGAATCTGATCTGAAGAACGCTATCCAAGCATTCGGTCGATCCAAAAAGTCAGATCGCGCCAGGGTTCGTAAGCACATCACTAAGCGTGCGCGAGCTCTCGGTAAAGCAAAGATGATTCCTGAAAACTGGAAAACTGCTGCTTCGGACTCTATCACCGCAAGCCTTGAGTCGATGCGTAACCGCACTGCAATCTTGGCTTCCGCTGAAGGAGATGCAATTATTGAAGCTGTTCGCCAGATTCGCGCCGGGAACATTCCTGACCTGACCAATGTCAATCCCAAGCAGCTAGAGATTCTCCTCCCCGGTGTCAACATCCAAGACATCCTTGACGCAAAAGAGGGGAAGAACGATGGCCGTGTCAAGTACACGCCCAAGACTCAACCCCGCGATGCTCAGGGACGATTCCGTCAGGTACTTGCTCGTTTGAAGCAGGACCTCGGTGACTCAGGTAACTCGGATGTCCTTCAAAAAATTGAAGAAATTGAGAACCTTGACAATGCTGGTGACTACTTGGCTTCTGTTATGGCATCAAAAGACCTTCTTGATATTGTTGATCGTCTCGACGCTGGCGCACTGAACGCCGAGTCCCTCGAAAATGTTCGCTCGTCCACCACAGAACTTGGACGCGCGATTGCAAACCTCCCACTACCTTTCGACAACCAAGCGCAGAAAGTTCGCTACAGCGATCTTCCTCCTACGTTGAAGAACTTGATGGACGACATGATAACCCGTGTTGAAGCCAAGATTGGGAAAGAAGACGCCGATATTGCTACCCGGGAGCTGAAAGGCTTCCAAGCAGGATCGGATGTATACAGTCAAGCAGATATTTCATCGCAGATGAACCGTTTGCTTCGATTGCTAACTTAATAATAAGTTACAATTAGTAAGAAGGGTGTAGCGCCTGCATCGATGATGGTAGTCCCTACGCCTCAGACTATATCCCCAGGTAGACATCCCGTCTGCCGACTGACCTAAGGAGAGGTACAGTGGATTCTTTTAAGAACCAACTGGACCGACTGTCCGAACTGAACGACGAGCAAGTCTCGGAACTTCAGGCGGGCATCATCACCGAGTTCGAGTCTATCGACGAGAACGGCGATCTCACACCTGAGTCAGTGGATGCCATGACAACTCTAGCGGACATGCTAGAGACAGTCCGTGGTGAGGTGCAGCGCCGCGAGGCGCAGGCCGAGGAACTTGTTTCCATAGCCGCCGAAGCCACTAATCGAGTATATGGTGATGGAGAATCTGAAGAGATGATCCCCGCCGAGGAAGAAGAGGAAGCCCCAATGGCTACTGAACCAGAAATGGTAGAGGAGACCGAAGAGCCCACCGCTCCAACTGAGGACGAGATCGTTGAAGAAGTTCCAATGACTATGCCCGAAGAGGACGAAGACGAAATGTCTGAGGCATCGACTGTCTCCGATGAGAATGCCGAATTCTCGACGGATGAAGAACCCGAGGTTGTAGAAGAAGTACTGGATGGATCGGCTGATGTCGATGCTCCTGTTGCCGAATTCTCAACTGATGAGGAAGTCGTCCCTGCTGAAACAGCAGAACCCGCCCCCGCCGAAGAGGCTCCCGCAGGCGAAGAAGCAGTTGTTGCTTCCGTCGAGGGTGCTGACGAGGCTGAGGCACCAACCGAAGAAATCACCGACATTGCGCCCGAGGCGCAGGAAGAGGCACCCGTGACCGCCGCAGCAGAAGGAGCTTTCGAAGCTCCAGCAGACCGCCGTCCAGTTGCTCAGGTTGCACCCGTAACACCCGTTGCTATTACAGCGGGCGCGGACATCCCTGGCTACACGGCTGGAAGCACCCTTACAGACATGTCGGAGGTGGCACAGGCTTTTGAAAAGCGCCTGCACACCCTCCGTCGCGTCAATGGTGGAGATGGAGAACAGCACATCGTTGCATCCCTCTCGACCCAGTACCCCGAAGCCCGCACCTTGGGCTCAGACCCCGAAGAGAACCGCGCAAAGATCCAAGCAGTTGTCGGCCCTGAGGCCCTCATCGCTTCCGGTGGTTTTGCAACGCCTCTCGAGGTCAAGTACGACGTCTTCGGACTCGGAACGAGCATTCGTCCCGTCCGTGACTCGCTCCCCCGTTTCCAGGCAGACCGTGGCGGTATCCGCTACGTCACTCCTCCAGTGCTCTCGTCTTACGCGAACGCTGTTGGTGTGTGGACCGCTGCTAACGACTCAGCAGCAAGCCCTGACCCCGCGTCAAAGCTTTCGCTGACCGTTACTGCTGCTGCTGAATTGACTGCCGTCACCGACGCTGTCACTCTGCAGATGCAGTTTGGTAACCTGTTTACCCGCGCGTACCCCGAGCTCCTCGCTCGCCACAACGAGCTTGGCTTGATCCAGCACGCTCGTGAGGCAGAGCAGAACCTGCTCTCGCGTATCGCAACTGACTCGACAGCAGTTACAACCACAAGCCTCATCGGCTTTGGTCGCGACTTCCTCGTTCAGATCCGTCGTGCAGCCGCAGCTTACCGCTCGCGTCACCGTATCGAAGCTAGCACCCAGCTCCGCGCCATCATCCCTGACTGGGTATATGACGCAGTTGCAGCGGACCTCACGCTCGCAATGCCTGGTGACAGCACGATCTCGATCTCGATGTCGGAAATCAACGGATACCTTGCCACCTCGAACGTGACGCTCGTCGCTTCGCTCGACTCGTCGGTCTTCGGCTCGCAGAGTGCTGCTGCACTCCTCGAGTTCCCTGACTCGTTCGTTTGGTACCTGTTTGCTGAAGGAACCTTCGTCTTCCTTGACGGTGGAACCCTCGACCTCGGTATCATCCGTGACTCGACCCTCGTCGGAACCAACGACTACAAGATGTTCGTTGAAACCTTCGAAGGCGTCGCCAAGGTTGGTGTCGAGTCTCTCGCCATCACCTCGACGATCAACGTCAACGGTACCGCCGCAGCACTCCGTGACACCACGGGTAACACCGCTGCAGCAACCATCGAGTACTAATCCTCGATAGGTAACCACCCCGTGGTTGTTCCCCAGGGGCTTCGGCCCCTGGGGGACTCCCCACACAAGATCAGACCTTAAGGAAAGAACCAAATGGCATTCAACGGAGTCCACCCGGCACTTCCCCTCGAGCCGACTCAGTTCGGACTCTTCGCTGCGGTTCCCCCAATCACCCACGCTTCGCGCGACTACGACGAGCGCTGGGAACGCGGATATGCACAAATGCTTGAATCTTCTCCCTATGCACTTCGCAACTGGGATATCACTAGTAATACTAGCAACGTCATCCACGGCACTGATTCAGGTGCTCGTAGGGAAGATCGATTTATCGCTCAAATCCGTCCCTTCTTTATTGAAGTAGAGGACGACGCTTCTACTCTCGGTCTTGTTGCTGAAGATCGTTTTGCCCGTGTTCTTCGACAGCTCGAAGCCGCATCGCAGAAGGCCGTTGAAGAGGAGCTTTGGGACGGCGCTATTGCTCAGGGAGAATCACTTGTTAACCCCTACCTGACCAAAGCCGCGACCGTTACTACTCTCAACTCTGGGACTGCTCTTTCTGCCAAGCGTGCTCTTGCCTTGCTTGAGCACTACATTGGCACCACATCGCCTTTTGGCGAGCAAGGGTTTATTCACATGACTCGCGATGTTGCAGCCATACTTAGCTCTAACAGCCAGATGCTGTTCCACGACAAGGGAAAAGACCACCATCAAACCCACGGCGGAACCCCAGTCATTATTGGCTCGGGCTACTCTGGCGCTGGACCCGTTGGTGCAACGGGAGCTTCGGCTACCGACACTAACAAATGGATGTACGCCACAGGCTCACTCCGAGTTCACCTCGGCAAGCCTGAGGTCGTCAACGACACACTGGCCCAGGGCTATAACGTGTCGGGAAATGCAAATGACATGAAGATCAAGGCTTACCGATCTGCATCGGTCTTCTTTGACACTTCGATCCACCTCGCTGTTCGAGTTGATCTGACAGCGGCCTAACCTACAAGAAATAAGGAGAATAGCTACATGGCTACTCAAGACTACGCCGCCAGCATTCAAGGTGTTGCCATTCGTGTTACCCGGCTCGATGCCGACGGCAACCTTCTGAACGGTGCTGGTGACTCGTACACCACATCCGCGTTCATGCGCGTATCGTTCACCCCAGAATACGAAGAGGGTGACGAATTCACGGAAAAAAGCGCCAACGGTGCTGTCTGCGTGACTTACAAGTCCCCCGACACACTCAAGCGTATCACGATGGAACTTGCCATCTGTGAGCCCGACCCCGAACTCTCGGCCCTCCTCTCTGGTGGACTCTTGCTTCGCAAGAACACTGGATCGGCAGTACAGTCCATTGGTTGGGCTGCTCCCGGCGTTGGAGACGACCCTGCTGGTAACGGTGTTTCCATCGAAGCTTGGTCCATTGCCATCAAGGATGGACGTAAGGCTGCTTCGTACCCCTACTTCCACTGGGTTTTCCCATTCGCCAAGCTCCGCCAGTCGGGCGACCGCGTTATCGAGAACGGAATGCTCGCAACGACATTCGAAGGTTACGGCCTTGGAAACATTGCGTTTGACTTCGGACCCGACAACCGCTGGGAGTTCCCACAGGCTTCGGACCGCCCCTACTCGTACGCACGTGCGACATGGGCTCCAACCGGACTCAAGGGCTTCTACACGTGGGGTGTCACTGACACAATCACTAACGTTGTTGCTGCTGCTGGTACTGTCACCATTACGACAGACGGCGCACACGGCTTCCGCGTTGGTGATGAAGTGACGGTCGCAGCTGTTACAGCTGGTGCAACCGTAAACGGAACCTTCCCCATCACGGCTGTCCCAACTACAACCACGTTCAGCTACGCCAAGTCGGGTACTGTCGCATCGGCAGTCGAGACTGGAACCGTCACGAACTACGGAGCCTACGCTGAAGTTGCAACAGGATCGCTTGATAACGACATTGCTATCAACGTCCCTGGAAACATCAACTACAACGCTGACAACGCCATCGACAACGTGGTAGTCGCGCAGACAGGCCCAACTGGAGCGCCCTAACCAATAGTTAACTAGGTGGATGGGTGGCACGTCTCACGGTGTGCCACCCATTTACCATAAAGGATTAGGAATAAAAAATGGCTGGACTTTGGATCACGGTCGACGAGCTCGATCCTCAATTCCAAGAAAACGAGTATGCTCAGGACGCAGTAAAAACTGCTTCCTACTTGATGTGGTCAATGTCGGGCCGTAAGTATTTCGGAACGCAAACAATCACCGAGCGCTACGTCCGATTTGCACCGCTCCTCAACATGCACCTGCTTCAAGAAGCGGCTCTCGTCAATGCTATCATCACCAAGACAACGGAGATGATTGAGCCTTGGGTTTCAGCTGAAACTCGTATCCGACTTCGTAGTCAGCCCGTCCAATCTATTCAGACTGTTCGTAGCACAAAGGGTGAGATCTACTCCCCTGACAATTATTATGTTGTCGATCGATCGACAATCCAGTTCTCCGAGGGTGCGCTCATCGTTCCTGCCGACATCGAAATCACATACACCTACGGCATGAACCCCCCAACCATGGGGAAGGTTGCGGCCAAGCGTCTTGCTCAAGAGTTCATCCGACTCTGGACAGGTGACGACGACTGCGCTCTTCCTCGCCGTGTAACTTCTGTTTCGCGTCAAGGCGTGAACTACACCATCCTCGATCAACAAGACTTTATCGCTGAACTCCGTACAGGTATCTACGAAATCGACCTGTTCCTCAAGACCAACAACCCAGACGGAGCAAAGAAGCGCGCTCGCGTCTTCACTCCGGACATCCCCCGCGCTCGCAAGTACACACGCAAAACGCGGAAACTCACAGCCAGTGCTCGGGACATTGTTGTCCCTGCTGGCGGGACCGAAACTATTACGGTAACGCTTGCCTCCATCAATGCTGCGTTCTTATACTCGCAGGCAGGTTGGACTCCTGAAGTGGTTCTACGTAGTTATGACGGGACGTACTCTAAAACCGTCTCGGGCGCGTCTTACATCACGGTTACCTCAACAAATATTTCTATCACCGTTCCCTATGCCGACGCTTTCGCCGTACTTCGCATGATTGATCCTGGAACATGGGATCTGTATGGAGTACAAAACGGCGCAAGCACTTATATTACATCTGGTAACCTAGATGTAGACCTAACATAACAAGGAGAAAATCAATGACCATCATGACCAACTTCCGCGCACAAGATATGCCCGGAAACCAGAAGCCCACTGTTGCTGTCCCCGCGCTAAAAAAGGTTGCAGCCCCTGCCCCAGTTGTTGTCGAAACCCCTGCCGAAGAGGTAGAAGAGGCTCCTGCGGAGTAATCCATGGCCTCAATCAATATTGACAATTACGACATTGACACTGAAGCACTACGTCTTGTAGAACTGCTGCAAGGTGTGCTTGAGCGTGTTGAGTCAGTATTTGTTTCGCACGGAGTACCCCTCCCGGCCCGGCGGTATTGGACCGTCGGGGTCCCTGCTGTTGACTGTGAGCAGTTGACAGTGTCTTTTGTGGACGGGTACCTTGGGGCTCCTGGGGATCAGGCTTCTATGCCCTTGCGCTGTAACGTTCCTCGTAGTGTGAATATGTCGATTGAGTTGTCGCGGCCTGTTCCCGTAGTGGGGCAAAATGGGCAGACCCCCAGTGCCCAGGTTATTCAAGATGCGTCCCGGATTGCCCTAGTTGATTCGTGGGTTCTACTTACTGCTATCAATTTGCTAGACGTCTGGGATGAAGATTTGGGTGCTTTCTCTGGGCCTGGCGTCATTGCTACTGTTCAAATTAGTGGTGTTGAGGGCGGCTACATGGTTACCTCTATGCGCGTTACTATGGCTGTTCCCTAATGACTTACGGACTTCCCGATAGCTTTCTCTACGGATCGTATAAGCGAATCCGTGGTGCAATGCGGGGCGGTCGCGGAGGTTTTATCAATGGTCGATCGTTTGTCAGCTACGATATTAGCTTTGGCGGTCTTAATCTCGACACAGAAAAGCTTGACCGCTTGCTCAACCAACAGAATGGTGAAGTTGGCAGACATATGGATGCAATAGCTCGTATTATTACTGCGAGAGCCAAAGCGCAGGTTGGTCGAGAGACTGGGGCACTCATGGCGTCTATCAAGTGGGAGTACAAAAGAAATTCTGTAGGTCAAGAGCGAGTTATTGGTTCTCATCTTCCCTATGCTCTTGCCCACCACGAGGGGACCGCTCCTCGAGTAATAAAGCCTAAAAATGGGCAGGTTTTGTCGTTTAAATCTAAGGGTGTCTCGATCGTTACGGACGAAGTAAAGCATCCGGGGACTGAAGCTAATCGCTACCTCTCTGACAACTTGTATGTTGTTGTTTCTTCCTACCTCCGTCTGCTCTCTCGCGGGTAATCGGTGTATAATTGTAGAGAGCAACTGCTCAAAACGACATAACTAAGAATAGAGGTACTACACCATGGCAAAATTCCGCGACTTTGGAGTTGGCAAGCCCGCCGAAGATCGAGAGACAATCTCGTTTAAACTGCACAATGAAGAATTTATCTGTGTCCCACAAATTCAAGGCGTTGTCTTGCTCGAACTGGTAGCGTCCAGTGGCAGCGAAGACAGCACTGATTCAGTTCGCGCGATCACAAACTTCTTCAAGGATGTTTTGGTGGACGAGAGCTACAAGCGCTTCTCTAAACTAATCCGCGACAAGGATCGCATTGTGGACGCGTCAACTCTTGGCGAAATCGTAGGCTGGGTCGTTTCTCAGTACGGTGACCGCCCGGAATCGCAACCCGAGGTCTAATTCAATGGGCGTTAGACCTCTGGCCCTCGGTCAACGGCAAAGCCCTAACAACAAACGTACACTTGAAGGATATGGAGGCCAGTCAGATGCTTGACGTACTCCATTTCTACATGGAAGAAGATTATCTAGCTGCCGATGCTACTCAAGCGCAGCAAAAGACGAATGTCCGTACTGTCATTTATCGAGAGTTTTATGGCATTGCCTACAAGTACGGACAGAGTCAAAACCAGTCACAGGGTCGGCAGTACCTAGACCCCGCTAAAGACTATGACGATGATCTTTCAGATGTGACGGTGTTTAGCCCAACTGCAAAGCCATACACTCCAGCCACCGACTTCGACCCGAGCAGCCCCGAACCATTCGGTGGCCTGCTTGACGCACCCATAGGATAAGCAAATGGCAGTTGTCGGTACCGCTGAGATTATTGTTAGGGCTATTACAAAAGATGTAGCCAACGACATTCGCACTGGATTTAAAGACGTCGAGGCTGAAGCCAAGCGTGCTGGTATCAATGCTGGACGTAACTTTAGCAGGTCGATGAACATGAATATCGATCCAGACTCTGGTCTGGGTCGATTGATGCTTCGTCTTAAAGAGATTTCTCCGAATGCTAAACAAGCAGCCGACGCTTTTACTGCTCTTGTCCGAAAAGGCTATTACGTTCAAGCGGGGTTGGGTGGAATTGTAGGGGCTATTGGTTCAATTGTTGGTGGACTTGGAGCTCTAATCGGGGCGGCAGGTGCTGCTTCCGCTTCAGTTGTCGCTCTTGGTTCTTCGCTTGCATCCACCTTGACGGGTTTTGCCCTGATGAAGTATGCATTGGGTGGGGTCGGTGCTGCGCTACAAGAATCTGCTGGAGGAGGCGGTGGTGGTGGCGTAAGTGGAGTCGATCAAGCTCTGCGTAACTTAGCGTTAACTGTTGAGCGCAATGTGGAGTCAATCGCCAATGCCAACAACAATTTGCGCGATGCTCAGTTGGGTCTTAATGAAGCCTACAAAGAAGGTGCGGAGTTCCTCCAGCAATTAGGCTTCCAGGCAGAAGAAGCCGCTCTGAGTCAAGAACGCGCCGGAATGTCACTGGAAGAGGCAAGGGAAAACCTTGCTCGAGTACAGGACCTCCCACCCAACTCTCGAGCGCGACGAGAGGCTGAAATTGCTTTTCGAGAGGCCGATCTCAACTATCGTCAGGCGGTTGACGCCAATTCTGATCTTGCAAAAGAGCAAGATAAATACTCCTCGGCAGGTATTGAAGGGACTGAAGCAGTATTGGACGCGAAGGAGCGTCTACTCCAAGCTGAAGAAGATTTAGCCAGAACTGTACGAGACAATCTCCGCGCACAGGAACAAGCAGAGGAAGCACTCGCACAAGCTCGACGGGGCGGCGGGGGAGCGGCCTCAGCTCAGCAGTCTGCCTACGACAAACTGACCAAGAGTCAGAAACGGTTTGTTGATTTTCTTAAAAAGGAAATTATTCCTGAAACTAAAAATCTTAAAGAAGCTGTAGCAAAAGGCTTCTTACCTGTTCTAGAAACTCAGCTTCGTCGTCTCAAGGATGGTGGCTTTTTTGAAGCGCTTGAGACGGGGTACGAAGCTGTCGGTGTCGGTCTAGGAAAAGCAACAGAATCATTCAATAACGCATTTATCAATAATGGCGGCATTGACGCCATGCAACAGTTTTTCCTTCAAACTGCAAAAGTGATGCCTGCTGTCGGTGAGAGCCTAGGAAGTATTGCTAGTTATGTGCTGTCCCTTTTTAAGGCCGCTGAACCCCTAACTGCTCGATTTACTGAGTGGGTTACAGGAGTGGCTGGAGGTTGGGCCAACTCGCTTGACACCGCTGGTGAAATAACAAATCTACAAAATTTCTTTGAAAAAGCTGGCAACTTGGCCGCCATGTTTGGCGATGTCTTTGGAAACGTCTTTGACGGAATTGGTGACTGGATTGATCTCAACCTTTCCCCCGGATCAGGCGGATATCAGATTGTTGAATGGCTCCAAGAAATTTCTGAAGGATTTGCAAATATTGATCGGGTGTGGCTCGATTCTTACTTCCGCCAGTCGTCTCGAAACTTTATTGAAATTGGGGATTCTATAGGAATACTTCTCAATATTATTGCTCGGGCTGGGGGAGACAGCAATATTGAAGAGTTGTTTGAAAATCTGAATCAAGGTGCCTTATACATAGCCAACATTGGACGAGAAGCCTTAAAAGTTGCGCCAGAGATTGGACTTCTTCTTCTTAATATTACTAAATTGTTGTCAGCTTTCGCAGACTCTCAGGCAACTCAAGCGTTCTTTAGTGTAATCAACACAATGACGGGCGGGTTTGCTGCAGTCGCCAGAGCCGCACAACACATAATTGAACCAGTTAGTCAAGTTTTCGGGTTTATTGCCGGATTTGGGGCTTTGGCCCGGGCGATGGAGAAAGTTAAAGACGTAGCCGCTGGCTTCTTGGAGCCAGTCCTCGAAGGATTCCAGAACTTTAAAGAAGTTTATGCTGTAGCTGTAGCCACAATTGAGGGATCTAAGGGCACATACAGTGGGTTTAAGGACGCCTTCAAACAGATGGCTGACGGTATAAATGCTTCTAGTGGGGGCCTAGAAACATTTAAAGGCGGGCTATCGACGTTTGGCGGAGCCAGTAAAGTTGCGTTCTCTTCGCTCATCAAGTCAATTGGGCCAGGTGGTTTAATTGAACTTGGGCTTGCAGCTATATCCACTACAGTTGTGCTTATTGGTGGACTTATTGAAGAGAACATGCGAAAAAAGATGGAGGCTGCCACTGACGCATTTGAAGATGGTACAGACGCAGTAAGTCTACTCAATAGTGTTCTTGAAGAAGGTGACTGGACCGGGGGAGAATATATTGATCTAACTCTGGGAGACATAGCTAATGCCGCAAAAGAAGCTGCCACACAAATTAAAAAAACTGAGGAAGCAATCGGCGGTGCTGCAGTCACTCTGCGAGGTGAGCTGGTTCAAGCAGGTATCGATGCTAGGGACCCAAACACAAGTGGTGCAGAAGCACTAAAAGCCTATAAAACTGCAATTACTTCTGTCGGAGATAGCCTTGCACAGGTTGCTACTACTGATCTAGCCCTTGCACAGGAAAGATTTAGAAAACTTCGAGATGAGTTGGGATTCAACAATCAACAGCTGATTGATACCGAATCTCTTACAGGTGATTTTAGAGACACTCTGATTGCTCAAGCCGATGCATTAGATATCAGCATTATGGGCACAAATGGCTTAGTAGACGAACAAAAACTGATGGCATTTGCCGTTGGTGAAGGTGACATTGCCATCAGGAGACAGAATGAGGCCCTAAGAGAAAATGATGATGAACTTAGTAAATTGATCTCGGCCACGGCAAACACCACCGACGCTGCCGCGGCTGGGTGGGCAAAAGGTACCTTTAACCTTAAAGAGTACAATAAAGCTCTTGAGAAAAACATAGAGGCCATCGCTGAGTCTTTTACAAACACTCAGGAGTTAATTGCTAGAGGATTTGATCAAGATTTAATTGCTGCGTTCACAGAGGGAATGGACCCCGCGCAAGCAGCAGCGGCTCTCCAAGTTTTAGTAGACGCCAGTGACAAAACGTTGAGTCAAATCAAAGACAATCTTTTACGTAGCGGAGATGATTACAACACTGCTCTAATCAAATTTACTGAAGGGACTGCCACTGAAACAGAAAAAGCGGCTAAGCGTGCATTCGACAATAACTTAATTAATCTTGAAACTTTCTTAGATGTCATGAGCGGTGAATTAGAGTCGTTCGACACCAAAGTCACAATTGGAGCAGACACAACTGCGTTTGACGCTATTGAAACCAACGCACGAATGGCCGCTGATAAAGCACAATCAACCGTCAAAATTAGCGCCGTTGCTCAACCAAAGAGTGGAACAATTTCGGTTGCTGGAATCCCCTTCCCCTTCAAGTTCTCAGGATTCAAGAACGGTGGTATGGTCGGAGCACTTAACATGATGGGCTTTGCCAACGGAGGAATGGTTTCAGGCGGTGGCTACGGTGGAGGTCGATCGGACCGCATCCCCGCCATGCTCTCCAACGGTGAGTACGTTGTCAACTCTGGAGCCGCGGCTCGTAACCTTTCTACTCTCAATGCGATAAACTATGGCGGAGCCTCGGTGGGATCTGGCTCAACCGTCAACATCACCGTAAACCCCTCCCCCGGAATGGACGAGCGCGAACTCGCGTCCGTTGTCTCTCAGGAACTTATGCGTCAAATGCGTCGAGGTAGTATCTAATGGCACGAACTAATCTAGCCCCCAACCCGTCTTTCAAAACAAACACGACGGGGTGGTCGGCAACCGAAAACTCCACCATCCTTCGATCAAATGATGTGGCGTTCTTTGGTGACAACTCTCTCAAGATCACCAACAAGGGTGTAGGCCTTTATGGCACTACTACCACCAACATCACTGGATTTACCGCAGGTCTGTCCTATGCGTTTTCGGTGTATGTGTACCTGCCTGACAACCCCACCGCTACTGCGTACTATAACGACATTGAAATGCAGGTTGTATTCTACGACAGTAGTAACAACATCGTCGGCTCTACATCGCCCACGTCAGGTGTTCACCGCGTCTTCGACAATGACCGATGGGAAGACAATCGACTCTCTATCGTAGCAACAGCACCTGCTGGGGTTTCGTACGCGATTGCAACCATTCAAGCCAGTACTGATGTTTCTTCAGCCACTGAAGTCTTCTACCTCGATGCTCTCCTTATTGAGCAGGCTTCTAAGATTAATGAATATTTTGACCAGCTCAGCGACACTCCCGCCAACGAGCAGGGTCGCGAAAAAGAACTGGTCAACCGCGCTCTTACCCCTACCCCAATTCCTCACATCACGGGGCCTGAGCTCAATGCCGACATTTCTTTGGGCCGTCTGATATTTAACACGGTGGACGAAGACGGAACCGTGTGGGTCTGTACTGACCTCACTGGCTGGTGGGGGCAGACATCCCCTGACGTCCCGGACATCACTCGTGGAACAGAGGACGGCTCGTTCGACGTGTCGGGACGGTATATGGCCCGCGTTATCACGCTCTCAGGAGTATTCCTTCCTCAGAGCCGTGACTACCTGCCCAAGGCCCTTGACCGACTCATTACTGAAACAGACTTGGTTCGACGCACTTCCACTCTCCGTGTCGACGAGGACCCGACCAAGATCGCCGAGGTACGCCTTGTCGGACAGCCTGTTATTACGACAGTAAATGCTCGTGGACGCACCGAGTTCTCCATCACCCTTCGGGCCGCTGACCCTATCAAGTATGCTTGGGCCATCAATCAGGTTCACGGATATGAACTCAGGGGTATTAATGGTTTGGAACCAGATGCCTCTACTAGCCCAACGAGCGCCTCGGCGTCAACGACGGTAGTAAACGCCGGAAATACAACGGTCACGCCGACTATTACTGTTCTTGGCCCCATCGGCTCGGGCAGTACCATCCGCGCTACCAGTCGAGACCGTGACGAAACAATCACGCTTGTCTCAGCGTTGCGAGACGCTGGGGCCATTGCGAGGGCTACGTCCTACACCCGTGAGAACTTGGTGGTCACAGTAACAACCGATGCCGACCACGGTCTGCTGGTTGGGGACACCATTTCTTTCAATTGGACTACCATTGATTACAACATTGACCCACAAGTAAGTGATCATGTTGTCACTGCTACTACCACTCAGACACCATTCACATTCTCGTACTCACTTGCTGGTGTGTCACTGTTTGGAACTGACGCTGGGCAAGATATTGTTTCTACCACAATTACGGGTGGAGCCGATGTAAAGCTGACAAACCCAGACACTCTGGTTATCGACAACTACAACAAAGAAGTGTCGTTCAACGGAACTACCATCGGACAGCGTTCTAAGCTCGAGCCGCTCATTGACTGGATTAAATTAGATGCGGGCACGACGACTGCCACTCTTACTGATAGTTTTGACAACTACACAGTTGTCAACAAGCAATTCTCTCGGACCACAACTACAGCTACTGCTACCGTTAAGTTTGATCGAGCACACTTTCTCGGCGTAGGAGACACGGTAAATGTCTTCCTGCCTGAGAGCATTGACATCTCCACAACTGCAGCAGTAGCGTCAACAGATGTTGTGACTGTCAATACTGATACGGCTCATGGGTTTGGTGTGGGGGACGTTGTCACGGTAGAGGTCAGAGAAGCAAGAAACATTACGCAAAAAGCCTACGACGCTACTGGCGATATCGCTACTCTCACCCTCAACGCCAATCACTCTTGGGCCGACACTAACCGAATTAGTGTGGCACTCCCGTCCACCGCCACCGCGACATCGTACTCCTTCAACACCAGTACCGATATTGTAACAATTGGAACTCAAGCAGCACACGGATTTGTTGCGGGCGACACAGTCAATATCGCTAACCCAGCCCTCTCCTCAATTGCCACCAAGAGCATGAGCGCGGCGGGCGTTGCAACACTTACTACCCGAACAGCACACGGTCTGACCACTGGAGGCGACGCGTTGGTTGTGTTGCCAGTAAGCACAACGCTTGCTCTTAAGGCAGTAAGCGGAACAACGGTAACTATGGCCACAACGACTGCACATGGGTTTTCAGTGACAGACCGTGTGGCCATCGATCTGCCAATCACCGCCACAGTTGATGCCTTTGCATACGGCGGGTTCGCCACTCAACTCGTCACCGTCACGACGACAGCCGCCCATGGCTTTTCCATCGGAGATCAAATTACGACAGCATTCAATTCTACCTACGACTCGTATGAAGGTACGTACTACATTCAGTCCGTCCCGACTACAACATCTTTTACCTACTACTACTTTGGGTCTCAAACTGCTTCCGTTGCCGAGGACGGTACGGCCACCGGAACAATTACCAACGTGACAAATACTGGCCTCAATAGTGCAGGCACGGCTATCACGTCCGTCCCCACCCCCACGACATTCACATACACGAAGGCGAGCTAAACATGCCAGTAATTGGAGGCACAACTTCTACTTCATTTAGTACAGATTCAGGATATGTACAAACATCGCTAACACCAGCCGCTTCGGCGCGTGTGGCATTCAACGGTAACAGGCCAATTAAGATTACCCGGCTTCGCACCTACGTTTCTTCTTACGACGAAGTTGGAAACATTGTTGCCAGCATTGGAAGCTTTAGTGGAACATTTAATAACGTCGCGATTGACTCAACTCCTGGGCTCTCTAGCTGGGTAACACTTTCAGGTTCTTTTATTAATGGAAGCACATCTACCAATTTCCGACTTAACCCATCAACGGGCGGTGGTGTCTACTTTAAACGATCTAGTTCAGGAACTACGACCAAAGAAGACGGATATACGTGGGCTGGAACCATGTACTGCGAATACGACTACGCTCAAGTACCTGCTGCATCAGCGGCACTTCAAGTATCTGTTAGTAGCGGTACAGGTGTTGTAAGTTTGCAGTGGGACCAATTTCCTGATAACGGCGGCTCAACCATTACTGGGTTTGACATCTATCGAGGCACAGCAACAGGCACTATCACAACGCTGATTGGTAGTGTCACCGGAGGGACTTTCTCCTACACGGCACCAGACAGCACTCTGTATTACTACCACGTCAGGGCAAAAAATGCTGTATCAACCGCAGCTAGCACCACTGGTCCGGCCTCAAATGTGGTCTCTGCGGCTGCATCATTTAGCGTAGACGATCAAAGACCGACAGCCCTTACCGCCACTGCCAGCGGAACTACAGGGCAAATTAACTTGTCGTGGACGGCACCAGCAATCCCAGCCACACCTAGTAGCTACGGCTATCGAATTTACAGGAATGGCGTTCTGATACATACCATTTCCTTGGCCAATCCCCCAGCTACAACATATACTGCAACGGGGCTGACTCCAGGTGTTCAGTATAGTTTCTACGTTACTGCACTTAGCTCGGCTGGTGCGGAAAGCGCTGCTTCTAACACTGCTACCGCCACAGCACCCGGTGCGGCGGCGGCCCCATCAGCTATTGCCGTCACATCAGTCATTACAACAACGGCTCTGGCCTCAATCGAAGTTCCCAAGCAACTTCGTATTTCGTGGACCGCGCCAGCGGATATGACCAGTACTGGTGGATACAAAATCTACCGGAACGATGTTCAAATTGCTGGAGTTGGTGTGGCGGGTTCTATTATTGGAAATATGACAACCCCCTTCTACATTGACAGCGATGCAGCGTTGATTGCCGGAACCGAGTACACCTACACAATTCGAGCGTACTTAGCGAGCTCTAGTGAAGTTGGTATCCTGTCAGCTCCCGTCTCAGGGATCCCTGTGAACGCATCTGTTCAAGCCGTTACAGACACGGTGGCAAACTTGACCAACGCTGAATTTGACGGGACCTATGACGACGTAGTCACTGTCATCAGTCCTACGACATTTAGCTACCCCGTGGCGGGCGGAACAGCATATTCAGTTCAGTCAGTAGATGATGGTTTCGGAACTGTCTCGGCGTCCTTGCTTGCAATCTTTGGGAATGACTACGCAATTGCGACAGCCGCAGATACCTCCTTTACTTTTGCATTCAGTAGCGCTCTGCCCAGTATCACTACTCCAATTAGTATTAGCGCTACTGCCACCAACAAGACAAATGCTGCCTTGAGCGGTAATTTCACAGTAGACGCTAGTACCCCAACTCGGCCTACTTCAACTGTCAAATACTCTGTCACGGGTGCGGCACTGACCGCGAACATTACGACAATTGCCACTGCTGGAACTGCAAACAACCTAGACTCGGGCGTAATCAATGACACAAGGCCTGTGGTAACCGTTCCGTCTGCGTCGTCATTTACGTATGTCAAGACCAGCGGAGGCGGAATTGCTACAGACCAGGCTGAAACTATCACTACCGGTGTAGTCACTGTTCCGGCCAATAAAAATATCTACAATGGCGTCAGCAAAACTGTCACAAGTATCCCTCGATACGACACTGTGGTCTATACGACTACCGGAGTTGCGGACTCTGGTGAGACCAGTGAAAATGTGAGCCCTACTTTCCCCGAAGAAACCGCTCGACGAACATCCAGCACTGCATCGGCTGAAATTGAATACCGCTCAGGCTGGATTGGGTAGTGTAAAATAAAAGTAACGACAAAAGACTAGGCACATGGCTACCGTAACCGCACCCGTTTATCGATACTTCACCGCCGATCTTCTCACGAATGAAATTCTTGAGGAAATCCCGTTCCGTGGAGTGTCGTACCAGCGTGCCCTGAACGGTGCTGGATCTTTCTCAGGATCGATTCCAACCTCCGAGCAGACCAACTATCTCAACCTCTACTCGAGCACGACGCCGGGAAACACCGCTCTCTACATTGTCCGAGACGGAATCTGCGTCTGGGGTGGGATTATCTGGTCCCGGTCGTACGACGTTGTGCAGAAGACGCTCTCCGTCAGTGGTTCGGAATTTCCTAGCTACCTCTACCACCGCAAGATTTGGAAGACTTACAGCCACACCCTCGGGTCTACGCTGACCGTGGAAAGCGGAGTCGGAACAGTAGACCTCGACCTTGGCTACACTAGCGGTGCTCTCAAGTCTGGCCGCACAGTAGAGCTGCAGTTCGCTGACTTCCGGTACGACGGCATCTACACAATTGCGTCGAGTCCAGCTCCCACAATTAGACAATTCACTCTTAATAGTCTCAATAGTGTGGTAACGCTGTCTTCTGCCTCGGTTGCAGACAACGTTGTGACCATTACTACCGTTGAGGACCACAAATATAGGACCGATGATCTCGTCACTATTGACTCATCCTTGACCAGTATCAACGGAACTGACTTCAAGATCACGGCGTCGGGGGTGGATAGCAAGCAGTTCTCTTACGCTCTAACCTTGGCCAACGCCGATAGCGCAACTATCACTGGCACAGGAACTCGAACTATCCCGGACGGCACTTATGACAAGGTCAACGTCTCGGTGCGGACCGACACATACGACTACATCCGCGACTTGTTGTCGGGCATGGCCAGCGACTTTGTCGGTGTCAACTTTCCCAACGTCTACGTTGAGCCAGGACTCAGCTACTCACTCGACATCGTCTCAAAGAAACTTGCTGATGGGTTCGCCACCATTACAACGGCTCAGCCGCATGGTCTTGTCTCGCAGCAGGCTGTCCAGATCAAAAATGTTGACGACAACTTTGACGGCGAGTACCGCGTCTACTCGGTCCCCAGCCCCACCACCTTTACGTTTGAAAAGACTGGAACACTCTCCCCAACTGCAGTAGCAAAATCGAAAGCAACCGTTACAAAGATGGTGGCGGTTGAAGGCCTCACTACAATTACAACAGCAGCAGCCCATGGATTTAGTGTTGGACAGACTGTTGAGGTCAACACTCAGATTGGCTCACTCGGATATGGGGGCTACTTCAACGGTTCGCAAACGATCACCGACACGACTGCAACTACCTTTACATATCAAGAGGCGTCTAAGGCCAGCGTCCCAGAAACTACGTTCAATAATGCAACTGCCACTGTTGGTGCGAGCTCGGCTGGTGTAGTGCAGGCGAAACTTACCTCCAATGTTGCCACCATTACAACGGATAAAGCTCACGGGTTTACTGCTGGTCAGTCAGTCGTAGTCGCTAACACTTCCCCGCTGATTCAAATTGCTTCCCGAGCACTTCGCGTTGCATCTGGTTCTGGTACTGCCACAGTACAGACTAGTGCGATTCACAGCCTGAACAATAGCGATGTGGTTGACATCACAGGACTTCAGGACTCGGCCTTTATTTTTTCGATTTACGTCAAAGACAATATTGCTACACTCAAGACTTCTAAATCAGTCAACTTTAAAAATGGCGACACCATAACCGTTTCTGGGGTCAGCACACCGACAAGAATCACCCACAAGTCCCGAACTAGTAACAGCGTCACTCTTACCCTGAGCACAGATGCCACATACAAGCATCCCTATTCAATTGGGGACGAAGCAGTCATTGAAAATATCTATGACTATGTCACCGTACAAAAACAAAGAATTAGCAGTGCGGTAGCAACCCTAACAGTTCCGACAGGTCACGGAATTACAGTTGGCACCACAATTACAGTTAAAAAGTGTACAGACTCTGAAACCCTGATTAGCAAGCGAGCCTCTCGCGGGTATGCCACTGTTACAACAGGTGGACCACACAACTTTAGCTCTGGCGACACTGTCACAATTTCTGGAGCAGGGTCAGGCTTTAACGGAGAGCACCGCGTTACCGAACCCATTACCAGCAATAGTTTTAGCTATGAAGTAATCCTGGACGATGAGCTAGTAACGAGGCCCAACAGAAAAACAGTTGTTGCTGAAAAGTCCATTACCGGGACTGTAACTACCAATGAGGCCGTATTCAACGGCGACTTTGAGGTGTCTGCAGTTTCTGATACTACAGTTTCTTATCAGATTAACAACGCATACGACTCCCCCCTTACTACATCAGCGGGTACCGCTCAAATCGTGCTCTTGAGTCCGATGAACGGAACCTACGCCCTTACTAATGTATCTACTACTCAGATTACCTATACTCAAAACGGAGCCAATGTCGCCAATGTTGCCGTGGAGCGTCCTGATAAGAATATCGAAACACCGTACCCTACGGCCACCCCCAAGACTAATATCTTGAACGGCGATCGAGTCATCACAAAAGTTGATGGCAACACTCTTACGTTTGCGGTGACACCGCCTCGAAACTTTAAGACCGACCCAGTACTGGCGGGTATCGTCACCAAAAACAGCGTATTTAATGGAACTAACAAGACAATTAGCAACGCTACAAATAATGTCTTTGACTACTCCGCTGGGGCGCAAACCACAGCAGTTACAGAAGATGTTGTAAACTCCGTTGCCTACGCTAAAGCCACGAGCATCTATAACGGGACAAAGACTATTCTGTCTAGTCCAGCCCCGACGGAAAAGACGTTCTCGTACTCGGTGACGCACGGCGACCGATCTCCTGAACTTATCATTAGTCAGGGCTCAGCAACCGTGCGACCTGTCGCCATTGCTAGTACATTTGGACCATTCCCTGGCAGTGCGGACATCGGACTGTTGTTCTCGACTCGGGAGGCGTCTGGAATTAACACCGACCCACCCATTCATCGCGGCTTTGAACTCACGACTGTTGGGGAGGCGCTGGAGAAGTACGCATCGTCCGTAGACGGATTCGACTATCGCATTGACTGTGAGTACGACGAGTCGACCATGACCTTCACCAAGACTTTTGTTATGCTCCCCCTTGAGTACCCCAATCCGCCAGAGGCAGGTGTGGTATCTCCCGTTAGTCGATATGGGGCTGACGAGGTTATCTTTGAGTACCCTGGAAATATTGGAAAGTTCTCCGTCAACGAAAGTGCAGAGAATGCGTCTACGCGAATGTTTGTGGTTGGTAACGAAAACGCTGGCGACGACTACGGCTCGAACATTGGTGTCGCTGCCTTGACTGACTTCCTCGATGGATCGCGTGGACGCAAGTGGCCCCTCCTCGACTTTGACGAGAAGGCCGACGACGCCAACAACAAGACTATTTTGTACGGATACGCCCGACGCTACGCCCTCGAGGCCGCACCTCCAATGGCCGAATTTTCCATTAGCGTGAACGGGGCGCTAGAACCAATTGTTGGATCATATGCTCCTGGTGACTGGTGCAGTATTGTTGTTCGAGACCCGTTCATTCAGGCTCGACTGAGCACTGACCTTGAGCCTCGTGATACCGTGCTAGTCCGTAAAATTGAGTCCTACTCGGTCTCAGTTCCAGACGGTGTGACCTTCCCCGAGGAAGTAACGCTGACAGTTATTCCTGAGTGGGAGGTGGATGGCTTTGGCGACTAGACGCGTACGACGTAACCGCAATGTCGGAAACAAGCTCAACGATCTCGAGTCGAGGGTTGACTCCAATGAGAAGAAGAAGATTCAAGATAACTCTGTTGGGGCTGCTCAGATTGCCAATCAAGGTGTTGCCACCGACAACGTCCAAGATCGAGCCGTAACCAGCAACAAGATTGAGCTAGGTGCAATTAGCACCGAGCACTTGTCGCAGATCACTTCGCTGTCATCAGGTGGAGATTTGTCTTTGAATCTAGGCGATGAGGGCCATGTCGTACTTAATGGTGTCCGGTACGAATCTCCATATGACTCACTAGCAAGTGCTACTGGATTATATAGCTTAGCGTTTGATCCAGACACTAATGAAGTTTTAGTTTACCCGCAGCAACCTGGCGGCGATGCAGTCCTTACCCCCAGCGAGATGAACTGGAAGCAGGTTACTGGAACCGGGACAACATCTGCCAACCCTACGCCACCTGTAACGCTTCTTGTTTTTGACAGTGACGGGACATATGTTCAGCCGAACAGTCCCCTTGTAACTGTTGGCGGTGCGGTTCTTGTTAGTGTGTCTGGGTATGTTCACGCAAACTCGACCCCACGAAGCTGGGTTGTTCAGTTGTATCGAGGTAGCACTGCTATCGGCGTACAGCACTCATACGATTTCGACACAAGCAATGATGATTTAGCATTTGAGTTTAGTTTTATTGATGATGTAGCCGCTGGGACATATGTGTACTCCCTACGTCTAGTTAGCTCCCCCGCTGGAAGTCTTGACTGGTCTGCAGAAATGAATGTCATCGAGCTGATGGGATCCGTCGGGCCACAGGGTAATACAGGAGTAACAGGCCCTACGGGCGCGATTGGTGCAACCGGAATTACGGGTCCAACAGGATCAGTAGGAGCTACTGGAGTTGCTGGTAATACTGGAGTAACAGGATCAACAGGTGCTATCGGAGTCACTGGCGCAACTGGCGCAACCGGATCAACTGGTGCCGTCGGTGCCACAGGTGCGGTAGGCGCGACTGGTGCTGTCGGTAATACGGGCGCAGTTGGGGATACAGGAACAACTGGTGCCGTTGGACCAACAGGACCAACAGGCGCAACAGGTCCCACTGGCTCTACAGGTGCAACAGGAGCAGGTGGGGCACTAGGCTACTACGGCTCGTTCTACGACATGACCGACCAACAACTTGCTTCTATTTCTGCGGAGCAAGTCATTGCAATCGGTACCACGTCGGAGTCAAACGGCGTGAGCATCCAAAACGGCGACGAAGTTACATTTGCTTACGCTGGAACCTACAGCCTCACATTTTCTATCCAAATTACCAACTATGCTAACTCTGTAGAGAAAGCAATTTTCTGGCTAAAGACAAATAACGTCGACTACCCAGACTCTGCCACTGAAATAGATTTACAGCCACGCAAAGCGGCAGACAACCCTAACCGCCAAGTAATCACAATCAACTATGTTGCAACTGCAACAGCGGGACAACAAGTACAGGTTTACTGGTCTGGCTCAAGCACTCAACTTCGAGTAGAGTCCCTGCCCGCTGGCACGTCGCCAGTCTCTCCCGCAGTCCCGTCAATCATTCTTACCGCAGTACAGGTTATGTACACTCAACTTGGACCGACGGGTGCTGTCGGCGCTACTGGTGTGACGGGACCCACGGGCGCTGTCGGGCCAACGGGCGCTCAAGGCGTAACTGGTCCGACTGGCTCGCAGGGTATTCAGGGAGTTACTGGACCGACAGGCGCACAAGGCATTCAAGGCATTCAAGGTCCGACTGGCGCACAAGGTTTGACGGGTGCCACGGGTCCGACTGGCGCTACGGGCGAGACGGGGGCAGTAGGAAATACTGGGGCAACTGGAACCAATGGAATTGACGGTGCTACTGGTGCTCAAGGAAATACTGGTGTAACTGGGGCAACAGGGGCAGTCGGAAATACTGGACCAACTGGCGCAATCGGTAATACGGGTGCACAAGGTGAAACTGGAGCTGTTGGTCCCACTGGTTCAGTTGGTAATACTGGAGCACAAGGAGTTACAGGTGCAACTGGCGCAGTAGGTAACACAGGCGTTACTGGACCAACGGGTGCTGACTCAACTGTTGTTGGACCAACAGGAGCTGTCGGTCCGACTGGTGCTGTAGGTGCTACTGGAAATACTGGATCACAAGGCAACACTGGTCCAACAGGTGCTGTCGGAGATACAGGTGCTGTCGGAAATACTGGAGCAGTAGGAAACACGGGTGCAACTGGTGCTGATAGTACGGTTGCTGGGCCTACGGGCGCAGTCGGGGCAACGGGTGCGGTGGGCGCGACTGGTGCTACTGGTGCAACAGGTGCTACTGGTCCTACGGGTGCCGATAGTACGGTTGCTGGGCCTCAAGGAAACACTGGAGCAACAGGAGCAACAGGTCCTACAGGCGCGGACTCAACAGTAGCTGGTCCTACGGGAAATACTGGTGTGACAGGATCAACAGGATCAACAGGATCAACTGGTTCAACTGGTGCAACAGGTTCGACAGGGCCAACCGGCCCAACACCATCTTCTTCAGTAATACTTCGTCTAACCGTCACGGGTGGGACGTCAGTAGACCTCACTGGCGCACCTGCAATTGTCTATGCTGTACTTGCAGCAGGTGGCGGTGGAGGAGGCGGCACCAGCGGCGCTACCTCGGTAGCTGCTGGTGGGGGTGGGGCAGGAGCCGTAGTTTCAGGCTGGGTGCCTGCACTAAGCACAGTCACCCTTGGAGCCGGCGGCTCGGGGGGAACTACGACGGCTGGCGGAACCGGAGGAACCTCGTACTATTCTGGGCTGGTCGCTTTTGGGGGAGCTGGCGGTGGACTCGGCGGAGGGGTCGGTTCGGCTGGGTCTAACGGTTCAGCCGGCGGAGGCGGCGGCGGAAGCACGACAGTCGGATTTGCTGGAGGCGCATCAAGTTCAATCGGGTACAACGTCGGCGGATCGGGCGGAGCTGGAGTTTTTGCAGCTGCTTTTGCAGGAGGAACTGATGGTACACCCGGAAGCTCTGGAGGAGGTGGTGGATCAGCGGTGACTTCTGGAACAGCAAGCAACTCTGGAGGTGGGACTGGCGGAACCGGACTGGCTGGAGGTGGCGGTGGCGGGGCGTACAACACGTCGGCCTCAAACACCGGAACTGCTGACGGCGGCTCCGGAGGAGCTAGTTTTAGATTCTCTGGTGGGTCTACTGCCGTATCTGGGAGCAGTACAGGAGTTAAAGGCTCATCTGGAGCTGGTGGCGCTGGAATTGCAGCTGCTGGCTCAAACGGAGCTTCAGGTACAGGATCAGGAGCACGTACCGGAGGAGCCGGAGGAGCCGGAGGAGGCGGAGGCGGAGGAGCCGCAGGCCTTTCCGCAACTGGCGGCGCTGGCGGAGCCGGTGCGCTCCTTCTGTACTGGTAGGAGTGAGACCCTATGTTTGGTAATCTTTTAGTTCCCGAGGGTATGACCCTTAGATATACGTTTGCAAGTAGCGCGTACAGTCCGGGAGTTTACCACACAGTAGATCTTACTGATGCACCTACCTTTGTTTTTGCTATCGTCGTTGGTGGTGGAGGCGCTGGAGGTAGCAGTAACGCACTTGGCCAAAGTGCGGGGGGAGGTGGTGCTGGAGCAATTAGTTATGGCTTAGTTCCTGCCTCGAGCAAGGCGTACTTTGGAGCCGGAGGCGTCGCAACTTCAAGTGGCTCAAATAACGGCAATCCGTCAGCCTACTCAACGCTTTACGCTGAAGGTGGGGCTGGCAGCCTTGGAGGAAATAACAGTGTGACGTCTGTAGCAAAATACGGTGCTGGCGGAGCTGGCGGACCAAAAGGTGGTAACAGCGGCACTATCTCTGGCGGTGCAGGAAGCACCCTGTGGTACAGCATTGGTGGCGCTGGTGGCGCTGGAGTTTCGGAGGACAATGCCAATGTTGGTAATCCTGGACAAGACGGCTCCTCTGGTGGAGGTGGTGGGGGCAGAACCAACCCGTCAACTACGGGACAAAATCCGTGCGTTGGAGGGGACGGTGGAAGTGGTTGGGTCGGTGGTGGTGGGGGGTCTGGAGTAACAAAGGATGCAACTCAGTCAGCCACCACCAGCGGGGGCAACGGTGGCAGCTCATACGCAGGATATTCTGGCGGAATAGGCGGAAGCATAACAAACTCAACAGACCGCGCCGCAAGTGGTGGCGGAGGAGCTGGGTACCTGGGGGACGGATTCAATGGTTCGGCTGCTAGAACTTCTACCGGAGCCGTCGGAGGAGCTGGAGGAAATGGCGGGGGAGGCGGAGGCGGAGCAGGAGGCGACAACTCTTTAGGTGGAAATGGCGGAAACGGTTGTGTCCTTATTTATTGGTAAAGAAAAGAGAGTTAA
>Ga0208788_1000240_pt1 | contig 27778 bp, 20 predicted proteins | sample Wag4_2014_7_11_3_FD_187363 | JGI IMG/M metagenome (GOLD analysis project Ga0208788, IMG submission 187363) | Fresh water mixed with fracking chemicals microbial communities from Ohio, USA - Utica-2 Time Series FC 2014_7_11 (SPAdes) (version 2) ...
GCATTCGCGTGCCAAAGTCCACTGTCGATCGGGCCGCGCGGTATGTGGTCGATTCTGCTGTGACCAAGGGTGCTGGTGGTCCCGGTTTTGGCTTCAACTTCAACGATGTAGAGGTGGGTACATTCCACTACCAGAAGGAAGTGTACTCACGCTCGTCGTTCCCGCTGACCGCTGCCGGCGTCACAGCCTTGAACGGACTGGGCATCTACTCGGATGAGCTGATTCGCAAAGGACTCGACTACTTGGCGCGCAACCTGTCCGAGTTCAATCGCACACATGCCAAGAGCGGGCACTACTTCTTCTGGTACGGCCACTACTACGGTGTGCAAGCGATGTACACCGCCGGCTCGCCGTACTGGGAGCCGTACTTCGAGGAGTTGCGCACCGCGCTGCTCAGCAATCAAAAGCCGGATGGCTCATGGCCGAATGAGACCGGTCCCGGGCCGGCACTCGGAACAGCCATGGCAGTGTTGATGTTGGAAATCCCCTACCGTTTCCTGCCCATCTTCCAGCGCTGAGCGCGCCTGATCCGTACGCACACCACAGTGGCTTCACCCATGCAAGCAAGCAAGATCCTCTCAGCGTTGATCGCGCAGACGCGTGGACGGCTCGAGCGCATCCTTGCGTTGCACGGTGCTTGTAGCGTGCTGTTGGTCGCCGTGCTGTGGCTGCTCGGTGCCTATGCCTTGGACCGCGCGTTGGAACTGCCGGCGGCGATCCGCCTCTTCCACTTGGGGCTCTTGGTGCTGCTACCTGCGTTGGCTTTCCGGCGCGAATGGTGGCGTCCGTGGCGCGCACGCCCGAATGAGGACGGACTCGCGATCCTGATTGAACGCGCGCATCCACAGCTGTCCAGTGTGCTTGTCAGTGCGATCCAGCTTGAGAAGCAACCCGATGGCTCACCCGAGTTGATTGCAGCCACTGTCAAGCAGGCTGAACAAGCGGCCCAACGCCTCGACCTGAACAGCGTGTTCGATGCACGGCCTGCACGCCGGCGTTTGGGCTGGCTAGCCCTCACGCTCCTCGTCTCTATGGGCGTCGTTTGGGCGGACCCGGAAGGCGTGCGCATCTTTGCCGCGCGGATGAACGGTGCTGAGGTCGCGTGGCCACGCCGCACCCAACTCGAAATGGAGTTGCGTGCCGGAGTGCCCGTGGACCCTGCGCAACCTCTCACCGTGCACGTCGCGCGCGGCACAGATGTGCCCATCGTGGTGCGCGCCAAAGGCGAGACGCCTGACGAAGTCGAGCTCGTCTGGTCGGATGGTCGTCGGCAAACGCTCGCGGCCACAGCGCGGGGCGAGTTCAGCGCCTTGCTGCGTGGCGTATCCGCTGATGTGGAGCTGTGGGCACGCGGAGGTGACGACCAAGACGAGGAGCCGCGGGCCAAACTCTTGGTCATGGTCCCACCGGACATCACTTCTATGGCGGTTGTGGTCGAGCCGCCTGCCTATGCGCAACTCGCTGGGAGCATCGTCCGTGATGGTGATGCCAAGGTCTTGCAAGGCTCGCGTGTGACCGTGCATGTGCGCACCGATCCGCCCGAAACCACGGGATTCGCACGCTTGGAGCCCGAGGGTCGCGAGATTGCGCTCGAGTCCACCGCGTTCCCCGTCACCGAAGGCGAGCCGGCGGTGCGTGGACTCTCCTTCTCGTTCATCGCCGACAAGACCACGCGCTTCCGCTTCGGGCTGACCGACGCCGATGGCCTGCAGAACCCTGATCCGGGGCTGTATGGCATCGATGTGTTGGAAGATCGTGCGCCGCGTGTCGAGGTCTGGTCCCCTGCGCGCAGCGACTATGACACGACATCCCAAGGCTGGTTGATCATCCGCGCGCGGGCCGAAGATGACTTTGGTTTGCGCTCCCTGCTGCTGCAGTCGCAGCCCTTGCAGGGCGAAGTCTTGCAACGCACCTTGACACCCGTGGTATTGGACCCGAACTCCGTTGCTGCGGAGCGCGGTGCGGCGGAAGCACCGCGCGCCTTATGGTTGACTCAAGAGCGCTTGCCCACGGCCGCACTCTTCGCAGCCCCTGCGTCCACGGTCTCAACCAACGAGAGCAATCCTGTTGCTACTGCGGTAGCTGCCGGTTCAGCCACCGATATCCAGATCGTGGCTCGCGACGTGCGCGAACCCGAGGGACGCGAGACGCGCTCGACTCCCATTCGAGTGCGCGTGCTGTCCGACGATGAGTTCCTGCGCCGCGTGCAAGATCGCTTGGCGCGCGCCCAAACATCGGCTACTGCCTTGGCGGATGTGCTGCGCACCAAGGACAGCGAATTACGCGAGCTGGAAGCTGCACTGGCTGCTTCTGCGGAATGGAGCGAGGACTCGGCCGCGGTGAGTGCGGCTGCAGCCGGTGCTCGTCGTGTGCAAGGTGATGCACGCTCCTTGTCGCGCGAGTTGACCGGTACAGCCGAAGCCTTGTTGCTTGCGCGTGTAGAGGACCGTTCCGATGCAGCCTTGCCCTTGCTCGACGCAGCCTTGCTGGATGCAGCCCAACAAGCAAGCACCAGCGATGCACGCAGCATTCAAGCGCAGTTGTGGCAAGACCTGGACGAGCTGGTGCGTCAGGGGCAATTGGGCAATGGGCTCGGACCCAAGCTGATTGAGATCGCGACGCTGAGTGTCACGATCTCCGAGACGCACGCCAATGCTGCTGCTTCGGCTTTGCGCGAGGCGGAAGATGCGACGGCTAGAGAGCAAGCGCAACGCTTGTTGATCACAGCAGCCGCAGCGCACCGTCGCGCGCTGGAGGACACCGAACGTTTGCTTGCCAAGCTGGCCGAATGGGACACGCTGCAATCCGTGTTGAACCTGACGCGCGACATTCTGGAAGCGCAAAAGAACTTGGCCGAGCGTACGAAACAAGCTGCACAGGACCGCTGAGCAGGAACTGCACTAAGAAGCCACATCATGAACAACAGCACGACAGCTACTCCCACTACGCGGTGCTCGGCCCCGCTGCTGGTGGCATGGGTACTTCTAGGTTGGTGGGCTGCACCCGCAGTGGCAGCATCGGCGGTGGAACCGCGTGTGCAAGATGCGCGTTCCGCTCAACTGGCAGGCGATCAAGAACTGCTCTTGCGGCAGATCACGCGCTTGCGCCAAACGATGGAAGTCTTGGCTGCGCGGTTCGAAGCAGAAGGTCGGACCCATGCGGCGAAGTTGTTGCGTGAAGGCCTGGCGCATGTAGACCAGCGGGCCTTGGAAAGCGGCGGCAAGACGCTCGTGGAGTTGATGGGTGACGCCAAGCAAGACTTGGAGTCCGGCCGTGGGGTCCAGTCTCTGGAGGCTCAAGCCGCCATCGTGCGTAGCATGGAGCGCCTCTACTCCATCCTGACCGATCGCCGCGGCATGGAGGACTTGGAGAAGCAGATTGATGCACTGCAAGCCCTCAAGGGTGACCTGCAAGCCTTGGCAGGTGCGGAGGGTCGCTTGCGCCAAGACACGGCTCAGTTGCAGCAGGATACCCGTACTCCGGAGCAAAAGGCACTCGATGCGGCCTTGGCCGAGGCCGCTCGCCGTCAAGCTGCCTTGACAGAGCGAGTGCAGGCTGACAATCGTGCCTCGGGGGCCCTCGACTTGGGTCAGATTGCGAAGGCACTGCAAGAGCTGCGCACGGATCAGTCGCGTGATGCGCAAGTGGCCGGTGCGTGGAAGCCGGAGGAAGCCGCTCCGTTGGCTGAGGCTGCGCGTCAGGCAGCCCAGGCTAGCGAACAGTTGGCCGCGGCCGAACGTTTGACGCGTGCTGCGGAGCGGCTGCGCCAAGCGGCTCGCGCGGTGAGCGAGTCGGCTCAAGGCGCGGCTCAAGCCGCCGAGAGTTTGGATCAGGCTGCGCGGCGTGAACAACGCTCGCAGGCGGTGGATCCGACTGCGAAGCGTACCGGTGAAGCTCTAGCCGAAGCTTCGCGACGGGCCGATGCGGCCAAGCAGGATGCCGGCGCTCGTGCAGCCGCAGCTGCGGCCATGCAGGCGCAGGCGGGTGCATTGGAGGCCGAAGCGAAGGCGCAGCAGGCCGCCGCGGAGAAAGTTGCCCAACAAGCCCGCGCTGCACTCGAGGCCCTCAGCGCTGCGCCTAGTCCCACGGCCAGCGAAGCTCTCACCGCAGCGCAAGCCCTGACCGAAGCCGCCCGTACAGCTGCAAGCGATGCGCAAAGCGAAGCAAGCGCAGCGCAACAGCAGTCTGGATCGCAACAGCAGAGCGATTCCGCTAAGGCCGAGGCTGCGCGTACCCGTGCGGATCAGTCGCGCGCGGAGCTGGCAGCTGCAGCCGAAGAGGCACGCAACCTAGGACAAGCGTTGCAAGCCTCGCAAGCGCAAGCAGCTCAGCGTGCGCAGCAGTTGGCGGAGGCCTTGCAACGCACACCTCAAGCGGGGTCCGAAGCTGCCAAAGCAGCAAGGGAAGCCATGCAGCAAGCAGCTCAGGCCCAAGAGCGGGCTGCAGATGCGGCGCAGCGTGGTGAAGCCCAACAACTGGCGCAAGCCGCAACGGCCGCGGAAGAGGCGCTGGCACGTGCACAAGAGGCCTTGCAGCAAGCACAGAGTGCAGGTGCGAATGCTGCTGAGCGTGCTGCTATGCAAGCAGAGCAAGCGCAACTCGCGCGCGAGGCACAACAACTGGCTCAGCAGGCCCAGCAAGCACTCAGCTCGAACAAGGCAGCCGAGCAAAGCACCAAGCAAGCCTTGGATGCAGCGCAGCAAGCCATGCAGCAAGCGGGAGAAGCTCTCCAACAAGGAGACATGGGATCCGCAGCGCAACAGCAAGAACAGGCCGAGCAAAACCTGCAGAAGGCGCGCGAGGCGGCAGCACAAGCAGCTCAGCCAAAGACAGCGGAACAACAGCAACGCGCTCAGGAGCTGGCACGAGAACAAGAGCGCATCAAGAAGGCTCTGTTGGAGCTCGCGAAGTTAGCCGACGAGAAGGATGCGCAAGGCGCCCAACAAGCGCTGCAGAAAGCCCAGCAGGCTGCGCAGCAAGCGCAGGAAGCCTTGGAACAAGGCGATCTGAACGAAGCTCAGCGTCAAGAGCAAGCTGCCGAAGAAGCCCTGCAAGAAGCTGCTCAAGAGATCCAAGAGCAAGAAGAGCAGTACCAGCGACTCCGTCAAGAGGAGTTGCTGTTCCAAATCACCGAGGAAGTCACGAAGCTCCTGGCCGGGCACCGCGAGCAGATGCAAGCTTTGAAGGAGTTGGATGCCGCGCGCCAGGATCCCACCCGGGCGACGCATGCGCAGAAGCTACGCCTGCGCAAGATTGCGCGCGCCGAGGAAGCGCTCGCCACGCGCAGTGCTGAACTTGCCAAGGCCATCGGCGAAGAGGGCTCGCTCGTGTTCCGCTCGGTCTTCACGCGCGTCGATGAGGACCTCAAGCGGATCGCGGCTCTCCTGACGGAGGAAGGTGATTGGCAATCGGGCGAGCGCGTGCAAGCACTTCAGCAGGATGTGGAACAGGATCTGGATTGGTTGGGCACGGCGCTAGCCGAGGAAAAAGACCGCCGGCGTGAAGAAGAACAGAATCAAGAACAACAGCAACAGCAGCAACAACAACAGCAGCCTGAGAATCGCCTCGTGCCGGATGAGGCGGAGTTGAAGCTGCTACGCCGCATGGAGGTCGATGTCATGGAGTCGATCGAACGGTTGCTGGTGCTGCATCCCGAGCTCGATTCCGAGGCGGATTTGGACCCGTTGCTGCTTGAAGATGTGAGCCGCCTTGCGCGGCGTCACGAGAAGACCAGCGAGCTCTTCATCGCCTTCCGCAAGCGCCTGGGTGTGCCGGATCCAGGTGCCGAAGCTACGGAGCCGCAACCCTTCGTGCCGGAGATCAATCCTCGATGAAGCTGCATCTCATGTCCTACGCTCCGCTTCTCCTCCTAGCGTGTTGGTGCGTCAGCCCGGTTTGGGCACAGCAAGAAGAACCACCGCGCCGCCTTTCTCAGCAGCAAGGCGATGGCCAAGAAGAGATGATCCAGCTCTTTGGCAAGGTCGAGCGTCGTCTCAAGGAGATCGATGCTCTGCTCAACAATGCAGCTGCAGGCGACACCAAGCAACTGCGCGATGCCGGCCTGTCGAGCATGGATCAACTGCTCAAGCGCACGGCGCAAAGCTCGCGTGAAGTACAGCAAGACATCGACCGCTTGCTCGAACTCGCACGCCAGGCAGGCCAGCCCAATGGCAGCGGTGGTGGCAGCGGGCAACAGCAAAGCAACGGCAGCAGCCAAGGCCAATCAAGCGGGCAACAATCGTCTTCCTCCGCCAGCGCCGGATCCAGCTCGCCACTGGATGGTCGCAGCGAACAAAGCACGCAGCGCGAAGCGACGCCCGAGATGCCTCAGGCCGGTGGACAGCAACCACGCGACTCCAGTCAACCCAGCGGTGCACAACCGCAAGGCCAACCATCCGAAGGACAGCAACCGTCCGGTGGCTCGCAACCCAAAGATGGACGCGCCAACCCGGCGCGGAGCGGAGCGAACCAGCAAGGCGGTGATCCCACTGGTTCCGCGCGTGGCTCAGCAGCCGAAGCACAACAAGCCGATCGCTGGGGCGACCTCCCGGTACATGCACGCGACGTGTTCCGATCGCAAGGTGGGCGTGAGTTGCCGCCTCGCTATCGCGATGCGATTGATGGGTACTACCGCAAGCTGAACAAACGCCCCTAGTGCGGTGCGCACGATGATGTGCTCGCGGATCGCGACCGCACTCCTCATCTGCGGAGCCATGCTTTGCCTAGGCGCTTCCGCGGATGCTTTTGCCATCCAGGCGCCGGGGGGCACCTCGACGCCCACGAAAGGCGCCAGTGATCTTCCCGCACTCGTACAAGCCAGCTCGCGTGCTGCGCTAGATTGGTTGGCCGCACAGCAAGATGCCGACGGGAGCTGGTCCGCCAGTGGCGTAGAAGCCGTGTCCAGTGGACTTGACGCCGCCGGCCATGCCCCTGTCGCCGTGGCGGCCATCGCCGCGCTAGCCTTCATGGCGGGTGGCAGCACCCCCGATCGCGGGCCTCACGGCGCGCACCTCGCCAAGACCATCGACTGGTTGGTGGCGCATTGCGAGCTGCAACCCGGCTCCCCTCGCCATGGCTGGATTTCACGGCCCGGCGACCTTGTATCGCGGATGCATGGCCACGGACTGGCGACCCTAGCCCTCGCCCAAGCGTGGTCGATGTCCAAGAAGAGCGAGCGCGGAGCCCGCATCGAACGAGCCCTGCGCGCCGCCGTCGACCTACTCACGCAGACTCAAGGTGTCGAAGGTGGATGGTGGTACGAACCCGTCCGTGCGGCTCAACACGAGAGCTCTCTCACGATCTGTGCCGTGCAAGCCCTGCGGGGAGCACGCGATGCCGGCATTGCCGTCGATGCCAAAGTCATCGATCGCGCTCTCTCCTACGTCCGGCGTACGCGCCGTGAAGACGGCGCATTCCTCTACGCCATCGGCGACAAGCAAGCCTCCGTTGCACTGACCGCTGCATCCATTGCCACCCTGCAAAGTGCTGGTGCCTATAGCAGCGCGGAGGTCCGTGCCGGCCACGATTGGTTGACACGCGCCCTAGCTTTGCGTGGAACACCCAACGCCCCCGAGGCTGCGACCTTGGTGGTGTGCCCGCATTACGAACGGCTCTATCTATCCCAAGCACTGTGGCAACTCGAAGACGGTCATGCTCATGCGGCCTGGCGTGAGCGAGACTTGCCTCGCTTGCTCGCTCAGCAGGAGCGGGATGGGAGGTTCCGGGATCGACGGTTTGGGGATGTGTATGCGACGGCGATGGAGGTGTTGGTGGTGTTGGTGGCGGATGGGGTCCTGCCCGTGTTCCAACGCTGATGGTGGCCCCCTTGGCTGTTGATGCTTGAAGTACCCTTCCTAGTCCCAAACCAAACGGTCTCTGATCATCTCCATCGGGATCAACGGTCGAGACACAGCTCCAACCATCGTTGCTGCAGTCTCATCGGGATCACGAACGGTGCGCGGTCGCACGTAGTTTCGCCAAGCGACCCAGATCCAAGCATGACGGACCAGTCGTGCAGCAAGCTTGCTATGCGCCCAGTTCCGCCGGACCAGCCTCGAAATCCCATCGCGGAGCATCGCAAAGGTCAAATTGACCGCAAACAGAGGGTTCTCGTTCGACCTCTCCGCTTTGGCACTCACAGATCTTTGCTGTAAACGCCGACCAAATGCACAACGAATCAAAGTGGGATATGTCTTCTTCTTATCCGTGACAAGCTCACCAACTGCTGTTGCTTGCAGCGCGCGAGCAACACGGGCTAGGACAGCTGCTACGGTCTTGCTCGACTCGGACCTGCGAGTGTGCCGCGGCACTCCTGCCGGACGCTTTGTTCGTGGTGCAAGCGCACCGACCTCGAAGTCCACAATGAAATAGCTACCACGCGCCACTACCATCGGCATGGTCAATGGCCTCTGCAAGCGATTGGCCTCAAACGTCTCCAGCTCATCCATCGCCAAGCTGTGAAAGTGCACGAGGCTAGGTGCGGTAGCCATGGCAGCTCGGTGGAAGGCTTCACAGTGGCGACCCATTTGCTCCAAGCGTCGTGCGATCGTCTTACGATTGAGGAGTAGGGTGCGACTTAGCTGGCGCTGTGTGCACTTGGATACGAACGCATTGAGCACGGGGTGGTTGATGTGCGGCTTGCGCTGCCGGTAGTCGAAGCGAAAGGTCTGGATCGAAAACGAATGCCTGCATGTTTTGCAGCGAAATCGTTGCACTTCGCGTCCATCACACTTCCGCTCATACCGACCAAAGCGCTGGAACTGAAAGGTCACCGCATGCTTGCATGCAGGATGGGGACAACGGTCAGGAGTAAAGCGGGTCATGTAGGTGTGTGCCCCAGGTAACGCAGGGCGATCCTCCACCTTAGAGACGTACGACATATGCCATACGTCTCACCACTCTGGCAAATTCCTCAACACTCAGCGGTACCACCATCAGAGGAGGTACGCGAGCCCGCCCCTCCCCATCCACACCACCTCTAAATCCTCCCGACTCCAAGTACACATCCCTTTCGCCACATCCGAAGTCGCCGGATCATTCACCAACACATCCCCCGCAGCGGTGAATCCCGTGATCACCACCAAATGCCCGTCCGTCTTCTCATACGGTGCACCTCGCAGTTCACCCTGACGCACACGAATCGAGATGACTAAGGGATTGCCATCCGCAATGTGCTGTTCGACATCGCGCCAGTGGGAGAAACGGGCGAGTCGGCCTGGCGCCCCAAAGGTGTAGGCAGCCTGCACGTTGCGAGGCCAATTCCCATAGATGTTGTTGGGCAGGTCAAAGGCCCTAGCGCACATGGTCTCTAGAGGAACGTCAATGCCTCGGTAGGCCATCACCATCGAGGTGGAGGTAGGCGAGCAGACCCGGGATGCAATAGTCTCGCCAGCGCTGCGTTGCGTGCGGAATGGCACGGGAAGGCGACGCGCCCAACGGGAACGCTCGACCGGTGGGCGCGCGTCGAGCGCGGCTTTGCCGGACAAGTTGGTGCGATCCGAAAGCACCATGTCGAGCCGTGCGATGCGGACCTTGGCGGCAGGCGAGCCGTGAGCCCTCACACGCAGGCGGGCCTGGGTGATCGGTTCTTTGGCTTGAAACCAATCCGTGTGGATCTGGCCGAGTGGAGACGAGAGCGGTGCTCGCTGCTGGGGTTCCACGCCCCATTCCCCCAAGTGAAGCCACGCACTCTCGACAGTGCCATTCGCGACCTGAAGCTCGACCACAGCACCACAGCCATCGGGAACAGCGAGATTCCAAGAAGCGACCAACTCACGGAAGGGTTGCTGGGCAGTGACCTCCCACACATGGTCGAAGGAAGAGCCTCGCGCGTCCACCACCAACACCGGTTCGGCAGATGGACGATGAGAGTGAGCCTCAATGGCAAACCCAGGCCCTTGGGAGACGCTGCGGGCGGGTGCGGTGTCGTTGCAGGCCAGGCCTAGGACCACGAGAAGGAGCGGGGCGATCACGCACGCAGGATAGCTCACGACGAGCGCAAGCGCACAGTGCGCACGGCTAAGAAGGCTCGCGAACCTGGGCAGTGCCTGTACAAAGTACTAGACACCAACATGGCACAGACCTTGCTTTCCAGCCGCATAGCCCCGGCACGGTACACTGCTCACAGCATTCATGAACTCCCCCCTTCGCACGTTGGTCATGCCCCTATGCCTGAGCATCTGCCTGCAGGTGGTGGCCACGGCACAGGACCTGCCGGAGGCGAAGCGCATCCTGACCATGGAGGATGGTGCCAAGGTGCGGGTGGTGTGCAGATTGGTGGGACAGGAATGGCAGTACAGGAACAGCACCGGATGGCACAGCGTGGAAGCCCGACGTGTGCGTGCTGCGCATGACGAAGCCGTGCTCCTCAAGGAGTGGCGGGCAACCTACAAGCAGCAGCAACCGGAGACGGCCACGACACGACTGCGCGCGGCGCGTGGCGCGGCCGAGGCGGGGCTCACGGTAGAAGCCTTGGCCGAACTGGACGCCGTACTCAAAGAGCGTCCTGACGACCCTGCTGCGCGCGCCATCGTGACCGAACAGCGTTTGATGCACTTGCCTAGCGCTCTAGATGCGCAAGGCCGTGAGCACTTGATGAAGCTGGGCCCGAGTCTGCCGCCCGCAGCTCGTGAAGCAGTGTTGGTGGAACTCGCACGCAGCCCGGAGCGCCAAGCATTGGTGGCTGTTTGGGCGCGCGACATGGACGCACCCGTGGTGAGTCGCCGCACCTTTGCCATGCATGCGCTGCGCCGTCTGGCGCCGGGTGAAGAGCTGCGTGCGGCGGCATTGCATGCGCTGTTGGATGCATCAGCGGAAGCTCGTGTTCACGCAGCACTCATGCTTGCCGCGGTGCGTGATCCAGGAGTAACGGGGCCCTTCACCCAAGCGCTGTTGGAATCGAAGCATGCATTGGTGCGTGAACGCGCCGCTGAAGCGCTGGGACACATGGGCTATGCAGTCGCCGTACCTGCGCTGATCGCTCGATTGGCGGCACCTGTCAACGGCAGCGCCGGCGGCAGGCCGCCGCATGCACATGTTTGGTTCGGCACGCAACGCGCCTATGTGCAAGACTTCGATGTAGAAGTGGCCCAGTTTGCAGGTGTGGCCGATCCAGTCGTCAATACCTTGGTCGAAGGTGCAGTGTTGGATGTGGGCGTGGTCTCCACGCTCGAAGTACGCAGCAGCGAAGGACCTGCCGTGCGCGGTGCCTTGCAACGACTGGTAGGCGAGCGCAAGAACACAGCTCGCGAATGGCTCACATGGTGGGAATCGAGCGGCAAACTGCGCTACGGACCAAGCGCCAAGAGCCGCTAGTCACGACTCGCTCGACTTGTACTTAGTGCGCGAAGAGCCCGCCGAGCGACAGGGCGATCTCGCCTGCGATCAAGAGGATCACGATCCATTCGAGAGTCTCCATGCGCAGGTCTGCGGCTTCGCCATGCACCTTGTCGTGCACTCGCTCCAGTGTCTCAAGCTTGCGCTGCACACTCTGGTGCCAATCTGCAAAGCCACAGCTCTCTCCCGCCGCGCGGTGCACGCGCGCCAGATACTGATCGCCGTACAGCTTGAGTGCATTGTCCACGCGCTCATACAACAGGGCTGCATCAATCTGCATGCGAGCAACAGCTGAGATTTCACGTCGCGTGCGCTCGCGTTGGAACACGCGCCAGAAACCGCGCGGGTACTGCAGCGTGGCGTACGCGCGATCCAACGCTTTGTCGAGGCGGTCATCCAAGAAGCGCAACTCAAGTAGCTCGAGATTGGCGAACTCCAAGACGGCCAGCGTGTCGGCAGGTTCGGGATCCAACAGGAACGCGCCGTTCCAATCCACCACCGCCATGTCTCTGGTGCCAAAGCGCACCACAGTACCGACGGCTTCGCGCACCTCCTCAGCCGAGAGATCATCGAGCTCAGCGCGCAGGATGCGCGCGAGAGTTGCAGAGTGCCTGGCCAGAAGTTCGTCAGGACCCAGATCGTCTTCGAAGCCATGTACCTCGAAGACCAAGTAGTCCTCTTCTTGCTCGGCCAGTCCGGGATGGTCCATGCAGGGACGCAACACAGCCACGAGGCGTTCGACCAAGGCACGCGCGGCGTCTTGAGCCGTGGAGTCCTGCCCTACGGCTGAAGACACCCCCACCAACGACTCCAGCGCCACATGGGCCAATGGTGCTTCATACGCCACCGTAATCGCACCAAAGTCCCAGAGTGTGATCTCCACGCTGGGCTTGAAGTGCACGCCGCCCACGACAAGCGGTAGGCACTCGCGCACAAGCAACAGCGGCGAGGGATCGAACTGCGCATGCCGCGGCGCATGTCCTTTGTGCCGAATGCGGTCCGGTGCGGCCTCGCCAGCCAACAGCCGCTGTGCCTCATCTAGGCGCAGGGCCGAGCCTGCATCAAAGGCGTACAACAGCTTGACCGCCCCTTCGCGCACCGTGGGGCTGCTGGGGCTAAGTACCGGCATGCAGGCTATGGTCGCTGGACACCGTTGCCCTTGTCAAGCGTGGCCCTGTAAAGAACGCTTGACAAGGCCAACAATGAGATCCGCTCCGTCACAACCGACGAATGCGCAGATTGCGGAAGCGCACAGGATCGCCATGATCCTGCAATGCGATACGCCCTTGAGTGAACTTGCCAAAGCCGGGCATGCTGGCAAACTTGCTGGCCGCCACGAGCGCATTCCATTCAGCGCTGCCTACCTCAAAGCGTGCAGTCACTTCGCCATTGAGGCGATACTCGACCTGACCCGCACGGCAACGGATGCTGGCCTCGTTCCACATGCCGACGGGACGCGTCGCATCACGCGCCGGTGCATGCAGCGCATAGTTTGCTCCCGCAGAGGTCAGCGGGTTGCGCCCATCAGGATGCAACTCATTGTCCAAGATCTGCATCTCGGGGCCGGTTTCCCACACATACCGATGAGCATCGGAAACATGGAAGAACACTCCACTGTTGCCACCAGGCCCCACTTGCCAATCGAGGCGCAGTTCGAAGTCGGCGTAGAAGTCGCGCGTGACGAGATCGCCTCCGCCACCTTGACAGACGAGGTCTCCGTTCTCGATCACCCAACCACTGGGCAATGCATCTTTCTGATGCGCCTTCCAACGCTCGAGTGTCACTCCATCAAACAACAGCTCGAAGCCCTCTTCTCTCTCCACACTGCTGAGTTGGTTGTGCTCCACGCGCGGCGGCGCGCGCAGTTGCAACGGCCGATCCAAAGGCAGCTTGTTGAGAGTCAGCCAAGCTTCAGTCGTCCAAGGTGCGCGGCCTTCGTCGTCACGCAAGCCGCCCACCAAGCGCACATACACCACATGACCGGCCGCAAGTCCCTCCACTGCCAAGTGCAGCTTGGTGCGATCCTTGCTTGCGCTGCTTTGGGTGACCTTCAACACACGCTCGTTCACTTTGGGGCCGCCGTACTGGGCTGTGGGTTCGTAACGCCACTGCACCACACGCACAGCACGCGGCTCAAAGCCCTGACCCAAGGCCAGTGGATGCGTGAACTCAAGCTCCAAGCCTCCGGTCATGGCACGCACGTTCAGCATCTCGAACGGCACAGCACCCGTGTAGCTCAAGCGCTGCAAGCCAAAGCGTTGCTTGCCCTCTTGCCCCCAGTTGCCTGTCGAGCCAATGCCACCGACCCACAAGGCCGCATCGGGGCCTACCACCACACGATTGACGCCAGCTTCTAATCCTTGAGTGAAACGGAAGACGCTGGCTTGCCAAACGCCATCCACCACATCGATCACATCTCGCTTCAAGCCACCATGGGTCACATCGCCGTGCACGACATGGCCGGCATACGGACCAAAGGAGTCTGGCAGCGTAGCCGGTTGACTCGGTGAGTTGCCGATCTCGTTCTGCGGCAGCCAAGCCAGCGGCGGCGTAACCACGAGATCAGGCGCAGCCTCCTTCAAGACGGCGCGCGAGCCATAGAACGCATTCGTCTCCAAGCGCAACAACTTGGACGAGGGCAGCCAATCGCCTTGGTTGTCTGTCAATAGAATGGAACCCTGCGGCCCATGCCCGATGCCGTTGGGCGTGCGCAAACCGTGGGCAACTGTCTCGACCTTGCCGCCATCGATGGGCACACGAATGACATGTCCACGCCCGGGCACTTGCGGATCGGTGCTCTTGCCGCCCGGATCAATCGCAATCGCGAGGTTGGCATAGAGCCAACCTGCTTGCTCGATGAGGCCAAATGTGAACTCATGAAAGTTGGGGCTGACATCCCACTCACTGCTCACGCAGCGATACTCATCCGCAACATCGTCGCCGTCCTTGTCGATGAGTTCGGTGATCTCCTGCTTCTGGCACACGAACACGCGCTTACCGACTACGCACAAGCCCAGCGGTTCCGCGAGTCCCGCAGCAAAGCGCTTGCGCTTCATCTGCGCAGGATCACCGCTGCCAGCGTCCTCGACGATCCAAACTGCACCTTCAGGATCCCACGTCGACACTAGCAAACGACCATCAGGCAAGAAGGCCAGACCGCCGACCTTCGGGCGGAAGTCATCGGGGCGCGCGGTCGACAACTGCAGCGCGGGGTGCACACCTTGGAGCGGTTCGCCATCACCAGGGCGCGTGGTGGCAAGAGGCCGAATCACGCGCTTGAAGCCCGGTGCCGTGACCTTCACATCCCCCTTCACGCATGCCAACGCCGTTGTGGGCACGACCTCGAAGGCATCCATGCCTGGACGCTTCCACAAGAGCTTCAACGCCCAACCACCGTAGGTCTCAAAGTGGCGGATGCGCAAGCTGTGCTCACCCTGACTCAAGGTGATGCGCGCGTCCTTAGGCTGAGGACCATGCAAGCCGTCATGGTCGATCAACAGCTTGCCATCGAGGCTCAGCTCCGAGCCATCGTCGCTGATGAGGCGCAGCGTGTACTCGCCAGCTTCGGGCACCACGAGCCAACCATCGACTTCCGTCAGAAAGACATCTTCCAACCCGCCGAGCTCTGCATCTTCCAGATCCAGCGTCGGAATCACGCGTGACACATTCGGTGTCTGCCCGGCAACCAGCGGTAGCAGTTGGTCCATCGGCTCTCCGATGGCGTACGCGCGTAGCGCAAGACCGCTGGTGCGTTGGTCTTCTGCTTGCACGAGCGCAGTTGCTTGCGCTCCCTCGCCACTGCTCACAACGATGGCGAGAAGCCAGAGTGCGTAGATTCGAAGCATGCGCCGTTCCTTCACTCCTTCGTAGGAGTGTCGAGCCAGAACTGATAGATGTTGCCCACAGGGAAGGGCTTGCCCAGTGTCATGCGCGTCATGATGCGCGTTTCGACCGTCACTCCCTGCTCATTCTTGACATCCTCGATCGCATCTTGCGCCAGAGCTTCGTCTACGAAGAAGCGTCCGGTCGAGTCCCGACGCACGAGCACTTGCAGCGCCACATCCTCGGGGCAGTCGAGCACACGCCACTGACGCCACAAGCCGTGCTGCGGCGAGTGAAAGTCGAGCTCTTCCCGGCGCTCCGCAGAGAAAATGTGCTCCGGCAGCACGAACTCACAGCGCTCCTGCACGCGCACACTGCGGCAATCCTTGAGATCGATGGCGTAGTTGAGGATCAAACGACCTTGGTAGACCTCGTGGCCTAACCAGCGAGCTGTGCACTCCAGCGGCTCAAGGCGCGGTTGCGGCGCCGCAGGGTCCTTGATGATCGCAATCGCACTCCACACGGGCTTGTCGAAGCCGCGCATGTACTCGCTGCCCTTGGTGGTCGGCTGCGGGCCATGGGTATTGGTCCAGACCGTGCCCTCGAAGCGCACACCACCCTTCCAAGACTTGTACAAGCCACAGGTAGTGGTGTCCCACGCACACCACATGCGCGCGTCCAACGCAGCAGTCACGATCCGCACGCGCTGGTCCAGGACGGAGCGGAACACGAACGGATCCGCAGGCCGCTGGGGTGCAGGCAGACCCTGTGCGAGGGCCGACAAAACGAGGATAGAGATCATGACGCCTGCTGCTTGGTGGTACGCGCGGGATAGAACAACGCGATCAACAGCAGACAGCCCAGCGAAGCCCACATCGGCACGGAGAACAGAACCGCTGTCTGGGATCGATCGGAGTACAGCAACTTGTCCGCTCCGCCCTGTGCCCACACCGCCACGAGGCTGGAGATCCAACTGCCTGCGATGACGCCGATGCCCACGATGACCAAGTTGTAGAGACTCTGCGCACTGGCGCGCACATCTTTACCCGTCTCTTCATCGACGATCATGAAGGCCACAAAGATGAAGCAGCAGAACACCACACCATGCAAAGCCACGCCAGCGATAGCGGCCCACAACTGTGCGGCTTGCGGCACATGCTCGATGTACGCGAAGACTGCCATGCGCGCGGCATATGCCAAACATCCCAGCATCAAGATCTGCTTGCGTGACAAGGCCTTCGCCAGCAACGGCATCGAAGCCATCACGGCGATCTCGGACATCTGACCGATGGTCATGAGGCCTCCACCACCCACGCCAAAGATGGAGTTGATGGAGTCAGCTGCCTTCGTTTGGAAGGTCGACAAGAAGCCGGACGTGTGCACGAAGTAGAACTGGTGGATGCACGAGATCGGAATCGACACCAAGAACAGCACGAGCAGCGAGCGGCTGCCGAGCACTGCTTGGAACGCGGCTCCAATGGCGCTGGAACCTGTGCCCTTCACCGGCGGTGTGTTGGGCAAGGTGAAGGAGTACACGCCCATGATCAGGCCCAAGGCAGCACTGAGCTTGAACGCATCCGCGCGCCCGGCCGCCTGAGCCAGCAGCACCTCGGCATCACTGGCACCGACCGGCGTGTGGTGATGCAGCAACCACTGCCCCACCGCGATGCCGACGGCAATCCAACCGATGGTGCCCCACAAGCGCACTTGACCAAACTCACGGTCGCGATCCTTCAAATGATGGAAGGCGATGGCGTTCGTGAGCGGCATCGTCGGGCAGTACAGGATCGAGTACAGCAACGAGAAGATGAGAAAGCCTTGATAGGTCTGGATGTCGGCGAGTTGCCACATCAAGACCGCGCCTACGAGGTGCGACAGTGCGACGAACTTCTGCGTCGCAAAGAAGCGGTCGGCGATTTGACCGGCGATGAACGGTGCCAACAACGCACCGATCGCTCCGACCATGAACATCAAGCCAATCTCCTCGGGCTTGAAACCACGCACATCGGCGAGGAATGGCCACAAGATGGGCAACCACGCACCCCAGATGGCGTACTGCAGGAACATCATGCCCGAGAGCCGGGCCCGCACGCCGAAGTCAGTTTGGTTCATGTGTCCACCTCTGTGGGAGTCAGGCTGGGAGAGTCGGTAGGTACACGAGTGACGTCACTCGCTGAAGGCTGCATCAAAGGCACGCGCACTGCGGGGGAAGTCGAGCTTGCGCACGAAAGCGGCCGCTTCGGTCGCACCATGTTCGCGGTCCATCAACGCATCCTCCCACTCGACGGTCAGCGGGCCCTGATAGCCAGCGTGATTCAACAAGCGGATGATGCCTTCAAAGTCGATGCGCCCCCGACCAGGCGAGCGGAAGTCCCAGTTGCGACCATCGCTGCCAAAGTCGACATGGCCACCAAATGTGCCGGCCAAGGTCGGCGTAGGAGACCACCAGACATCCTTGACATGCGCGTTCACCACGCGCGCGCCAAAGCGGCGCAGGAACTCAAGATAGTCCACACCTTGGTAACCAAAGTGCGAGGGATCGAAGTTGAAGCAGAAGTGCGGATGGTGGTTGACCGCCTCCAGCGCCCGCTGCGTACTCGAGATGTCGAACGCAATCTCGGTGGGGTGCACTTCCAACGCGAACCACACGCCTTCCTTCTTGTAGGCGTCGAAGATCGGCGTCCAGCGCTTGGCGAAGTCCTTAAAGCCATTCTCGATCGTGCCCTTGGGCAACGGAGGGAAGGCGTACGCGCAGTGCCAAATGGGACTGCCTGTGAAGCCCACAACAACTGTCTTGCCGGTCTGCTTGAGCTTCTGCTTGACGGACACAGGCGCCGCATCGAAGAACTTGCGTGCAGCACGACCGGTATCGATCATCTCTTTCTGGGCACGCTTGCGCACTCCTTCGCGCTCACCGTTGCCCCACACATGCTCGGGCAGGATGGACTTGTGGCGCTCATCGACTAGATCACCGACGGCTTGGCCCACCAGGTGATTGCTGATCGCAAACGAGGAGATGCCGTGATCTGCGAGCAGCTCCCACTTCTTCAAGCAGTACTGCTTGTCCTTGAGCGCACGCTGGACTTCGAAGTGATCACCCCAACAGGCCAACTCCAAGCCGTCGTAGCCAAAGGCGCGCGCCTTGGCGGCTAGAGTCTCAAGCGGCAGATCGGCCCACTGGCCAGTGAATAGGCATACGGGTCGTGTCACAGCAGTCTCCTTGTCATGTCGGGTTTACTTGACTTCCGCCATGCGGATCGAGGCTTTTTCCTTGGCGCTAACCAAGGCCGCTTCCAGCACGCGCTGCGTCTGGTATGCATCCTCAAAGTCAGGCAGAGGCACCAGCGGTTCTTGGCCGCACAGGCTCGCCACTACATCCGCGGCCATGTTGGTGAAGCCGTGTTCATAGCCCACGACATGCGCATCCGGCCACCAGTTCGCTGCATAGGGATGCTTGCCGGCCGTGCTCGTGGCCACGATGCGTTTCCAGCCGCGGGTGCGCACATCTTCACGATTGTCGCAGTACCACAGCTCATTCATGGACTCGAAGTCGAAGCGCAACGCGCCTAGTTCACCATTGATCTCGATGCGATTCGCATTCAGGTGTCCACTCGCCAAACGCGTGGCTTCAAAGGTCGCAATCGCGCCCGACTGGAAGCTCGCAAGGAACACCACCGCATCATCCACATCGCTGCGGCCCTTCTTCTGTGTGCCGGGAATCACACGCTCCTGCACGAAGGTTCGCGACACTGCGCCGTGGATGTCCTGCACTTCCTCGCCCAACAAGAAGCGCGCCATGTCCACGATGTGGGCATTCAAGTCGCCGTGTGCACCGCTACCGGCCTCACCTTTCTTGAAGCGCCACAACAGCGGCGTCTCCGGGCCGCCCCAGCTCTGCAAGTACTGCGCGCGCACGTGATACACACGCCCCACCAAACCTTGACGCATCATCTGCCATGCCAATGCAACGGCCGGACAGCGGCGGTAGTTGAACCACACAAAGGTGGAGAGCTTCTTGCGATGCTTCTTCGCAGCGTCCCGCATGGCTCGCGCATCATTCAAGGTGCCCGCCAGAGGCTTCTCACACGCCACATGCTTGCCAGCTTCCAACATCTCGAGCGCGATCTCGCGGTGCGAGTCATTGGGTGTGGCCACATCCACTAGCTCGATCATGGGATCCTTCGCGATCGAGCGCCAATCGGTGGTGCCGTGATGGATGCTCCACTGCGCCACGAACTTGTCGAGCGCATCACCATCCCGCGCAGCAGCCGTACGCAGATGCACACGGCGCGGCAGCTCAAAGAACCGATTGACTTGTCCCCACGCGTTGGCGTGGGCACGACCCATGAACTTGGAGCCCACGAGGGCGACGCCTAGGGGCTGCGAGACGAGAGGTTGCTGCGACATAAGGGGGGCCCACGCACGAATACGCGGACCCGCAGTATCCCCCGCATCGCCCCTATCCGCAACACTGCCGACGGAGCAACAGCAGCCTAGTTCGAAGCGGTCGCCACACTCTTCGCCGTGTGCACGGTCAATCCACGAGCACGGTAGAGCTCATCCGCGGTCTGGAAGATGGCCATGGCATCGCGCTCTAGCTCGCGTACCTCGCTGGGCACCTGTGCGGTGGGCACCTGTTGCAACACGTTCGAGGCGCGCGTATCCCGCCGCCACCAAGCCACTTCTTTCTGCAAGCCCAGCACCACCATCCACTCGTCGGTCAGCAAGCCCACATTGCGATTGTGGATGACAAAGGCACGGCCAGGACCATCCGGCGGCAAGCGCAAGAGATCCTCGCCGAAGAAGCTCACCCGCGCCTCAATGCCTGTCATGGACAACAAGGTGGGCGCTAGATCCACTTGCGAACACAACCTATCGATGCGTTTGCCCTGCAGGCTTGGCTCAGGCGACACAAAGAACGCGGGAATGCGGTAGCTCCCCACGGGGATGCTCTCGGCTCCATACACGCGTGCGCCATGATCGCCAACGACAAGCACCACCGTGTGCTCCAACAGTCCTTCCTGTTGGCAACGATCCAACCAACGCCCGAGCGACCAGTCTGCATACGCCACCGCGCTGTCGCGATTGGCACCCTTAGCGGCCACACCAGTGTCGCGCTCGGGGACCAAGTACGGCTTGTGATTCGAGACCGTCAAAAGCGTCGCGAACAACGGGCGCCCGTTCGCACGCGCACGCAGTTGGCGTTCCACCAGCACATCAAAGGCCCACTCGTCAGCGGCTCCCCACGCTGTGTAGAACGCGTCTTCGGGCATGTCCGCTTGTTCGACAAACTCAGCCCATCCATTGGCAGAGGCAAAAGGCTCCAGCGTGTCAAACATGCCGCGGCCACCGTACACGAATGAGGTGTCGTACCCGCAGCGCTGGTAGATCGCGGCTAGCGTGGCCACATCCTTCGTGGCTGGACGCTTGGTGATCGAGTCACCCGGTAAGGGCACAAACGAACACAGCACACCCTCCAAGCCGCGCACGGTGCGATTGCCATTCGCCACCAGGTTGCTCAGCATCAACCCGCGCTGGCTCCACTCATCGAGGCGCGGCGTGTCAGTTTTGCTACCACCATAGGCACGCGAGAAGTCGCTCCCGAGACTCTCCTCCACCACCACCACGACATCGAGCGGGCGTGCGGGTTTGACGTGAGGAGTGATGGCCTTGGCCAGGGTGAAGCTACTGGCATGCGGACTGAGCTCGGGTTGCAGCCCCACATAGCTCTGGGCGCGCGCATGCGCCTCTTGCGCCGGAAGTGTGGCGTAGTAGGCGGTGTAATCCAGTTCCGCAGTCAACCAAGCGCGCCACAGCTGTTCATGTCCGTTGTGAGCGGTCTCATCCGCCACGCGATCCGCAAAGCTCCGCGCAGGTAGAGCCACCAACAGCAGCACGCCGACCACGCACACGCTGAGCCACGCACCACTCCAAGCGGCGCGCCGGCGCAAGTTCAATGCAGACGCAGTAGGCACCGGACGCACCAACAGCAGAGCTAGACCAAAGGCAGCCAAGCTGCACAGCAGCAGAATGGCGGGAATGGGATAGCTTTCGTGCAGGTTCACCAACACTTCATGCGGGTACAGCACATAGTCGACCGCGACATGGTTGTAGCGCGCGGTGAACTCTTCGAAGAAGCAGGCCTGTGCCACGACATCAAACAACACCGCGAAGCACACCACGGTCGTGAGACCTAACCACACCGCTCGCCGCGCCAGCCACCGCACAGGTGCGAAGCCCAAGCACAGAGCAACTGGTGCCAGCAGGAAGGGTGCAATGCAGAGGTCGCGCACAGCACCTAGGCCCAGACTGGCTCCTAACCCAAGGAAGTCCACATCGCCCGGCTTCCACCAAAGCCACAGCACCACGCGCAAGAGCGCGCCTAAGGCGAGGTGTAGGTAGAGCAGGCGCAACAGCAAGCTGCGCCGCGACGGACCGGAGGCCTCCGGGGTCGTGTCGTGGTTCATGGTGGTCGTACCACGAACTCTAGCAGACTCAGCTAGGCACTTGGGAGCGTTCACTCGGGGGTACATAGCACCCAAGAACGACCTTCTCGAATCCGGCAACCAACACCAAAGGTTCCAACTCTGACCAGCGCGCTTGACAGGCCTCGTACTCTTCGCGCCCGACCTCGACGCGCGCTTCAAGGCCGTGATCGCGCACACGCACCACACGCAAGCCTTCGTCTCTAAGCGCATTTTCCGCGGCCTCGATGCGTGCTAGGCGTTCGCGTGTCACCACCGTCCCCACAGGCAAGCGTGAGGACAAACATGCGGACGCAGGTTTCTCTGCCACACGCAAACCGCGCTCGGCTGCATAGCGGCGCACATCCTGTTTGGTGAAGCCGGCTACGGCCAGCGGCGCCACCACTCCGAACTCAGCTGCAGCACGAGCACCAGGTCGGTGGTCGAGGCGATCATCTGCAATCTCACCGAAGGCGAGCGTGGTCACGCCCTCACGCGCAGCCCAGGCACGCATCGCATCGAACAGCGCACTCTTGCACCAGTAGCAGCGATCGCCCGCATTCGCCGCGTAGCGCGGGTCATTCAGTTCCTCGGTCGTGGCGATCACCGGCTCGACCCCGATCGCACGGGCGGTGTCCAAAGCACTGGACAACTCGCGCCTCGGCAACGACGGCGAATCAGCGATCACGGCCCGCACGCGCTCACCCAACACTTCGCGGGCGGCCAAAAGCAACACACTGGAGTCCACACCACCCGAATAGGCCACCACCAGCGAATCGTAGCGCGACAGCTCAGTCCATAGCGCCGCGCACTTGGACTGCCATTCGGAAGCTTCAGACGCCGAGGGAGTGTTCACAAGTACTGCTGCACCTTGTCTACATAGCCCTGCGCCGACCGGCGAATGGCTGCCACTTCCTCATCGCTGACCTGGCGCAAGATCTTCGCCGGTACACCGGCCACCAAGGATCGCGGCGGCACGACGAAGTTCTCGCGCACCACAGCACCGGCAGCGACAATGGACTCGTCACCAATCACGGAGCCACCCAAGAGCACGGCGCCCATGCCAATGAGGCAACGATCTCCCACACGCGCACCGTGCAACACGCAACGATGGCCAATGGTGGTCTCCGTACCGATGATGTTCGGCACGCCCGTGTCAGCGTGAATCATCGTCAGGTCCTGCACATTGGTGCGCTCACCGATGACCAGCGGTGCGTCATCTCCGCGCAAGACGCAACCAAACCATACGCCCACACTGCGCCCCAAAGTGATGTCACCCACCAGTGTGGCATTCGTGGCAGCGTACGCCTCACCACCAACTGCTCGAAAGAGCCCGGCCTTCGGATACTGCATCATTCGGCTCCCATCCAACGGCGCACTTCCGGCACCGAGTACATCAGCCAGAACATCAAACCGTTGTGCGCCGCGTGCATGGCCCACACGGCGAAGAGACTCTGAGTGCGCAGCATGACCGCTCCCAAGACGATGGCGAGGCCTGTGACTTGCAAGAACGCCGCGGGGCCATGCAGCGCGCCGAAGACGATCGCAGTCACGGCAATGCCCGCACGCTCGCGGAGGTTCTGCACCAAAAGCGGCTGCAAGAAGGCACGGAACAGGATCTCTTCCAGCAACGGCACGATCGCGATACCGAACACCAGCGGCCAGAAGCGCTGCCCTTCCGGCAGCGCCATAAAGCGCTTGGCGATCTCTTGCGCGGGATCACCCAAGTCAAATGTGCTGGACAGCCACGACCAGATCCACCCCAGACCGAAGATCGCAGGCAATGCGATCAACCACACGCCCAATCCACCTAGGACTGCTGTCCCGTGATGGCAATCGCCGCGCAATCCCAGCGCACGCCAACCATCCGGGTCCAAGCGCACTTGCACAGAGACGATGTAACCGACACCACACGCAAAGGCCACGGCACCCGCGACAAGATCAGCAAGAATCGAAGGCTCACCCTCCGCTCCGCGCAACGGTGTCGCCACCAAGGAGCCGAGCAGCGAGCCAACCAACACACACGCCACCGCAACCACCACATGACTGAAGCCATGCCGCGCGAAGACGATGTTGCGGCCGGGATGCAAGCGGCGCAAAGCCCAAGCGGCTACAGGTGCCACCGCAATTCCCGACAGCAACAAGATGCTGCCCAGCAAACCTTCGCCTGCTGCACTCAAGTCAGAACTCACAGCTGCGCTCCCGCGATGCGGCCTGCCATGGGGCTGGAAGCATGCGCGTACAGCTTCTTCTCAATGCGACCGGCAAGGTAAGCATTGCGGCCTGCACGGCAGGCGTCCCGCATGGCTGCCGCCATGCGCAACGGCTCGCGTGCGCCGGCGATTGCCGTGTTCAACAACACACCGTGCGCGCCCAACTCCATCGCGATGGCCACATCGCTCGCAGTGCCCACGCCTGCATCCACGATCACAGGCACGCTGACCAACTCCAACATGATGCGCAGCGCATTGTGATTGAGCACACCTTGCCCCGATCCGATGGGCGAGCCCGCGGGCATGACACTCTTCGCGCCGAGTTCTTGCAGTCGCACACCCAAGCGCGGGTCATCCGAGCAATACACCATCACATCAAAGCCCTGCGAGACCAACTCCTTGGTGGCCTCGAGCGTGCCGATGGGATCAGGCAGCAGAGTCTTCTCATCACCGAGGACCTCCAGCTTGACGAGCTTGGTGCCCAAGACATCACGAGCCAGCTCTGCTGTGCGCACGGCACTGGAGGCATCAAAGCAACCCGCGGTGTTCGGCAAGATCTGGTACTTGGTGCGGTCGATGGCATCGAGCAAGGACGGACCCTTGCTGGCGTCCAAGTTGACGCGGCGCACCGCCACCGTGACACAGTCGCTGCCGCTGATGTCGAGGGCGCGGCGCGTCTCTTCCAAGTCCCTATACTTGCCGGTGCCCACCAACAGGCGCGAGCGCAAGACCGTGTCCCCTACCACCAACGGCGTGTCTGCTTCGTGATCCATCATGTGCGGCTCAGCCGCCTCCTACCAAGGTGACGATTTCGATGCGTTCGTTGGTCTGCACGACACGCGCACTCCAAGTGGCTCGCGGGACCAAGCGTGCGTTCACTTCCACGGCCACGATCTCTGGCCGCAAGCGCATCTGTTCCAGCAACCCGGCGATGGTGGTCCCCGCAGGCACATGTGTCTCGGCACCGTTGAGGGTGCAGCGCACAGCTGCGTCGGATTCGTGGGGCTGCATGGGCGCACCAGAGTAACGAGCAGCAAGCCGCTCCGTCACGCTCGGTCTGCGGCTGCGTAGACGCACTTCAAGTACTCGGACTCGGGCAAGCCCAACAAGACACTGTGGTCCGGGGCGGCCCCGCGCAGTGCCAGCAAGCGCGCTTCCACTCCCGCAGCTTGGGCGCCTTCGCGCACATGATCGAGGAAGTCCGCCGTGCGGATGTTGTAGGAGCAACTGGCGCTCACAACTACGCCGCCGTCCTCTACCAAGCCAAACGCCCGACGGTTCAGCTCTACGTAACCACGCGCAGCTCCAGCTACGGCCGCACGGTTCTTGGCAAAGGCCGGCGGATCGACAATCACCACTCCATAGCGCTCGCCACGCTGGACGCGGGCACGCAGATCGTCCATGCAATCGACGCGCTCGACCTGCACCTTGTCCGCAACGCCGTTGCGAGCGGCATTGGCCTTGGTGCGCTCCAAGGCGGCCTCGGATTGATCGAGACAGAGCACATGAGACGCACCAGCGAGCGCGGCGCGGACCCCGAACAAGCCGTCGTAGCAGAAGGCGTCCAGTACCTTAGTACCGTGCGCATAGCGCGCCGCCTCGATGCGATTGTCGCGCTGGTCAAGGTAGTGCCCCGTCTTGTGCCCTGCCTGCACATCGACCGAGTACTCCAAGCCGGCTTCGTGCACCACGACTTCGCCGTCGACTCCACCACGCACGGTCTCGACACGCTTCTCTAACCCTTCGAGCTTGCGAGCCGATGCATCCGAGCGATCGAGCACCGCTCGCACAGGCCAGGGCAAGCATCGCACCAACTCCTCCAGCAGCGTGTCGCGCAACCGATCACCAGCCAAAGTCCCCGACTGCACCACCAGCACATCCGCGTAGCGATCCACAATCACGCCCGGCACGCCATCGGCATCACCGGCCACCAAGCGACAAGCACCGCGCGCTTCCAGCAAACCCAACTTGGTGCGCCGCGCCACACACTGCGCCATGCGCCGCTGCCAAAAGGCGGGCCATTGCTCTGCGGTGCGCTCTTGTTTCCCGCGCGCCACCACGCGCAAGGCGATCTTCGACACAGCGCTATAGGTGCCATAGCCCAAGGCTTCGCCCTGCGGCGCATGCACACGCACCACAGCACCTGCTTCAGCATCGACCTTGGCGACATCATCGCGGAAAATCCACGGATGGCCGCTCAAGAAGCGGCGACGACCGTGACCGGTCAACACAATGCTGCCCACACCTTGCGCGTTCATGGACCGACGAGTGTCTGGAAACGCGCATCGCCGCGCAATGACTTCAAGTCCGGATCTTCACGGGCCCACTGCTTGCGGCGCTCCAAGGCACCGGTGGCAGCTCGCGGATCCGACAACTCCAAACGCAGGTACTCGAGCGCTTGGTCGGCATCGCCCAGCAGCGCATGCGCGCAAGCCAGGTTGTAGTACACAAGACTGGACGGCACGACGCCTTGCAGCAGACTGCGCGCTTCGTTGAACAACTGCGCACGCGCGCGATAACACGCTCCCAATACGCGCATCGTGTCGTCCTTGCGCAGTTGCCACGCCTTCTCGAACCACTCCAACGCCGCCTGTGGTTCACCTAGCTTGACATTCGCATTCACCGCCAAAGCCACATACACAGAGCTTTGCTGGTTCTGAATCGCTTGCAGCATGCGCGGTGCATCGCCACGCGTCTCGAGCAAGGTCAACAGCTCCGCCAAGCGTTCGACGCTAGTCAACAGCTCGGCCTGCGCTGCACGCGGATCGCCGGCATCCGAGAGCGTGGACCCGAGCGTGGACTCTACCGCCGCGAGCAGCTCGATGCCCCACAACCAATTGCGTGTGCGGGGATCAGCATCCAGACCGCTACGCAACGCAGTCAGAACCGCTCGTGCGACCTCCGATCGCCCTTGTTCGCGCGCCGCACGCGCGGCCTCCAAAGTCAGCCAAGCTGGTGTGCGCAACTCTTCCAGACCGGCGTCGTCGGTTGCGGAAGCCAGCGCCTCTGTCAAATCGCCATGACGCCATTCCAAACGATCCAGTTGGCGCCGCAACTCCAGATCGGCCTCCAGAGACTGCTCCTCACGCTCCTGCACGGCCAAGACGGTGTACGCCGCTTGGCGTTCCAACTCGTCTACTTGGCGGCGGGCAGCCCGCACCAAGTGGGCACGACGCAACGCACGCAGAGCCAGCACACGCTCACTCAAGTCGGCTGGCACCCGCACATCACGCGCACCCATGACCTCGCTGGGGACCAGCACACGCAACACCGCAGCTACTTCCAAGCGCGCATCCGCCGCACGCTCCATCAGCGGGCCTGCGTCGTACAACACCGAGAAAGCGCCATCCGCGGCTTCACATACGGTATCCAGCGACGCGTGTTCGGCTTGCAGCGACGCGGTGACGAATAGGCCAGCAGATTCGAGCAACGCTTCCGTAAGCTCGAACTCACCTGCAGGTCTTGCGCTCAACTCGGCCAAGAGGCGTACCAAGGCCACAGCCGACCGCAAGCTATGTGCGCGCTTCGCACTGCTGCGCATCACCACGGCTGTCAGCTCGCGCTCTGCTGCGACCGCCTGCTCTTCGACTGCAGCACGCCAGCGGTCCCGCTCCTGACTGTCAAGCGAACTGGACAGCTCTAGTCCCCGTAAAGCCAACAGCGCACGCAGGTAGCGCACACGCCCGCGCAGCAAAGCGGCTCCCGCCCCTGCTTGGCGCGCAGCTAGCTGATCGACCTGCGCACACAAGCTGTCCAAACGACTGGACAAGTCCACAGGCGTGCTCGCCACAGGCAGCGCAAGCAACCAGCGCGCCTGCAACAAACACAACTCTGTCGCCGCACCACCCGCCGCCTGCCATGCGCGCGCAAAGCGCTCCACGCCAGCGGCATCGCCCAATAGCCCGCGCCGCAACAACACACGCTCGGCCGCACTGCGTGCCAGCA
>Ga0208788_1000241_pt1 | contig 27735 bp, 27 predicted proteins | sample Wag4_2014_7_11_3_FD_187363 | JGI IMG/M metagenome (GOLD analysis project Ga0208788, IMG submission 187363) | Fresh water mixed with fracking chemicals microbial communities from Ohio, USA - Utica-2 Time Series FC 2014_7_11 (SPAdes) (version 2) ...
GGCGCAGGAGATCGATCAGCGGGTAACGCACATCTCCAGCCTGGCCGAGCGCAGCCAGGGCGAGACCGAGAGCGTGGTGCAGGTCAGTGCGCAGATTCAGGGCGAGGTACAGCAGCTCAACAGCCAACTGGGGCGCTTCCGCACCTGAACCCTGGCTGACCAACACATACAAACGACAGCTGTTGTGACAAGAGGTCGCTTGGCCCGACCGGGGTGAGCCGCGATACTGGCGGCCCCTTGTCGCCCGGAAGTCGTGTCGATGACCCTGAAGAAACTCCTGCTGCTCACCTGCGCCTGCCTGACCCTGGCCGCCTGTGGTGGGGTCGACCCCAACTCGCCGTTGGGCAAGCGTCAGGCAGCGTTCAAGGAGATGCTCAAGGTCAGCGAAGACCTCGGTGGGATGCTGCGCAATCGTATTCCCTACGACGAAGCCGCATTCATCAGCGGCGCCGCCGAGCTAGACCGCCTGTCGCACGAGCCCTGGCAGCATTTCCCCGAGGTGGCGGACGACGAGCGCAGCAAGGCCAATGCCGAGGTCTGGCAGCGCCAGGAGCAGTTCCAGACGATGGCCCGCGATCTGGAGCAGGCCACGGCCGCGCTGGTTCAGGCCACGACCACACCGCCGCTACGTCGCTCCGAACTGGAGCCGGCGGTGCAGGTCGTCGAGGATAGTTGCGAGGCCTGCCACAAGGCGTTCCGTGCTTACTGATCGGCGTGCGCTTCGGCCTCGGCCTGCTGCAGTTCAGCGCGCGCCTCGGCCAGTTTGGCCTGACGCTTGGCGATCTTCTCCTGATCGCCCTTGCCCATGGCTTCGCGCAGATCCATCTCGCGTTTCTGCACTTCCTCGCGGGCTTCCTTGACGCTGGCCAGGCGCTCCTTGTGCAGTGAAGCGTCATCGCAGTGGGCGTCGACATTGCCCAGTGCTCTTTGCAATCCATCCAGTTCTCGCGCGTTGCCGCTCTTGTGTGCGGCGTCGATCTTCTCCTGGAGCACCTGGCGTTTGGCAGCGCAGCCGCTATCGCCTTCGGCGGCCAGAATAGGGGGGGGCGTTCAGGTTGGCGGCCAGCAGCAGGCCGAGCAAAGCGGTTTGGCGAATCATGGTCTCTCCTCGTGAAGGTCTACTTCGAAGTGACCCTGGTTGCTGCGCGAGGTTCGACTCGATTGAGTCATCTGCTGACCTGAGTCAACCGCGCGGAGAATTTTCCTGCGGCTGGAAACCGACGGTGCCGGCCTCTTGGAGTTGCGCGCCCAGACGCTGAACTTCCGGGTGGCTGAAGAACGCCACTAGACGCTCGGCGCTCTTCTGGCTCATGCCTGGTTGCTGCATCCATTCGGTGTGGCCGCGAGCCAGTAGCGTCGCCCAGTCATCCTCCGCGCCGAGCTTCAGGCCAGGCGGGGCGCCGAGGGCCTGCAGCCATTGCTGCAGTGAGCGCTGTTGGGCCTGGGCGAAGGCCTGCTGCAGCTGTGAGGCGCGCCGTGGGCCGATCCCTGGCAGCTGTTGCAAGTGTTCGCTATCGAGCGCCAGCCAATCGAGCAGGCCCTCCAGTTTCTGGCCCGCCATCAGCGTGCTCCAGGTGCCAGGTCCTACGCCGGGCAGGTTCAGTCCCTGCTTGCCGGCGAGCCAGTTCAGGCGTGCCTGGAACTGTTGCTGACATTCGCCGCTGAGTCGCCAGCAACTCAGGGTGTGGTATCGATTGGGATCGGGGGCGCGCACTGCTGCGCGTTCCGGGCTGCGCCAGATCACCTGGTCGAGGCGCGGAATGGTCAGGCCGGCCAGGCGTATCGCCACCTGATCACCGGGACGTATGTCCAGCTTTTCCCAGGTTTGCAGCGAGCCGAGAGCGACCCGACTGATGCGCCGCTCGTCGAGATCGACCGGCTGCAAGCGCAGGATCGGCGTGATACGTCCAGTACGGCCGATACTGAAATCCACCGCCTGCACCACGGCCAGCGCCTGGCCGGCCGGGTATTTCCAGGCAATCGCCCAGTGCGGCGCTTCTGCCTGCCAGCGCGCTCCGGATGGCCGCGTGCCCTGACGCAGGACCACACCATCGCTGGCAAACGGCTGTGGCTGATCGAACCAGCGCTGGCGCCAACTGCGGGCTTCCTTTACGTCCCGCAGGGGCTGGGTGTAGTGCAGGCTGTCGGCGAAACCCAGTCTCTGCAGGGCTTGCAGGCGCTCAGGCGTGTTCGCCGGGCCATCCGGCCAATCCCAGACGAACAGGCCGATGGCACTGGCCTGTTGCTGGTCGAGCGTTTGTCGCGCCATCAGGCCTGCCGCTTTGCCGCGGGCGCCAACCCCACCGTCGCGGCCTTGCACGTGGCCGTCCAGGCGCCAGTAGAGCTCGCCCTGCAACACGGCATCGAGCGGCTGCTGCAGGCGTGCGGGAATGGCCGGCAACTGCCGCGCGCGGGCTGTCCAGTCCTGGCCACGGCGTCCGTCGCCACGGCTGATGGCTTGTCGCAGCACGCCGTCTCGGTAGACCAGGGTGACCGCGACGCCGTCGACCTTGGGCTGAATCCACAGATCGTCGCGACTGTTGATCCATTCGGCCACTGCCACATCGTTCAGCTTGCGCAGGCCGGTCTGCGGCACCGGGTGTGCGATCGTCCCGCTGCTGCCAGCCAGAGGGTCGGCCAATGCCGTGCGGGCAGTCGGAAAGCACCGATGCCAGGATTGCAGGCGCTCGCGGGCCTGGTCATAGATTTCATCGGCCACCAGCGAGCGGCCGTGGTTATGGTAGGCGTCGTCCCACTCGGCGATCTGCTGACTGAGTGCGGCGAGCTCGGAGTTGGCGCGACTGGCGGGCCAGTCGGGGCAGGGGGTGGCCTGGGCGGCCAGCGGAAGGAGTAATAGCAGCAGGGCGAGTTTCATCGCGGAGCTTCCTTGCTCAAAGGTACTCACTGAGCCTAGCAGCTGGATGGGTATTCGCTCAGTATTGGCAGATAAATCTCTGATATTGTTAGGTTTTTTTCTTGTTGCCTGGTTATCTGGGTGATAAATTCGCGCGCCTTTTCAACCCCCAAACAAATGGATTTGCCCGGCGGGGGCGCATGGACAGCCGGGCCTCAACCCTTAGAGGTCTTCACTGATGCGTATTGTTTCCGTTGCCTGTGTCGCCGCTCTGGCTTTCGCCGCTCTGCCTGCTCACGCTGCCGAGGTCGCCTCGATCCAGGCCAAATGTCAGGAGCAGATGGCTGCCAATCAGGACGGTCTGGCTCAGCTCAAGCAGTTGGCAGCACTGGCTGGCAACGACAAGGCCAATGAAAACCTGGCTGCGCTCGATGCTGGCTGTGAGCGTCTCAGCGCCGAGGCCGATGCTTCCACTCAGGCTGCTGCACCTGATCAGCTGAATGCCACCAAGGATGCGCTCAAGGGCCTGAGTTCGATGTTCGGCAAATAAGCCTCAGGCACGAAAAAGCCCCGCCAGAGCGATCTGGCGGGGCTTTTTCAGGGGCTTTCTTACAGGCCAGCGGCGGCGCGCAGATCGGCGGCCTTGTCGGTGCGTTCCCAGGTGAAGGTGGTGAAGCTGTCGTCGCCGACGGTCTTGGATTGCGGTGTGCGGCCGAAGTGGCCGTAGGCGGCGGTGTCGCGGTACATCGGGTGGAGCAGGTCGAGCATATTGGTGATGGCGTACGGACGCAGGTCGAACACCTCGCGCACCAACTGGATGATCTTATCTTCGGCGATCTTGTGGGTGCCGAAGGTGTTGATCGAGATGGAGGTCGGCTGGGCCACGCCGATGGCGTAGGACACCTGGATCTCGCAGCGCTCGGCCAGGCCGGCGGCGACGATGTTCTTGGCTACGTAACGGCCCGCGTAGGCAGCGGAGCGGTCGACCTTGGACGGGTCTTTGCCGGAGAAGGCGCCGCCACCGTGGCGGGCCATGCCGCCGTAGCTGTCGACGATGATCTTGCGCCCGGTGAGGCCACAGTCGCCCACCGGGCCACCGATGACGAAGTTGCCGGTCGGGTTGATGTGGAACTGGGTGCCGGCGTGCAGCAGTTCGGCCGGCAGGCTGTGCTTGATGATTAGCTCCATCACCGCTTCGCGCAGGTCGCTCAGGGAGATGTCCGGGTTGTGCTGGGTGGACAGCACCACGGCGTCGATACCGACCACCTTGCCGTTCTCGTACTGGCAGGTGACCTGGGATTTGGCGTCCGGGCGCAGCCACGGCAGCAGGCCGGACTTGCGCGCTTCGGCTTGGCGCTCGACGAGCGCATGGGAGAAGCGGATCGGTGCCGGCATCAGCACGTCGGTTTCGTTGCTGGCGTAGCCGAACATCAGGCCCTGGTCGCCTGCGCCCTGGTCTTCCGGCTTGCTGCGGTCGACGCCCTGAGCGATGTCCACCGACTGCTTGCCGATTATGTTGAGCACGCCGCAGGTGGCGCCGTCGAAACCGACGTCGCTGCTGGTGTAGCCGATGTCGTTGATCACGTCGCGGACGATCTGCTCCAGGTCGACCCAGGCACTGGTGGTGACTTCACCGGCAACGATGGCTACACCGGTCTTGACCAGGGTTTCCACGGCCACGCGGGCGTGCTTGTCCTGGGTGATGATGGCGTCGAGCACGGCATCGGAAATCTGGTCGGCGATCTTGTCCGGGTGCCCTTCGGACACGGACTCGGAGGTGAACAGGGAGTATTCGCTCATGGGTGGGTTCCTTGTGTGCCGTAACGTGGAGCGCTTCGCTCGCCGGGTTGGGCGAAGTGCCGTAACTGGATCTGAAAACCGTTCTTCAGACCGATATAGAGACTTTCGCCGGGAACCAGCCCGGCGGCGCTGGCCCAGCGCGATAGATCGTCCTGCTCGAAGCCTAGCCAAAGATCGCCGCAGGCCTCGCGCGCCCAGCTCTGGTCGTGGCTGCACAGCTCGCTGATCAGCAGGCTGCCGCCCGGCGCGACCAGTTCGGCCAACTTGCGAAAGGCCTCGGCCGGTGTGGCGAAGTGGTGCAGCACCATGTTCAGCACCACGCAGTCGGCCGTGACGGGCGTGTCCTGCAGGGCATCGGCCAGTTTCAGCTCGACGTTATCCAGGCCCTCGCTGGCGCAGTGCTGGCGGGCCAGTTCGAGCATGGCCGGGCTGTTGTCCAGCGCCGTGACGCGGGCGAAACGCCGCGCCAGTTCGGGCAGGAAGGCGCCGTCGCCGGGGCCGATTTCCAGCGCCGTGGCGTCTGGCGCGAAACGCAGCGCATCGAGCAGAGCCAGCAGGCTGTCGCGGTACTGCGACAGGCTGGCGATCAGGTCCTGCTGGGCCTGGAAGTTGCTGGCCATGCGCGCGAAGAAGTCGCGGCTGATGGTGGCGCGTTGCTGGTGCACGGCGGCGATGCGCGCCTGCACCTCGCCCGCCAGCGGCAGTGCGTCGATCTCTTCCAGCAGCGCCGCATGCAGGCGGCCGCCCGGTAGCGCGCGGCGGTAGAAGATCGCGTTGCCTTCACGGCGCGTGGCCACCAGGCCAGCCTGGGCCAGCACCTTGAGGTGGTGGCTCATGCCTGACTGACCCATAGCGAAGATCTGCGCCAGTTCCAGCACGCCGAACGAATCGTTGCTCAGGGTGCGCAGCACGTTCAGGCGCAGCGGATCGCCGCCGGCCTTGCACAGGGCGGCGAGCTCGTCGCAGGGGTCGAAATCCAACTGGGGTGCGCGCAGGGTCATGGGGGCGCAGTCTAGTCGGTCATTTTTCATACAGCAATACCAATATCAAAAAGTTTTGATATTGGTATTGAGGCTAGCCTGGCGCCTGGCTCAGTTGCAGAAAAGCGGCGGGGGCCGGGCTCAGGCTGGTGCCGAGTCGCCATAGCACATGCAGTTCACGCTCGATCTGCAGGTCCTGCACCGCCAAGCGCTGCAGTTCGCCGCTGGCCAGTTCACGTTCGACCACCCGCTGCGACAGCCAGGCGATGCCTTGGCCGTCAGCGAGCAGGCGCTTGAGCGCTTCGGTGCTGCCGATGGCCATGCCGGCCTGTGGCTCCAGTTCGTGGTCGCGATAGGCCTGCTCGATACTGGCGCGAGCGCCGGAGCCGGGTTCGCGCATATACAGCGGGTACGCCTGCAGGTCGCTGGCTCGCAGGCGCTCGGCCCTGGCCAGCGGGTGCAGCGGCGATGCCACCGGAAGCAGGGCATCGCGCGCCAGCAGGCGATGCGCGTAGTCGGCCTGGGCGAACGAGCCTTCGACGAAGCCCAGGCTGATGCGGCCCTCGTCCAGTTGCCGGGTCACGACGTCGGTGTTGCTTACTTCCAGGCTGACGAATATCTGCGGATGCAGAGCGCGAAAACGGGTGAGCAGTGGCGGCAGCAGGTAGGCGCCGAGCGTGGCGCTGGCGCCCAGATGCAACTCGCCCTGCTCCAGCTGGGCGAAGTCACGCAGGTCGCGTTCGGCGGCGCGCTCCAGAGCGAAGATTCGTCGCGCATAGTCATGCAGGCGCAGGCCGCCTTCGGTCAGTCGCACGCCGCGTGGCTGGCGATCGAACAGGCGCAGGTCGAGGCTGGCTTCGAGGTCGCGAATCTCCCGCGTCACGGCCGGCTGGCTGATGTGCAGGCGTTCGGCGCCGGCGCTGATGCTGCCGGCGTCTGCCACGGCCAAGAAGACCTTGAGATGGTGCAGATTCATGGTTGATGCATAAATAGAAGGTATGGGTTAAATGCTGAATATGTATTTTTCATATGGCAAGCCAATTCTTACCCTTGCGCCATCACTCATGTCACGGGACTACCCGACTCATGCCACGCCCCTTCAGTCGTCTACCCGAGCCGCTCGCCTTTATCCGTCACTTCACGCCCAGCTGGTTTGCCATGACCATGGGCACCGGCGTGCTGGCGCTGGTGGTCGCTCATCTGCCCTGGCAGCTGCCTGGATTGCTGATGCTCGCCGAGGGGCTGTGGTTTGTCGCGGTCAGTCTGTTCGCGCTGTTCAGCCTGCTGTTTCTGCTGCGCCTGACGCTGTTTCGCGAAACCGTCTGGCCGATGCTGCTGCACCCGGTGCAGTCGATGTTCCTCGGCGCCATTCCCATGGGCCTGGCGGTGCTGATCAAGGGCTTGCTGCTGTTCGGGGTGCCGCGCTGGGGTGAAGGGATCTATGCGCTGGCCCATGCGCTGTGGTGGCTGGATGCGGCGCTGGCGCTGCTTGGCGCGTTGCTGGTGCCCTATCTGATGTTCACCCGCCAGCACCATGCACTGGAAAAACTCACCGCGGTCTGGTTGCTACCGATTGTCGCACCGGAGGTCGCCGCCAGCACGGCAGGCGCGCTGGCGCCGCATCTGGCGGCCGAGGCGGCGCAACAGTTATTGGTAGCCGGCTTCGTACTCTGGGGATTGTCGCTGTCGCTGGCGTTCTCGCTGATCACGCTGGTGCTGCTGCGCCTGGCCCTGCACAAACTGCCGGATACCGATTTTGCCGCCACCAGCTGGCTACCGCTGGGGCCGCTGGCCACCGGTTGCCTGGGGTTGCTGAGCATGGGGCATGCGGCGCCGCTGGCCTTTGCCGGTACGCCGCTGGTGGGCGCCGCCGAGCTGGCGCGGGATCTCGGCCTGATCGGCGGCCTGGCGCTGTGGGGCGCGGGCTTGTGGTGGCTGGTGATCGCCACGCTGTTCACTCGCCACTACATCCGCGACAACATGCCGTTCAACCTCGGCTGGTGGGGGTTCACCTTCCCGCTGGGGGTATTCGCCCTGGCCACCTTTGAACTGCAGGCCGTCACCGGCCTGAGCCTGTTTGCCTTCATCGGTCTGCTGTTGGCGGTGCAACTGGCGGCGGTCTGGACGTTGGTGTTCAGCCGTACGCTCGCCGGCGTCTGGCATGGTGAGTTGTTTCAGGCACCGTGCCTGGGCGGGCCGGGCAGCCCGGCGGTGAGCGTTTTGAGCGAACAGGCGGGCTGATTTGGTCTCTACGACCATCTGTCATTGCCCCATGGGGGCCGGCTGGGCGAAAATAGGCGTCTTTTTTCGCCCCCTTCATTCAGAAGCAGCCCCCGTAGGAGATTCAGCGATGCCCAGCCGTCGTGAGCGAGCCAATGCCATTCGTGCCCTGAGCATGGATGCCGTGCAGAAAGCCAACAGCGGCCACCCCGGTGCCCCCATGGGTATGGCGGACATCGCCGAAGTGCTGTGGCGCGACTACCTCAAGCACAACCCGAGCAACCCGAACTTCGCCGATCGTGACCGCTTCGTGCTGTCCAACGGCCATGGTTCGATGCTGATCTATTCGCTGCTGCACCTGACCGGCTACGACCTGTCCATCGACGACCTGAAGAACTTCCGTCAGCTGCACAGCAAGACCCCGGGTCACCCGGAGTACGGTTACACCCCGGGCGTCGAGACCACCACCGGCCCGCTCGGCCAGGGCATTGCCAACGCCGTCGGTTTCGCCATCGCCGAGAAGGTGCTGGGCGCGCAGTTCAACCGTGAAGGCCACCAGATCGTCGATCACAACACCTACGTGTTCCTCGGCGACGGCTGCATGATGGAAGGCATTTCCCACGAAGTCTGCTCGCTGGCCGGCACCCTGGGCCTGGGCAAACTGATCGCCTTCTATGACGACAACGGCATCTCCATCGACGGCGAGGTCGAGGGCTGGTTCACCGACGACACGCCCAAGCGCTTCGAAGCCTACGGCTGGCAGGTGATCCGCAATGTCGACGGCCATGATGCCGAAGAAATCAAGATGGCCATCGAGACCGCGCGCAAGACTACGGATCAGCCGACCCTGATCTGCTGCAAGACCACCATCGGCTTCGGTTCGCCGAACAAGCAGGGCAAGGAAGAGTGCCACGGCGCACCGCTGGGCAATGATGAAATCGCCCTGACCCGCGCCGCCCTGGGCTGGAACCATGGCTCGTTCGAAATCCCCGCCGAGATCTACGCCGAGTGGGACGCCAAGGAAGCCGGCGCTGCCGCCGAAGCCGCCTGGAACGAAAAGTTCGCCGCTTACGCCGCTGCCCATCCCGAGCTGGCTGCCGAGTTCAAGCGCCGCATGGCCGGTGAGCTGCCGGGCGATTTTGCCGAGAAGGCCAGCGCCTATATCCAAGAAGTCGCCGCCAAGGGCGAGACCATCGCCAGCCGCAAGGCCAGCCAGAACGCGCTGAATGCCTTCGGCCCGCTGCTGCCGGAATTCCTTGGCGGTTCGGCCGACCTGGCCGGCTCCAACCTGACCCTGTGGAAGGGCTGCAAGGGCGTCTCCGCCGAAGATGCCTCCGGCAACTACATATTCTACGGTGTGCGTGAGTTCGGCATGAGCGCGATCATGAACGGTATCGCCCTGCACGGCGGTTTCGTGCCGTACGGCGCGACCTTCCTGATCTTCATGGAATACGCGCGCAACGCCGTGCGCATGTCCGCGCTGATGAAGCAGCGTGTGCTCTACGTGTTCACCCACGACTCCATCGGTCTCGGCGAAGACGGCCCGACCCACCAGCCGATCGAGCAACTGGCCAGCCTGCGTGGCACGCCGAACCTCGACACCTGGCGCCCGGCCGATGCCGTGGAGTCCGCCGTGGCCTGGAAGTACGCCATCGAGCGCGCCGACGGCCCGAGCGCCCTGGTGTTCAGCCGCCAGAACCTGCCGCATCAGCCGCGTGATGCCCAGCAGCTTAGTGATATTGAACGTGGCGGTTACGTACTCAAGGACAGCGTCGGCGAGTCGGAACTGATCCTGATCGCCACCGGTTCGGAAGTCGGGCTGGCCGTTGCCGCCTACGACAAACTGACCGCCGACGGGCGCAAGGTGCGCGTGGTCTCCATGCCGTCGACCAGCGTGTTCGACCAGCAGGACGCCGCCTACAAGCAGGCCGTGCTGCCGCTGCAGGTCGGTGCGCGCATCGCCATCGAGGCCGCGCATGCCGACTTCTGGTACAAGTACGTGGGCCTGGAAGGTCGCATCATCGGCATGACCAGCTTCGGCGAGTCGGCCCCGGCGCCGGCCCTGTTCGAGCACTTCGGCTTCACCGTCGACAACATCGTCGCCACTGCCGAAGAACTGCTGGACGCCTGACCCTTCCGTAGGAGCGAGCTCTGCTCGCGAAGCTGTTTGCCTCGCGCAGGGTTCGCGAGCAGAGCTCGCTCCTACCGGGTTCCTTTTGCCTTGCGAGCGCCTATGTCACGACAACGCCCCTATCGTGTCGCCCTCAACGGTTATGGCCGCATCGGCCGTTGCGTGCTGCGTGCGCTGCACGAGCGTGGCAATTCAGCGAGCCTGGAAATCGTCGCGCTGAACGACCTGGCCGATCAGGCCAGCATCGAATACCTGACCCGCTTCGACTCCACCCACGGGCGCTTCCCCGGCGAGGTGAAGGTCGATGGCGACTGTCTGCACATCAACGGCGACTGCGTGAAGGTGCTGCGTCAGAGCGAGCCTGAGGCCATTGACTGGGCAGCGCTGGACATCGATCTGCTGCTCGAGTGCTCCGGGCAGTACGTCACCCGTGCCGAGGCGCAACGCTTCATCGAAGCCGGTGCGCCGCGCGTGCTGCTGTCGCAGCCGATGGCCAGCGAGGCGGATATCGATGCCACCGTGGTCTACGGCGTCAACCAGGCCTGTCTGTCAGGTGCCGAGCGCCTGGTGTCGAATGCCTCCTGCACCACCAACTGCGGCGTGCCACTGTTGAAACTGCTCGATGAGGTGGTGGGTCTGGAGTACGTCTCCATTACTACCATTCACTCGGCGATGAACGACCAACCGGTGATCGATGCCTACCACCACGAAGACCTGCGTCGCACGCGCTCGGCCTTCCAGTCGGTGATTCCGGTGTCCACCGGCTTGGCACGCGGTATCGAACGCCTGCTGCCGGAGCTGGCCGGGCGCATTCAGGCCAAGGCCATTCGCGTGCCGACGGTCAACGTCTCGTGCCTGGACATCACCCTGCAGACCGCACGCGACACCTCTGCCGAAGAGATCAACCGCGTACTGCGTCAGGCGGCTGAAAGTGGCCCGCTCAAGGGGCTGCTGGCCTACACCGAACTGCCGCACGCCAGCTGCGACTTCAACCATGACCCGCACTCGGCCATCGTCGACGGCAGCCAGACCCGCGTGTCCGGCCCACGTCTGGTCAACCTGCTGGCCTGGTTCGACAACGAGTGGGGGTTTGCCAACCGCATGCTCGATGTCGCCGAACATTTTCTCCTACAAGCCAATCAAGCCAATCCACAAGTGAGCGAGCTAGAGCGAGACAAGGCAAAAACAGGCGAAGAAGCGCAGTTTACGAGGTGTAAATGAGCATTCTGAGCCTGTTTTTAACGCAGTATCGCCGACGCGCAGCCGCTTGTGGTTTGGCGTAACCAGCCCCCGTGAAGGACTGATTTATGACCGTTCTGAAGATGACCGACCTCGACCTCGCTGGTAAGCGCGTGTTGATCCGCGAAGACCTCAACGTCCCGGTGAAGGACGGTGTGGTCAAGAGCGATGCGCGTATCCTCGCCTCCCTGCCGACCATCAAGCTGGCGCTGGAGAAGGGCGCTGCCGTGCTGGTTTGCTCGCACCTGGGCCGCCCGGAAGAGGGCGTCTACAGCGAGGAAGACAGCCTGGCGCCGGTCGCGGCCTACCTGAGCAAGGCGCTCGGTCGTGACGTGCCGCTGGTCAAGGACTACCTTGGCGGTGTCGAGGTCAAGCCCGGCGAGCTGGTGCTGCTGGAGAACGTGCGCTTCAACAAGGGTGAAAAGAAGAACACCGACGAGCTGGCCCAGCAGTACGCTGCCCTGTGCGACGTGTTCGTGATGGACGCCTTCGGAACCGCTCACCGCGCCCAGGGCTCGACCCATGGCGTGGCCAAGTTCGCCAAGGTCGCCTGCGCCGGCCCGCTGCTGGCTGCCGAGCTGGATGCCCTGGGCAAGGCGCTGGACAAGCCGGCCCGGCCGATGCTGGCCATCGTTGCCGGCTCCAAGGTGTCGACCAAGCTCGACGTGCTTAATTCCCTGGCCGATATCTGCGACTCGCTGATCGTCGGCGGCGGCATCGCCAACACCTTTCTCGCCGCTGCCGGCCTGCCGGTGGGCAAGTCGCTGTACGAGGCCGATCTGGTCGACACCGCCAAGGCCATCGCGGCCAAGGTCAGCGTACCGCTGCCGGTTGACGTGGTGGTGGCCAAGGCCTTCGCCGAAGACGCCGAAGCCACCGTCAAGGCGGTCAAGGACGTGGCTGAAGACGACATGATCCTCGACATCGGCCCGCAGACTGCGGCGATGTTCGCCGAGATGCTCAAGGCTTCGCAGACCATCCTGTGGAACGGCCCGGTCGGCGTGTTCGAATTCGACCAGTTCGGCAACGGCACCAAGGCCCTGGCCCTGGCCATCGCTGAAAGCCCGGCGTTCTCCATCGCCGGCGGCGGCGATACCCTGGCGGCCATCGACAAGTACGGCGTGGCGGACAAGATTTCCTACATTTCCACCGGTGGTGGCGCCTTCCTCGAGTTTGTCGAAGGCAAGGTGCTGCCAGCGGTTGAGGTGCTGGAGCAGCGCGCACAGTGATCGCCAGCTAGGGTGAAGGGAGTCACCCTACGCCGCGGCCGATAAAACCCTGACGTGAACGGGTGGTCTGTAGAAAACCGGATCATCGTACAAGGAATCATGTCATGGACAAGTTAGCCGCTTTGGGCGTGGTTGGTATGTTGCTGGCCGGTTGTGCCGGCGCAGGAAGGGAGGCGGCCTGCGAGGTATTCAGCCCGGCACAGATCGAAACCCCGACCACTCAGGATGATCAGCGTGTCGAGCAAAGCAGTGGTCAACCCACTGGCGCGGCACCGGAACAGCGTTGCTGACGAGGAGAAGCAATGAGCGGAATCAGACTGGCGGGGCTTGCTGTCGCCGCCACGCTGCTGGCGGCCTGCAGCAGTCAGCCGGCGGCGCCGGAGCAATGGAATCGCTGGGTATGCGACAGCCAGACCGAAGTGCTGTGGCGCTTCGCCAACGGCAGCGTCGACCAGGTGGATGTGCGCCTGGGTGGTGACGACATCGTCTATCGTCTGACTCAGGAGCCAGCTGCATCCGGCGCGCTGTACAGCGATGGGCGTCTGTCCTTCCACACCAAGGGTGAGGAAGGTCTGGTCTACTGGACCGCAACAGATGACCTGATCGGCCGTGGCTGCAAGGCTCCGTAACATCCTCGGCGACGCCGAGATGAGAGCTGCGGGCATGCCCCAGCTTCACGAAACTTGAACAACGCCTGCCCCTGCGGCAGGCTTGCACGATTAACGACCTCCAAACCGGGAGACAGAAACACCATGGCACTTATCAGCATGCGCCAGATGCTCGACCACGCCGCCGAATTCGGCTACGGCGTGCCGGCCTTCAACGTCAACAACCTCGAGCAGATGCGCGCCATCATGGAAGCCGCCGACAAGACCGATTCGCCGGTCATCGTCCAGGCCTCCGCTGGTGCCCGCAAGTACGCCGGTGCGCCGTTCCTGCGCCACCTGATCCTGGCTGCCATCGAAGAATTCCCGCACATTCCGGTGTGCATGCACCAGGACCACGGCACCAGCCCTGACGTGTGCCAGCGCTCCATCCAGCTGGGCTTTTCCTCGGTGATGATGGACGGCTCGCTGAAAGAAGACGGCAAGACCCCGGCCGATTACGACTACAACGTCCGCGTAACCCAGCAGACCGTAGCCTTCGCCCACGCCTGCGGCGTGTCCGTGGAAGGCGAGCTGGGTTGCCTGGGCAGCCTGGAAACCGGCATGGCCGGTGAAGAAGACGGCGTCGGCGCCGAAGGCGTGCTGGATCACAGCCAACTGCTGACCGACCCGGAAGAAGCGGCGGCCTTCGTCAAGGCTACCCAGGTCGACGCCCTGGCCATCGCCATCGGCACCAGCCACGGCGCCTACAAGTTCACCAAGCCGCCAACCGGCGACGTGCTCTCCATCGAGCGCATCAAGGAAATCCACAAGCGCATCCCCAACACCCACCTGGTGATGCACGGTTCCTCCTCCGTTCCGCAGGAATGGCTGAAGGTGATCAACGAATTCGGCGGTGACATCAAGGAAACCTACGGTGTGCCGGTCGAGGAAATCGTCGAAGGCATCAAGCACGGCGTGCGCAAGGTCAATATCGACACCGACCTGCGTCTGGCTTCCACCGGTGCGATCCGCCGCATGATGGCCGAGCACCCGAGCGAGTTCGACCCGCGCAAGTTCTTCGCCAAGACCATCGTCGCCATGCGCGACATCTGCATCGCCCGCTACGAAGCCTTCGGCACCGCTGGCAATGCCTCGAAGATCAAGCCGATCTCCCTGGAAGGCATGTACCAGCGCTATGCCAGCGGCGAGCTGAACGCCAAGGTCAACTGAGTCTGATGCGTGACCCGGAGCCCCGCCATGTGCGGGGCTTCTGCTTTTTATGGACGGGGCTCGGCGTGAGCAACGCGGCGAGAGGTAAAACCCTGTAAAACTCCCGCAGCGTGAGGGAAGGCGGGGTGCGCCATAATTCGTGGACTGTCGTTCCGGGAAACTGCCACCCATGTCCAGCAAGCCACGTCTGTTGCTCGCTTTTCTCCTCGCCGTGTTGCTGGCCTCGCTGCTCGCCTCGATCTTCCAGACTCAGACCAACCTCGCTGCCTTGCAGGCGCTCGGTGCGCCGATGCCGCTGGATGTGCGCGTTGGCACCACCTGCCTCGATCTGCTCGGTTTCGCGCCGACCTTCGCCCTGCTCAGTGCGCTGGGCTTTCTGTTCGCCCTGCCGCTGGCTGCCTGGTTGGCGCGCCGCATGCCGGCGCTGCGTTGGCTGATTTTCGTGCTGGCCGGCGCGGCAGCGATCTGGACGGCGCTGGCGCTGGCCAATGCCGTAGCGCCGATGCCGACGCTGATCGCCGCCGACCGCAGCCCGTTCGGCACGCTCGGGCTGATGGCCTGCGGCAGCGTCGGTGCGCTGCTGTTCGGCCTGCTCGGTCGGCGGGTGCGCTACCGGGCGCAGCCAACTTCTTCCGATTCTCTGTGACAAGGCGTTGCCCATGTTGAGAAGTACCCGCGCGCTGATGCTTTGCGCCCTGTTCGTCAGTACGCCGCTGCTGGCCCTGGATTACCGCATCGAAACCTTCAGCGAAGGGCTGGAGAATCCCTGGGCCGTGGCCTTCCTGCCGGACGGACGCATGCTGGTCACCGAGCGTGTCGGGCGCCTGCGCATGATCGAAGCCGACGGCAGTGTCGATCCCAAGCCGGTGGCGGGCCTGCCCGAGGTCTTCATCGCTGCCCAGGCCGGACTGATGGAAGTGGCGCTGGACCCGGACTACAGCGACAACCGCTGGCTTTACCTGACTTACGCGCACGGCTCGCTGGAGGCCAACAACACGCGTCTGGCGCGTGCCCGCCTGGTGGATGACGAACTGCACGACTTCGAAGTGCTGTTCACCGCCCAGCCGCTCAAGGCCGGCGCCGCGCATTACGGTGGGCGCATCGCCTTTCTCGCCGACAAGACCCTGGTGCTGACCCTGGGCGACGGTTTCGACTGGCGTGAAGAGGCGCAGAACCCGGCCAACCACCTGGGCAAGATCGTGCGTCTGAACCGTGACGGTAGCGTACCGCAGGACAACCCGCTGCTCGGCCAGGACGGCGCGGCGCCGGAAATCTACAGCCTCGGCCACCGCAACGTGCAGGGCATCTTCTTCGATGTCGAGCACAATCGCCTGTACAGCCACGAGCACGGCCCACGCGGGGGTGACGAACTCAACCTGATCGAGGCCGGCAACAACTATGGCTGGCCGCTGGCGACCTTCGGTATCGACTACACCGGTGCGCGCGTCAGCCCCTACACCGAGCTGCCGGGGCTGACCGCGCCACTGCTGCACTGGACACCCTCGGTAGCACCGTCGAGCCTGACCCTGTATCGCGGCGAGTTGTTCCCCGAGTGGCAGGACGACCTGTTCGCGGCCACCCTGGCCGAGCGCAGCGTACGCCGCATCCGTGTGCGCGACGGCATGCTGGCCGGTGAGGAAATCCTCTTCGAAGAGTTGGGCGAGCGGATTCGCGATGTGCGCAGTGGGCCGGATGGTGCGCTCTATCTGCTCACCGATAACCCAGAGGGGCGTCTGCTGCGTGTGGTGCCCAGCGAGTAATGCCGCATCCGTTACACTGACGGTCCAGATGAATGTGGGATCGTAGCGTTGAAGTATCTACAGGGTTATCCGGTCGCCTTGCAGCAGCAGGTTCGTCAGCTGATCGCCGATGATCGGCTCGGTGACTACTTGGCGCAGCGCTATCCGGGCCGGCATGAAGTGCAGAGCGACAAGGCGCTGTATGGCTACGTGATGGCGCTCAAGCAGGAACACCTGAAGAACGCGCCGGCTATCGACAAGGTGCTCTACGACAATCGACTCGATCTCACCCACCGCGCGCTGGGCCTGCATACGGCGGTCTCGCGGGTGCAGGGCGGCAAGCTCAAGGCGAAGAAGGAAATTCGCGTTGCCTCGCTGTTTCGCGACGCCGCGCCGGCCTTCTTGCAGATGATCGTGGTGCACGAACTGGCACACCTGAAAGAGAGCGAGCACAACAAGGCCTTCTACAAGCTGTGCGACCACATGTTGCCGGGCTATGCGCAGATCGAATTCGACCTGCGCATGTACCTGACCTGGCGCGAGATGACGGCGGCCAACTGAGCAGCCGATGCGCTGACCTGTGAGCTCAGCCGTGCAGGAGCAGGTTGAGCTGGTCGACTACTTCTGCCCAGTCGGCATCTTCGAGAATTTCTTCGCGCAGCAGCGCGGCCTGCGCCGGTGTCCAGAACGGAGCATCGGACAGTTTGCAGGCATCCGGCAGCGGCGAATGGGTGCTGATGAAGGCGTTGATGCTGGCGGCATCGTCAGGCAGGCCGAGCTGCTTGAACAGGGCTGGCAGGCTGTGGATTGGATTTTCCATGGTACTGGCTCTCGCTAGACGTGTTGTTCATCGCTAATTACCAAGCTTAGCCCAGATAGTTCCGCTTACGTGGCTGCCAGCACCTCGAAAATCTGCTGGCGACTCCCTACTGGCAGGCTTATCTCGTCGCCAGGCTTCTTGCCGAGCAGCAATTTCCCGAGCGGTGCGGTATTGCCGAGCACCTGGATGGTCTGGTCGGCCAGTTGTAGTTTCATGCTGGCGCCTGGTGGGCCGAGGAACAGCCATTGTTCGTGGCCATCCTCGGCCGCAAGCTGCACCAGCACGCCGAGCTCGATACCCTGATTGATATCGAAGGGGCGCGGGCGCAGCTGACGCCAGGTGATCAGGGTCTGGCGCAGTTCTTCGACGCGGCGCGCCTGACCGCTGGCCAGGTAGGCGGCCTCCAGGCCCAGGGTGTCGTACTTGTTCTCGGCGACGTTCTCTTCATGGGTGGCCGCTTCGTGGGCGCTGAGGGCGGCGAGGCTGGCCTGTTCGAGGTCGGTCTGCAGATGGCTGAGTACGTCTTGCAGCAGCAGATTCTTGTCCATGGTGTGCTATCGGGTTCGAGTTGATGAAGAGACGACGGCCTGACGCCGATCAGGTAGGGCTTCCTGGGCGGCCTAGGGTCTGTTGCCGTTTCGCGCACGGTCGCGTCGAAACGGCAACAGACCCTAGTGTAGGAGCCCCGCCCCGGGGCGAAGCTTGCAAGTGCGTGTTGCCCTGATTCGCGGCGGGGCGCCGCTCCTACGCATTGGCTGCGTTGATACTTAACTGACGGGCACTAGGCTGCGCCCCCTGTTCAAAGGTATTGGGTGGCCAGTTGCACGCGGTTGCGACCTTCGGCCTTGGCCCGGTACATGGCGGCATCGGCCAGGCGAATCAGCATGCTGGCATCGTCGGCGCCGCGGCTCAGGGCGATGCCGATGCTGGCGCCGACGCGTACGGTACGATCTTCCAGGTACATTGGCGTGTCCAGCCCTTCCAGCAGACGTTTGGCCAGGTCGTGCGCATCTTCGGCCGATTGCACGCTCTCGCAGATCACCACGAACTCGTCACCGCCGAGGCGCGCAGGCAGATCGGTATCGCGCACGTATTGCCGCAGGCGCTGCGCCACTTCGGCCAGTGCCAGGTCGCCGTAGCCGTGGCCGTGCTGGTCGTTGATCGGTTTGAAACCGTCAAGGTCGATCAGCATCACGGCGAGCAGTTCGTTGCGGCGCTGGCTGCGCGCCAGTGCCTGCTCCAGGTGTTGTTGTAGGGCGGTACGGTTGGGCAGGCCGGTCAGTGGATCCTGCAGGGCCAGCTCACTGAGGCGCTGATTGGCCTGTTCCAGGGCCTGGGTGCGTTCGGTGACGCGCTTGGCGAGGATCTGCTCGTTGAGCTGCAGCGCGGCTTCGCGTTGGCGCTTGAGCTCGATGAGGCGCGCCGCCAGGGCGAAGGACAGCAGGATCATCTCCAGCCCCGAGCCGATCTGCATGGCGTACAGGGTAATGAAGTTCGACGGAATCAGGGCGAAGTTGCGTAGCGCCAGCAGCACCGCGCCGGTCAGCAGCATCAGCCAGGCCAGGGCGAACAGGCGAGCACCGGGCACCCGGTAGCCAATGCAGACGAAGCTGGTGACCAGCAGCGTCAGGGTGGCGATCAGGCCGGTCAGCGACATCAGCTGCAGCGCGCGCTGCAGTGGCAGCAGGACACTGGCCAAGACGGCTGCACCGATGGCGATGGACAGCATCAGCAGGCCCTTGTCCCAGCGTGGCAGCCACTGGCGGGTGTCGAGAAAGCTGCGCGCAAACACCACCGACAGCAGCGCCGCCGTCGTCAGGCTGACCGGCAGCATGCGGTTGCTCCAGGGCGCCGCTTCGGACCACAGATACTGCGCGCCAAGACCATTGAGCGATAGCACGCTGAGGGCGAAGGCGAACATGAACAGCACGTAGTTGAGGAAAGGCCGCTCGCGCAGGGCGAGAAACAGCAGCAGGTTGTACAGCCCCAGGGCGATCAGCACGCCAAAGTAGATGGCATGCGCCAGGTAGCCGTTCTGGCTGTGCTGCTCGAAATCGCGCGAAGACATCAGCGCACCGCTGAGGGTCATGCTGCCGCGCGAGTCGACGCGCAGGTACAGCGTGCGCTGCTCGCCGGGTTGCAGCGCGATCTCGAATACCGGGTTGCGATGGCCGACGCTGCGCTGCGCGTAGGGCACGGTGTCGCCGCTGCGCGACTCGCGCACGCCATCGGCGCCGATGTCGTATAGACGCACCTCGTCCAGCGAGGCGTAATTCAGTTCCAGGCGCCAGACGCGTGTTTGCTGGGCATCCGATTGCAGCGCCAGGCGCAGCCAGATCACCCCCGACACATAGCCGAAGCTGAGGTCACGGCGATTCAGCGAGGGCTGGAAAGGGGCATCGACAGCGCGAACGTCGTCCAGGCTCAGGGCGCTCTGGGGATCGGCGAGAAAGTCGACCAGGCCGTAGAGATCCTGTGCTGCGCTGCTGTCACCCAGACGTGTGCTGGCGAGGGTAATCTGGCTGGCCAAAAGCAGACTGCACACCAGCAGCAGACCCGGCAACGAGACCAGGTAGGCGAGGGTGGTGTGTCGGTTGGCTGGCATGGGCAAGGCCTGGGAGCTAGGCGTCGTCAGATAGTGGCAGAAAGCCCCATGAGCCTGCTAGTGGCGATCCTTCTGCAGATGCGCGGCCAAGGTGCGCAGTGGCGCCAGCTGGCGGCAGATCAGCGCCAGTTGCGTCTGCACCAGACGTTGGCGTTCGTCGGCGTCGTCGGCAATCTGCTCCAGGCTTTGCGCCAGTGCCTGTTCTTCATCGCTGTGGATGGCCAGCGGCTGCTCGCCGCGCAGGCCGGTGGCGATTTCATCGAGGCTGCTCGCCAGCGCTTCGGCCTGTTCCAGCAATTGTGCCTGGGCCGCCTGCGGCAACTGCTCGCCACGATGGGCGCCGAGCCCGGAGAGATAGCTGAGCAGGGTGTGCGACAGCACCAGAAAGCGAAAGCCGAGGTCGGCGTCCTTACGGAAGTGGCCAGGCTCCATCAGCATGTTGCCGAGGGTGGTGGACAGTGCCGCGTCGGCGTTGTGCGCGTTGCGTCGGGCCAGGCGGTAGCCGAGGTCGTCACGCTTGCCGTGTGCGTACTGGGCGATGATCTGCCGCAGGTAGGCGCTGTTGCAGCTCAGTGTGTTCGCTAGCATGCGCCCCAGGCGTCGACCCTGCCAGTCCGGCAGGATCAGGAACACCGCCAGCCCGGCCAGCATGCCGCCGAGCAGGGTGTCGACCAGGCGCGGCAGGAACAGGCCGTAGCCATCGCCGATCTGGTTGAAGCAGAACAGCACCAGCAGGGTGATAGCCGCCGTGGCCAGGGTGTAGCGCGTGCTGCGTGTGGCGAAGAAGGCGACGCCAGCGACCACGGCGAACAGGGCCTGGATACGTGGGTCGGGAAACAGTTCGATCAATGCCCAGCCCAACCCCAAGCCGATCAGGGTACCGACGATGCGCTGCACCAGTTTGAGACGCGTGGCGCCGTAGTTCGGCTGACAGACGAACAGGGTGGTCAGCAGAATCCAGTAGCCCTGGGTCGGATGAATCAGGTGCAGCAGGCCGTAACCGGCGGCCAGAGCTATGGACAGGCGCAGCGCGTGGCGAAACAGCAGCGAGGTGGGCGTCAGTTGCTGGCCGATGCGCTCGATCACCTCGCGCAACGAATGGGGTTCGCGATCGAGCAGGCTGCTGTCCTGCTCATCAGCCAGAGCGTCGGGGTTGCTGGCGTTGCCGAGCAGCAGGTCGAGGCTGGCGAGGTTGCCGGCCAATGCACCGAGCGAGCGCAGTAGTCGGCGCCAGGCCGGGTTGCTCTGCAGGTGCAGGTGATCGAGCGAGGCATGCAGATCTTCCAGGGCCTGGCTGCACAGCTCGCGGTATTCGAACGGCTGGCGCAACTCGATGGCGCTGCCCAGGCGCTGGCAGGCTTCGCCGTGCAGGCGCAGCAGGCGCTGGCAGCGAAACAGCACATCGCTGTGGAAGAAGGCTTCGGCCAGTTCGTTGTAAGGGTAGTGCGACGAGCTGGCGCGTTCGTGAATGTCCTGGGCGAGGAAGTACAGCTTCAGGTAGCGATTGACCTTCGGCGCCGGTCGACCGCCACCGACCCGGTGCAGAATGATCTCCTTGGCCGCGTTGAGTGCGGAGACGACGCGGCCATTCTGTTGGGCCAACTGCAGGCGGCGTTGCTCCACATCCAGCTGGCGCACCGGTTCGAACAGCGCTGCCTTGAGCTTGAGGTACTTGCCCAGTTCGCGAAACAGCCGGGCCAGGGCGAGCTGTACCGGCTGATGGGCGAACAGCGCGTGCCAGATCACCGATAGCAGGCCGTACCAGGCGGCGCCGGCTACCAGCAGCAGCGGCTCCAGCCACAGGCCGGCGACGCCGCCGCGCTGCTCGACGCCGATCATGCTGTACACCGCGAGAATCAGAGTGCCGGAACCCAGGGTGGCGAAGCGCTCACCGAGTGCGCCGAGCATGGTCAGACAAAAGGCGGAAAAGGCCAGGGCGATGACGAACAACCAGGGATAGGGAAAGAGAAATTCCACCGCATAGGCTGCTGCGCTGAAGCAGGCCAGGGTGACCAGCACCGCGCCGAGGCGGCCTTGCCAGCTGTCGTCGGTCTCGGTCAGGGCGCTGGCGATGATGCCGAGAAACAGGGGGATCAGCCCATGCATCCAGCCCTGCCACCAGCACAGCGCCAGGGCTCCGGCCAGGGCGATGAATACCCGCAGGCTGGCGCTGAACTTGTCCAGTGCCCAGAGGCGGCGCAGTGATTGGCGAAGGCGAGGTCGGGGCATAGGTCGTCTGGTCAGGAAAAGATCTGAGCAGCCTACCGGAACTGGCCAGCCACTGGGTATCTGTCTGCCGGCAATCTGTTTGGCCTGGCGCCTTTCGCAATTTCGTCGTCCGTCTCGCGGATAAATCTGCTCCTGCAGCGAGCAGTACATCCCCTGTAGCACATCCGCCAGCCCTGTCGGGGACCCGCTGGAGCATGGACTATGCTCAATAAAGGCCCTCCGCCACCTGTCCGGTATCACCGGGGCCTGGGAGTCGAACGTGTTGCCTGGCTGGTTGCGTCTATGTCTGTGTGCTCTGATCCTCTGCGGTTCGGTGGGGGCGAGTGCGGTGCCGGGCGCGGTGGTGCGCTTGCAGGTGGATGGGGTGATCGGCCCGGCCAGTACCGACTACCTGGTGCGCGGGCGGCCAGCGCCGGCACCTACATCCTCTATGCGAGCCATGTCGCTGCCATGGCGCCGGGGACCAACCTCGCCGCCGCCACGCCGGTGGCCATCGGCATGCCGGGCTCGCCAAGCAAACCAGAGGGGGCTGACAAGGGTGAGACGGACAAGCCCGAGCAAGGCGAAAGGGGCTCGGCCGATGCCATGACCGCCAAGCAGGTCAATGACGCTGCTGCCTACATTCGCGGCCTGGCGAATATGCGCGGGCGCAATGCCGAGTGGGCTGAGCGGGCAGTGCGCGAGGCCGTCAGTCTATCCGCCGAAGAAGCGCTGGAGCAGAAGGTGATCGACTATCTGGCCAAGGACCTGAACGACCTGCTGCGCCAGCTGGACGGCAAGACCCTGCCAGCTGCAGGCGTCGAAGTCACCCTGGCTACCGCCGGTGCGCCCTTGATCAGCCATGCGCCGGACTGGCGCACTCGCCTGCTGGCGGTGATCACCAACCCCAGCGTGGCGCTGATCCTGATGATGATCGGCGTCTACGGCCTGTTCTTCGAGTTTTCCAACCCGGGTAGCGGCATCGGCGGCGTGCTCGGTGGCATCAGTCTGATCCTCGCCCTCTACGCCCTGCAGTTGCTGCCGGTGAACTACGCCGGGGTGGCGCTGATCCTGCTCGGCATCGACGTGCCGGGCTTCGGCATCCCGCTGGCGCTGATCGTTACCCTGGCGCTGACCAGCGCCGGGCTGATCCTGGCCATCCTCGGCATGGCGTTGAAGGCCAGGCGGCGCCAGCAGGTGGCCGGCGACAGCAGCCTGGTCGGCAGCCTGGAGGCATTCGCCGATCCACAGGACGGTGAGCGGTTGTTCCGTGAAGGCGTGGCACCGCTGGAAATGTGGCTGCGTGATCAGCCCTTCCTCGAGGGCCAGGCCCCTGGCGGCTGCGACTACCTGCTGGCTGGCATGTTGTTCTGGGCCTGGTGCCTGGGCGCGCAACCCTGGGCCGAGGATTCTGCGCTGGGCGTCTGGTTCACGCGTATCCTGCAGACGTATGAAACGACTCACGGCCTGGTCAAGCGGGCCGCGATCCACCTGGAGGAAAACCCATGATCGACCTGTACTACTGGACCACACCGAACGGCCACAAGGTCAGCATCTTTCTCGAGGAAGCCGGGCTGGACTACCGCATCGTCCCCGTGCATATCGGCAAGGGCGAGCAGTTCGCACCCGAGTTTCTCAAGATCGCACCGAACAACCGCATTCCGGCCATTGTCGATCATGCCCCGGCCGATGGCGGTGAGCCCATCGCCCTGTTCGAGTCCGGGGCGATTCTCGAGTACCTGGCCGACAAGAGCGGGCAATTCCTGCCGCGCGAGACACGCGCGCGTTTCACCGTGTTGCAGTGGCTGTACTGGCAGGTGGGCGGCGTTGGCCCGATGGCAGGGCAGAACCATCACTTCGTGCGCTACGCGCCGGAGCCGATTCCGTATGCCATCGACCGCTACGTGAAGGAAACCGCGCGCCTCTACGGCGTGCTGGACCGCCAGCTGGCCGGGCGCGACTACGTGGCGGGCGATTATTCCATCGCCGACATGGCCATCTATCCCTGGGCCAAGCTGTGGAAGATGCAGCAACAAAAACTGGAGGACTTCCCCAACATGGCTGCCTGGCTCGAACGCATTGATGCACGCCCCGCGGTGCAGCGTGCCTACGCGCTGGTAGAACAGGTGAACGCCGATCCGCAGGCCTTGCTCACCGCAGAGGCGCGGCGCCTGCTGTTCGGGCAGTGACGGACGGACGAAATTTATCGTGGAATTTCCTGTGAGCTGGCTCATGCTTTCCTAGACTTCAGACTGTTGGCTCGCAATGGTTGGAGATGGTTATGCGAATCGGCATACCCAAGGAAATCAAGAACCACGAGTACCGAGTCGGCCCACGCCACAGTCGGTGGCCGAGCTGACGGCGCTCGGTCATGAGGTGTGGGGCGAAACCCATGCCGGTGCGGCCATCGGTTTTGCCGACGAGGATTACCTGGAGGCCGGCGCGCAGATCGCCAAGAGTTCGTCCGAGGTGTTCCAGCAGGGGCAGTTGATCGCCAAGGTCAAGGAGCCCCTGGCGGTGGAGCGCGCCAGGTTGCGAGCCCACCACACGCTGTTTACCTGCCTGCACCTGGCGCCGGATCGGGCGCAGACCGAAGAGCTGATGGCCAGCGGCGCCACCTGTATCGCCTACGAGACGGTGACCGATGCGCAGGGCCGCCTGCCTTTGTTGGCGCCGATGTCGGAAGTGGCTGGACGCATGTCGATCCAGGCCGGTGCCGGCTGTCTGGAAAAGGCCCGCGGCGGGCGTGGCGTCTTGCTGGGTGGCGTACCAGGCGTGGCGCCGGGCAAGGTGGTGATTCTCGGCGGCGGTGTGGTCGGCAGTCATGCCCTGGCCATGGCGGTCGGCCTCGGTGCCGATGTCACGGTGTTGGACAAGAGCGTCGATGCGTTGCGCCGGCTCCATGCCCTGTACGGTAATCGCATCACCACGTTCTACTCCACTCGCGCGGCGGTGCGCGAGCAGGTGTTGGCGGCCGATCTGGTGATTGGCGGGGTGCTGATTCCCGGTGCGGCCGCGCCCAAGCTGATCACTGCGGACATGGTGCGGCAGATGAAGGCCGGCGCAGTGTTGGTGGATGTCGCCATCGACCAGGGCGGATGCGCCGAGACTTCCCGCGCCACTACCCATGCCGAGCCCACTTATGTGGTCGATGATGTGGTGCACTATTGCGTGGCCAACATGCCCGGCGCGGTGGCGCGTACCTCGACCCTGGCGCTGAACAACGCGACCCTGCCGTTCGTCGTGGCGCTCGCCCAGAAGGGCACACACCGCGCCTTGCAGGATGATGCGCATCTGCTGAACGGGCTCAACGTGGCCAGGGGTGTGATCACCTGCGGCAGCGTGGCCGAGGCCCACGGCTTGCCCTTTCAATCGGCCGCCGGAGTGCTGGAACATCTGTCATAGCGTATCGCGGGGCCGCCTGGACCACGCTACGGAGGAAAAAGACCATGTCCAGCCGTCGTCATCTCCTCTTCGCCGCTGGCGGCGCGTTGCTGGTCAGCCCGGCACTGGCGCTGGCCGAGCGGTTGCTGACGCCGCGCCAGACGCTGGGCCCCTTCTACCCCGACCAACTGCTGCTGGACCGTGACAACGACCTGGTGCGGGTCGACGGTCAGGCCGCAGAGGCGCGCGGGATTCGCGTGCAACTGCACGGTTCGATCCTCGATGCGGGCGGCCGGCCACTGGCTGGGGCGCTGGTGGAAATCTGGCAAGTGGATGCCAACGGTATCTATTTGCACAGTCGCGGCGGTGACCGCCAGAGGCTCGACCCCGGGTTCCAGGGGTATGGCCGTTTCACCACGGCGGCCGATGGGCGCTACCGTTTTCGCACCATTCGCCCGGTGCCCTATCCCGGCCGTACCCCGCATATCCATCTGGCGGTGACCCTGCCCGGCATACCGCGTTTCGCCACGCAGTGTTATGTCCACGGCGAGCTGCTCAATCAGCGCGATGGCCTGCTCAACGCCATCCGCGACCCACGCTTGCGCGAACTGCTGGTCGTGCCCTTCGTACCGGTGAGCGGGCAGAGCGACGAGCAGATCGCCCGCTTCGATGTGGTGCTCGGCATCACCCCGAGCTTCTGAATGGCGGATTACAACGGCCAGATCCACAGCAGCATGGGCACACTGATCAGCGCTACGAGGATTTCCAGTGGCAGGCCCAGGCGCCAGTAGTCGCCAAAGCGGAAACCGCCAGGGCTGAGGATCAGGGTGTTGTTCTGGTGGCCAATGGGCGTGAGGAACGAGCAGGAGGCGCCGATGGCCACGGCCATCAACAGCGAGTCCGGGCTGACGCCGAGCTGGCTGGCGGCGCTTAGCGCGATGGGGCATACACCGCCGCCGTCGCCGCGTTGTTCATGACGTCCGCCAGGGGCATGGTCACCACCAGCAACAGGGTGATGATGGCGTTGCCCTGTGCCAGATTCTCCATCGGCAGGCGTGCCAGCAGATCGGCTGCGCCCGTGGCGGACATCGTACCGGCCACCGGCATCAATAGTCACGCAGCGGCGTCGTGCCTGTGATTGCAGCTTTGCATCTGCTGTCAAGGCAGAGTCTGCGCCGCGTCGGCAGTTCCCGCTGCACCGTTAAATGGGGCGCAATATTTAAGCCTCAGACGTATTGCGCGGCGGCGTAGCCCGACGCCCAGGCCCACTGGAAGTTAAAGCCGCCCAGGTGGCCGGTGACGTCGAGCACTTCGCCGATGAAATACAACCCCGGTACCTTGAGCGACTCCAGGGTCTTGGATGACACCTCGTCGGTATTCACCCCGCCCAGGGTCACTTCCGCCGTGCGGTAGCCTTCGGTGCCAGCCGGCACCAATTGCCAGTCGGACAGGCGCTCGGCAATCGTCTTGAGCTCGCCGGGCGTGTACTGCTTGAGCGGCTTGTTGCTGAACCAGCTGTCGACCAGCAGGGTCGCCATCTTCTTGGTGAACAGCTCGGCCAGCAGGGTTTTCAGCTCACTGTTGCTACGTTCGCGCTGCTGGGTGGCCAGCCATTCGGGCAGGTCGATATGTGGCAGCAGGTCGATATGTACGGTATCGCCCGGCTGCCAGTAGGACGAGATCTGCAGGATCGCCGGGCCGGACAGGCCGCGGTGGGTGAAGAGGATGTTCTCGACGAAACTCTGGCCATTGCAGCTCACCCGGCAGTCCTCCACCGAGGTTCCGGAAAGCTCCGTGCACAGCGTCTTGAGCTGCGGCTCGGTGATGGTGAAAGGCACCAGCCCGGCGCGGGTCGGCAGCAATTCGTGACCGAATTGCCTGGCTACCTGATAGCCGAAGCCGGTGGCGCCGAGGGTCGGGATCGACAGCCCGCCAGTGGCGATCACCAGCGACTGGCAGGCCACTTCGCCGAGGTCGCTTTGCAGCAGGAAGCCGCCTGCGGTTTTTTCGATGCTGTGTACTGCCGTGTCCAGGCGGATCTGTGCCCCGGCCTCGGCACATTCGGCCAGCAGCAATTCGAGGATGTCGCTGGACTTGTTATCGCAGAACAGCTGGCCAAGCTTCTTCTCGTGGTAGGGCACGCCGTGCTTGGCCACCAGGCCGATGAAGTCCCACTGGGTGAAGCGCGCCAGGGCGGACTTGCAGAAGTGCGGGTTGCCGGAAAGGAAGTTGCTCGGCTCGCAGTACAGGTTGGTGAAGTTGCAGCGCCCACCACCGGACATGAGGATCTTCTTGCCGGCCTTGTTGGCATGGTCGAGCACCAGCACGCGGCGGCCACGGGCTGCGGCGGTGGCTGCGCACATCAGGCCGGCGGCGCCTGCGCCGATGATCAGTACGTCGGTTTGCAACACGAAATGTCCTCAGGTGAATCGCTGACGCAGCGAGCGCTGCGCGAAAACCGCTGAAGTTTACCCGAACGCTCTGGGCCGACGCTTCTGTCGCCGTGCGGCAGGCAAGCGTATAACGCCCGCCTGACTGTCTCAGATATGAGACAGTGACGAGCGGCGTTGTGCCTGCTATCACTAGGGTCTGTTGCCGTTTCGCGCACGGCCGCGACGGAGCCAGTTTTTGCGTGGGGCTAGGCGCGAGACGCGAAGTTTGGTCGCCCAAATGAGCCGTCGAGTAACGACGTACCACGCAAAAACTGGC
>Ga0208788_1000242_pt1 | contig 27711 bp, 19 predicted proteins | sample Wag4_2014_7_11_3_FD_187363 | JGI IMG/M metagenome (GOLD analysis project Ga0208788, IMG submission 187363) | Fresh water mixed with fracking chemicals microbial communities from Ohio, USA - Utica-2 Time Series FC 2014_7_11 (SPAdes) (version 2) ...
AGCTGCCATCGCCGATTACATCCGAAAACGTCATGCGGGCCGTTGATACCAATGTCTTGGTACGTCTACTCGTCCGCGATGATGTGGAACAAGCACACGTTGCCGACGAATACATCAAGTCGGGCTCGCCGACTTGCTGACAGTTGAACATGCTCGTCAACACGGGCACACGCCGATGGCGACCTTCGATCGTGTTTTTGCAAAAGTGGATGGGACGATTCGGCTCTAACTGAACTGCCTAAATCGCCCCACTTCGGGTGATGTATCTACATCGGGAAAAAGCGCAAAATACGCGCTTTCATCAATCGAGCTATCTCCTATGTGCGGAATCGTCGGAGCCATCGCTGACCGAGACATCGTCCCCGTTCTGATCGAGGGACTGCGACGTCTCGAGTATCGCGGCTACGACTCCGCTGGCGTTGCTGTGCTCAACGGTTCGGGTCACCTGAAGCGCGTTCGCACGGTTGGCAAAGTGCAGATCCTGCAGGATGCCATCGATGCTTCACCGACTCACGGCGCCATCGGCATCGCCCACACGCGTTGGGCCACACATGGTGTGCCGAGTGAACGCAACGCTCATCCGCACATCTCGGAAGATGGGCTCGCCATCGTTCACAACGGCATCATCGAGAATCACGATGAACTGCGCGCTGAGCTGCGCGCGGCCGGCTACGACTTTACGTCCGAGACTGATACCGAAGTCATTGCGCACCGCATTCACCACCACATGAAATCGGTGGGCGATCTTTTCAAAGCCGTGCGTGCAACGGTAAGTGAACTCGAAGGCGCTTATGCTTTGGCGGTCGTCAGCGAGCGTGATCCTGATCGGGTCATCCTCGCGCGTGAAGGTTGTCCGGTTGTCATCGGTCTCGGTGAAGGCGAAAACTTCGTCGCTTCCGATATCGCAGCGCTACTACCCGTCACTCGGAATTTCATTTTTCTCGAAGAGGGTGATGTCGCCGAGGTGCGTCGTCAGAGCGTTCGAGTCGTCGACCGTGAAGGCTCTAGCGTTGAGCGTAAGCTCCATGTGAGTGAGCTTTCGGCGGATGCAGCCGAGAAGGGACAGTACGAGCATTTCATGCTCAAGGAAATCCACGAGCAGCCGCGCGCACTGGCCGACACCTTGCAAGAACGCGTGGCGAATGGTCGCTTGCTGGAGGCCGCGTTCGGTCCTGCCGCAAGCGAGATTTTCGCGAAGACGGAACACGTGCACATCGTCGCCTGCGGCACGAGCTATCACGCCGGTTACGTCGCTCACTATCTCATCGAGCAGCTTGCGAAAATTCCGTGCACCGTCGAGATTGCAAGCGAATATCGTTATCGCAATCCGGTCGTGCCAAAAAACTCACTATTTGTGACCATCAGTCAGTCTGGCGAAACAGCGGACACTTTGGCTGCATTGCGTCTTGCAAAACAAGCGGGCTATTTGAGCTCGCTCGCGATCTGCAATGTGCCCGAGAGCTCACTCGTACGCGAATCTGAGCTGGTGATGCTCACGCGAGCAGGCCCCGAAATTGGCGTTGCCTCGACCAAGGCATTTACCACGCAGCTGGTCGCTCTTGGCATGTTGGTTGTCGCCTTAGCGAAAACGCACGGTGCGAGCCCAGAGCAGGAACACACGCTGGTCAGTCGCCTTGTTGAGCTGCCAGGCATGATGGAGAAGACGTTAGCGCTCGATCCGATCATTCGTGAACTCGCGCAGCGCTTTGTCCCGAAGCATCACGCTTTGTTCTTAGGGCGCGGCACGATGCACCCCATCGCAATGGAAGGTGCGCTGAAGCTCAAAGAGATTTCCTACATTCACGCTGAGGCGTATGCCGCTGGTGAACTCAAGCATGGTCCGCTTGCGCTCGTCGACGATGACATGCCCGTGATCGCCGTTGCACCAAATACCGATTTGCTCGAGAAATTGAAGTCGAATCTGCAGGAAGTGCGCGCGCGCGGTGGCGAACTCATCGTCTTTGCCGACCCTGAGTCGGGTATGCAGTCTTCGGATGGTGTCACCGTCATCACCATGCCGAAGCATGTGAGTTATTTACAGGCGCCCGTCGTTTATACGATCCCGTTGCAGTTGCTCTCGTATCACGTCGCGACCGCGCGCGGCACCGACGTCGATAAACCTCGTAACCTCGCCAAGTCGGTGACGGTGGAGTAATACTCCGCCCAGAAACGATGGCATACCTACACTGGTTACTGCTGCCGTTTTCTGCTCTCTGGTTGCTGCTTGCGATCAAGCCACATGATCGCTCCGTGTGGTTTGCCGAGAACCTCTTCACGGTCGCCACCGTTGCCGCGATGCTCGCCACTTATGAACGCTGGCCGCTGAGTGATTTCTCCTACACCCTGACCGTCGCATTTCTGGTGCTGCATATCATCGGTGGTCACTACACCTACGTCAGAGTCCCCTATGACGATGTAACGCATGCCGTGTTTGGCATACGGGTCAATCGGTTTTTTGGCTGGGCTCGTAATCACTACGATCGCGTCGTGCACTTCGCTTACGGCGTGCTGCTCGCCTATCCCTTCTTTGAGTTGTTCGAGCGTTATGCGCAGCCGGTGGGCTACTGGAGTTATTTTCTTTCGCCGATGTTGGTTATGGCGACCAGCATGATTTTTGAAGTGCTGGAATGGTGGGCCACCGAGATTCTCGGAGAAGGGCAAGGGGCCGCTTATCTTGGTGCTCAGGGCGATGAGTGGGATGCACAAAAAGATATGGCGCTTGCGACCTTAGGCTCGATCATCACTATGACGGCGGTTTATTTATTATGAAAGCATCCAGCCAAATCTTCAGCCTGCTGCCAGGTGTTGGGGTGTTATGTTGCCTACTGATGGCGTTGCCGGTTCAAGCTGACTCCTCTGCTGGAGTGATCAATGTGGTTGGTCTCTCCGAGCGACTGGTCCGCCCTGACCTGGCACACCTTGAAATCTCAGTAGATGTTCGTGAAGAAAAAATAGAGGATGCGCGTCGTGAAGTCGGCGTGCGAACGAGCAGCGTGCTGCGCAGCCTCAAGGAAATCGGCATCCCGGAGGACGCGATCGATAGTGGGTCGGTGGTCGTACAGCCTGAGTTCGTCTGGGACCCGAAGTCGGGTGCTCGCCGTCAACAGGGCTATCAGGTTGCCCGAACTATCCGACTACGTTTGCGCGATTTGGAAAAGCTCGGCTTGATTCTCGAGCGCACCCTTAAATCAGGCGCTAATCAAGTGGCCCCACCGCGCTTTGCGCTGCAGAGTGAGAGCCAACTGCGACGCGAACTACTCACCGAAGCCACTCGCGATGCGAGGCAAAATGCGGTCGCGATCGCTGCGGGTCTCGAAGCCAAGCTGGGCGCGGCACTTCGAGTGGATGCGATCGAGGTTGATACACCCGTTATGCCATCGTCCGTCATGCTAAGAGCATCTGCTGCCTCGGCAGAGGATGGAGCAGCGGAACAGAGCTATCGGCCCGGCGACATGACGTTGCGGGTTCGAGTGAAGGCGAGCTTTGCGATAGCGCCTTAAGTTGACTCAGCGTTCGACGAAAGCGCGTTCGATGACATAGTCACCCGATTCGCCAATACGGGGCGAGATCGCAAAGCCCATTTCGTCAAGAAGGGTAGAGAGGTCTTTGAGCATGGCGGGGCTACCACAAATCATGGCGCGATCGTGCTGCGGATCGAGTGATTCGATGCCAAGGTCAGTCGATACTTTGCCGCTGCGCAAAAGGTCCGGTAAGCGTCCTCGATGCTCATAGATTTCGCGGGTCACCGTCGGATAGTAAAGTAGTTGGCTCTTGACCATGTCGCCTAAGAACTCGTGCTGTGGCAGCTCGTTCACGATGTAATCGTGATATGCGAGTTCGCTCGCGTAGCGCACGCCGTGCAGCAATATCACCTTCGAGAACTTTTGATAGGTCTCGGGATCCTTGATGATACTCATGTAGGGTGCGAGCCCGGTTCCGGTCGCTAGCAGGTACAGATTTCGACCCGGCTTCAGATCAGTGATCAATAAGGTTCCAGTGGGTTTCAAGCCAACGAGAACTCGATCGCCTACCGCGATATGTTGCAGGCGCGAGGTGAGTGGGCCGTCTGGCACCTTGATACTGAGAAATTCGAGGTCTTCCTCATGATTCGCACTCGCGACGCTATAGGCGCGCATCAACGGCCGACCGTCCACCATTAGGCCGATCATGACAAATTGGCCGTTGTCGAATCGGAATCCGGTGTCACGGGTTGTCTTAAAGCTGAACACCCGCTCGTCCCAGTGATGGACGTGCAGGACGGTTTCTTCACGATAGTTGGCCATGGTGGGCGCGCAGTATCCAAGTTATTGGAGCAAGGTCAATACGCAGTTGAGGTAGTTCTGGCAATATGCGGGGATGACGAGTTTTTATAGGCGCTATGTTCTGCCGCCGCTGCTCGATAGAGCAATGAGTGACCGCAGGATCAGTCGATATCGCGCGCCTGTGCTCGCGCCCGCAACGGGGCGAGTGCTCGAAATTGGTTTCGGAACGGGCGCTAACCTGTCGCACTATCCCGAGTCGGTGCGACGACTCGAGATCGTGGAGCCAGATGCGGCTCTCAACATCCGTGCAAAGAGGCGATTGGCAAAGACTTCGCGCGAAGTCATCGTGCATGCCTTGTCGGCTGAACGGCTACCGTTTGATAGCGCAAGTTTCGATACGATCGTGAGTACCTTCACGCTATGTTCGATACCCGATGTCGATGCGGCGCTAGGCGAGATACACCGAGTGTTGAAACCTGGCGGGCAGTTCCTATTTCTCGAACATGGCTTGTCACCCGACCCAAAGATTGCCTGTTGGCAACATCGACTAACTCCGCTGCAAAAAATTATTGGGGGCGGCTGTCATCTCGACCGGCCGATGCGCTCATTGATTGAGGGTGCTGGTTTACAAGTTCAGTCGGTGGGCTACGAGGAGCGCTATGCACCTAAGTTGCCGAAAATCGTGGCATGGCTGACGAGCGGAGTCGCGCGCAAGACGGTTGAATGACGAAAATGACAGGAATGTCACGTAGGACGGCGTATGATGCCGCTCCACCGCGATGTCCTCGACGTCTAACAACCCTGTTTCTCTGCCACTGCTCATCGGCGCGATGGGAGTGGTGTTTGGCGATGTCGGCACGAGCCCCCTCTATGCTTTCAAAGCGGTTTTCACGGCCTCCGAGCTCGACCCCACGAATCTCGAAAACGTCTTGGGTGTTCTGTCACTGATTTTTTGGTCGATCACTCTGGTCGTTGGAATCAAATACGTCGCCATCGTTTTACGGGCCGATAATGATGGTGAGGGTGGCGTACTGTCTTTGATGCAGCTCGTTACGACGCGAGTTGCTTATCGCTGGTCGTCACTGGTCTTTGCGCTCGGCGTCGCTGGCTGCGCCTTGTTCTTCGGTGACGGTGTCATTACGCCCGCGATTTCCGTCTTGAGTGCCGTGGAAGGCCTCGAGCTCGTTGCGCCCACACTGCATAGCTTCATCGTGCCAATCGCCGTGGTAATCCTGATCGGTTTGTTTCTCGTGCAGCGAAAAGGCACTGAAAAGATCGGTCGTTTATTCGGACCAGTGATGCTGGTTTGGTTCGTCTCGCTCGCCGTGCTTGGTGTTTTGTCGGTACGCCAGAATCCGCAAGTGTTAATGGCGATCAATCCCATCTATGCCGAGCACATCATCGTCCAACACCCTCTCGTTGCACTGGCTGTCTTCGGTGCGGTGTTCTTGTGCGTAACGGGTGGTGAAGCCTTATATGCCGATCTCGGTCATTTTGGTCGTCCCGCGATTTCTCGAGCATTCATTTTTCTGGTCTATCCTGCTTTGCTATTGAACTACTTTGGGCAGGGTGCACTGGTGTTGCGTGATGGCAGCGCCATCGATAGCCCGCTTTATCTGCTCGTGCCGTCGTCACTATTGATCCCATTCATCGTATTAGCCACTCTCGCGACCATCATTGCCTCTCAAGCCGTGATATCCGGCGTATTTTCGATCACACGCCAGTGTTTACAGATTGATCTTTTGCCGCGAATGAAAATACAGCATTCATCGGAAGAGTCGATCGGCCAGGTCTATGTGCCGTTTTTAAATTGGATGATGTGCTTCTTTACTTTGGCGCTCGTCATCGGCTTCGGCTCTTCCGAAGGCTTGGCAGGCGCTTACGGTGTGGGTGTTTCGATCACGATGTTGATCGACTCTGTGTTGATGGTGCTGTTCCTCGCGAGCTCTAGTTTGCGATGGCGCCGGTTGCAGATCGGGTTACTGGGCTTCATCGTCTTAATCGAAGCGGCTTATCTCCTTGGCAACTTACAAAAAGTGGCTGCCGGGGGCTGGGTTCCTCTGGTCTTCGGCGCGAGTCTTTATTGGATCATGCGTACCTGGCAGTCCGGTCGCGATGCGATTCATGCGGTTACGAGTCGCGAAGATTACACCGAGGCCGAATTTCGACGTTTGGTAGCCGAAGTACAACCGCAGATCGTCGATAAGACGGTCGTCTTTCTGACCAGTCACGCTGCGCGCATCCCGCGTACTTTGGTGCGCAACGTTCAGATCAATCGCGTGTTACATGCCCGAACGATCATCATGACGATTGGTGTTGCGTCCACGCCCAGAGTCAGCGTGGGTACGAGAACTAAAGTGACCGAATTGAGTCCTGGCTTACTGCGCGTGCATTGCATGGTCGGTTTCATGGAAACGATCAACGTACCAACGCTCGTGCGTGACGTGCAGCGGATCTATAAGGACGTGATTCCGCAGGAGGTCACGTACGTTATCGGTCGTGACGACATCGTCACTAACGGCCGCGCTCAGTTGACGGGCATTCAAAAAGCGGTCTTTGCTTTCATGTCGCGCAATGCTGAGTTCGCCGGCGAGCACTTGGGTATCCCGCCGCATCGAATACAGGAGTCGGGTGGGCAGGTGGCGCTGTAATTTTATTGACATAAGTTTGTTTTTGATCTTTAAGATAAGCATCAACTAACTGTCATAGCACTAGGGGAAGCTTTCGGTGCTTATTTCCTCGTAACCCTAGGGCCTTTCCTGATGTCGTCAAAGCTCCGCCATCTGCTAATCGGACTGCTCGTAATCGGCAGCTCCGTCCTCTTCGCTCATGAAGTCACAAGCCAGCAGGACGAGACGACTCGTACCCCGGTTGTACCGGGATGGTGGAAGGGAAATACGCACACGCATACGTGGTGGAGCGATGGTGATAGCCCACCTGAGAGCGTTTCTGCTTGGTACCGTGAGCGCGGCTACAACTTTCTCGTGCTCAGTGACCATAACCGTATGCAGGAAGGCGAGTTTTGGTACCCGGTCAATAGCGAGCCAAAGAAAATCGCGCTGGAGAGATACATAGCGAAATTCGGTGCCGATTGGGTCGAGACTCGTGAACGCGGTGGTATCGCCGAAGTTAAGTTGAAAACACTCGATGAGTTTCGAAGCTTCTTCGAAGCAAAAAACGAGTTCATTTTCATTCGTGGTATGGAAATCACGGATCGGTTCGAGCAGCATCCAATTCACATGAATGGTGTGAATCTCGAAAAAGCGATTGTCCCGCAGGGTGGCAGCAGCATCCCCGAGATGCTGCAAAAAAATGTGGATGCAGTGGTTGAACAGGGTCGTCGATCCGGTCGCCCAATGTTCGCTCACGTCAATCACCCTAACTTCTATTACGCAATTACGGCGGAAGATTTGATCGCTCTCGAACATGCTGCTGGCGACGGCTTCGTCGAGATGTATAACGGGCACTCGGGTGTGCGAAATTACGGCGACGACCATCACCCGCCGATGGAGCGGATATGGGATATCGTGCTCACAAAGCGACTGGCCGAGCGAAAAACCACCGTTCTGTTCGGAATTGCCACCGACGACGCGCACGAATACACCGCCTGGGGCCTGCGGGAAGTAAATCCGGGGCGCGGCTGGGTCATGGTTCGATCTGCTCGTCTGACGCCCGATTCAATCACGCGTGCGATGAAGCAGGGCGATTTCTACAATAGCACCGGTGTTACCTTGAAAACTCTGCAGATGGGTAACGGTGTGATTGAGCTTGAAGTGTTGCCTGAGAAAGGCGTTGATTACACGATTGAATTCATCGGGACAAAAGTTGGCACCGCTTTAGAAGGTCGCGAGAAATCTGATGTGCCTGCCGACGCGCCGGGTCGTGCTACTCGAGTTTACGACGCTAATATCGGCATTACGTTAGCGAGTAGCAAAGGTACCAAGGCAAGATACGTCGCCCAAGGCGACGAGATTTACGTACGCGCTCGTATCGTTTCTTCGAAGTTGCACTCTAATCCGTATGCCGCGGGTGACCGCGAGATGGCGTGGACCCAACCCCTCGTCATCTCCAAGTAACATAGTCTTCACCGAGAGTTCTTCGAACGTTAATAGGTTGGTTACCAACCTGATGTGGAATGCATCGGATCGCTCCGCTCAGCGATCGACATAATCCAACACAGGTGAGGTAATCATGCACGGGCTCTTTAAAGAGACGCTCTGGCGACGGGTTTGTTTGTTGGCATCGATGGCGATGCTCGCAATGACTGGATCGCTAGCGTCAGCGCAATCAGCGCCAACACCCTCCGTAGACGATCTCGAGGAAGTGATCATCGAGGGTCGCCGCGTAACAGAAGAAATGTCGACCGTTGCCTATGACGCCGCTAAATTTGGTAGCCAGGTTCAGGTCATCAACTCCGTCGAGATCGATACTGGCGGCTTCACCAACTTTGGAGAACTGGCCTCTGGTCTAATTCGCGGCGCTAACATTGGCTATTCGCCCGACGAAGGCGAATTCACCATTCGTATCGATGGTGGCTCAGATCGCGATACTTTGCTCTTGCTGGATGGTGTCCCGACCTTTGATCGCGGTACGCCGCTCGAGGATCTCTGGGGCGCGACCGCTATCGATCCGCGCATGATCGAGTCGGTCGAAATTCTTCGCGGTGGCCAAAGTCTGTACTACGGCGGTAACGGCGGACTCGGCGTGGTGTCGGTGCGGTATAAGGAACCCACGGGTGAGCAGAAGGGTGAGTTCGGTGCTTATTACGGCTCGTTCAAGACCCGCGAAGTCTACGGTAACGTGGCATACCCGCTCGATGACGCCGGTGTTCATAGCGTCATGTTCTACGGTCGCTCTTACGAGTCGGACGCACACGAAATCTTCAGTAAAGAGGCGTACAACGACGTCGTACTGGAACTCGGTGGTCGCCATGACTTCCCCTACACCTACAATCTGATCGGTGGTAAGTATCGTTGGCAAATCAACGATGAGACTTATCTAAAAGCAGGTTATGAGTTTGCCACCGTTGATTTCCGTGATTCGTTTCCGAACGATCACATCTTCAACCTGAACTACACGGAATATCCGAAGTTCAACGCCGCGTTCCGTACGGCCTTCAACGACATGATCAGCTTCGAGGCCGAGGCGTTTTATCAAGCCCCGACTCTAAAAAATTCTGAGGTCGACGCACAAATCTGCCGAATTCCGCAGTCGGTTTTGAATCCGGCGACGAAGCGACCGTTCACGCTTGCTTCAGAGTTCGAGGCGTATGCGAAAGCGAATGGTATTCCGGCAGGCTGCGTAACCAATCCGGAAACGAGCCCGAAAGCTGATCGTACGTCGCGCGATGGGTTCTATTACGACGATAAGGGTCAATTGTACGGTACCCTGCAGAATCCATTTCCGATCGGCGCGCCGATGGGTTATGTGATCCAGAGTGTAGCCAGCTTCGGCACGGGTATTCCGGTGAAGGGCTTCGGCGAAGGTACGCAGTTCAAAGCGGGCTACAAGGAATATGGCGCCAACGCGCGCGCCAAAATCATATGGTCCGATAATCTCGAGTCTGTCGTAGGCGCTCAAAGCGTCATTACTCAAGACAATTCGGCTGCGGAATATGGAGTAACCGATCAAAAGGTCGAGTCCAACGGCATTTACGCTGACCTGCGTGCCAATCTCGATTTTCTTGAGGGCACTGCACTGTCGATAGCGGCACGTCAGGACTTTAACAACCTCTTTGACGATACCTTTATCTGGCGGGGTAGCATTCGCCAGGAATTCCCGATGGGCTATTACTTCCGTGGCAGTGCAGGCACGTCCTATGCAAATCCTCGAGCACAGGAGCTTGGGCTTTACTCCGGACGCGTCAACAATCCGACCCTGAAGACTCAGGAAGTCGAGACCTTCGGTCTCGGTGCCGGTATCAACAGCGACTTCATGGGCGGCACCTACAACATTGAATTCGGCTACTTCGATACCGAAATAACAAATTTGTTTGGTAACGCCGCGATTCGTGATGTATGTCCGGGTGTCGATCCGACACGCGTGATCAATCCGAACATCATCACCCCGACTGAGTTCTGCAATTCTTGGCAGGGTTTCGGACTGACGCCGTTAGATGTCGCTACGTTCAACACTAAAGCGAAGCAGGATATTAAGGGCTACACACTCGACGTTGCTTTCGACATTGAGAAGTGGGCACTCGACTTCAGTTTCACGAAGCAAGAATCCTTCGAGCTGAATCCGTTGTTCGGTCTGACCGCTGTTCGCGCGTTGACAGGTCAGGCGTTGACGACGGTGGTTCCGGGTCGTGCTGGGTCCGAGCGGTTCCGTCAGTCAGGTGAGCGGCCTGAGTGGATGGCGTCAGCTTTGCTGACTTGGGCGCCGACGGATCGCTGGATCGTAGCGCTCAATCCGCGCTGGCAGGGACCGGAGTATGCATACGTTCAGAACAACGCCGCACGCCTAGTCGACGCCAACGGCAATCGGACGAATCCGGACGTCAATTTCGGCGACTACTTCGTACTCAATGCCTCAATCCAGTACTTCATGGGCAAGGAGAAGGAGCATCGCTTGATGTTACGCGTCGTCAACGTGACGGACGAGGAGTACTGGGAGCGCGGCGGTGCGACCGATCGTGCGTTCTCGCGTGCAGCTGTCCGTGGCGAGATTACGGCGACAAACCCGAATTACTTTTATACCTACGGTTGGAACGGCAAGCCGTTATCTTTCTTCTTCCAATACGAATACAACTTCTAACCAATAGTTCGGTGTTGTGTGACCGGAGCAGATTCTCTGCTCCGGTCACCGCTTCGTCATATCCCAGACATCTGGCTTTAAAAATCGCCATCTAACCTCCCGGCAAATCCGTCGTAGTCGTCGGATCATTAGGAGTTACCGCATGTCGTTCCGTCGTTCCATACAGGTCATCGCTGTGGCTGCTTTCGTCGCGTCGGCGGTAGCTCATGCACAGGATGCTGCCGAAACGGCCAGCGTCGAGAAGGAAGCCGTCGAATCGCTGGAGGAAGTCATCATTTTTGCGCGCGGCGTTGCTCGACAACAGCAATCAATTGCTGCTGAGCAAATCGGATTTTTACCTAGCGGCACCAGCCCGTTGAAGGCGATCGAAAAATTGCCGGGTGTGAATTTTCAGTCGGCTGATCCGTTCGGCGCCTACGAATGGTCCGCTCGTATCGTGGTTCGCGGTTTCAACCAAAACCAAATGGGCTTCACCCTCGATGGCGTGCCGCTCGGTGATATGTCCTACGGCAACCACAACGGCTTGCACATCAGTCGTGCGATTCCGAGTGAAAGCGTAGGTCGCGTGACCTTGTCGCAGGGTGCCGGTGCCGTCGCCACTGCATCCACTAGTAATCTTGGCGGTACGATCGCATTCGAGTCGGCAGCGCTCCCCGAGGAGTTTGGTGCCCGAGTTGAAGGAACTGGCGGTAGTGATTCGACGCACCGCGTTTATGCGCGACTCGACTCTGGTGATCTGTCGTCTACCGGCACCCGCGTTGCCGTCACTATCGTCGACGGCTCTACGGAAAAGTGGAAGGGTGCGGGCGAACAGCAGCAGAAGATGTATAACTTAAAACTGGTGCAACCGATCGGTGCCGCCAGTATTACCGCTTATTACAACTTCTCTGATCGTGCCGAGTCCGACTATCAGGATCTTTCCTACGATATCATTCGACGTCGCGGTAAGGACTGGGACAATTGGTTTCCTGATTGGAGCTCAGCTGTGAAAGCTGCGACGGCATGTGCTGCCGCAGGCTTCGGCGACGGCACGGTCTGTGACGATGCTTATTGGAATGCTGCCGGCGTACGCGAGGACAAGCTCGGATATGTTGGCGCCGATTTGCCTCTGGGCGAGAGTATTAACTTAAGCGCTAAAGCGTACACCCACCAGAACAAGGGCCAAGGCCTTTGGGGCACGCCTTACGTCGCGACGCCGGGTGGTGCTCCTTTGACTGTGCGCACCACCGAATACGACATCGATCGCCAAGGCTTGTTAGCAAACGTGACTTGGAGTCTCGCCGGGCACGATCTATCGGCGGGACTTTGGATCGAGAACAACGATTTTAATCAGGCGCGACGTTTCTATCCGGAATCGACTGCCGCGTCACCAACCCAAGATTTCACGGGCTTCTTGTCGAACCCGTTGTTGACGCAGTGGGAATACGAATTCGAGACCAAGACCCAGCAATATCATTTGACCGATACGTTCAAGGTTGGTGAAGCCTTGCGCTTCAACGTCGGCTTCAAGGGAATGAAGGTCGAAAATTCTGCTCGTACACTTGTTGGTCCCAACAAGACCGGCACAATCGACGTGTCCGAAGGCTTCCTCCCGCAGGTGGGGTTCAACTGGACGCTCTCTGACGCGCACGAACTTTTCGGTCAAGCTGCAGAGAACGCTCGCGCGTTTGTCAGCGCCGGCACGGCCGGCCCATTCAGCTCTTCCGAAGCGGGTTTTAACGCCATCCGTGACGTCCTGAAACCTGAAACGTCCGACACGCTCGAGTTTGGTTGGCGCTATCGCAGCGAGTCGACGACCGCATCGCTGACTGCCTACCGAGTGGTGTTCGACGATCGCCAGCTCGCGATCCAACAGGGTCCCGGTATCGTGGGCAACCCGGCTGTGCTCGCGAACGTCGGTAGCGTCACAACGGAGGGCTTTGAGGCGGCGATCAACTGGCGCCCCATCAAACACGTGAACTGGTTTACGTCGGCCGCGTGGAACGATTCGACCTTCGACGATAACTACACGACCAACGGTGTCGTTATACCGGTCGCGGGGAAGACGGTTCCTGACTCTCCCGATCTGATGCTGCGCTCGGAGCTTGCTTACGACGACGGCAACTTCTTCGTGCGCGCGGACGGCAACTACATCGGCAAGCGCTACTACACTTATCTCAACCGAGGGCATGTTGACGCCTACACGTTGTTCAATGCGTCGATCGGTTACCGGATGAGCAATCTCGGGTTCGCCAATAAGCTGACGGTGCAGGGTGCGGTGACGAACATCGAAGATAACGTCTACATCGCGACGGTCGGTTCTAACGGTTTCGTAAACGCGGATCCCAACGGCACGACGCAAACCCTTTTGCGTGGTGCACCGCGACAGTTCTTCTTCTCACTCAAGGCCGAGTTTTGAATCGACGCGATTGGCTCGTCTCCTCCGGCGCGCTGGCATTGGCCAGCGCGTCGGTGAGCGGAGCCGTTGCGAACGAGCCGGGCGAATTGAGTCGACCTCGTCGACCTGACACGGACTTTCTGCCGACTCGCATTGCGTTCGGTTCCTGTGCCAAGCAGGATAAACCACAGCCGATCTGGGATGCCGTGCTTGCGGCAAAGCCGGATCTCTTTATTTTTCTCGGTGATAACGTTTACGGCGATACCCGTGACATGGGTGTGCTGCGTGAAAAGTACGCGCGCCTCGCGGCGCAGCCCGGGTTTCGTCGTTTGACCGAGAGCGTCCCGGTGCTCGCGACCTGGGACGATCACGACTATGGCGAGAATGATGCCGGTGCCGACTATCCGCAAAAGGAAGCGTCGCGCAGCATTTTCTGTGATTTTTGGGGTGAACCACCGCAGTCAATGCGACGAACTCGCGACGGTATCTATGACGCCGTGGAGTTTGTGCGCGATTCGCGTTGTCTGCAAATCATCCTGCCTGATCTGCGCTTCAATCGAACGCCTATCCGTTCGCTGGATTTGGGTGGAAAGAAATACGATCAGTGGGCCAAAGAACTAGAAGCGGCCAGCCGTGAAGTTCCGGGCCCATACGAACGTAATCCGGATGCTGCTGCCACGATGCTAGGCGAGCGCCAATGGAGTTGGCTGGAGGAACAGCTGGGGAAACCGGCGGATGTCAGAATCCTCGCATCGAGCTTGCAAGTGGTTGCTGACTTTCCGGGCTGGGAAGCTTGGATCAATTATGCCGACGATCACCAACGGTTGCTGCAGGCTATTCGCCAACGCCGGGCCAACGGTCTCTTCTGCATCAGCGGGGACACGCACTATGCCGAGGTCTCCCGGCTTACCCGTAACGCGCCATACCCGCTATGGGATTTCACCTCGAGCGGCTTGACGGAAGTTTGGCCGGTGACGCCACCAAATTCGCGACGTATCGGTTCCGTCTTGCGCGAACAGAATTTTGGTTTGATCGAGCTTGACTGGACTCGCCGAGAAGAAGTTGGCATTCAAGTCGAGTATCGTGATGTGACCGGTGAGGTGCGACTCATCACGCGCCTCGTCACAAGCGAGTTACAGGTTTCCTGAACCGCTGAAGACTCTCTGCTGACATATATTTTGACAGTACTGAGTCTGGGGTCTTTTTCAGATCGACGATGGTGAGACAGTCGAGACAGTTTCCGAAGTTGGAGTCGACATTGAATCCGACGACCTGGCCGCCTAGTTTCAGATACTGACGCAAGAGCACCGGAACTTGGCGCTTAGCGTCTTGCTCGGGTAACAAATCCGATAGCGCATCAAGACCATCGATACCCTGTGCCTCGCGATTGAGATTCGCGAGTGTGTGTGTCGCCCGAAAAGGTGCCCGAGGTTTGACGAGTGAAGCCATCACCGGGTCAAAGTGATGCCATTTCAAATATCGTACCAATAACGCATGCGACGCTTGGTCATAGTCGGCGCTAATGCTGACAGGCCCGATGAGCTTCGAGTAACGCGGGTTGCGAGAAATGTATTCGGCAATACCACGCCACAAAGCCAGTAAGGGTGCGAAACCTCGCTGATACTCTGGACGAATGAAAGATCGTCCCAGTTCTAGCGCCGGCCCCATCATGACGAAGAATGGCTCGCGGAAATCAAATAACGTCGTGAGATAAAACCCCTGTCGTCCGTGCTCCCGTCGGATGCGATCGATTTTGACAAGACGGTATGCGCCAACGATACATCGCTTTTTCGAATCCCAAGCAAACAAATGCTCGTAGCGCTGATCGAAGATATCGAGATCGACCGATGCTCCCGTACCCTCTCCGACAGCTCGGAAGGTCTCTTCTCGTAAACGGCCAATTTCGCGCAGTATCGTGGGTACCTCCGCCGCGCCAGCGACAAATACCTGCAAGGAACCCAGTTCCGTTAGCAGGGAGGATGGCATCAGAGAGTCGATTTCACGTTGCAGGAGGTAGTTCGGTTGAGCCGGTTCGATCGGCGCTGCTGAAGAAGCAACAGGTGCTTTCTTCTGCTGATCGACGATACTGGGACGTGGGGCGGCCAACGCGTACAGGCGGATGCGTAACAGCTTCTCGAGCTTGTCCGAGTCGTCGATCGTCGCTATCCGCTCGCTCGGTATCGGGTTGCCAAAGCGCAGATCGAGGCGTTTACCGCGCTTGTTTGCCACCTCGCGAGGTAGCAGCGCCGTTCGTAAAGCCGGATGCAACAGGCCCGCGAGCTGAAAACCGACGCTATTACTGCCGTGCACATACAGTGGAACCACCGGTGCTTTAGCGCTTCGGATTAATGTGGTCGCGCTGCGTTTCCACGCGGGATCTGTGATACACCCCTTTGAGAGATCGAGACTCGCAACTTCGCCAGCTGGAAAAATCAGTATCGCACCGCCACCCCAAACATGACGCAGCGCCTGTCTTACGGCGATGACGTTGCTGCCACGTTTGTTGGGAAGACCGAAGTTATCGACGGCAATCACCAACTTGGTTAGCGCTGGTATTGATGCCAATGCAGTCGTAGCAATGACTTTAAAATCCGGCCGACGGGTTGCGATCGCAGCGATGGCGGCAAGCCCATCGATACCGCCGAAGGGATGATTCGCCGCGATGATCACTGGGCCTTCGGTCGGAATGTGTTCGTACTCTGACTCGGTGATATCGAAAGACACGCCAAGCTCGCGCAGCGCTGCCAACGAGAAATCGGCGCCTTGCAACCCACTAGGCAGTTGCCGGTACATCCGATCCAATCGTTCGATACCAGTAACGCGACTCAACTGCCGCCAGATCCACAGCGGCATGGGCCGTGGAGGCGGAATCAGCGTCTGGCGAGTGGAAGGCTGCATTCCATCAGTCTGCTAACCGATGGTGTCGAAAAAATGAACGAGCGACGACAGTTGTCTTACGGGATGACGGCGCTGACGGAATATGTCAGCCCCCAGCATGGCCAGACGACCATGCTGGGGTTTCTGCTTGGCTGCGGATCGGACCTTACAGCGTGAGACGGAAAGCCAACTGGATCACCGGACCGGCCGTTTCGGTTTCGAGCTCGTACTCGTCGAAACTGCGACTGAGCTGATCATCAATCGTTTTGAACTTGTTGAAGACTTCGTCCTTCGATGAATCAAGCAAGTTGCTGGCGGTCAAACGGGCAACGAAGTTTTCGCCAAATCGTTTTTCGATGAACGCCTCGAGATCACCACCGTAACTTGTCGTAACTTCCTCAGCGACGATACGTTGAAACGCGTCAGCTTGCTTTCGGAACGTTGTCCCAAACGAGGCGTTGAGCGACGGCATTTCGTGGATGAAGCCCACATTAAAGACGTAATCTGACTGCGAGTTGAATTTACGGCTTCCAAACGCATCCTCGACGTCGCTGTCGAGCCACGAGTAGTTGAAGAATACGCCGGTATTCTCAAGTCCAAATACTGTCAGAGGCGTCGACATATCGAGCTCGACACCATAGACCGTCCCGTCGCCGACGTTGCGGGTCGACACGACGAAAGTATCGTCACCGGCGCTCCCCTCGGTGCCCGTGTTGTAGTCTTCGAGCAAATCGGTGATATCGCGATAGAAGAAATTGATACCGGCTACGCCAGCATCGCCGATACGTCGCTCGTAGCCAACATCGAGACCCCAAGCCGTCTCGGGCAACAGCGACGGATTACCGACATAATCGTTGTCACCAAGCTCCTCTTCGAGCAAGGCGGGCGACAGTCTGTCGAAGTTCGGTCGGCGCATACTACGCGCCAACGATGCATGGACGCGATCAGCCGGCGAGAGTGTCCACCGCAGATGTAGAGACGGTAGCAATTCATTGTAGTCACGGCTAACGTCGCGCGATGCAGCATCGACACTTGAATCGAGTGGATCGATCGAAACACGCGTCTCGGTCGTTTCGTAACGAAGGCCGACTTCCCAGCTGAACGCATCGGACTTACCCATGAGGCGTACGAACGGATCGAGGCGGTCTTCCTCAATCGTGCTGACGCCTCCCGGTACGCTGCCAACCGCGAACGGGCCGAACACTCCAGGGATCGTCGGACGCGCCGCAGGCGCATTGCCGATCGTAATACGGTTGCGATCATAGAGAATGTTGCTGTCGCGCTGCTTGTTACGCAACTGCAAGCCAAACTCAACTTCTTTATCATCAAAGTCGCGGCGGTGTTCAATTTTTGCTTCGATTTCGTCGTCGACGATGGAGTATTTTTCTTGATCGCCGGTATAACGATCATCTTCGGGGAAAGGTACGCTATCTCGGCGATACTCGTACTCTTCTTCAAAATCAAATTTCTCGTCTTCGAATTTTGCATAGCCGATTTTGATCGTCGTCTTGCCGTCCATCATCGGCCACTTCAGTTTCGCCGAGGTGTTCCAACTTGTTTGATCGATATCCACAACTTGATCGTTGATTGTTTCAATCAGTGTCGGTTGAGTACCTGTGATAGCAGAGTACTCGATCGAGTTTTCTTGCTGTACACGATCGGTTTTTACCAGGAACAGATCCCATGAGAAATCGGTTTCACCGAACTTTTGATCAAGATCGATATTGAACGAATAATCACGGCTGGTTCGAAGATCCGTCTGATCCTCTCGATTATCAAATGTCTCGGCGGTGCCAGGCGGTTCGCTGTAACGGAGACTGAACTTTTCTTTGGGATTCCGGCGGCCTTGAACGTTGGCGCCGAGCAAAATTCGGCCTGCACCGAATTCGGTACCGTATACACCACCGACCGTCTCGCGATACTTATCGTCATTGAAACGAGCGACACCCGCACGGATATAGCCGCCTTCCAAGGTTGCGGCATCACGAAGAACGATATTTAAAGCGCCCGCAACAGCATCACCAGATCGATTGGCGGAGTTACTGCGCAGGATCTCGACGCGCTCGATGAGCTCCGCCGGGATTCGATCGACGAAAAAGGAGCGATCGACGCCCGCACCCGGCACTTTCTCACCGTTAATGAGGATTTGGGTGTATCCGCTATCTAAACCGCGAAGACGGACGCCATCGTATTCAAGCACGTCGCCGAGAAAGGCAACGCTCGGCACGCGCTTCATCATGTCGCCGACAGTTTGCGGCTCGAAGCGCTGGAAGTATTCAAGATCATATTGCAGCGCGGGCTCGGTTGTTTCGATGCGATTGCGATAAACGATCTTGCCGGTGATCACCACTTCTTCCAGTTGGTTCTCGTTCGCGACCTGTTGGGCTACAACGGGATAGCTCGCGGCGAGCGCAGCGGCAACAGCAATCGAAACGAGGGCCGATCTCGGCGACAAACTTGGGGCACCCATACTCCATCTCCGTGGATCAAATGTTTTCGGGTGACCGAATTGTCACCGCAAAGGAACAGCGTAATAGGTGACGGTGTCACTTTGGTTACACGCGGACCCCTTTTACGTTGGACGAAAACAACGAATGTTTTGTACGAGGTCCGATGGGTACGAGATTACTAATGAATTCCGCTGTAGCGTCGGCCCATGATCGAATCAGCGCGTGCTGCCGAATGAGTTTGCGATCTAGTTGTAGTGCCGCGACAGCAGCGATACGGAGATCATCATTCAAAACACCGGTGATACCTGGCGTTACGACGTCGATTGGCCCCGTGACCGGATAGGCTGCGACCGGAACGCCGCAGGCCATGGCCTCTAGCATGACGAGTCCGAAGGAATCGGTGCGACTTGGAAACACCAAGACACTCGCTTGATTGAGTTCGGCAACTAACGACTCGCCCTTCAGCACACCGGTGAATCGAACTTCCGGGAACCGACGCTTGAGGCTTTCGAGTGCAGGGCCATCACCGATCACCATTTTTCGGCCCGGTAGGGCCAGCGTGAGGAACGACTCGATATTCTTTTCCACCGAGACACGTCCTAAATAGGCAAATAACGGCGCGTCCGAATCGACTGGCTTCGTGTTGGGTCTGAAAAGCTCGGTATCAACGCCGCGACCCCATCGCTTGAGATTACGAAAGCCGCGTCGCTCCAACATAGACTGCATTTCACGGGTCGATACCATCGTCTGCTCAGCAGCATCGTGGAACCAGCGCATATAGCCGTAACTCACTCGTAACGGGATGGGCCATCTTGCGCGAACATACTCCGGAAACTGCGTGTGGTATGAGGTTGTGAATCTCAGCTTGCGTGCGATGCACCATTGTCGTGCCGCGACGCCAAGCGTACCCTCGGTTGCGATATGAATCGCGTCTGGCTGGAATTCGTTGAGTAACGCTCCGACCTTCGGTCCCGGAAATACCGCTAGACGAATCTCGGGGTAACTCGGGCAGGGGACCGTGGTGAATTGCTCAGGCGAGATACGTAATACCTCGATCCCGAGCCGCCGCATCTCAGCCATCGTGTGTCGCAACGTGCTAACTACGCCGTTGGTTTGCGGCTCCCAGGCATCCGTGACCAGTACCACTCGCATCTCGTCAACATGCCGCTTGGGCGTTGCAAGACGATGACGGTACGGCGGCAAAACGCTGACAACGCAGTTTACGATGGCACAATAGAGCGAGTTCGCGAGCACACTCCGCGAGGTAGGTATGTTGGGCATCAAAACGATTGATCGGCGTCGGTTTCTGCAATGGAGCGGCGCTACCGGCACGGTATTGTCGTTAGCCTTTTCCGCCGACGGGCTGATCATGAGCGCCGATGCGCTTGAGGTGGCTGCGAACTTCGTCCCGAACGGCTACCTGCAAATTTCGGGGCAAGGCATCACCTTGTTCGCCCCGAATCCAGAGATTGGGCAGGGCGTCAAAACTGCACTTCCGATGATCGTGGCCGAAGAGCTCGATGCTGCTTGGGAAGATATCGAAGTTAGGCAGGCTGTCATCGATGCCACTCGCTACGGCTCGCAGGCAGCGGGCGGTTCCACCTCCGTTCCTCGCGCCTGGGAGCCGCTGCGTCGCGCCGGCGCTACCGCGCGCACTATGCTGATAGCGGCGGCGGCCGCGCGTTGGCAAGTGCCGGTGTCGGAGTGCATTACGCGCGGTGACACCGCGGTGCATCATCCCCCGACTCAGCGCAGTCTGACGTATTTGGCGCTGGCTGCGGACGCCGCAGCCTTACCGGTGCCCGCAGCCGAAAGCGTGACCCTCAAGTCCGCCGGCGAGCGCCGCTTGTTGAAGCGTCGAATTGGTGGCGTAGACAATCGCCAAGTCGTCATAGGGGAAAAATTATTTGCGAGTGACGTCTACTTGCCTGGAATGGCGTATGCGCTCTATGTGAAATGCCCCGCCGTCGGCGGCTCGGTAGCGACCGCCAATCTCGAAGAGCTGAAGCGCGAGCCCGGTGTCATTGATGTCTTCGTCCTCGAGGGCAATGGAGATGTCGTCGAGTTGCAGCCTGGTGTTGCGATCGTCGCAAACTCGACTTGGGCTGCACTCAAGGCGCGCCGAAAGCTGAAGGTTGAATGGAATGAAGCCAGTGCCGCCAAAGATGACTGGGCGACGACGAGTGCGCAGTCTTTGAAGCTTGCTGAAAGCGAGGGTGCTGAGATCGTCGCCGAGCGTGGCGAGCTCGCCAATACTTTCACGGAGGCCGCTCATCAACTCAACTCCGTTTACCAATATGCCTTCGTTTCGCACGCACAATTAGAGCCGCAGGTGTGTGTCGCGCGAATGACGGCTGAGGGTGGCTGTGAGTTATGGCCACCGAGCCAAACACCGCAACGAGCGCAGAAGAACGTCGCCAATGTGCTGAAGCTCGATGAGGCGAAGGTCACGATACATCCCGTTCGGGTCGGCGGTGGCTTCGGTCGACGTCTGATGAACGACTATGCATGTGAAGCGGCTGCGATCGCGCAGCGTCTGGGTCGTCCGGTGAAGCTGCAGTGGACTCGCGAAGATGACATGACCCACGACTTCGTACGCGCCGGCGGCACGATCGCCTTACGCGGCGCTGTCGACACGGCGGGGCGTGCGAGCGCTTGGCAGCAGCACCTCGTCACGTTTACTCGCGACGGCCAAAAGCCTGTGCTGGGTGGCGATTTACGAGCAAACGAAGATTTTTCGCAGCTGATTCCCCACTTTCGCTACACGCGTACCCAGTTGCCTTGGGGTTCACCAACCGGATTCTGGCGAGCGCCCGGGGCGAGCGTATTCGCTTTTCCATTACAGAGCTTTTTGCACGAGATGTCTGTTGCCGCGGGGCGCGACCATCTCGAATTTTTGCTCGAAATCTTGGGCGAGCCGCGCTGGCTGACGCCCGGTAATCGCAATACATTGAACACCGGGCGGGCAGCGGAGGTGCTCAAACTCGCCGCAGAAAAGAGTGGTTGGAATAACCCCCTACCGAAGGGTCGCGCCCGTGGCTTAGCTTTCTATTTTAGCCATGCCGGGCATGTTGCTGAGGTTGCTGAGGTGAGTGTCAGCGACGACAAATCCATCACGGTGCATGCCGTCACCGTGGTGTGCGACGTCGGTCCGATCGTGAACTTGAGTGGCGCCGAATCACAGTGCCAAGGTGCGGTGATCGATGGCTTGAGCGCGATGCTGGACCAAAAGCTCGACTATCGAAATGGCCGAGTGCAGCAAACTAACTTTGATCGATATCGATTGCTGCGGATGGGGCTCGACCCTCGTATCGATGTGCATTTCATCGAAAGCGACTTCGCACCCAGCGGGCTCGGAGAGCCTGCTCTGCCGCCGCTAGCGCCTGCCGTTTGCAATGCGGTATTCAGTGCGAGCGGTCATCGCATTCGACGCTTACCCATCAGCGACGAGGGATTTCGATTCAGCCGGGCGAGACTTTGATCGGCGACGCCTTCAAATCGTAGGCGTCGGCGCCGGTGATTCGTACTTGCGCGAACTCACCTGCAACGAGTTTGCCGCCCCGTGTGATTCGAACTACGCCGTCGATCTCCGGCGCATCACCGCGTGATCGAGCGATCGCGGTGTTACCTTCGATGGCATCGACTAACACCGTCTCTTCACGACCGATCCGTGCCGCGAGTCGCTGCGCACTGATGTCTTGCGCGACTTGCATGAAGCGCTCGAGTCTTTCCTCTTGGACTTCGGGCGGCACATGCGGCCCTGCATCATTGGCGCGAGCTCCTTCGACCGGTGAATATGTGAAGGCGCCGACGCGATCGAGCTGAGCTTCTTCGAGCCACTGCAACAGCTCTTCGAACTCCGCTTCCGTCTCGCCGGGAAAACCGACGATGAACGTGCTGCGTAGCGTCAAATCAGGGCATTCACGACGCCAAGTTTGGATTCGATCAAGCGTGTTGACCGCATGCGCAGGGCGACGCATACGCTTAAGAACACTCGGGCTGCCATGCTGGAACGGAATATCGAGATAGGGCAGTACACGACCTTCGGCCATCAAGCTGATGACCTCATCGACGTGTGGGTAAGGGTATACATAGTGCATGCGCACCCAGACGCCTAGTGATCCAAGTCCTCGCGCTAAATCGAGAAAACGTGTTTCCCACGACTCGTCGCGCCATTGCGCTGCGGCGTAGCGAATATCAGAGCCATATGCACTCGTATCCTGCGAAATGACGAGTAATTCTTTGACACCCGACTTGACGAGTTTCTCCGCTTCTCGAAAAACCTCGTCGATGCGACGACTGGCCAGCTTGCCGCGCAGATCCGGGATGATGCAGAAACTGCACTTGTTATTGCAGCCTTCAGAGATCTTGAGGTAAGCGTAGTGCTTAGGCGTTAGGCGTATACCTTGAGCCGGCACGAGATCGACGAACGGATCATGGAGTGGCGGCAGATGCTCATGCACTGCTGAGAGCACATCATCATAAGCATGCGGTCCGGTAACCTTAAGAACACTCGGATGCTTCTCGAGAATGCGTTGCGGGTTAGCGCCAAGACATCCCGTGACAACCACTTTGCCGTTCTGTTCGAGCGCTTCGCCGATTGCATCGAGTGATTCGTCGATGGCTGAATCGATGAAGCCGCAAGTGTTGACGACTACGAGATCCGCCGATTCGTAATCTGGCGCGACAACATAACCTTCAGCACGCAGTTGAGTAAGGATACGTTCCGAGTCGACGAGCGCTTTGGGGCAGCCGAGACTGACGAAACCGATTTTCGGGGTATTCCCGAGGATGTTTTTAGCAGGCACAGCGTATTTTACCGCCTCGTGGCCGCGCTTGTCCGCAGTCTGGACGAGGGTGCCATGGTTCTTTGGTGTGAGCGAGTGCTCAGGCTGAATACCCACCGTGAAAGCAGCAAGCATCGGCATCGTGGGCGGCGGCATCGGCGGTTTATCCGTCGCGTTGGCATTGCAACGCGCGGGCTTTAAGCCCGTTGTGCTTGAGCAGGCCCCACATTTAGCGGAAGTGGGTGCGGGAATTTCCCTGAGTCCGACAGCTGCTCACGCGCTCAATCATCTCGGATTGCATCAAACCTTGGCGGAAAAGGCTTATCACCCCGAGGACCAATGCGTTCGTCACTATCAAGATGCGCGCCCGCTCGTGTGGATCAATCGCGGCGCGCGCTTACAAGAACTGTATGGTGAGCGTTACTACCTCATCCATCGCGCGGACCTGCATGATGCTTTGGCTGCCGAAGTCCGGCGCCATGATGCTGCGGCAATCGAACTTGGTCGGCGTTGTGTCGCCATCGAATCGACGGGTACCGGTGTGCGAGTCGACTTTGCCGATGGCACCAGTCGTCGCTTCGATGCGCTGATCGGTGCGGACGGTTCACGTTCGATCGTGCGTCATCAAATTTTCGGCGCACTCGAGCCGCAGTACACGGGATACATTGCATGGCGTGGGCTCGTGCCGATGGAGCGAGTGCCGCAGGAAATCTTGCAGCCTGCTTCTGGTGTATTCGTCGGTCCCGGACATCTCGTGAACCGATATCCGGTGCGCAATCGACAACTGCTGAATTTCGTCGCTTTCGCAGAGCGCAAAGAATGGACCGAAGAAGGCTGGTCCATCAGATCGACGGTCGAAGAGCTTTTGGAAGAATTTCGAGGCTGGACTCCCTGGGTGACCCGCTTCATGGAGCAGGTGCCGCCTGATCAGTTGTTCAAATGGGGCCTCTTTGACCGTGAGCCCTTGAGCCGATGGTCCGAGGGGCGTGTGACGCTCTTGGGAGATGCAGCCCATCCGGTACTCCCGTTCCTCGGGCATGGCGCGGTGCTCGCGATCGAAGACGCCGTGGTGCTAGCGCGGGCCTTTGTTGAGTCTGATTCTATCGAAGAAGCCTATGTTCGTTATGAGGCGGGTCGCCGCGAACGCGCCGCCTTCGTCGTGCAGGAGTCGCGACGAGCCGGCAAGATGTTCCACGCCCCCGATACCGATACTTATAAAGAACGTACCAAAGGCAAAGCTGCCGACGAGGGTTTAGGGCTCTTTGCTTATAATCCGGTTACACAACCGATATGAGCACAACCCCTGAAACTTTGCCGCCGCTAGCGCGGCGATCTGATGCTGCCTATCTCGATTTCGTCGAAGGGCTGCGCGAATTCATTTTGGGCAAAGGCGCTGATTTCGAAGAGCGACTGAACGACGCGCTTGAGCAGGGCGCAGTCAGCCGCGGTCGTCCGTGGGGCGAGGTCGAGGAGATCCGCGAATTCGTCCATTCGCTGCCACTCGGTCGTCTGCGTGATCGACTAGCGCGTAGCCAACAGGAAATGAAATGGTATGCGATCGATCGCAGCTTTGACGAACAACGCGCGCAACTGACGGCTGAGCTCGCGAAGTGGGATGAGCGTGGTCCTGGCCGCTTGTTGCTCGATCCGGCTTTCGAGCATCCCGCTTATACCAACGTGCATTTTCATCTGCAGCCTAATGGCTACTACAAAGATGAGCTCTCTGGCTTTCTCTATCACTACGGAACCAAAGTTTTTTTCCGTGGTGATAACGATAAAGACGAACTGCACGCCAAACTCGTCGGCACCGTGCCGGCGCCGCAAGACGGCAAGGTCAATCGTATTCTCGATTTAGCTTGTTCGATCGGCCAGAGCAGCACTGCGTTTCATCGACGTTATCCCGAGGCGGAAGTCTGGGGTATCGACCATTCGGCGCCGATGCTGCGCGTTGCGCATCGACGTGCTGCGATGCAGGGCGACGCGGTCAATTTCGCGCAGCGACTCGTCGAGCGCACGGGATTTCCCGATGCGCACTTCGATGTGACCTTTGCATTCATTCTTTTCCATGAGTTACCGCTGCGTGTGATTCATGAAACGGTACGTGAGGCTGCGCGAGTCACCCGTTCAGGCGGTATTTTTGCGATTTACGACTTCACCGGTACCGAGGGTAAGTCGCCTTATCAGCGCTATCACCGGTGGTTCGATGCGCGTCACAACGGTGAGCCGTATTCCCAAGATTTTTGCGACTGTAAGCTCGCCGATATTTTGACTGCCAACGGTTTCGATGTGGCGGCAGCGCCGCTGACTAAACGCGCGGGTGGCACGGGCTACATGCAGCACTGGTTCGCGACGCGTGTCTGATCGATCGCAAACACCCGAGGGTGGCACCCCCATCGTCGGAGACGATCCGGTTTATCTACAGGACCCGATTCAGGATGCGACCGTGCGCATGTTGCTCGAACTGGCGGCGCAAGTGTGGGTCGAGCGTGAGCGCCGTCTGACGCTCGAGGCGATGCTCGAGACGAAGGGCGTCATCGCGCGTGACGAGATAGAGCGGTTTGTGCCCGATGCCAGCCTGACTGCGCGGGTGAAGGATGAACGAGCGCGATTTCTGGAAGATATCTTCAAAGAATTGCGACGGATTCCGCTCGAGCGCAAATCGGTCTGATTGGGCCGTAACCGATCACTTTTTAGTATCCCAGCTGGCTTTATTGCTCGATGAGGGCGGTAAGCGACCGCAGTGCAAGCCGGCATCGACCATCAGCACTTCGCCCGTGACCACGCTTGCGCCTTCGAGAAACCAAACGAGAGCTTCGGCGATCTGCTCGGCTGTCGGCACGGTTTTGAGCGGCACCATGGCGGCGGCATTGATGAGGAAGTCCTGATATTGCTCGGGCGTCATGCCCCCTTGTAGCCAACGCGTTTGAATCGCACCCGGTGCGATGGCGTTGATTCGGATCTCGGGGCCAAGCACCAGCGAGAGCGATTGCGTCATCATGTTGAGCGCTGCTTTGCTCGCGGCATAAGCCATCGATGAGGCAATACCCGTCACGCCTCCGATAGACGAGTTATTCACGATGGAACCGCGTCCTTGTTTCTTCATTTGTGGTGTGACCGCACGCACCATCTGATAGGCGCCGACCACGTTCACTTTATAAATCGCCAGAAAGTCATCCGCGGTAAGTCCATCGAGATTTTCGTACGGATTGAACTTGGTTTTGGCGGCATTGTTGATCAGATAGTCGATGCGGCCCCATTTTTCGATGGCAGCAGCGGCCATGGCCTGGCAGGCGGCATCGTCTGCCACATCGCCTTGGAAAACGATGGTCTCGGCACCGCGAGCTTCGCACTGCCGCGCGGTGTCCTTGGCTTCGGCTTCGCTACGCGTGTAGTTGATCACCACATGACAGCCGCGCTCAGCCAACATGATCGCCGCTGCTGCGCCGACGCCCGTGGCCGATCCGGTGACGATGGCAACTTTACGGGTCGACTCGGACATGGCTCTGCTCCTTAGGGATTTGGCAGGGGATGATGCATCTTCAACCGGTTCGGAGACTCTCCAACACCGTTCGTTGTCCGACCTAGGGACATGGCGAGTGGGTAGTCGCACTTGGGCTGGTGTAGGGAGGTCGTCGAGCGGTAGGCTCACTGCTCGGGGATCAATTCACGAGGGGGCATCATGGCGTTCAAGGACATGCGCGAATATCTCGCGCTACTCGAGCAAGAAGGGCAGCTCAAGCACGTCGATGTGCCGCTCGATGGGCGTCGAGGCACCAATGAGCTGCAGTCGCTCATGAACTACATCTGCGCTAAAGATGGCCCCGCCTTGATGCTCAACAACGTGGATGCCATCAATACCAAAGGCATTCCGATTCTCTTCAATCCGTTCGGCACGCGTGAACGCACGGCGATGACCATCGGGTTTCGCGACTGGCGTGCTGCGAAGCTCTATCACTCCGAAGTACTCGCTGATCCTGCGCGTTGGCATGCACCGGTGGTAATCGATAAATCCAAGGCGCCTTGCAAAGAAGTGATCATCAAAGGAGATGACGTTTCGCTCGATAAGCAATTGCCCCATATTTGGTTTGGTAAAGAAGGTCCCGCCTACATCACCAATGCGATGACGTTCTCCAAAGATCCGGAGACGGGTGGTCGTAATTGTGGTTGGTATCGCTTTACCCAGTTTTTAGATGCCACGCATC
>Ga0208788_1000243_pt1 | contig 27695 bp, 26 predicted proteins | sample Wag4_2014_7_11_3_FD_187363 | JGI IMG/M metagenome (GOLD analysis project Ga0208788, IMG submission 187363) | Fresh water mixed with fracking chemicals microbial communities from Ohio, USA - Utica-2 Time Series FC 2014_7_11 (SPAdes) (version 2) ...
TTCAGCATGTCTCACCCGTTGAGGACTTCCCCATTGAAAAGTGGGACGCCGTGATTGCCATCAACCTCTCGTCCGCCTTTCACACCATTCGGGCGGCGCTTCCTGGCATGCGGCAGCGAGGCTTTGGACGCATTCTCAATATTGCCTCTGCCCACGGGCTCGTCGCCAGCGCCCAAAAGGCCGCATATGTTGCAGCCAAGCACGGCATTGTTGGGCTCACCAAGGTGGTCGCTCTGGAGACTGCTCAGTCGCCCATCACCTGCAACGCCATCTGCCCAGGCTGGGTGCTCACCCCCCTCGTCCAGAAACAGGTCGACGCGCGCGCCGAGCGTGAGGGTGTCTCTCTCGAGGAAGCCAAGCGAGGGCTGCTCCTCGAGAAGCAGCCCTCTGGTGAGTTTGTTACCCCCGAGCAGCTCGCTGGCCTAGCGGTCTTCCTCTGCTCCCCGTCTGCGGATCAGGTTCGGGGGGTCGCCTGGAATATGGACGGGGGCTGGGTCGCGCAGTAAGTGCCAGAATCGTCGCTGGTCGGATGCACGCTCAACGGCTAGCGACTCACCCTGCCAACGCAATCGCAGAGCCCCGTGCAGGTCGGTTCTCAGGAACGGAATGCCCCTCGCTTCAAGCCGTTCGATCACCTCGGGATGGGGATGTTGAAATCGGCCCTGAAAGCGGGACTGGGCAAACACCCAGCCGGGCTCAAGCACTTGGAGCGTATCGACGCTCAGGGAACCCCGACTGCCATGATGGGGGGCCATAAAAAGCAGAGGTCCGCGAGGCTTACCTAGCCAAGGCTGCTGAGACAACCAGTCGGCCTCCGCCTCAGATGAGAGGTCTCCAGCCAGAATGAGCCTTCGACCCGCCGCATCGGTCACCTCCAAAACACAGGAGTCGTCATTACCCGAGCGAGACTCCAGCCTGCGGTCTTCAAATGGATAGAGCACGCGAAAATGCACGCTATTCCACGCCCAGCCGACCCCCCATTCGCAACGAATCTCGCCGCCCGAGGACGGTCGGCCACGGCCTAGGAGCTCGTGCGGCTGAAGACTCGTCACAAGCTGGGCCGAAGGCTGAGCGGCGAGGACCTCACCCAGTCCAGACGCATGATCGTCGTCATCGTGCGAGACCATGAGCAGGTCGAGTGAACCGACCGCCTCGGCCTGCAGTTGCGGCAGGACAATTCGGCGCGCGGCGGTGGAAGCCCCCATGGTCGGTCCCGTGTCGTAGAGCATGGCGTGGTCTCGCGTGCGGATGAGCACAGCCGTGCCCTGCCCCACGTCCAACACGGTTATAGACACCTCCCCCTCCTGGGGTCTGGGCTGACCGCCCACGAGCAAAAAAAGCAACAAGCCCCAGCCCAATCGCCTCGCTGCCGGCGAGAGGTTCGAGCGGTGCGGTTGCATGGCCCAGGCCACGCCGCCGCAGGCCAGCACACTTGCCCACAGGGGTGGGGCATGCCAACTCGCCACGGCCCAGGGGTGGTCTGCCATCCAGTTGAGGAGATCCATGAGCCATCCAAAAAGCCCATCGGCCCAGATCAGGGGTGTGGTCAACCCCCATGCTGCGAGCGGAGCACCCACCAACGCAAGCGGCGTGACCAAGTAGGTGACGATCGGGATCGCGACGGCGTTGGCGAGCGGCCCGACTACCGAGGTCTGATGAAAGAAGGCAACTGTGAGCGGCGCCAGCCCAATGGTCATGGCCCATTGCGCGCGGCCTGCATCCCAGAGGCTATTACTCAACTGTCTCGCTTTCTCCTCCCGCTCGGGCTGCGCAAACAGAAGCCAGACCGCGAAAAACGAGAGCCAGAAGCCTGGGGAAAGTGGTGCAGCAGGCTCGAGCACCAGCATGACCAAGAGGGTGAGGCCCAACACCCCTGCATTGCCAAGCGATCGACCCGCAAGCATGGCAAGGGCAGCGGTGCAGACCATGATGGCCGTGCGCTGCGCGGGGAGGTTGAAGCCCGCAAGCAGTGCGTAGCCGAGCGCAGCGAGACTGGCGACAACTGCCCCCACCGGGGGAAACGGCACCCAGAGTGCGAGACGCAGGGGCGCGACAGAGAGTAGGCGCCAGAGCAGCTTAAAGAGCAATCGGGCCGCGACCGCAAAAAGAGTGACATGCATGCCCGAAATCGAGACCAGGTGGGAAATGCCAGTCTGAGCGAAGAGAGTCCAATGCTCCGCAGAGATGACGGCTTGATCGCCCACCACCAGGCCCGACATCACCCCCCAATAGGTCCGTCCCTCAAGGGTCTGATGAATCAACTTGCGAGTCTCGAATCTCAGGCGATCGATCCGCGAGAAGAGGCCCGCATCGTCCTCGAGTCTCAGCGCGGGAGGGTCGCCTCGCCCAGCACGAACGCTACCCTGCAGCATGAGTCGCTTACCAAAAGCCCACGTCTCTGGGTCGAAGCCATGGAAGTTGCGTGTTCCAGAGAAATTTTTGAGCCGAACGGGAATCCGCCAGGACTGACCGGGCGCCAACGGAGTGGGCGGTTTCGCCCAGGCGAGACTGATGGTTGCACTCGGGCGAGGACCATTCAAAATCCGCGCCTCGGTCATCCAGACGGGAAAGGCACCCTGAGACTGATTCGGCAAGCCCTCCAACACCACGTCGATTACCCAGGATTGACCCTGCTCCTCGGGCCCAAGGCGCTGGCTCAGGGTCTGCTCTGCCCGCCATTTAAGCTGAGCCGCAAAGCCGAAGGCAATCGCCAACAAAACCAAGCACGGCAAACCCCAGTTTCTCAGCCATGCGCGCGCTGGCATTCGCCGCGCAAGCGCCCAAGCACCCATGAGGGCAATCACGATCAGGGCAGCACTCGCCCACCAGAACCCGAAGGGTGGGAGCTGCGGCAAAAGCAAGAGCGCGCAGCAACCCACCAGTGCGGCCACAGCCGCCCAGCCAATGGAGACTCCCATGGCGTTAAGCTAGGCGCGGATTGAGCTGGTCAGCGAGGGCAGGAAGGGCCATGCGGGCTGCCTGCGTTGTGGCCTGGGCGACCTCAACCTCCGAAATCCCACGCAAGTCCGCGAGACAGCGGGCAACCCCAACCACCTGCTCGGGCGTGTTCTGCTGCCCTGGTGTCAGCCAGGCGGGCGGAATATCTGGACTGTCGGTCTCCAGCACAAACGCTTCGAGCGGAAGTTCTTGGGCAAGTCGCCGAATGCGACTCGCACGCGGGAACGTCATGGCCCCTCCAAGGCCCAGGTGAATACCCTGCCGGTGATAGGCATACGCCTGCTCCGGGCTGCCATTGAAGGCGTGGGCAATTCCCCTTCGAATGCCAAAACGCCGCAGGCCTGCAAGCACCTGATCTTGTGCTTTGCGAACGTGAAGCACCACGGGGAGGTCATAGTCTTTTGCGAGTCGAAGTTGCTCATGAAAGAGGCGTGTCATGCGAGTCCGATCGAGTCCAGGAACGAGAAAGTCCAGTCCAATCTCGCCAATTGCAGCGAGGCGAAGATCGTCCCGGACAGCCAGGAGCTCAGTCTTCAGAAGGTCGAGAGCATCGTCTCCTAGACGATCGAGGGAGCACGGATGAAGCCCGAGTGCATACACAGATCTGCTGGACTCATGCGCCCATTCACGCACCCGCGAAAAGTTCGGGGGGGCAACAGCAGGAATGACAACGGCGGCCACACCCGCCCGCTCAGCCTCATCGAGGCAGTGGCCGGGCTGGTCCAGAAAATCCAGGTGGCAGTGAGTGTCAACAAGCACCCAAACACTCTACACTTGCGCCAGCCATGAAAGCCTACCTCAAGCAACGTCTGCCCTCCCCGGAGGCACTTCAGTCCAACCGATTCCTTCGAATTTTTGGTCCTGCATTGGTTGAGCCCGGGGTTTGGCGTCTCAACCGGCGCTCCGTTGCGGGGGGTGTAGCCGCGGGCATGTTCTGCGGCCTGCTGCCACCACCGTTTCAATTTGCCTGTGCGGCTCTGATGGCCATCCTGCTGCGAGTGAACCTACCCGTGGCGGTCATTACGACGCTCTATACCAATCCGCTTACGCTGATCCCGCTTTACATTCTAGGGCTTCAAATCGGATTATGGATATTCGATCACCTCGGAATTCCAGCGGGCGGCAGCTCAACCTCAGGCGACATTTCTCCTCCGCCGAACTTCGATTTCACCGCGCCACTTGACTCCCTCGGCTCACTTGCCGGCTGGCTCACAAGCCTTGGGTGGCCGCTGCTGGTTGGCGTGCTGCTCATGGCCGTTGTCCTGACCTTGTTAGGCTACGCAGTGGTTTACTGGGGCTGGGCCCTCAAGGCCTCGCGCCAGCGCGCAAAGCGAGCACGCAAGCCTCAGCGGGCCATGCTCGTCTCAGAATTTGAGAGCATCAAGGATCGATCGCACCGCCCTCCCAACTGAGGGTCGTGCGTCACCACCACGAGACTAGTGGCCTGAGCGCGCACCCCCTGCATAAGGCAGTCAAAGACCAAATGAGCGGCCTCGCGGTCGAGATTTCCCGTTGGTTCATCTGCAAGCACCAGGCGCGGATTGGTTACCAGAGCCCGGGCAATCGCCACGCGTTGACGCTCGCCCCCAGAGAGCTGGTAAGGCCGGTGACGCAGCCTCTGTGACAGACCAACGCCAACCAAAACCGCTTGAGCTCGCTCCAGCGCTTCAGCACGCGGCACCCGACGAATGCGCAACGGCATGGCGACATTCTCGATTGCAGAAAACTCGGGCAAGAGGTGATGAAACTGGTAGACAAAGCCGACCTTGAGATTCCGAATTTCGGCTCGCCTGGCCTCGCTGGCAGCACCCAAAGACTCGCCATCAATCCAGACCTCTCCCGTGCTGGGCTGATCCAGCCCACCCAAGAGCTGAAGCAGCGTGGACTTGCCCGCACCCGACGGGCCCATGATGGCAAGGGTCTCACCGAGCCCTAAGCTCAGGCTCACATCCTGAAAGGGGCGAACCAGGCGCCCCGCGTCCTCGTACTGACGGGAGAGCCCACGCGCTTGGAGGACATGCGCTGCGCTAGTCATGCCGAAGCGCCTCCGCTGGTTGGACGCGTGAGGCCTGCCAGCTGGGGTAGAGCGTGGCCAGGAAAGACAGCAGCATTGCAGTCAGGCTGATCTGCAACACATCCAGCAAGCGCAGATCGGACGGGAGGCTCTCGATCAGGTAAATGCCTTTGGGCAGCAACTGAAAGCCCATGAGAGATTCAAGCCCCGCCACCAGCGCATCGATCTGCCATGCTCCCAAGCTACCCAGAATGGTGCCGCTCACCACACCCAGCAAACCCAAGGCAGCCCCTTGGATCATAAAAATAGAAAGGATCGACCGTGGCTGGGCGCCAAGTGTTTTCAGAATTGCAATGTCGGATCGCTTGTCCATCACGGTCATGACCAGCATAGACACGAGGTTAAATGCCGCGACCGCAATGATGAGCACCAGAATCACAAACATCATGCGCTTCTCTAGCTGCACGGCTGCAAACCATGCGCTGTTCTCGCGGGTCCAGTCACGCACCTGAATGGTCGGGGGCAGCTGAGTAGACAAGAGTGCGGACACCCACGGTGCCTCGTGGAGGTTGGCAAGGCGCGCCCGCACGCCCGTCATGCCTTGATATCTGAAAAAAGCCTGTGCGTCGCCCTGCGACACAAACACCATGCCGCTGTCATATTCATAGTGGCCAGAAGAAAAGATGCCCACGACCTCGAACTGCTTCATGCGGGGGAGAATGCCCGTTAGCCCTGCACTGGGCTCAGCAGTGACGAGGGTGATGGGATCACCCATTGCGATCCCCATATTGTTTGCGAGCTCACTGCCAACCACGGCACCAAAGCGCTGCTGGCTCAGGCGTGAGAGGTCGCCCGCGCGCAGCGTGCTCAGGCCCTCGCTCACCCCTGGCTCTTGAGCTGGATCAACACCGCGCACCAGCACCCCTTGCAACCGATCCCCCCGCACAGCCATGGCCTGACCACGCGTAAAGGGCGCGGTAGCGACAACGCCCTCGGTCTTGAGCAGCGCCTGTTGGGCCAGCGCGATCGAGGCCTCGCTGGAATCAGATGTCACGAGTTCGAGATGCGAGAGAACCCCCAGCATGCGGTCGCGCACCTGGGTCTGAAACCCGTTCATGACCGAGAGCACCATGATGAGCGCCGCCACACCGAGCGCAATGCCGACCGTCGACATCAGTGAAATGAAACTGATAAACCGGGTTGACCGCGCCCAGCGGCCCGCCGTGATGTATCGAAGTCCGACCGAGAGCTCAAAGGGCATGCGCGGAGTTTGCCATACTCACCTCATGCAAACGCTCCCTACCCCTGCCAACATCTGGATCGTCGACGACGGACTCATCAGCGCATCAGAGGCGGAGGTGCTTACCCAACGACTGCTGCGTGGGTCACTTCCACGGCCGGCACAAGATACCCTCAGAGGCCTCTTGAAATCCGAGGTACATCGCAGTCAAGGGCAGCTTTGGCCAGGGGTCATGCAGGGTCTATCGCGCTGCCTGGGGCTCGGCCCAGACGCGCTGCCCTGGGCGGCCTGGTCTGCGCAAGCAGATGGGCTTCAGCCCCAAGCAGGGCAATGCTGGGCTTTTCTCACGACGGGCCACCTTCACATGACGCCGCAGCAAGTCCGCCTGCTGCCTTGCGCAAGCCCGGCAGACGAGGCCTGGCAAAGTGCGCTCGAGGCGGGCCTGCGTGAAGGGTTTGAATGCGCCGAGAGCGACCGTGAGAGCCTGCAGCTGCAGCGCGGCCGCAGTGGACAGCTCTACCTGAGCCTTCAGATGCCGCTGGCGGTGGAGGCCATGCATCCAGGGCTGTTGATCGACCACCACCTGCCAGATGTTTTGCCAGAGGGCGAGAGTGCGCGAGCCTGGCGGCGTGCGAGCCAATTGGCGTGCATGCTCACGTACGAGTGGTCCCGAGACCAAGGCTACCCCGATGCACTCTGGCTCTGGGGAGCATGCAGTATTCGGCACAGCGCAAACATCTCGACTAACCCCGTCGATGCAGATGGCTCCAACCCCCTGTGGCTCGCAGGCTTTGAGCAGGCTTGGGGCGAGCATAGACGGCAGCCAGCCCCACAGGTGCACTGGCGGCCGCTGCCGAGTAACCCCGCCCCAAACCAGGACATGGTGACCTGCTGGGCGGACCACTGGTCCACGTGCCTCTCTGAAATTGCGGCCACAGCGCCAGAGTCGCGCCATGACGGGACACTGCTGATTGCTGGTCTGAAGGCCCAAGCCTGCGCATGGACGTTTGGCCCGGCTCCGGCCGCCGCTTGGCAACTCGGGATGGGGCGCACTCCGAGCCTCATTGACCTTGCACAGCTGCTCGCCATCAGCGAAGCCGAATGAGACACCGCATCCCCCTCAAGGACCGGCCCCTGAACCATGAGGCCATGGACCGTCTGGTGCAAAATGGTCAGGACCCCATCATCGCCAATCTGCTTGCCCGTCGCGGCGTTGAGAGCGCCGAATCGCTTGACCCTAGCCTTGTGAGGCTACCTCCGCCTCGCGCGCTCTTGCATGCCGAGGCTGCCTTCGCGGCTATAGGCAAGGCCGTCGTCCTAAAGCAGCGCATACTCATTGTGGGCGACTACGATGCAGACGGTGCGACGGCAACGGCCGTGCTCATGCGGGGCCTAGCCCGCCTCGGCGCAAAACCCCGATTTCTGGTGCCTGATCGCATGCGTATGGGCTATGGCCTGACACCGGCCTTGGTCGCAAAGGCTGCCGAAGCCTTTGGAGCGCAGGCACCCGACTGGCTCATCACCGTTGACAACGGCATCTCCAGCCTGGAGGGGGTGAGGGCAGCACAGGCGCTCGGCATCCAAGTGCTGGTGACCGACCATCACCTGCCCGGCCCAACGCTGCCCGATTGCCTGATTCTGAACCCCCACCAGCCAGGCTGCAGCTTCCCCACCAAGCACCTCGCAGGCGTTGGCGTCGCTTTCTATCTGGTTATGGGTGTTCGCGCGTGGCTCGCCCAGAACGCACCGGACCATTTCCCAGGAGACCCGCCGCGCATCGACGACCTACTTGGTCTCGTGGCCCTGGGAACCGTGGCCGACCTGGTCAAGCTCGATGACACCAATCGCCGCCTCGTGCGCCAGGGGCTCGCCCGCATTCAACGCCGGCAGGCGGGACCGGGCATTACCGCCCTCCTCGAAGTCGCGGACCGGGATCCCGCCCAGGCCACAGCAGCCGACCTGGGCTTCGCGGTTGGCCCTCGCATCAACGCAGCAGGGCGACTCGCCGATATGACCCTTGGCATGCGCTGCCTCATTACCGACGATCCGCAAGAGGCTCGGGCGCTTGCAAGCGAGCTTGATGCACTGAATCGCGAACGACGACAGATGCAGACGGAGTCGCAAGATCAGGCCGTGCTCAAGCTCACCGAGCTACCCGATCTCACGGAGCGCTACAGCGTGGTGCTGACAGACCCGGAGTGGCACCCAGGCGTGGTGGGACTGGTTGCCAGTCGCATCAAGGACCGGGCACACAGACCGACCCTGATTTTTGCGCCGGACGATGCGGGCAAGCTCAGAGGTTCTGGCCGATCCATTCCAGGACTTCACCTGCGCGATACGCTGGAATTCATTCACAGCCATCATGTGGGGCTAATAGAAACCTTTGGTGGCCATGCAATGGCAGCAGGCTTAACCATCGGTGCACATGCCTTCACGGACTTTGCGCAGGCTTTTGAAGACGCTGTGCGCCGCTTCTGCGACCCTGAACTTCTGGAGCCCGAGCTCATGACAGACGGCGAGCTTCCGGCCATCCACCATCACGCAGGACTTGCAGAGCAGATCGAGTCGATGGTCTGGGGGCAGGCTTTTCCGCAGCCCGTCTTTCGAAACCGGTTTCGAGTGCTCGGCCAGCGACGCATCAAAGATCGCCACCTCAAGCTCGATCTGCAGCTCGACGGACGGCCAGCGCCCCTTGAGGCCATCTGGTTTGATGGCCCCGAGCATATTGAACAAGAACCAGAGCTCGCCTACGAGCTGGGCCTCAATCGATGGAACGGGCAGACCCGAGTGCAGCTCCTGATTCGAGCCGTCGCAGGCTAGAATGGCAGCCTATGGAAGCTGAACAACTCAATCAAATCGAGCAGTCCCTGCAAGATATGCAGGCCCGTACCACCGACCTCCGGAGGTATCTTTGACTTTGATGAAAAGTCATCTCGCCTCATAGAGGTTCAAGCCCTCCTCGAGGACCCTGCCCTCTGGAACGACCCCAAGCGAGCCCAAGAAATTGGCCGCGAGAAGAAGTCGCTCGAGACCGTGGTCATCACACTGTCTGAGCTCACCGACGCACTCCAAGACAGCATCGATCTTTTCGAAATGGCGCGCGAGGAAGATGATTTCTCAGCCATTGCATCGATCGCTGAGGACGCGCAGGCCCTGGGTAAACGGCTCGGTGACATGGAGTTCCGTCGAATGTTCTCCAACCCTGCAGACCCATCAAACTGCTTCATCGACATCCAAGCGGGTGCAGGCGGAACAGAGGCCTGCGACTGGGCGAGCATGTTGCTGCGCCAATACCTTCGCTACTGCGAACGCAAGGAGTTCACGGTCGAGGTCCTCGAAGAGTCCGAGGGCGACGTGGCGGGCATCAAGTCCGCAACCCTCAAGGTCACAGGCGACTACGCCTTCGGATACCTGCGCACCGAGACCGGCGTGCATCGCCTGGTTCGCAAGTCTCCCTTTGACTCGAGTGGTGGCCGGCATACGTCATTTGCATCGGTCTTCGTCTACCCCGAGGTCGACGACTCCATCGAGATCGAGATCAACCCTGCGGACGTACGCACCGACACATTCCGGGCCTCGGGTGCGGGCGGGCAGCACATCAACAAGACAGACTCTGCGGTGCGTTTAACCCACGTGCCCAGCGGCATTGTGGTGCAGTGTCAAAACGATCGATCGCAGCACCGCAATCGAGACGAAGCCTGGAAGATGCTGAAGTCTCGGCTGTATGAGCACGAGATGCGCCAGCGGATGGCCGAGCAGCAAAAGCTCGAGGACAGCAAGACAGACGTGGGCTGGGGCCACCAGATTCGAAGCTACGTACTCGACCAGAGCCGCATCAAAGATCTCCGTACCCACGTTGAAATTTCTAACACCCAAAAGGTACTCGACGGAGACCTCGATGCCTTCATTGAAGCCAGCCTCAAGCAAGGCGTATAACCATGACGGAAAACGCACTCCCCGCTGAAGATCAGCAGCCCATCGACGAAAACCAGATCATGGCCGAGCGCCGCGCAAAGCTTGCGGCCATTCGAAGGCAGCAAGCCAGCGCGTTTCCAAACGATGCTCACCCAACCCACCGCGCGGCCCACCTTCACGAGCGTTTCGAGGCACACACCCGAGAGACCCTGGAGTCTGAGCGTGTAGAAGTGCGCGTAGCGGGTCGCATCATGTTGAAGCGAGTGCAGGGCAAGGCCAGCTTCATGACCATTCAGGATGCGACCGATCGCATTCAACTCTGGTTCAACGATGAGGGTGTGGGCGCAGCGCAGCATGAATCCGCAAAACACTGGGATCTCGGCGACATCATCGAAGCCCATGGCGTGCTGTTCAAAACCATGAAAGGCGAACTCTCTGTACGGTGCTCAGCACTGCGACTGCTCTCCAAGAGTATTCGGCCCCTGCCCGATAAATTCCACGGCCTGCACGACACCGAGACGCGTTACCGACAGCGCTATGTCGACCTCATTGTGAACCCAGATTCTCGTCGCGTGTTCCTCAGCCGCTCAAGGGCGCTCTCTGCCCTGCGTCAGGTCATGGTCGAGCATGGCTTCCTCGAGGTCGAGACACCCATGCTGCACCCCATCCCCGGTGGTGCAGCAGCCAAGCCGTTCATTACCCATCACAATGCACTCGACCAAGAAATGTTTCTGCGCATTGCGCCTGAGCTCTACCTTAAGCGCCTGCTGGTGGGAGGCTTTGAGCGAGTGTACGAGGTCAATCGAAACTTCAGAAATGAAGGACTCAGCCCACGCCACAACCCTGAGTTCACCATGATGGAGTTCTATGCGGCATATACCGATTACCGCTGGATCATGGACTACACAGAGACAGTCCTGCGGGCCGTCGCAACCTCGGTCACGGGGTCTGCCGTGCTCAGCTACAACGGCAAGACCGTCGATCTTGAGCAGCCGTTCGAGCGGCTCACCACCGTTCAGGCTATTGCTCGCCATGCGCCCAACATTCCCGCGGCGGACCTGGAGTCCACAGAGGCGCTACGCGCCAGGCTCAAGGGGCTTGGTGTTGCTGTTGACAAGGCTCCATTGGCAGGTGCGGGCTTAGGTGCCCTTCAGCTCGCGCTCTTTGAGGAGGTTGCCGAGAGTAAGCTCTGGAACCCGACCTTCATCATTGACTACCCCGTTGAGGTCTCGCCGTTGGCCCGTGCATCGGATACGCGCGAGGGCATTACCGAGCGATTTGAGCTATTCATCACGGGTCGAGAGATTGCAAACGGGTTTTCAGAGCTCAACGACCCCGAAGACCAAGCCGCGCGCTTTCAGGCTCAAGTTCAGGCCAAAGAAGCAGGCGATGAAGAGGCCATGTTCTTTGATGCGGACTATATTCGCGCCCTGGAGTACGGCATGCCGCCCGCTGGTGGCTGCGGGATTGGCATTGATAGGCTCGTGATGCTGCTGACCGATAGCCCCAGCATTCGGGACGTCATCCTCTTCCCGGCGCTGCGCCGAGAAGATTAGGCCTGATCGTCCTCGTCTGCGTCGGCCTTCTTGGTCAAGGAGGCAGGCAGCGACTTGCTGGGCATCACACCGAGCGCGCGCAGTTTCTCGCTGCGCCTCACCAGGTTCCCTTTGCCGGTGCTGAGCTTTCCCATGGCGCCTTGATACTCATCGTTGGCCTGCTTGAGCCGGTCGCCTAAGGACTGCAAATCGCCCACAAAGCCCACGAACTTGTCGTAGAGCTCGGCGCCTTGTTTGGCGATGAGCTGAGCATTTTCTGTCTGCGCCTCTTGACGCCAGAGGTGAGCCACCGTGCGCACCACGAACAAAAGCGTTGACGGACTGACCAGCAGCACATTTCGCTGCCAGGCATCCATGAAGAGGTCTTTGTCATGGTTGACGGCCATCATGAAGGCAGGCTCTACGGGCACAAACATCAATACAAAGTCGAGACCGCTCACGCCGTGCAACGTCTGGTAATTCTTCTCTGAGAGCCCTTTGAGGTGTGCGCGAATCGACTGCAAATGCGTCTTTAGCGCCACCTCGCGGGCATGTTCTGTCTCCGCGCTGGCAGCCTGCTCATAGGCCGCGAGCGACACCTTGGAGTCAACCACCATACAGCGCTGCTCGGGCAGGCGAATGATGACGTCTGGCTGAAGCCTGCGGCCATCGGACTGGGTGTGGCTCTCCTGCACCACATACTCCTCGCCCTTGCGAAGGCCGGAGGCCTCAAGCACGCGCTCGAGCACCAACTCTCCCCAGTTGCCCTGGGTCTTGTTTGAACCCTTCAATGCAGACGTGAGACTTTTAGCCTCCTCGCTCACCTGCTGATTCAGTGCCATAAGCTGGCGCACCTGCTCGGCCAAGGCTGATCGGTCTTTGCCCTCTTGAACGTAGACCTCCTCCACTTTGCCTTTGAACTCACGGATCTGCTGCTGCAAGGGCGTGAGCATCTGCTCGAGGTTGAGCTGGTTCTGCTGCGTGAATCGCTTGGACTTGTCCTCGAGAATGTCGTTGGCGAGGTTCTTAAACTGCTCACTCAAAGAGGCTCTTGCCTGCTCGATGAGGGCAAGCTTTTCAGCCGCTGCTCTGCGTTCGGCCTCTAGCTCCACGCGACTGAGCCTCTGGCTGTAGCGGTACCCAACCAAGGCGCCCAAAGCAAGGCCCATCAGCAGGACAAGAGAGAGAATCCATGCGTCCATCTTAGTGATGCTCTCGCGCGTGATTGATGGTGTAGCGCGGGATCTCCACCACCAGGTCTTGATCGGCGAGCTGCACCTGGCATGAAAGGCGCGACTGCGCAGTGAGCCCCCATGCCCGATCCAGAAGATCTTCTTCGTCTTCCTCTGCAGGCGCGAGCGTATTGAAGCCCTCTCGGACAATGACATGGCATGTGGTGCAGGCACGGCTCATTTCACAGGCATGTTCAATTTCTATGCCATGACCCAACAAGACGCGGCAGAGGTTATCGCCAGGTGCGGCCGTGAGGGTCGTGCCCTCTGGACAGAGGTCGACATGGGGGAGAATGCGAATGGTCGGCATGATAAGGGCAAGGAAAATTAGAGCTGGTCAATGGAGTGGCCGCGCAACGCAGTGGCCACCGCGCGGTCCATACGACGCTCGGCGAATGGCTCTGAGGCTGCAGAAACACCCGTGAGCATGGCCCGAATAGCCTCGAGATCGGGGCCACCGCAGATGGCGCGAGCCTCGCGCATGATCTCGTCGAGATCATTGCGCTCGGACGAACTGAGCAGGTCACCGTCTTGTTCCAATGCTGCACCAAGCCCCATGAGCAGCTGTTCAAGCTCGACCTGCTGCTCGCGCAAAGCGCGGGCGTGCAGGTCGTCTTTCGCATGAGAAAACGCGTCTTGCAGCATTTGCGCGACTTGGTCGTCTGTGAGCCCATAAGATGGCTTGACCTGAACCGAGGCTCTCACCCCCGTGCTCAGCTCCTCTGCCAACACGGACAGCAGGCCATCTGCATCGACCTGAAACGTGACCTGAATGCGGGCTGCTCCCGCCACCATAGACGGGATGCCCCGCAGCTCGAAGCGCGCGAGTGAGCGACACTCGCTGACCAGCTCGCGCTCGCCCTGCACGACATGTATGGCCATAGCAGTCTGACCATCTTGATAGGTGGTAAAGGTCTGTCCGCGGGCAACGGGAATGGGCGTATTGCGGGGAATAACCTTCTCCGAGAGTCCGCCCATCGTTTCAAGGCCAAGGCTTAAGGGAAGCACGTCGAGCAGGAGCCAATCGTCGCCATCGGCGCGATGACCTGCGAGCAGACTCGCCTGCAATGCAGCGCCCAAGGCCACGACTTCGTCGGGGTGAATATCGGCATGCGGCGCTTTTCCGAAGAACGCAGTCACGGCGGCGCGCAGGGCCAGCAGTCGAGTAGACCCCCCAACCAGAACAACACCCTCAATGTCGCTGCGCTCGATACGGGCGTCGTGAATGGCCTGCTCACAGACCTTGAGCGTGCGGTCCAGCAAGGGCTGGGCCAGTGCAGCCAAGCCAGCCGCATCGAGTAGGGCCAAAGGCCGTGATCCATCGTCTCGGCTCCAGACATCGCTCACCTTGGCCTGAGGACCGCCATCGGAGAGCTGCTCCTTGAGCCGCCTTGCGAGCGAGAGCAGCCGTCGCCACTCTCCAGCCGATAGTGCGTCTCGAGACATACCCCAGCCGGCCAGCCAGTGTTCCGCAATGGATTCATCGAGGTCATCGCCCCCGAGCTCGGAGTCTCCACCCGTGGCAACGACCTCAAACACGCCCTGCCTGAGGCGAAGCAGTGACAGATCGAAGGTTCCGCCACCGAGATCGTAGACCGCGTAGAGCCCCTCTCGACCCGACTCAAGCCCGTAAGCCAAGGCCGCTGCCGTTGGCTCATTGAGCAGACGCAAGACATGCAGACCCGCAAGTGCGGCAGCATCTTTTGTGGCCTGACGCTGGGCGTCGTCAAAGTAAGCAGGCACGGTGATCACGGCGCCCACGAGGCTGTCGCCCAGGGCCTCCTCAGCGCGCAAGCGGAGAACGCGCAAGATATCGGCAGAAACCTCTACGGGAGATTTAACGCCGGCATCGGTTCGGATGCGCACGACCCCATCTTGCCCGCTGGCCTCGATCTGATAAGGCACACGCAGCCGCTGAGCGTCCTGGAGACCGCGCCCCATGAGGCGCTTGACCGAGGCAATGGTGTTGTGGGGATCTTCGCTCGCCGCCGAGAGCGCGTCGTAGCCGACCTCGGGTGCGAGGCCAGCGCTGTAGCGCACCACCGACGGCAGCAGGCCTTTGCCCATGAGATCGGGTAGGACCTCGGGCTGGCCTGATCGAACGGCTGCTACCAGCGAGTGGGTGGTGCCCAGGTCGATGCCGACCGCAAAGCGACGTTGGTGCGGCGCTGTGGACTGCCCGGGTTCTGCAATCTGAAGCAGGGCCATTACCGCAACTCCTCGCTGAATTTTTCAATGAACATGAGGGCACGGACCTGCGCTGCAGCCTCGGCTAGGGCCTCATCGGTGGTCTGGGCCAACAAGGCCGTCAGTCGCTCGAGCCCGCTTTGATGGGCCTGAGCGCAGGCCTCCTTGAGCTCTGCAAGCTGCACTCGTCGTGCCCCCTCGCCCGCTGAACGAGCGGCTTCAAGGGCCTCGCGCCATTCCATTTGTTGCTCTAAGAATGCCAACGGCATACGGGTGTTCTGCTCGGCATCGACGGAAAACCCCTTGAGGGTGAGCAGGTAGGTCGCTCGCTTGAGCGGCTCGCGAAGGGTTTCGTAGGCCTCGTGTATGCGGGTAGACCATTGCAGTGCGAGTCGCTTTTGCGCCGGACCTGCAGAGGCAAATCGATCGGGATGAACGACAGCCTGAACCCGCTGCCGCGCCGTATCCAGCTGATTCAGATCAATTTGAAAATCAGGGGAGAGACCGAGCAATGCGAAATGGTTCTGGTCAAACCTGGAAGGATTCACCGCAACCGCACTCACTCTTCACGTTGGGGTTGTTGAACTTAAAGCCCTCGTTGAGCCCTTCGCGCGCAAAGTCCAGCTCGGTCCCGTCGATATAGGCCAGGCTTTTAGGGTCCACAAACACTCGGACACCATGACTCTCAAACATGGCATCTTCGGGCGCCGTTTCATCTACAAACTCAAGCTTGTAGGCAAGCCCCGAGCAGCCGGTCGTGCGCACGCCCAAACGCACTCCGAGACCCTTGCCGCGCTTCTCGATGTATCGGCTCACATGCTGAGCCGCTTGTTCAGTGAGCGTTATGGCCATGCTTGTTCTTGTAGTCCTCAATGGCGGCCTTGATCGCGTCTTCGGCCAGAATTGAGCAGTGAATCTTAACGGGTGGCAGGGCCAGCTCAGAGGCGATCTGCGTGTTCTTGATTTCCATCGCCTGATCGAGCGTTTTGCCCTTGACCCACTCGGTGACCAGCGAGGACGACGCAATTGCGGAGCCGCACCCGTAGGTCTTGAACCGTGCATCTTCAATGATGCCTTGCTCATTGACCTTGATCTGCAGCTTCATGACGTCGCCACATGCAGGTGCCCCGACCATGCCCGTTCCGACCTGCGGATCGTTCTTGTCCAGCGCCCCTACGTTGCGAGGGTTCTCATAATGATCAATGACTTTGTCACTGTAGGCCATGCCATTCTCCCTGAATTAGTGTGCTGCCCATTGAATGGTGTTGAGGTCGATTCCGTCTTGCACGAGCTCCCACAGCGGCGACATCTCGCGCAGCTTAGCCACCTTGTCTTTCATGAGCGCAATGGTGAAATCGACTTCTTCGACAGTGGTGAAACGGCCCACGGAGAACCGAATCGAGGAGTGCGCCAGTTCATCGCTGCGGCCAAGCGCACGCAATACGTAGGAGGGCTCAAGGCTTGCGCTGGTGCAGGCAGAACCCGAGGAAACCGCAATATCTTTCACCGCCATCAGCAACGACTCGCCCTCTACATAATTGAAGCTGACATTGAGGTTGTGCGGCACCCGCTGGTCGAGGTCTCCGTTCAGGTACACCGCTTCCATTTCTGAGAGACCTGCCCACAGCCGATCGCGAAGGGCTCGAATGCGCTCGTTCTCGGTAGACATCTCGAGCTGAGCGAGGCGAAAAGCCTCACCCATGCCAACAATTTGATGGGTGGGAAGGGTTCCAGAGCGCATGCCTCGCTCGTGCCCGCCCCCGTGAATGAGGGGCTCAAGCCTCACGCGGGGCTTTCGGCGAACAAACAATGCACCGATGCCCTTGGGACCGTAGGTTTTATGGGCAGAAAAAGACATGAGGTCGCACTTGAGCGTACTCAGATCAATCGCCACCTTGCCAGTGGCCTGCGCTGCATCGATGTGAAAAATGATGCCGCGTGCGCGGCAGAGCTCGCCGATGGCGTACACGTCTTGAATCACACCAATCTCGTTGTTTACCAACATGACTGAGACCAATATCGTGTCGGGACGGATGGCAGCTTCAAGTGCTGCAAGGTCGATCAGGCCATTTTCTTGAACATCGAGCAGGGTCAGTGCATAGCCTTCACGCTCGAGCTCACGGCAGGTGTCGAGGGTGGCTTTGTGCTCGGTTTTTACTGAGATGATGTGCCGGCCCTTGTCCTTGTAGAAGTGGGCTGCGCCTTTGAGCGCAAGGTTGATCGACTCCGTCGCGCCTGAGGTCCAGACCAGTTCCTTTGCATCGCAGTTCACCAAGCTGGCAACTTGTTGGCGCGCGGCCTCAACGGCCTCCTCCGCCCGCCACCCAAAAGAGTGACTGCGCGAGGCTGGGTTGCCAAAATCCTGTCTTAGAAATGGCAACATGGCGTCGACCACCCGAGGGTCAATGGGGGTGGTTGCTGAGTAGTCGAGGTAAATCGGGGTGTTCATGCTTTTGGCCTTGAGACTTAGTGGGCGGACTCGCGCTCTTCGTGGAAAACCACATGGCGAGTGACAGACTGCTTTGCGCCCGCAAGTTTCTGGCGCTGCTCATCGACCAGATCCTGCAGGGAAATTCCGTCGAGAAAGTCGACCATGTGCCGGTTGAGGCTTGCCCAGAGCTCGTGCGTCATGCAGATCTGCTCATCGTGGCAGTTCTGCTTGCCACCGCACTGGGTCGCATCGAGCGGCTCGTCGACTGCATAAATGATGTCTGCCACCGTAATGTCTTTGCCCGCGCGCGCCAACTTGTACCCACCGCCCGGACCGCGCATGGACTCCACCAGCTCATGCCGGCGCAACCGCCCGAAGAGCTGCTCAAGGTAAGAGAGCGAAATGCGCTGTCTTTGGCTGATTGCGGCCAGGGTGACGGGGCCTTTGTCTTGACGCAGACCGAGGTCAATCATGGCGGTGACGGCGAACCGTCCTTTGGTGGTCAGTCTCATTGCCTATCTCCTGGGTTACCGATCTTGGGTTACCGATCCTGAGTTCCCGACTAAATTACTCGGGAGCTTACCTTAGCCGATTGTTTTACTCAAGTATTCGGGCAAAAAAAGGAGGGCAAAGCCCTCCTTGGGATGGGGGAACCTGCTGTTAGGCAGCGGCCGCAACCATGCTCGCCCTGCGACGCACCACTTCCATAAGGCCGTTGCACGCGTCTTCGATGTAGTCGAGCGCCTGGTCAAACCCCTGTGGGCCGCCGTGATAAGGGTCGTTGACAGTGGCTGCTTCATATTCGGTGGCAAACCGCATCAGGAGCTGGAGCTTGTGCTGCAGACCACGAGGCGCTGTGCGCTGGAGCAGGGCAAGGTTGTCCCAATCCATGGCCAGAATGTAGTCGTAGTCGGAAAAGTCGCTCATCTCGACCTTGCGGGCCAAGTGGGTGCTCAAGTCGTAGCCGCGCCGCTGGGCAGCGGAGATAGAGCGTGGGTCCGCGGGCTCGCCCACATGAAAGGCGTGAGTTCCGGCGGAGTCTGCCTGTACGAGGTCAGCCAGCCCTGAATTCTTGACCATGGTCTCGAACACGGCTTTGGCAGTGGGGGAGCGGCAAATGTTGCCCATGCACACAAACAAAACCTTCGTTTGCATACCGGCGAGCTTGTTGAGGACGGGTTCTGTCGTTTTCTTAGGTGAACGGCTCATGGCAGGGGTTCCTTCTAGGGTCGATGTTATGCGGCCTGGCTTGCCTGGCCAGGTCCACGGAGGGTTGGAGCAGCAGAACCCGCAAGAGGTTCCACCTGATCTTGGAGTTGGCCCGCACCAAACACCTGAGCCTTGAGGCGGGCGAGCTGATCTCGAGCCGCAGCCGCCTTTTCGAATTCAAGGTTGCGGGCGTGTTCAAGCATTTGCTTCTCGAGGCGGGCAATTTCTTTGCCCAGTGCACGCTCTGAGCGCTCGAGGTCAGCCGAGGGAAGGGCGTAAGTCTGGGCTCGCTCGGCATCAGAGGCCTGAGAGACCACGCCATCGATGAGGTCTCGGATGCCCTTTGAAACGCCGGCTGGCGTAATGCCATGGGCGAGGTTGTAGGCCACTTGCTTGGTGCGTCGACGCTCGGTCTCTGACATGGCTTTTGACATGGAGTCGGTGATGCGATCGGCGTAAAGCAAGGCCTTGCCGCGAATGTTTCGAGCGGCACGTCCAATGGTCTGAATCAGGCTTCTGTGCGAGCGCAGAAAGCCTTCTTTGTCGGCGTCGAGAATGGCCACCAATGAAACCTCTGGAATGTCGAGCCCCTCGCGCAGCAAGTTAATGCCAACCAGCACATCGAATTGGCCAAGCCGAAGGTCGCGAATAATTTCAACGCGCTCGACCGTGTCGATGTCTGAGTGCAGGTAGCGAACCTTCACGCCATGCTCTGACAGGTATTCGGACAGGTCCTCCGCCATGCGCTTGGTTAGGGTGGTGACCAGCACTCGCTCGCGTAGAGCCACCCGCGCCTTGATTTCAGAGAGCAGGTCGTCGACCTGAGTGCGGGCGGGGCGAACCTCGATTTCGGGATCGACCAGCCCGGTTGGCCGCACCACCTGCTCGACAACTGCGCCCTGAGAGCGCTCGAGTTCGTAGTCTCCAGGCGTGGCCGAGACAAACACCGCCTGACGCAATCGCGGCTCGAACTCGTCGAATCGCAGGGGGCGATTATCGAGTGCAGACGGCAGCCTAAACCCGTAGTGGACCAGTGTCTCTTTGCGGGCGCGGTCGCCGCGATACATGCCACCGAGCTGCCCGATCATGACGTGGCTTTCATCGAGGAAAATCAACGCGTCGCGGGGTAAATAGTCGATCAGGGTGGGAGGCGGCTCCCCCTCTGCAGCGCCTGAGAGATGCCGGGAATAATTTTCAATGCCTTTGCAAAAGCCCAGCTCAGCAAGCATTTCGAGATCGAATCGGGTGCGCTGCTCTAGGCGCTGGGCCTCCACCAGCTTGCCATCTGTTACGAGCTGTTTGCTGCGCACGCGCAACTCTTCCTTAATAGTCTCGACCGCCCGTAGAACGATTTCGCGAGGCGTGACGTAGTGCGAAGAGGGGTACACCACAAAACGGGGCACCTTCTGACGCACACGGCCTGTGAGCGGGTCGAAGAGCTGTAAGGTCTCGATCTCGTCGTCAAAAAGCTCGATCCGTAGGGCAAGTTCAGCGTGTTCGGCCGGGAAAATATCGATGGTGTCTCCGCGCACGCGAAAGCAGCCACGAGAGAAATCGATGTCGTTGCGCTGATATTGCATGCGCACCAATTGCGCAATCAGGTCACGCTGGCCCAGGGCATCGCCCACGCGAACGGCAAGTACCATGGCGTGGTAATCGCTTGGGTTTCCAATACCGTATATGCAGGAGACGGTCGCCACAATAATGGTGTCGCGGCGCTCCAGCAGGGATTTGGTCGCAGACAAGCGCATCTGCTCGATGTGCTCATTGACCGCGGAATCCTTCTCAATGAAGAGATCCCGTTGGGGGACATAGGCCTCGGGTTGGTAGTAATCGTAGTAGCTCACGAAATACTCGACGGCATTTCGCGGAAAGAACTCCCGCATTTCAGAATAGAGCTGCGCGGCGAGCGTTTTATTGGGTGCCAAAACCAGAGCGGGGCGGCCGAGTTGGGCGATGACGTTGGCCATGGTGAAGGTCTTGCCCGATCCGGTAACACCCAGTAGGGTTTGGAAGGACACCCCGTCTTGGATGCCTTGCACCAGGTGCTCAATAGCTGCCGGCTGATCTCCAGCAGGCGCGAACGATGAGACCAGCTCGAAAGGGCTGGTCGCAGCAGGTTGTTGGGTCGAAACAACAGGGGCCGACATGTTAAGCTTTGAGCCTTGTCATCTAACGGTCACCGGTGGAGTTATCCACAGGGCAATCCGACATTGTCTGTCGGCAGAGCCGAAATTTCCATTCCTTTTTTTGATCCCCAACCCTTGACAAATGGTCATGAACGCATCTCTCTTCGCCCACCTCGAGCAAGCCCCTCGCGACCCCATCCTTGGCCTTACAGAGGCGTTTGTCGCCGACACGCGGGCTGAAAAAGTCAATCTTGGCGTAGGCGTTTACTACGACGATCAGGGAAAATTACCGCTACTTAGCTGCGTAAAGACTGCAGAAGCAACCAGAATCGCAGCTGCCCCAGCCCGTGGGTACCAACCTATTGAGGGTGCAGTTGCCTACAACAAGGCGGTTCAATCGCTGCTCTTTGGTGCAGAGCACCCATTGCTGACCGCACAGCGCGTGGTCACCATTGAGGCGCTGGGTGGAACCGGTGCGCTCAAGGTTGGCGCGGATCTGCTGCGCAGATTTTTTCCACAAGCCACCGTTGCGATCAGTGACCCCAGTTGGGAGAACCACAGAGCACTCTTCGAGGCGGCTGGGTTCGCGGTCTCAAACTACGCGTACTACGACCCAACCACCCGCGGCGTCAATGTCAGCGGCATGATCCAAAGCCTAAAGGACCTGCCCAATCAGACCATCGTGGTGCTGCATGCCTGCTGCCACAACCCCACCGGCGCAGACCTCACCCCTGACGACTGGGATCAGGTCATCGCGGTCCTGAACGAAAAGCAGCACATTCCATTTCTCGATATGGCTTACCAGGGTTTTGGTGACGGCATTGCCCAAGACGCGCTCTCGCTCAACAAACTCGCAGCAACCGATCGGCCATTCTTGGTCTCCAGCTCATTCTCCAAGTCCTTCTCACTCTACGGAGAGCGCGTGGGCGCCCTCTCGGTCGTGACGAGCTCGGCGGAAGAGTCTGTTCGTGTCATGAGTCAGGTCAAACGCACCATTCGCACGAACTACTCGAACCCCCCCACACACGGGGGTGCCATTGTGGCGTCTGTGCTTTCCACCCCCGAACTGCGAGCAGGCTGGGAGCAAGAGCTTGGGGCCATGCGCGAGCGCATCAAGGCCATGCGCCTCGGCTTATTGCAAGGCTTGCAGGCAGAGGGCGTTACAACCGATTTCTCATTCGTGACCCAGCAGCGTGGCATGTTCAGCTATACGGGCCTCACCGAGGCGCAGGTCACTCGGTTGCGTGAAGAATTCGCGGTTTACGCGATCAATACGGGGCGGGTCTGCATTGCCGCCCTCAACACGCACAACCTGCCCCGAGTGTGCAAGGCCATTGCCGCCGTGCTGAAAAACTAGCCCGAATACGAGAGTCAGACGGCGGTCTGATCCTCAGACGGTTCGTCGTGTTCAGAATGAATCGATAGCGCCACCAGAAAACGCGACACCATGTTGTAGGCCGCCACGGTGGCGATAAGCTCGACTGTCTGCTGAGCACCCAGCGACCGGGCGAGACGACGCTTGAGCGGTCCCGCAACCTGCACCTGGCGGGTCATTTCTCTTGCCAAGCCAATGACGTCTTGCTCCAACTCCGGGAACAGCCCGATCGGAAAGTTCGCCTCGTCCAGTTGCATAAGGGCAGCAGCCTGCTCCTCGGTGCCCCCTGCCCGAACGTAGATCGGCGCATGGTGCTCGTACTCGTAGTCAGCCCCGTTGAGCACAGCGACAACACACATTGCGAGCTCACGCAGCCTGAGTGGGACACTAAGCTCATTGCGCACCTTCCCAAGAAACACGTTCCAGCCCTCAGCCAAGGCCGGACTGTGTAAGAGCATTCGGTCAAGCTTGAGCAGCTCTCCTCCCCGGCGTTGGCGAATCGCGTCCACCAAGGCCTGAGGCTCGCAAATATCTGCAGGGAGCAGCGGAATAGCGGGTTGGGCGATCATCGTTACACTCCTCAAATGGGCTACAAATTAAAAGAGAGCTTTCTCACACTGCAGGGTGAAGGGGCGCAGGCAGGGCGTCTATCGGTGTTTCTGCGGTTTACAGGCTGTAACAACTGGAGTGGTCGTGAGCAAGATCGCGCCTCGGGACCTGCAGATTGCGCCCGCTGGTGTGACACCCAGTTTGTGGGAACCGATGGCGATGGGGGTGGGGACTTCAGTCTTGAGTCTCTTTTGGCCCGCGTGCAGGCGCTCTGGCCCAACAGTCATCCGCCCTATGTGGTCCTCACGGGTGGTGAACCTGCACTTCAGGTCGACACCGCGCTCGTCGAAGGCTTGCATCGACTGGGCGCGCAAATCGCAATTGAGACCAACGGCAGCCTTGCACTGCCCAGCGGCATTGACTGGATCTGCGTGAGCCCAAAGCGGCTGATCTCTGGAGCACCTCAGCCGCTTGCGGTGACGCGTGGAAACGAACTCAAGCTCGTCCTGCCACAGCCCGGACTTCAGCCCGAGGCATTAGAATCGCTGACCTTCGATCACTGGTTGGTTCAGCCCATGGACGGTCCACTTCAAGCTCAGGCGCTCGAAGCTTGCATGGACTGGATCCACGCTCACCCGAAGTGGCGCTTATCTGTGCAAACTCACAAGGCCCTGGGCCTTCGCTAAATATGCTGCTCTACACCACCTTCTGCTTTGAAGCCTCGCATAGCCTGGCCGCCTCCGTGGGCCTGCCACAGCTGCACGGCCACTCTTACTGGGCAAGGGTGTGGGTTGCGTCCTCAGCAGCGCATCCGACACCACTTCCAGATCTTGAACTCGAGGCACGAAAAGTACAGAAGCTCCTGGATCACCAGCATCTCAACACCCTGATGGAGCAAGAACCCACCATGGAAGCGCTGGTCGATTTCATTCGACGCACATGGACAGGGCCCGAACTCAAACGTGTCTCGGTGTGGCGAGAGAGCCTGGGCTGCGGCGCGGAATGGTCAGCCCTTTAAGAACCGAAAGTCACAGCCCTCCTCTGCCTGCGTGACCTGCTCGGCATGTAGTCGCGCGTAGCCTCTCTCGGCGGGCAGGAGTGGCACCGCGACGGGGCTTGCCTTTCTGGTCTCGAGCAGTTCGTCGGAGATCATCAAGTCGAGCGTTCCAGCCATTACGTCCAGACGAATCAGGTCTCCCGAACGTACCCAGGCCAATGGCCCCCCCGCTGCAGCCTCGGGGCTGATGTGCAGCACGATGGTGCCGAATGCCGTTCCACTCATGCGGCCATCCGAGATGCGAACCATGTCCTTGACCCCCTTGGCCGCCAGCTGTTTTGGAATGGGAATGAGGCCCGCCTCGGGCATGCCTGCAGCGCGAGGACCAATTCCCCGCAAGACCAAGACGTCCGTGGCCTGCACGTCGAGCGCCGGGTCGTCGATGCGCCTTGAGAGATCTTCTAAGCCGTCAAAGACAACCGCCCGACCCGTGTGCTGCAGCAGGGCTTGGCTCGCAGCCACCGGTTTGATGACGGCCCCATTCGGCGCTAGGTTTCCTGTAAGCCACTTAAGACCGGTATGGGGGTAAACAGGATCCTCGAGAGCACGAATGACCTGTTGTGGACCGGGTTGTTCCATGGGGTCAAGACCATCGACCAATCGCCCGCCCCACGCCGTGGGCTGGTCTAGGTCCAGCATGGGTGCGAGCACGCGCAAGAGCCGAGGCATGCCCCCAGCCTCATGAAAATCAGGCATGTATCCCGTTCCACCTGGCTTGAGATCGACCAAGACTGGCGTACTCTGCGCAAGCGCATTGAATCGGGCGGGGTCGAGCCGCAGGCCTTGCCGACCCATTATTGCCGCCATATGCACCAATGCGTTGGTTGATCCGCCAATCGCCAACAGCACACGCAGCGCATGCTCATAGTGCTGCAAAGAGAGCGCCATGGCAGGCGACCTGCGTTTGGCTAGGCCTGCTGCCGCCTCGCCTGTGGCCTCAGCGATGCGAATGCGATCTGCACTCACGGCTGGCGCACTGGCTGCGCCCGGAACCGTGAGCCCCATCGCCTCGACCATGCAGGCCATAGTGCTCGCAGTGCCCATTACCGAGCAGGTTCCGACCGAGGGAACCAGCTTTGCATTGGCCTGCGCAATCTGAATGGTGTTGAGCCGCCCTGCGCGAAAGTCAGCCCAGAGCCGACGACAGTCTGTGCAAGCACCGACCCGCTCGCCAGCCCAGGTGGAGGACAGCATGGGCCCCGTGGGCAGCACGAGGTAAGGACGATTGGCAGAGATGGCGCCCATGATTTGAGCAGGCAGCGTCTTGTCGCAGCCGCCGATGAGCACCACCGCATCCATGGGCTGTGCGCGGATCATTTCCTCGGTGTCCATGCTCATCAAATTGCGAAAGAACAGGCTGGTGGGCGAGGCAAAGGACTCATGCAACGAGATGGTGGGGAAGACCATCGGCAGGGCCCCACTGAGCAACACGCCGCGCTTCACTGCCTCAACCAATGCAGGCATGTTTCCGTGGCATGGGTTGAAGTCGCTTCCAGTATTGATAATGCCGACAATCGGCCGGTTCAAATCCGCATCTGAATAGCCAGCCCCCTTAATAAACGCCTTGCGCAGAAATAAGGCGAACTCAGGGTCGCCGTATTGAACGGTGTTAGCGGCTAATCCACTAGGGTCTGCCATAAGTGTCTCTTTTCGTTGCTAAGCATAGGATGTTGAAAACAAATCTCAAAAAGATTGGAGCACATCCCATGGCCTTTGCCTCAACCCTGCCTGCTGTGCTCGCACCCGTCGTCACTCCGTTCACCGAACACGCTCAGCCCGACCTGCCTCGCCTCGTGCGTCACTGTCAGTGGCTTCAATCGCATGGCGTTGGGCTGGCTGTTTTCGGTACTAATTCTGAAGCCAACTCGATGAGTGTGCGCCAAAAACGCATCGTGCTCGAGGGTCTGGCGAGCGCCGGCATTCCCGGCGCTCAAATGATGCCCGGCACCGGTGCCTGCGCCGTGGAAGATGCCGTGGAACTCAGCAAGGCAGCGCTCCAGGCAGGAGCTGCGGGCGTCCTTATGCTGCCCCCGTTTTACTATAAAGGCGTCTCTGACGATGGATTGTTTGCCTACTACTCGGACGTCATCCAAGGGGTGGCCGATGATCGGCTCAAGATCTACGTCTACAACATTCCACCTATCAGTCAGGTCGGCCTCTCGCTCGCGCTGCTTCAACGGCTCACTGCGAAGTATCCGAGCACGGTCATTGGCATCAAGGACAGCTCGGGTGACTGGGCCTACACAGAGTCGGTGCTGCGCGCATTGGTGCCCTCCGGTTTTCGTGTTTACGCAGGCAATGAAACCTTCCTGCTCAGAACTTTGGCGCTTGGTGGTGTCGGGTGTATTTCCGCCACCGCGAACGTACACCCTGGACCAATGGCCGCACTTGCCAACCACCCGAATGCTCTGGACGCGGAGGCCCAGCAGGCGAGGCTCGACCAAGTCCGTACACTCTTTCAGAAGTTCCCCATGATGGCAGCCATGAAGGCAGCGCTCGCGACGGCACTCAGCGACCCAGCGTGGGAGCGTTTGCTCCCTCCACTGGTGCCCCTCACCGCAGACCAACGCAGCGCGTTGGAGCGAGGACTTCAAGAGATCGATTTCTCTATGCCGGGGCTGCCCTCCGCCTGAGCCTGTCTCGCGAGCCTGATCTCATCTGCGAGTAGGTCTGCTGCAGCCAGCAACAGGTGCTGGTAACGCATACGCTCAGCCTGTGTGCTGGCCTCGTCCCAGCGGAAAAATCCGCGACCCGTCTTCATTCCAAGCGCGCCCTCCTCGACCTTCTGTCTCAGCGCAGTAGAGGGCGACGCCGCGTTATTGAGGTCCGGGTAAATGGACTCCGCTGCAGCAAGGTGCACATCGAGACCCGCATGATCCCGCTGAAGGCAAGGACCCGCAGCAAGGTAGCGAAAACCAAACCCAAAACGTACCGCCTTATCGATCTCCTCGGGTGTCGCAATGCCTTGGTCTAAGAGGTAAAACGCTTCACGCGAGATGGCATGCTGCAGTCGATTCACCAAGAAGCCTGGGATATCCCGCTTCACCATGATCGGAACGCGCCCTGCAGACGTGAGGTCTGCTGCCACACGCTGGGCCACCTGAGGATCAGTCTCGACAGAGCTCACCACCTCCACCCCAGGCACCAAGTGCGCCGGCATGAAGAAGTGCGTGCCGAGCATGCGCGATACGGACTCCAAACCCGAGGCAATCTCGCTGATGGGAATCGCAGACGAATTGCTGCACAGAGGCACATGTGCCGGAACCTCTCGGTCTAGCACTGCAAAAACCTCACGCTTGAGCTCCAAACGCTCTGGGACGGCCTCGATCACGAGCCTGTAATTCGACGATCGAAGGTCTGCCTCAACAAGATTTTGGACGAATCGCGCACGCCGCGATTCCACACGCATGGCGCGCAGACTTGTTTGCAGGTGGGCCTGGCGCTGCTCATGGCCTCGGACCAGCGGCTCGACAATCGTCACATCCCAGCCGCCAGACATAAAGGCCGCCGCGATGTCGACACCCATGGTTCCACCGCCGACCACCAGCAGCTTGTAAGGAAAGTTCATGGCATCTGGTTCGGAAATTCCCATCCACGCATGCTACTAAGTGGTTAAAGCGCCCCCAATTGCCGCAATCCCTCTCCGTGGAATTACTGATTCAAAGCCGTGACCTTCAATGGGACCCTTGGGGTCTCTTTCCTCAAGGAGCCTCTATCATGACCCTTAAAAAATCCCTGTCGGCCCTCTTCACTGTCGGAGCGCTTGCCCTGGCGACCTCCGCACAGGCTCAGAATATTGCAATTGGAACCGGCGGCACCGGCGGCGTTTACTACCCCATGGGCGGTGGCATTGCGGCGGCGCTC
>Ga0208788_1000244_pt1 | contig 27650 bp, 26 predicted proteins | sample Wag4_2014_7_11_3_FD_187363 | JGI IMG/M metagenome (GOLD analysis project Ga0208788, IMG submission 187363) | Fresh water mixed with fracking chemicals microbial communities from Ohio, USA - Utica-2 Time Series FC 2014_7_11 (SPAdes) (version 2) ...
GTTGTTTCCGATTCATTTCAGATTCATGCAATATAAGTGGACAGAACTGGAATCAATTCAAGTTCGGAAATACAAACCCATTTCAGAATTCGGTGGTTGGGGCTACCGGAGCTGGGGCGGAAAAAAAGGCAATGCCTGGAATATGTCAGGAAACGAAGGCATTCAACTGAAGTTTAAGTCAGGCCGGGAGTTGCTGATTGGCACTCAAAAGCCCGCCGAGGTTCAAGCGTACTTTGAAGCCTTAATGCAAACGTTTCCTAATTTGAATGTACCTTTCGTTGTGGGGAATGGATAATGCCTTCCATTTCGATGGTTTCCTTTTACCTTTACCCACAGCAACAGCATACTCCTTAAAATTTGTCCTATGAAACGCTTTTTTAACATTGCAATCGGATTTTTATTGACCGGCTCCGTGCTTGTGGCCCAAGGCGGGGGAGCCGGATTTTTTCATCTGGGCGGAGCCCTCATTTCAGGAATCCCTTCCGCTTCCTTTTTGCCGGCGGGTGCACCTACTCTGTCCGAAAACCACCTGAGCGTAGGCGGAAGCGGATATTTTCTTTTCCGCAAGTGGATGGTTGGATTGGAAGGGAATGGGGGCATGGCAGCAGAAAGCAGAATGGACACGTTGGGAATGGGCCGCTCCTTTGGCACATTTCAACTTCAAGGCGGCTATGCAATCGTGAACCAACCACGCCTAAAAATATTCCCCTTGTTGGGTTTGGGTTTGATGCAAAACAATATACGCCTGCGGCATATTCCTGCAACCCAACCTGATTTATCGAGCCTAACTGCCAATTATGCCCTACAAGAAATTCAGTTTCAACAAACCAATTATGTTGCCTCGGTAACTTTGGGTTTAGATTATGCATTGAACCGTTCGAAGGAAAGCAGTTCGGGTGGTTGGATGCTGGGGGTTCGGCTTCAATATTTGGCGGGCTGGCCAGACAAGAACTGGACCATGTCGGGGAACAATCTGAACAGTGCCCCATCGGCTTCTCCTCAAACGCTGTCCTTGAGCGTCGTTCTTGGGGGTGGGGCGTTTCAGAACGCCAAGAGTAAGTAAATACAAGGGAGATTAGCCCCTTTTAAGCCATCGCCAAAACGCTTTTCTTTGTTCTAAATCTACGAAGGGCCTCCACATTTCTTTCCACCACTGAAGTGGTTTTTCCGTCGGCATTTCTGCTTCGGTGTTGCTTGAATCGGGACTTGGGCGGTTCCACATTTCAGCCCCTTTCAGCCCCTGTAGCGCATCGGCCATTTCAAAATGGGGTTTCGCTTGTTGTGCTCGGCCCTTTTTTTCAAAAATCATCCCCAAATTGTTGTGGGTAATCGCGTCCAAAGGATCTAACTCTAGCGCTTTTTCATAATCGGCGGCAGCTCCTTCTATGTCGCCCAGCTTTTCCCGTACAAAACCCCTAGAAGCATAGCGGTATGGATTGTGGCGCTCGATGTCCACAGCTTTATCTAAGTCTAAAATGCAGAGCGACTTATTCCCCAAATGCAAATAAACTACGGCCCGCTCAGCCAATAAATCTGGATTGTCTGGAAACACCTCCAATCCGCGGCTTAAAATGGCCAGCGATTCATCTTGTCGATGCAACCGACTCAAACTCATTCCCCGAAACAAAAACCAATCGGAATCGTCCTCTTGAACGTCTTTTAAAACATCAATAAGGCCCAAATAATCCTTGTTTTGAAACAATTCATTTAACTGAGGTCGAACCGCATCGAATGCCTTTTTCATAAAATGGGGTGTGTCTTTTGTAGCAATGCTGCAATATTAACTGCGGAAATCCATTTAAACTATTTATTTTAACCTTAAACTGAACATCGGTTTTGCTATTTTTGTTGATTGGATAGCCATGATAAAAAAAGAACTAAAATCGACCGACAGCATTGGACGCTCTGCCGAACGCTTTCAATTGCATCCATTAAAAACGTTGCTGTTTTTCTGTATGGCTGCCAGCGGCTTGCTTTTTTTGGTCATGCTTTCTATGTACACTGCCCAACGCTTTCAAGGGGCAAACGCTAAATTAGACATTGAACTGCCCAAGTTTTTTGTTTTAAGTACCCTATTCATGATTGGTTCGTCGGTGTTGCTAAACTACAGCAAGCAGGCATTTAAGAAAGAAAAATTAAAACGGTCGGTGGTCTTTTCCACTACCGCCTTTTTTGCCGGCATCGCCTTCCTGTTTTGTCAAGCCTGGGGTTGGATGGAATTTTTCTCCTTGGGATTTGGATTTCCAACAGTAAACGTAGCCAGCTCATACGTCTATGTAATAAGCGGTCTGCATTTTGTCCACGTGATTGGCGGGCTTTCGGCTTTAGGCCATTTGATTTACCAACACACAAAGGTATTTGGAGACCCCATTAAAGAATTGATTTTTTTTACCAATCCTTTTGAAAAAACCAAAACAGACTTGGTTTCCCTGTATTGGCATTTTACGGACGCGGTGTGGTTAATTTTATTCGTTTATTTTCTGCTGACCTTCTAATTTGCAGGATTATGAATGAACACATCGACCCCAATTTAGACCGGCTGAATCCCCAAGAAAAAGAACTAGAGCAAACGCTTCGCCCCTCGGCATTTCAAGATTTTTCGGGGCAAGACAACGTTGTAGCCAACCTTCAGATTTTTGCCCAGGCAGCCCGGCAACGGGAAGAAGCCTTAGACCATGTTTTGCTTCATGGCCCCCCAGGATTAGGAAAAACCACATTAGCCAACATCATTGCCAACGATTTGGGAGTTGGAATTAAAATCACCTCCGGGCCTGTTCTAGAAAAACCCGGCGACTTGGCTGGCTTGCTTACAAATCTTTCCCCTAAAGACGTGCTGTTCATTGACGAAATACATCGGTTGAATGCCACTGTTGAAGAATATTTGTACTCTGCCATGGAGGATTTTCGCATCGACATTTTAATCGATTCTGGCCCCAGTGCACGTTCTGTGCAAATTGCGCTGCACCCCTTCACCCTGGTTGGTGCCACCACCCGCAGCGGATTGTTGACCGCACCCTTGCGGGCACGATTTGGCATCAACGCTCGCCTTCAATACTATTCAGCTGGCATTTTAGCCGGGATTGTTAAACGGTCGGCCGGCATTTTAGGGCTTAGTATTTTTGACGATGCTGCCACAGAAATAGCCCGCAGAAGCCGTGGAACCCCTAGAATTGCTAATGCCTTATTGCGCCGGGTGCGCGATTTTGCTCAAATCAAAGGCGATGGAAGCATTACCCACGACATTGCCCGCATCGCATTATCGGCCTTAAATGTGGATGCATATGGCCTAGACGAAATGGACAACCGCATCTTAAGTTCTATGATTACCAAATTCAAAGGTGGACCCATTGGTCTTACGACCATCGCCACTGCTGTAGGAGAAGATTCTGGAACCATTGAAGAAGTCTATGAGCCCTACCTGATTCAAGAAGGATTTCTAGCACGAACACCCCGAGGGCGCATTGTTATGGAAAAAGCATACCTGCATTTGGGATTCCCATACCAAGTTGGGGGAGGGCTCCCCGGCCTGTTCGACAGCCATGAACCGCTCTGAAATATTGGCCTACCGCGCTTCGGTAGTAAAAAAACTGGCACTTGAATTGGGATTTTATGGCTGCGGCATTTCTGTTGCTGGTTTTCTGGAATCGGAAGCACCCCGTCTGGAAGACTGGCTTAATAAAAACAAGCAAGGACAAATGGCCTACATGGCGAATCATTTTGACCTTCGGCTGGACCCTCGAAAACTAGAGCCCGGCACCAAAACCATTGTTTCTCTGCTCTACAATTATTTTCCTGGGCACCAAAAAACAACCGCGGCCGAGGCCCCCAATATTGCACGGTATGCCCTAGGTGAAGACTACCACTTTGTGGTTAAACGTAAAATGAGGGAATGGACAGCCGCAGTTCAGAACGTACTTGGCCCTTGCTCGGGAAGGGTATTTGTGGACTCTGCTCCCATCCTTGAAAAAGCATGGGCGGCCAAAGCTGGATTGGGTTGGATTGGAAAAAACACCAACCTCATTTCGCCCAAAAAAGGCAGTTATTTTTTTCTGGCCGAATGGTTGGTTGACCTGGAAATGGCCCCCGACAATCCGATTCCAGATTACTGCGGAGATTGCACCCGCTGCATCGATGCCTGCCCTACCGGAGCCATTGAACCCTATTCGGTAAATGGCAGCAAGTGCATTTCGTATTTTACCATTGAATTGAAAGAAGCCATTCGAGGGGTAGAACCCTCGGAATTCAAAGACTGGATGTTTGGTTGCGACATTTGCCAAGAGGTCTGCCCCTGGAACCGTTTTGCTGAGCTGCACCAAGAGCCCGCCTTCATGCCAAAGATGGACCTGTTGCAAATGAGCCGTGAAGATTGGAAGAGCTTGAGCCAAGATGCCTTTCAAAAGGTTTTTTCTGCCTCGGCCGTTAAACGGACAGGGTATTCAGGGCTTATGCGCAACATCGAATTTTTAGATTCGGAAAAAAACGAACCCAGCCAAGAGTCTTAAGGCAGTACCGGATAAAAAAAGCGGCGTGAAAACCAGGGCCCTATACGGCTCCAAATGTAGGCAACAATCAAATTGAACAGCACCAAAAACTGATGGTTTTGCCAAGACGATGCCCAAAATTCCAGGGCCGTCCAACCCATTTCTTTGTGCTGAATGCTAAGCAGGGCAACCGGAAGCGTTGTCCATATCGCTAAGCCCTTAGCTGTTTTCAACGGAAGGGGGATTTTGTACCAAAAATACGTGGCAAGTACCGTAGAAACCAACATCAACACCAAGTGAAAAAGCATAAAGAGAGCTACATTCGGCCCCATTAAGTCAATGCCCCCAACCAATCCAGAGAACAAGCCATAGACCACTGCCAAAAAGACATAGCTGATCAAAAAACCCAATGCCAGTTGTTTTGTTGCCATGCCTTTACGATGAACGTGGATAAAATATAAAGCGAGATTCTTCTACATCTTCCGGTACAACAAACAAACAGCAATGCGTTGCAATCGGTTTATACGAAGCAACAAAAGATTTGGCCTTCTCAATCGGTATTACCCCTATTCGAATAAACTCCTCTGTGGTTGTTACATACAGGCTAAATCCATGGCTGTCTTCTGATGACTCCGACAACAACGTTCCAATACTAAAAGTGCGGCTAGAAAAAACATATATGGGATACTTACTGATGTCTTTTTTAATCACCAAACCCAAGGACTCCTCGATGATGGGCAAAAAATACGAAAAGGCATCCTGAACCTGACTTAGGTAATTTACGGGCTCACTCATAGAACAAAGGTACGAATCAAGGCGGTTTGGAACAGCTAATTTTATGCAATTCGCAGGATTCAAGAACGAGAGGTCGCCCAAGGCTGCACTTGCCGCTTTTGCCTTAAAAACGAATTAGTTGACCAAGTCGTAGAGGGCATCGAGCTTGGGAGACAAAACAATCTCTGTTCTCCGGTTTCGGGCTTTGTTTTCGGGCGTATCGTTGGGAACTACAGGGCTAAATTCACCCTTGCCGCTGGCCGTAATGCGGCTTCGGTTGACTCCCCCCTCTTTTACCAAAATGCGAACAATAGAAGTGGCCCTCAATACCGACAAATCCCAATTGTCCTGTAAATTCGGGGCTGGTTTCATTGGCACATCGTCGGTGTGGCCTTCCACTAAAATTTGCAAGGTGGTGTCGGCATTCAGAGCTTGTCCAAGTTGGGTTAAGGCTTTTTTCCCGTTTTCGGCTACGGCGGTAGAGCCGGAGGCAAACAAGAGTTTTTCTGACAGCGAAACATACACTTTTCCGTTGCGCAATTGCACCGTCAATCCTGCCCCTTCGTACGATTTTAATGCTTTGGATACCGTGGACCGCAAGGCCTGCATTTCTCGGTCTCGACGCGCCAAAATCTCTTCCAATTCATTCAGCCGAGCTATTTTGGCCTTTAGGGCCTTTTCCAGTGCCAATACCGAATCCTCCCGTTGCAGCAACTGGGTACGCGCTTCTCGAAGCTGATTCATCATTTCGGTCGCTTCAGATTCCCGGCCCTTCAACAGCTTTTTATAATTCTCTTCCAACATGACGTTTTGATCCGATGCCTCTTGAAAAGCATGCTGAAGCCGTCTAAACTGGCTCCCCGTTTCAGACGTGTCCAACCTTAATCCCGCAACTTCATCGGACAACTGAGTATGGCTTACCCGAAGATTCCCCAATTCACCCGATTGATTGGCCGACAAGGCCAGCAAACTATCAGACATGCGCTGCAATGAAGACTTCTGACTTTCTAATTCTTTGAATTGACGAGAAGAAACGCAGCCCATAAATCCTAAAAAAAGAACAAAGAAAAGAGAGTTGATGCGCATATAGGTACTTTATGACCTCAAAATTACCATCTAATCTCCCCCTAACCCAGTACAACCCACAAGGTTATTAACACCCTTGCGTTAATGCCTAGGCAACCGAGGCCAATCCTTCCATGCTGGGGGCTCCTAATTTCCCTGTGTAAACCTCAAATACAAAAACACCGACAAAAACAAGCACAACAATCCAATAGCAAGAACAAATCGACGTCCCAAGCCCTTCCGCCTTTCGGGCATGCAAATTAACGCGTCTATTGGTTGGTTTATATTTGAAGGGGTTTGCTGCAAACTAGAAAGCAACAACCATGCATCAAATTGATGCTCAATTAAAAAATCAAGCGCGGCCTTTGCCACCGAATTAGCAGGATAAGCCCCTTTCAACCTCTCTTTTAGCCAGTTTTGGGGATCTGGCGCATCTAAACATTGCTTTGCAAGTTCAACAATTTCAGGCAGATTAATGCACCTCATAACATCGTTGGTGCTGAAAAAATTGGATACAAACGGATTTAGGTTTAAACGTATGAAATCCATCTGATTCTAAACTAAAAAAGCGCTTGGCTTGCATGGTCAACTCTTTCAATAAATTACGCTTAATCATTTTGTCCTCAAAGATAGTCGGATTTTGTTAAATGAAGTTAATCCTAGTTGGGTGAAGACACCGAAGAACGGGAAGCAGTGCCCAAAATTTGTTTTCGCGAAACCGGTCCAAAAAGGGTGCTATCGTGGGTGCCGGGCCGGCTTCCACTGACCCAATAAAAGGCAGCTGGAATTCGTCCCTTTATTCTATGCAATATCAACAAAACCATGTACTTGCGTTTCCTAGGCAAGCGCATTGCCTGCCCGTCTGCCCCCACAATAGGAAGGCCATTTATGGCAATAAAAGAGGAGTCCTCACCTGCAAATCCGATGGAATCGCCAGGCAATCCCACCACCTTTTTCAGCAGAGGTATTTTGGGGTTTCCCCCTTTGGCAACGATGGCAAAATCGCCTAATTTTAAGGGCATTGAGAAGGTTTCATCGAGCATTAAATCCAGGCTGTCGCCCGGTTCTAACCAGCCCTGCATAGACGAACCGATTAGGGCTACTTTTTGCCGTTTAGGGAAAGACAATTCGGCCGACTGCCCCAAAACAAGCTGACCTATTGCCATTCCAAGTAAGATAAAAAGAGTACGGTGCAACCTGAACATGCAGTAAAAGTAGGCATTAAAGCCCAAGCCTTCCCCAGAAGAGCATACCAAAACCCGCGTCCCTGCGTTTCTTGTGTACCTTACAAAAATCTCTTGTACTTTTACCGAAATGAAGGCATCCAATCCGTTTTCCCATTTAAAAAACCCATGGGTTTCGGCTCTAACCGGCGGAATCCTTTCCTTGCTGGCCTTTGGCTTTGGCCAATCCTTTGAAATATCTAAAAACTTAGAGATTTTTTCGACGCTGATGCGGGAGCTTGACACCTATTATGTGGACCCCATTAGCCCGGGCACCTTGACCGAATCGGCCATTGGTTCTATGTTGGAATCGCTGGATCCGTACACCTCTTTCATCCCTGAATCAGAAATCGAAAACCACCGAATGACCACCACCGGTCAATACGGTGGGCTTGGAGCTGTGGTGCGCAAGTTCGGACGCTATGTTACCATTGTTGAACCTTACGAAGACACCCCCGCACAAACGGCAGGACTTCAGCCTGGCGACAAAATGGCAAAGGTGAATGGGAAGTCGGTTGTTGACCTAAATACAGACGATGTGGTGAAACTGCTTCGAGGTGCCCCTGGAACGGCTGTTCAACTTGAATTGATTCGCCCAGGCGAAGAAAAACCCATTTTGGTTAACGTGGTACGGCAAGAAATCCGGATGAAAAACGTATCCTACTACGGCATGTTGAATTCCAAAACGGGATTCATCAAATTGGGCGGGTTTACTCCCAATGCAGGGCTTGACGTTCGAAACGCCATGCAAGACCTAAAAAAGGCCAATCCGAATATAGAGTCTTTGGTTTTAGACTTAAGAGGCAATCCGGGAGGCCTGCTTCGGGAAGCCATCTCGGTGGTAAACAATTTCGCAGCCCGGGGCGAATTGGTGGTAACCACCAAAGGAAAAGTAACCGAATGGAACAAAGCCTACCGAACCTTGGGCGAACCCCTTGACACCGAAATTAGATTGGCGGTGTTGGTGGACCGCCGTTCTGCATCGGCCTCTGAAATTGTTTCTGGCACCATTCAAGACCTAGACCGAGGCGTGGTTATTGGTCAACGAACCTTTGGAAAAGGCTTGGTGCAATCTACCCGTATGCTGGTGTACAACACCCAACTTAAAGTAACTACGTCTAAATACTATATTCCCAGTGGACGCTGCATTCAAGCCCTGGATTATTCCAATCGAGACGCAACAGGAAAGGTAAAAACCATTCCCGATTCCTTACGTAAATCCTTTAAAACCAAAATTGGACGCCTAGTCAAAGACGGGGCCGGTATTCAGCCTGACCTGCCTTTGCCCAGTCCTAAAATGTCGAAAATCTTGGTGGTATTGGTGCAAAAAGACTTGATTTTTGAATTTGCCAACCAATATTTCCGACAAAACCCTCGGTTGGTTGATACCGCGGCCTTTGATGTCGATGCCAATATTTACGGTCAATTTATAGATTTTTTAAAGGACAAAGACTACGGGTACGAAACCGAAAGCGAAAAGGCCCTGAATGCCTTCAAAGAAACGGCCGTTCGGGAACGGTACTTCGATCGAATCAGTGCGGAGTATGAGCAGCTTCTTACCAAGAAAAAATCCGTAAAACGAAAGGATTTATCTATGTTTCAAAGCGAAATTTCGCGCTATCTGAGGATGGAAATAGTGAGCCGATACGGGTACCGCAGGGCACGCATTCGGTCTTCCCTTTTTGATGACCCAATGGTGGTTCAGGCTTTGCTTGTTCTGCAAGATGAGAAGCGATACCGGAGCATCCTTTCGCCCCAATTTACAATTCCCGACGCATTGGATGTTGACGAGGGCACCACAGACGAGGACTTGTTGCCTGAAAACGAATAACCACAGCCATGCAGGACCTGTACGTCTTCGTACCCCAAAAAAGTCCCCGCACCGTTTACGCCTTTAAACTGATTTTTGATTGCGTTCTTCCCTCCACGTTCAACCTTCATTTTACGCGCCGCTGGAAAGGGTTTTTGGCTCAAAATGGGCCCAAAATTTCCTATGGCCGCTCCGGAGCAACAGCGGCCCTTTTGATTCCCAACAGCGGATTTTTACACGAAACCTCATTCCGGCCGTTTATGCCCCAGGTCAAAGGACAGGGCGAAAACAGCATTCTTTTTCCGGAAGATTCCGATGCCGACCTGAATTTTGATCTGCCCGCAGCGGTTTTTTATTTGGCAAGCCGCTACGAAGAATACCACTGCGCTTCAACCGATGCGCATGGGCGTTTCCAATCTGCCGAATCCCTCGCAGCCCGGCATCAATTTTTAGATTGGCCCATTGTTCACCTTTGGGTCAACCAACTGTACTGTGCACTTCGGCAAAAATTTCCAGCCCTGCCAAAACAGCAAAAAAAGTTTGACTTTTTAAGCACCATCGACATTGACAATGGTTTCAAATACCGGGGAAAACCGCTGTGGAGAAACATCGCTGGGCTTTTTCTTGATGGCCTTAAGTTCCGAGGGCCTGCGATTCAATACCGGTTTCGAATGTTGTTTATGCAGAAAGCAGACCCCTACGACAACTACCGATGGATTCGACGGCAAGCCAAACGAAACAAAGTGGCCGTCCGTATTTTTGTTATGCATTGCCAAAAAGGGGAATACGACCACGCAGTAGAGCCACAGCATGCAGATTATGCTGAGCTGATTCAAAAACTCAAGAAAATTGGCCGGGTGGGCTTGCACCCCTCTTACCATTGCCTGCACAATCCGGCCCTGCTTATTGCCGAAAAAAAAGGGCTGCAGGCCCAGCTGAAAGGCGATAAAATGCTGCATTTACGTCGGCATTTTTTACGTTTAAACATGCCCGACAGCTTTCGCCAAGCCTACGAAATTGGGTTCCGGCACGAACATTCGATGGGTTATTCGGATGTTCCCGGATTTAGAGCTGGAATTTCTGTTTCCTATCCATTTTTCGACCTGCTACAAAACCGGCAGCTTCCTTTAACGGTTCATCCGTTTGCCGCCATGGAAACCGCATTTCGGTATTACAGCCGTGAAACGCCCGAACAGGCTTTTGCCAAAATTGAGCTCCTGATGCGTAGGGTCCATAAATATGGAGGTCGGTTTATCAGTGTTTGGCACGACCGTTCTTTTAGCCGTGAATCTGAGGCCCGACCATGGGCCGAATTGTACCGAAGCCACCTTGAATTGGCCCGGGAATTAAAGGAAGGCAAATCATCTGTTTAGATGCGGCTTTTCGTTTGGCGGCAGGGATTGAACCGGGTAGCCCGAAAGGGGGGCGTAGGACTGGCCCGCGCGGTGCGGAGGCGACTTTAGGAGCCCCCGCAAACCCGCTGGGCCAGCCTACGGCCACCGCGGACTACCGGAGAAAGCCCGGCTGCCGCACAAAAAAACCTCATTCAAATGGCGAAAAGCCCGGATTACTCCGAAATCAGCATTTTGAAACCCTTGCCGTGGACGTTCAAAATCTCGATTTTTGTGTCCTCTTTTAAATACTTCCGCAGCTTCGTTATGTACACATCCATGCTTCTTGCATTGAAATAGCTGTCGTCGCCCCATATTGTTTTGAGTGCAAAGGCCCTGTCTAGCGTTTTATTCAGGTTTAAAGACAGCAAGCGCAGCAGGTCCGATTCCTTCGATGTGAGTTTTTGAGGCTCGCCCCCGTCTAAGCTAAGCCATTGCTTTTGCGTGTCGAAGGTGTAGCGGCTCAGGGTGAAAAACGTGTCGTTTGTGTGCATAGAAGGTATTGCGGCCGACCGTTTTAGTACAGCTTGAATGCGCAGCAGCAACTCCTCCATGTTAAAAGGCTTGGTCAAATAATCGTCGGCTCCGCTTTTAAAACCTTCAATTCGATCGTCGGGAAGGCTTTTTGCGGTCAAAAAGATGATAGGCATGTTGGGGTTGGCCTGTCTAATTTCTTTGGCTAGGGTGTACCCGTCTTTCACGGGAAGCATGATGTCTAAAATGCAAATGTCGAAACGCTGCCGTGAAAACACATCGAAACCCTCTTGCCCATCGGTGGCCAAACTGGCATCAAATCCTTTGGCAGCAAGGTAATCCTTCAAAAGGTTACCCAAATTGGTTTCGTCTTCGACCAGTAAAATTTTTGGCTTTATGTCTTCCATGTGGCTTAGATTTCTTGTTTTATTGGCAGGCGTACAAGAAAGCGGCTTCCCTCCTGAAGCTGGCTTTTGACTTGGATTTCACCTTGGTGTGCTTCTACAATTTTTTTAACGTAACTCAGGCCCAACCCGTAGCCTTTCACATCGTGAATGTTTCCGGTGTGCACGCGGTACAATTTATCAAATATACGCTTTATGTTTTCTTTTGAAATGCCGATGCCATTATCGGCCACTTCCATGAAAAAATGCGTTGCATCGTTCCAGGTCGAAACCGTGATATTGCCTTCTGTTTTGCGGCTGTATTTGATGGCGTTGTCGGCCAAATTAAAAATCAGATTGGTTAGCATAACCTCGTCAGCCTCAACAACAAAGTCATGGGCATCCAGGTTTTTTACCACCGAAATGCCGCGGTTGCCCATTTGAATGTCTAAGCTGCGCAGCACGCTGTTAATCTTTTGGTGCATATCCACCTTTCGGATCTTGAGTTGGCCTTCGCCCCGTTCAAACACGGCGGCTTGCAGCACGTTCTCTACCAGCGTACCTAAACGTTTGTTTTCTTCGGCAATCATCCCCAAGTATTTGTCGCGGGTGGCAGGCAGGCTCCCTAAGTCGGGGTCGGCAATGGCCTGGCAAGCCAGCGAAATAGTGCTGATGGGCGTTTTAAGTTCGTGGGTTATGTTGTTTATCAAATCGTTTTTGATTTCCTGCACCTTTTTTTGCCGAACAATGATGAAAATGGTGGACGAAAACGCGGCAATAATTATGAGAATCAATACGGCCGAGGCGGCAAGTAAAAAGTACAAATTGCGCAACAAAAAGCTGGTTTTATGAGGGAAGTACACCACCAGTTCGGGACTGGCCACAGCAGGATTCACCATCAAAGGACTGCGGTATTTTGAACGCAACAGCTGCTGGGTGTATCGGATTTGATGAAAACGAAATTTCGATTCTCCTGGCATAATCAATCCGTAAGTCCAGCCGGTTTTAATGCTGTGTTCCTTGAATTCTGCTTCTAAAATATGCCGCAGCAATGCCGTATCAATATCGGTGGGTAAATCCATAGAAAAATCGGCCACCATTTGCCGAAACAATTGTCCAATTAGGGTTCTACTTTGGTTCAGCATCAAAAAGGTTTGATGCATTTCCTGTTGAATAGCGGCCCGAGAGGAGTCGGTTTCAGGGCTGCTCACGGTCATTTCGGCCCCACCAAACGGACTAATCGAAAACTGCAGGCGTTCTTGCCTGCCGCGGAGCTGGCTTCGATTGTTCCGGGAAATCCTACGGCCTGTATCTTGTCTCAATGCCAGTCCACTCAAGGAATCCATATGGTTTTGAACCAGCAATTCAAAGGCCTTCCAATTAAACGATTGGTCAAAATCACGCTGCCAGCTCGACTCCTGATAGGCAACCGTTGTCTGCGCCAATGCCTCAAAAACGCCTTGGTCAAATTGCTCTTCACGCTGCTCCACGGCACGCTGAATCCAAATAATTTGAATCCCCACCAGGCCTGTCATGGCGAAGAACATAAACAGTACAATAATGCGGACTAACCTTGATGTCATCGGCATGAAATAGGATTCCCTGACAGCCCAATTTGGCCCTTGAGTAAACAAAGGTAGGCAAAGCGGTTTACTTATGCATACGAGTTGGCTTTTCTGATTTTGGTGGGCGGCAGCCGGGCTTTCCGGGCTAATCCGCGGGGCAAGGCGGGGCGGGCAAGGCCCAAAAGGAGCTCCTCGCGTCGCTCTTTTGGGCCATGCCCGCCTGCCGCCCTGCCCCTTGCGGGTTAGCCTCGTCAATCCCTGCCGCGGGCCGTTCGTTTTATCTACCCTTTCATCTTTTTTTTACGGGTACAACCCGCTTAAATCCATCGCTAAGATGCAGACGGGGCTCCCCAAAGACGCTTGGCATAAATCGGTTTTCGATAGGCAAATTGCTGCCGCATTAGGGGCATGAACAGCCAAGCCCAAAACCCAGAACGAAACTCCAATTCAATGTGGTCAATCACCCGGCAACGCCCATGCTGGCTCTCAACCCGATGTACATGCGTCCATTTTTGAAGAAAAAAAGGCAGCAGCACCCCTTCATCAACAAAATACCAGGCATCAAGACCTGTTTTTTCTTCGGTAATTTGACTCTCCCAATCCATCTGAATAGGCCAAAGTCCCAATTTTAGCCGAACCACATCGCCAGGCGAACAGCCGTCAAAACGAACCACCTTTGCAGGCATCCAGGGCGGATTTAGGGCTTTGAACAAACTCAAATTAAACCCCTGTTTTACGTTGTGCAGCTCGGCATCAAACCAACCGCTAATTACCTTAATTTCCATAATACCACAACAAACAGAACCGTTTTCGGTTCGAATAAATGCCCGTTTATTCGGCCCCAGGACGGGCGAGCAAAGCACTGCCGCGAATCAACATCGCCTTCCCCCGAAACCGATGTGAAACCCCAAGGGCGTCAACAATGTCGGCCGAATACACATAAACCCCCTGTGGACAAATTTTAGAACCATAAAAACCATTCCAGTATTCTGTTAAATCGGTCGAATAAAAAAGTTCTTCTCCCCAACGATTAAAAATCCGAAAGGCGTATTCAGCAATTCCGGTACCATAGCCGCGGAATCCTTCGTTAATGCCATCGGCGTTTAATGTAAATGCGTTGGGAACATAATACGTAAATTCAGGCCGCACATAAATGCGATAGCGAGCCGTATCGACGCATTGGTATTCGTTGACAGCCACCAACACCGCATCAAAATATCCAGCCGAATCGTACGAATAAGAATACGTATTTTGACAGGGTTGCCAGGCCGAACCATCGCCGGGATTAAACATGCAATTTGAATAATCCAACGAACCGTTGCTGAACATAAAATGCGGATTAAAAATGGATTGCTCATTGGGGCTGCCGCTTAAAACCGCCGTCGGAATCGGAAAAATGACCACCCCGCCAGCAACAGGCAGCGTAAAAGTATCGACACAGGCCCCCGTAGAAACAACGGTTAGCACAGGCTGATACGTTCCCGCTGCGTAAACCACGGTTGGATTAAGTTGGTTTGAACTTTGGCCATTGCCCAAATCCCAGTTAAACAACAAGGTGTTGTTTTCGGGAAAAATCTGGGGATTAAATGTAAGGGTGGTGGGCTCACAGCCGGCATAGGGCCCATCGGAAATTCCATAGGCATAGCCAGAAATGTTCACCGGAATGACTATGGAATCGCGGCACCCCATGCGTTCGGCCAGCAAGCGTATTTGAAATTGACCGGGCTGCATGTAATTCACCGGGCCCGTTGGATTCTGATTCGAACTTTGGGGGTTGGCCAAAGGACCAAAATTCCAGTTGAAAGAGGTGCCTGCAGGCAGGGCGCCCGTAGCCGTTAAATTAATGTTTTGACTGCCTATGCACTGATCTGCAATCACCTGAGGATTTATCAGCACAGCCGCCTTCACCGTTAAGGTTTGATAGGCCGTGTCGGCGCAAAAAAAGCCGGGATTGCTAATCAGCTGAATCTGATACACCCCCGGACCGGGAAAGATGTACTGCGGTTGGTATGCATTGCTTACATCGGTATTGATGCCGTTAACCCCAAAATCCCAAGCAAAGGTCGAGGCATTCAAGGAAGAATTGCTGAAATTTACCGGCAAATCTCCGCAAATAAAATAACTGCCGTCGGGTTCGGTTTGCAAATTGGTGTTGAAACTAAAACCCGCCTGAGTATTGATTAGACAGGCGGTTACATTGAACTGAAAATCGCGTTGGTGTACGCCCAACAAGACTCCGTTTCGGTATTCACGCACACAAACTCCAACAACGTATTGCCCAACTTGATTGGGTACCGCCGTCATAAATCCGGTTGAGGGATCAATAGAAATCGCCGGATTGGAGGCCAAAGGGTAGGTCGGCGAAAAGGGGGGCGAGAAGGTAATCGGATTAAAAGGCGGCGGACTGGTGGGAACAGGCATGGGATTGGCCACCGAACCGCCATCATAGGTAGAACAGAATTCATACACCAGACTGTCTCCGTCGGGGTCGGTGGCAGAGTGGTCGAACTTTAAGGTATCGCCCAAGCACACAGCGATGGGAGGAAAGTTGTTGAACCGAGGACCGGAATTGCAGACCACCAAATTGCTGCCCGGAATGGTGGTTTGGTAGGTACTGCCGGTACTTCCCGGATTCACCAAATTGACAATGCTGTTGTTTCGGCAGCAACGCTGATAAGCCAGGGTTATTCCCGTGGTTTGAATGGGCAATGAAGTTTGAAAGGTATAAATGGCCTCTTCAACGCACACATTTGGGGGTGCCTGAAAGCAGGGCGAGCTGGGCGTAAAAGGCACATTGTTGGCCCCGGGGAAAGGCAAATTGATGGTTTGCAGCAAATTGCCCCCGGCATCCCAAACCGAAATGCTGGCCGGATTGTCAAAGGGTGCCTGTCCGTTCAAACAATCTCGGTACACCTTTAATGTTATGAGGTAATTGTTGCCTCCAAGGCAATCGTAGTACAATTCACCCCCAATAATATGGGTAGCCCTGAGCGGAAGACCTAGTCCGATGAAAAGCAAGGCAACAACTAAACCTCTTCCAAGCATCACCGAATCAAATTTACATGTCCCATAAACACCCGGGGTCGGTTGTTGGGCAAAATCAGCTCAAAGCGGTATGCATAAACGCCAATCGGGTAAGGCTCCCCATTTCGTTGACCGTCCCAACCCCGCTTCATGTGGGTTGACTCAAATACCTGTTGCCCCCAACGGTCAAAAATCCGCCAAACAATGTCTTTAAACCCTTGCCCATATCCCCTAAAAATATCGTTAACCAAATCGGCGTTGGGAGTAAAGGTGTTGGGAATGTAAAATCCGAAGGGCGGATAAATATAAACGGTGTCAATCAACTCAACCTGACAACCAAATTCGTTGGTTACGGTCAACCGAACTACTTGAAATCCTGTATCCAAAAACACCCGAATCGGATCGGCCAAGGTGTCGGTTCCCGAGGGCCCAAAATCCCAGAACCAGGCAACCACATCTGCCGAGGTTTCAGAATCGAAAATCAACTTGTTGTTGTCTAAATAGAAGTATTCAAATGAAGCCTCAGGCACCCGTACCGTTATCCGCGAAGACAAGCTAAGCACATTGCCGCAGCTGTCGGCCACCGAAACGGTATAAATCTGGGTGCTCATGGGGTTCACCCATTGACGTAGGGAATCGGACGAAAATCCGTTGTCCCAAACAAAAACCAACTCTCCAATTCCCCCTCCATATTGCGCTTCCAACAACACAGAGGCACCTGGGCATATCACGGTGTCTGGACTAAATTCCAAATTCAAGGGAGAGACATTGGGAACCTGAATTAAAACCGTATCGGTGGCTGTATTCTGGCATACATCGGTGGCTGTAACTACAAATTGAGTGCTTTGCCCCACCAAAGTTGGAACGGGAGAACCACTCAGCCCACCTGGATTCCAGGTTAAGGAGGCCTGTCCTACCCCGCCCGTAGTACTGGCAGTTAAAAACACCACCTGATTGTTGCAGGCAAAAGACTGGTCGTCCATGGCCTCAACGTTTAGGGGGCGCACATCTGCAATGGGAATTCGAACGCTGGGGCGTTCAATATCCGGACATAGGTTTGGATCGTCTGCTGTAACAATCAACAGCTCCACCCCTTCGTTCAACACATCGGTCAGGGCCGAGGTGTACAAAACCACCGAGTCGGCCCCCGCAGGAATGGTAACCTGAGTAGGCAAGGTTTGATAATCGACCCCATTGATGGAATTGCCTTGAAGCAGGAGATTGATGGTTTTATCTTGGGTTAGGGGCAGGGTGTTTTTGATTACAATGGCGGCCGTGCCGCAGCCTTCATACAAGGTATCTTTAGAAACCCCATTAAGAATGGTATAATACATGCTCAATCCATCAGAGGTAAAGCTCTTCGCTTCTAAAAACACGCCCGAATCGTAAATGCCATCGGCCACATCGGCAATGGCTAGGCGAATGGTGTAGGTGGAACAGGGAATCACTTTTGCACGGGCCGTAAGAACCCGGGTAAAGCCGTCGTATTGAATAAACATACCGGGCAAGGGCAATTCATTGTCCACATAATATTGAGAATTGCTAAGGTGGTTTACATTGTTGATGGCCACCTTGGTTCCGTTGGGCAGCAAGGCAATGTTTTGGTTTTGGTAGTTGCCCCCGGCCGGGTTGGGGCCGCTGATAAAAAACCCGAATATGTCGTTGAATTCAGACCCCACAAATTCTCGGTATTCTTCCGAGCCAAACACGTAGCGAAAGGCCACAGAATCGCCTTGGGGAATAAAGTTAAAGGAAAGGGTGGTGGCATTGAAGGTGGGTTGAGTAAATCCAAACTCCGCGTTCAACAAAGGAGAACCTTGAAAATTGTTGTCAATGCCGGCATCGGGGCGGTTGTTTGGGCCCTGAGGCCCGTTGGGGCCCGAAATAATACCTGTGGTCAATAAAATTCCCGAATTCAAACCCAAATTGGTGTTGTTGGCCGTAAAAGCACCGTAGGCTTGACCACTGCCTGTCAAGGTTACATTGGAAACCTGAACTCCCCCACCCAACAAAATGTTTTGAACCAAATCGTTGGGCGTTATTCCCCCTGTGGTTTGAAGCTGAGCAAACCCCATCGATGGCAAGAACAACAAGGCGACCCCCATGGCAATCTGAGGCCAATTCACGATCAAAGTTTTGTTGCAGTTCTTGCGCATGGTACAATATCGCTTAAAATTACACTCTTTTTATGGGCTTTTCAAAGAACTTAAAGGCAATTTAACAGAACTTATAAGCCATCGGAACGTTTGATTTCAAGAAGTGCGACAGATTCCGTACTTTCAGCCTGAATTTTCGGTGGCTTGAAAGGCAGGTTTTCTTGCTGTATTTTCACCAATTATTCCCAAGATTGAAATACGTTTACCCCATAGAAACAGCAATAACCATGCAAAAAACACAGCACTTTATCCAGGCACAGCGGGAACGGTTTATGTCCGAATTGTTTGATTTGTTGCGCATTCCTTCCATCAGTGCCGACCCTGCGTTTGCAAAAGACGTTCATGCTTGTGCGGCGTTTGTGGCCGATCGGCTTACAGAGGCTGGAGCCGATGCCGTTGAGATTTGCCCTACAGCGGGATATCCGATTGTGTACGGAGAAAAAATCATTGATCCATCCTTGCCCACCGTATTGGTGTACGGGCATTACGACGTTCAACCCGCGGTTCCGTTGGAACTGTGGACCACTCCGCCCTTTCAACCCGAAATCCGAAACGAGCGCATTTTTGCCCGCGGTTCAGCCGACGACAAAGGCCAGTTTTACATGCACCTTAAAGCCTTTGAGGCCATGTGGGCCGCCGGCGAATTGCCCTGCAACGTCAAGTTTATGATTGAAGGCGAAGAAGAGGTTGGCTCCAACAACTTATCGACCTTTGTGAAACAAGAAAAAAAGCGCCTTTCTGCCAACATGGTTTTGATTTCTGACACCAGCATGTTGGGCAACGACACCCCATCCATCGATGTTGGCCTGCGTGGACTTTCGTACGTTGAGGTGGAAGTTACTGGACCAAACCGCGATTTACACTCGGGCGTTTACGGCGGCGCAGTAGCCAATCCCATCAATATTTTGGCTCGAATGATTGCCCAAATGCACGACGACCAAGGCCGAATTGCCATTCCCGGTTTTTACGAAAAGGTTTTAGACCTTTCAGAAACCGACCGAACCGCCCTGAATACCGCTCCCTTTGATGTGCAAGAATACAAACGCGATTTGGGCATTGATGCCTTGCACGGAGAGCAGGGCTATACCACCTTTGAACGCACCGGAACCCGACCAACTTTAGATGTGAATGGCATTTGGGGCGGCTACATTGGCGAAGGAGCAAAAACAGTGCTGCCCTCAAAGGCCTATGCCAAAATATCCATGCGCTTGGTGCCAAACCAAAGCTCTGAAGAAATTACCGCCCTTTTTGCAGAATACTTCCGCTCCATTGCTCCGGCCTCAGTAAAGGTAGAAGTACGGCCCCACCACGGTGGCGAACCCGTTGTAACCCCTTCTGACTCCCCCGAATTTAAAGCGGCAAGCCTAGCCATGAAAGAAACCTTCGGAAAGGAACCCATTCCAACCCGGGGCGGTGGTTCCATTCCCATTGTGGCCTTGTTTGAAAAAGAGCTGGGTTTAAAATCGGTTTTAATGGGCTTTGGCTTGGATATTGACGCCCTGCATTCCCCCAACGAAAGCTATGGCGTTTTCAATTTCTACAAAGGCATCGAAACCATTCCTTGGTTTTTCCATCACTATGCTAAAATCAAGTAAAGCCGCCGGCCTCTTCTTAACTGCCCTCGGTTGTTTGGCTTTTTACTCCTGTAAAATCGCTATGCCCAGCGTAGATTTCGTCTCTTTCAACCTAAACGCTGCAGGTGGACAGGTTCAGCTGCGAACCGAAAATCCAAATGGATTCTCGGTCACCTCAACCCGTGTTGCCCTTCAAGTTCGGTACCAGCAAATGGAGGTTGGAGAACTCAGCAACACCTCGCCTATCCGCTTTCCGGCGCGCCAATCTGTGGTGTTCCCCTTGAATGCACAGCTAAATACAAACGCCATGCTAAGGGCCGCGCCCAATGCTGTTGTGCTTGTACTTCAAGGAAAAAAATTGCCCGTTCAGGTGCAAGGAGAAATTCAAATAAAAGTTTGGGGGATTTTTAAGGCATCTGTGCCTGTTGATACCACAATAATGGTGGACCCCAAAGACCTTATTGGGCGCTAAACACCGATTCGGCTATGGCTCGAACGGATTTGCTTTTACCCATAGTGAAAAAGTGAATGCCAGGCACATCGCTGCCTATCAACTCTTTGCACTGAGCCATGCCCCAATCAATTCCTACCTGCCTTGCCTCGTCGTCGGTCTTGCACTTCATTAAAGAATGGGTCAGCTGCCCCGGTATTTCCACATGGAAAAACTTGGGCATAAACGTGAGGTGCGAAATCTTTTCGATGGGCTTTATGCCTGGAATGATGGGCACCCGAATGCCCTCTGCCCAACAACGGTCGCGAAAAGCAAAAAACTTTTGGTTGTCAAAAAACAACTGGGTTACAATATACTGAGCTCCTGAATCGATCTTCTCTTTTAGGTATTGGAAATCCAAATCCATGTGGGGCGATTCAAAATGCCGCTCCGGATACCCCGCAACGCCAACACAAAAATTGGTGGGAGCGGGCTCTCTAATTTCATCGTCCAAATAAACTCCCTTATTCATGTCGGTAATTTGCCGAACCAAATCGACCGCATGAGCATGGCCGCGGTCGGTGGGCGAGAAATGTGTTTCGGTTTTAATGGGGTCTCCACGAAGCGCCAATACATTGTTTATTCCCAAAAAGTCCAAATCAATTAGGGCGTTTTCTGTTTCTTCTTTGGTAAAGCCGCCACAAATTAAATGAGGGACCGTATCTATGGAATACCGGTGTTGAATCGCAGCACAAATGCTTACGGTTCCTGGGCGCTTGCGCATTGACACCTTTTCCAAGTACCCTTTTTCTCTCTTCTTGTAAACAAACTCCTCGCGGTGATACGTAACATTGATGAAAGACGGCTTAAGGTCAATCAATGGATCAATGGCCTTAAACAAGGTTTCAATTCCTACGCCTTTAAGGGGGGGTATAACCTCAAAAGAAAACAAAGGCCCACTCGCCTCTTCAATACGTTCAATCACATTTTTGCCCATAGGTGTCAAGATATGGAATTTCTGACGCGTTGAGAATAAGCCCGAACGGCATCGTTGATGGACATCCCTTTTTCCATGTTTTGCACAAGGTCTTGGGCGGCTAAAATATGGGTGAGTTTTTCACCTTCGTCGTCCCCATGCACTTCGATGCCGAGCTCCTGCTCTACATACATCGCTTCCTCGGCCAATTTTAGTTCTAACAAAGAATGGGTTTGAGCCAGTCTTTTTATTTCAGCCATTTTCACTCGGCAATTTCTTTTAGCATTTCCAACACTTTTTCTTCTTTGCTGGTCGCCAATCCTTGAACACAAAGCCCTTTTTTAAACACGGCAATAAAGGGCAGGTTGTCAACCCCAGCCAACCGGCGGCTTTCCGGATTTTCTTCCGCATTGATTTCTACAAAGCGAATGCCTACGTTGGACTCCTCTTCGCTCATTCGCCGAAACTTGGGTGAAAACAACTTGCAGCTTCCACACCAATCCGCATAGAACTTAACTGCAATTGAGCCACCCTCTTTAAGCAACTCCGAAAAGGATGCATCGTTTAATGTCTCTACGGCCATACTTATTGCGTTTTACACAAAGGTAACAAACCAAAACGGGCACAGGTTTTGGATTTTTAAATTTTAAGGAATGAAGAAGAAAAACCAAGCCAACCAAGCCCTATTCCTAAGCCAAGGTTCAGCTCTTCAAAGTGAAAAGAGAAAGCCATGATTTGCTTGTGGTCAGGGAGGCCCAGCCCAAAATTATCCGACTAAAAAAAACAGCGAACAGCATGGGGGCTGTTCGCTGTCTTATTTGAAATCGAAATTGAATTAGGGAATCAAGTCAAACCTGTCCAAATTCATTACTTTATTCCACGCGGCCACAAAATCCCGAACAAATTTCTCTTTGGCATCGTTGGTGGCATATACTTCAGCCAAAGCACGCAACTCCGAATGAGAACCAAAAATCAAATCGGTTCTTGTGGCAGTAAATTTCTGCTGACCCGTTTTCCGGTCTTTTCCGTAAAACAATTCTTTATCGGCATCAGCGGCCTCCCAAACCAGGTTCAAATCCAGCAATTGAACAAAGAAATCGTTGGATAAGGTTTCTTTTTGGGGGCTCAGAATTCCATGGGAAGAACCATCAAAGTTGGCGTTTAAGGAACGCATACCGCCCAAAAGAACCGTCATTTCGGGGGCAGTTAGGGTGAGCAATTGGGCCTTATCCACCAGCAAAGCTTCGGTTGAAGTGCTGTATTGGGTTTTCAGGTAGTTTCGAAACCCATCGGCCTGAGGTTCGAGAACCGCCAAGGCCTCTACATCGGTTTGTTCTTGGCTGGCATCCATTCGGCCGGGATTAAAAGGCACCGAAACCTCAATGCCCCCTTTGCGAGCCGCATCTTCAACACCTACATTCCCCGCCAAAACGATGAGGTCGGCCATGGAAATTTGGACTCCATTCTTGGCTTTTTTATTGAAATTCGATTGGATTTTTTGAAGGCTAGCCAAAACCCGATTTAGGCGTTCCGGATTGTTCACTTTCCAGGAGCGCATGGGTTGAAGGCAAATGCGTGCCCCATTGGCCCCGCCGCGGCGATCAGACCCTCTGTAGGTTGAGGCCGAGGCCCAAGCTGTGATTACCATATCGCTAATCGAAAGCCCCGAAGCACGAATTTGACTTTTTAAGTTAGAAATGCCTGCAGCATCTACAACAGAATGGTTCAACGCTGGAATCGGATCTTGCCATATTAAAGATTCTTTGGGTACTTCAGGCCCCCAATAGCTGGTGTTTGGACCCATATCTCGGTGGGTCAACTTAAACCAAGCCCGAGCAAAGGCGTCGGCAAAGGCGTCTGGATTTTCAAGGAATTTACGCGATATTTTTTCGTAAACTGGGTCAAACCGCAGGGAAAGGTCGGTGGTAAGCATGGTGGGAACATGTTTCTTATTGGGGTCAAACGCATCGGGCACCATGGGTTCTGTATTCTTTGCCACCCATTGGTGAGCCCCAGCAGGGCTTTTGCTCAATTCCCATTCATGCGCAAACAGGGCCTTGAAAAACCCGTGCCCCCATTGAGCGGGGGTTGTTGTCCAGGTTACTTCCAAACCCGATGTAATGGCATCTGGACCTTTGCCAGATTTGTAGGAACTGTTCCAACCAAGACCTTGCTGTTCAATAGGAGCCGCCTCGGGCTCAGGCCCCACATGCGAAGCAGGACCGGCTCCATGGGTTTTGCCAAACGTATGTCCGCCTGCCGATAGAGCCACCGTTTCCTCGTCGTTCATTCCCATTCGGGCAAAAGTTTCACGAATGTCTTTGGCCGCAGCAACAGGGTCTGGATTCCCGTTCGGACCTTCTGGATTCACATAAATCAACCCCATTTGAACGGCAGCCAACGGATTTTCAAGCTTCCGCCCCTCCGAATACCGTTGGTCATCCAACCATTTTTTCTCTTTTCCCCAATAAACATGGCTTTCGGGCTCCCAAACATCTGCACGACCGGCACCAAAACCAAAGGTTTTAAATCCCATCGATTCCAAAGCCACATTTCCCGTCAATATCATCAAATCGGCCCAAGATATTTTTTGACCATACTTCTGTTTGATGGGCCACAACAAACGACGCGCCTTATCTAAATTGGCATTGTCGGGCCAACTGTTTTGGGGGGCAAAGCGCTGTTGGCCTGAACGGCTTCCACCCCGACCATCTCCGGTCCGGTAGGTCCCAGCACTGTGCCAGGCCATGCGAATGAAAAAAGGACCGTAATGCCCAAAATCCGCTGGCCACCAATCTTGAGACTGGGTCATCAAGGCCCTCAAATCTGCCTTCAAGGCCTGATAATCTAAGGTTTCAAACGCCTTTTTATAGCTGAAAGCAGAACCCAATGGATTCGCCCGTTCTGAATTCTGACGCAATACCGACAAATCCAGTTGGTTCGGCCACCAATCTCGATTTCCGTTGGCTTTAGGCGCTGGGTCCGTTTCGGTTAATTGGGCATTCCCATGCATCACTGGGCACTTTGCAGGATCGACAAGCTCCATTTGTGCAGGCAAAAAAGCACAAATAGCCCAGCCAAAAAACAAAAGGTATGGTTTCATAGGTTTAAAATTTAGTTTAATCAAAGGTAAACCCATTTTAATATAGATAAAAACGATATTTTAGATGCGAATATCTATGAAATAGATGAACCTGCAGCAACTTAAGTATGTGCTTTCATTGGCAAAGCACCAGCATTTTGAAACCGCGGCCGATGCCTGCTTCATTAGTCAATCTACAATCAGCACCATGATTTCAAAATTGGAATCAGAACTGGGAATTGTACTGTTTGACCGGAGTAAAAAGCCTGTTTCATTGACCACAGAAGGGCAGAATCTGCTTCCTAAAATGCAGTCCATTGTATCCGATATGAACGGGATTTATGAACTGGCTCAAGAAATCCGCGGAGAATGCACTGGAGAATGGAGGTTTGCCGGAATTCCAACCATAGCTCCTTATGTTATACCTGATTTTTTACAGGAATTTGCCGCCCAATGCCCCGATGTTTTTTTCACGGTTACAGAACAAACTACGGCCGAGATTATTCGAAAAATAAAGTCGAACGAAGTGGATGTTGGACTCATCTCCATTCCCCTGAACGCCCCGGAATTGGAAGAGATTCATTTGTACAACGAGCCCTTGGTCCTTTACGATGCAAGCAGCAAGGGCCTAGGCCCTATTGACCCAAAGGAAATCACCGTCAACAATCTTTGCCTTTTAGAGCAAGGACATTGTTTGCGTGCTCAGATTCTGGAACTGTGCGAACGGGTAGAAAAACCCTTTACGGAATCAAATCGAATTCAATTCGTTGCAGGCTCTCTCGAGGGGCTTATTCGGCACGTGCGTAAAAATTCAAGAAGCACGCTCTTCCCTTTTTTAGCCACCCTTGATTTAAACGAAGAAGACAAATTGCACCTGCGGTCATTTACAACTCCGATTCCTTTCCGGAAAGTAGGTTTGGTTGTTCGTAAAAATTACCCCCGCAGAATCATGCTAAATAAGGCTGTAGAAATCATACAAAATCAAATCAAACCCTTGCTGTCAGATCCAAACTTAGATGGAACCCCTTTGCTCCCAATTAAAAAACACCAAAGCCAAAGGTTCGCTTAATTTCAGGGGAACGGCCTCACAGCATACACCGCCAATTCCATTTAAGCCTTGATGAACGAAACGGGTAACAGGCCAATTTCGTGTCAAAAAGCCCGGCATAAAACGAGATGGAATGCCAGAGCGAAGCCTGCGGCCCATCGCCTTAAAAAGGCAAGGCGAAGGATTTTGATGTGTAAAAAGGATGCCTACCGGCAAAAGGCATCAGCCTATGCCATGTTGCAAGCCCAGGCTTTTGCCGGGGCCAAGGGCCTTTAAATTAATTTTACCTTATTGAAATTAAGTAGAATGGCATCTGCCTTTTGCTTGCTACCTTTGTTTCAAACCTAACCTGCCATGGACCATCGGAATATTTTATTGGAAATAGAATCTGGGCTGGCTACCCTTACAATCAATCGCCCCGAAAAATTAAACGCCCTTAATCGAGCTACCATTTTAGAATTAAACCAAGCCCTAGAAACGCTGGCCAACGACTCCGCTGTTCGGGTTCTAATTCTAACGGGATCTGGCAACAAGGCCTTTGTGGCAGGGGCCGATATTTCCGAATTCGCCGCCTTTCCTGTTGAGCAAGGCGAGGCTTTGGCCCGCGACGGGCAAGCCTTGCTTTTTGATAAAATTGCCCATTTCCCAAAACCCGTTATTGCTGCCATCAATGGATTTGCCTTGGGCGGCGGGTTGGAATTGGCCCTGTCTGCACATGTCCGCCTTGCTTCTGACAACGCCAAAATGGGCCTGCCCGAATTAAGCTTGGGCGTTATTCCAGGCTATGGCGGCACCCAACGCCTGCCTCAATTGATTGGCCGAGGAAGAGCCTATGAATTGCTTTTTTCGGCCAAAATGGTCGATGCCAATACCGCCTTGAACTGGGGATTGGTCAACAAAGTGTGCAGCCAAGAAGACCTGCTTGCTGAATCGAAGGCCATGGCCGCCTCTTTCTTAAAAAATTCAACCCGGGCGAGTGCTGCAGCCATTGCCGCGGTCGAAGCCGGATTTCGGCCCACTGAAAAAGGCTATTCCACCGAAATTCAATCGTTTGGAGCCTGTTTCCAAACCTCTGATTTCATCGAAGGCACAGGAGCTTTTATGGAAAAAAGAAAACCCGATTTCAACTAAATCATGCCCGTTTCAGGCCCCAGTTACTCCCTGTTTGAATTGTGCGAAAACATCAAGGGCGTTCTGCGGTCCACCTACACCCAAACCTATTGGGTACGCGCCGAAATAAACACCCTTAACCATTATCCCGCCTCAGGACATTGCTACCCCGATTTAGTAGAAAAACAAAATGGAAGCATTGTGGCTCAAATGCGGGCAAACCTATGGAAAGGCGATTACCAACGCATTAATTCCACCTTTTTAAATGTCCTTAAAGAACCGCTGCGCGACGGCATCAAGGTTCTTATGCTCGTGGAAATCCAATTCCATCCTGTTTATGGACTTTCCCTACATATTCAGGATATGGACCCCGCATTTTCTTTGGGAGATTTGGAACAAGAAAAACAACGCTGCATCCAATCCCTAAAGGAAGAGGGTTTGTTTTCAAAAAACAGAACCCTTTCCAAACCCTGGCTCCCTCAACGCATTGCCTTGATTTCCGATGCCAGCAGCAAAGGATACGGAGATTTTACCAAGGTCTTGGCAGAAGCCAATAAACACTGGGGATATGCCTTTTATTTTCACCTGTTCCCTGCGGTTCTACAAGGGGAAAGGGCGGTAGTTACCATCCAAGAACAACTGCAAAAAATTCAAAAGGTTAAAGGCCATTTTGATGTGGTCGCTTTGGTGCGCGGCGGTGGTGGTGAAGTGGGCATGGCCTGCTACAACAACCTGGAATTAAACCGAGCCTTAACCACATTTCCCCTGCCCGTTTTAACCGGAATTGGCCATGCCTCAAATTTAACCGTGGCCGAACAAATTGTCTGGCACAACGCCATTACGCCTACAAAATTGGCCGAGTGGTTGGTTCAGCAATTCCACAACCTCTCGGTTCCCCTTCAAAAATGCGAAGATGCCTTGGCAAAAAAAAGCATAGAGGTGGTTTCAAATGCCCGACAAGAACTGCAACATGCTCTTCGCCTGTTGGCGGCTACAACCCGAAGCCGGCAAATTCGGCACCTTGCCGATTGGCAACAGGCTGTTCAACATTTAAGCAGTTCGGCCCGTTATCTTACAAAGCACC
>Ga0208788_1000246_pt1 | contig 27498 bp, 23 predicted proteins | sample Wag4_2014_7_11_3_FD_187363 | JGI IMG/M metagenome (GOLD analysis project Ga0208788, IMG submission 187363) | Fresh water mixed with fracking chemicals microbial communities from Ohio, USA - Utica-2 Time Series FC 2014_7_11 (SPAdes) (version 2) ...
ACCCCACTTGCTAAACACTGCTCGATTGAGCATGACTTGTTCGTCAATCAACACCATCACATCGTCAAACTGCATGTGCAAGGTGGTCCCTTTGACTGGGACGGCCAGGGTGTACTGCCAGCGTAGGACATTGCCACTGATATCCCCTGTGGCTTGCCCTATGACGTCATCAGCCTGCCCAGACCACTGACCGTCCTTCAATTTTTTGAGTCGCCAGATGCGCTGCTGTTTTTCGCCATCGGACCACTCGAATTTTTCGTCCAACGTGCCCTGATCGCCATCAAAACGACCATCAATTTGTACGACGAATCGGCGGGTGACGTTTCCGAAACGGTCTTGCACCATGCCCCAACCGGTGGTCTGCCCACCAAAGTACCGGGCCAGGTCCAGCCGAGGTTTTTCATTGGCATATTGGTTCATGTCGGAGCTCGCGCAGCCCGATAGGGCCAAGGGGGTTAACAGCACAATCCATTTGAACAAGGTACAACGGATCCATGACGGCATCATCTCAAGAGTTCCTCTCTGGTTTGAGGTGGAGGGGTGTTGTGAGTCTTAGACTGCAGGCCAATGGCCACGAGCTTGAGGAGACAGGGCAGGCCCGCGTAGACCCAGAGTAACCCTTGAACGCCTTCGGTGGTACCAGGTTGGTAACCCAACAGCGCGAGCCCAGGCAGACAAAGTCCCGCTGCTGCGGCCAGACTGCATTTGGCCAACAGCTGCCACCGACCAAAAATGGCCGCTGATTGGCTCGGACCCTGACCCTGAGGGGTGGCCTGAAGTTGTTGGCCAATCAACAGTGCGGGACAGATTAACTCTGCTCCCAGAGCCAGTCCGGTTAGTACACAGACCACTGCAAAGCCGAACAGGCCGTCGGTTGGGAGCAGCAACACCCAGACAAAGCTCAGACAGCCGAGCACCATGGCGACGGTCATGATTCGATGAGGCCCCAGCCGTGTCAGCGGTTTTTGCCATATCAGGATCCCGGCCAAGGCACTCATAAAATACGTCAGCAGGAGCACCGAGGCGGTGGACCGACTGGCCTGAAAATAGTCTGAGACAAAAAACAAAAACAAGGTGGCGGGAATCGCGCTGGCCAGGGCGTTGACGGTGAGCATGGTCAGCAGGCGACTCATGTTCTTGTTGAGGGGCCCCGCGGGACTGGCGGTGGGCAGGTTACCGACAGAGGTCGATTCTTGACCCTGACCGGGAAGTCCCCGGATGAGCCAGAACGAGAGGCTGGCAGTACCGACGAGGACCGTGCACAGCGCAATCCGCTGGTCGCCCGCCGCCAGGGCTGCGGAGAAGATGACTCCGATGAGTGTCAGCCACTCTCGAGCACTGACCAGACGGACTTGGTCCGGTAGCTCAGGGGGGGTGGGCTTCCATCGCACAGGCCAGGCCTGATGGGCCACGGTGACCACCCCGTTGGCCAGGGAGATGAGGCTGGCTGAGACAGCAAGATAGACCAGCAAGCCGGCATGGCCCTTCAAGCCTGCGGGTGGCAGGAAGAGTGCTAAAAATCCGACAACCAAGACCACCAAGGCAGGCCGGATCCAGGCTTCAAAACGCGCCCCTTTGGTCTGATCAATTAGTCTTCCGAACCAGGGGTCTGTCCAGGCATCTAGCAGTCGAACGGCCATGAGGACCAGACCAACGGCTGTTAATGACGCACCGAAGGTCTGGGCATAGAGGTGGGGGACTAGCAGGTAGAGCGGGAGACTGGCCGCTGCGGTGACCAATCCCACACTGGCATATCGCCAGACTTGTGCGTGGGTGAGGGGTTGCTCAGTGGGCAGAGACGCAAGCCTCTCACCTGGCTCTGGCGGGGATGGCATCAGAATTCAAAGGCCCAGCAGGGCGGCTCGCAGCGTCGGCTCGCGGGTTCGCTCAGAGAGCCAGATGTCAAAGAAATGCCTTGCCAACTCATGGTTTTCGAGCCGACCGATTTGACGACCATTGAGATAGAAGCGGGCACCTTGCTGCGGCAGATAAATGCCCGTGATCTCGTCGCCCGCGTCTACGTCGGGGAAGAGACGCTGCAGGGCGCTTCGCCAGCCCTCCGGCAGGTCACGGCCTATTAATCGAGCCATTTCTTTTTCGGACCGTTTGGCAATGTCTAGACCCTTGAGGCTTCGAGCGTAGGTGAGTCGCAGCGCAAACGGCTGCCTGTAGAGAGCGTCTTGGGGTCGCGCATCGGCAGGGCGCTCCGCGTAGAACCGAGCGTCATAGACCTTGAGCCCGAGAAAACGAAGCTCCCCCTGCCCAATCGGCTTGAGTGTCTGGTATCGGGACAGCAGCCAGTCGGTTGAATCAGGACCACTGGACTGGTTGGTCTGGTTGGCCATGGAAGGCCCCGACAAGACACACCAGAACACTGTGGCCGCCAACAGCCCGAGTGCCCAAGGATTAGATCGGTTTTTGAAGCGTGTACTGAACCACATCGATATCTCCGGATTGAAAACCCGCCTCGCAATAGGCCAGGTAGAAACACCACATGCGAGCAAATCGCTCATCAAAACCCTGAGTCTGTATGACAGCCCAGTGTTGGTCGAAGTTCTCGAGCCAGATCCTGAGTGTTCGGGCATAGTCCGGACCAAAATGAAACTGCTGGACCTTCGTTAAACCGGCGGCTTGAACCTGATGGTCGACGGCCGATGGGCTAATGAGCATGCCACCCGGGAAGATGTATTTCTGGATGAAATCGGTGCCTTTTCGATACCGATCGAACAAGTGATCCTGAATGATGATGGCTTGAATCACTGCCCGTCCACCTGGTCGAAGGCAGCGGTTGATCATCTGAAAATAGCTGGGCCAGTAGGCCTGGCCAACCGCTTCGATCATCTCGATGGAGACAATTGCATCAAAGCACTCCCGGACATCTCTGTAGTCCTGCAGACGAATGTCGCCCCGCGAAGACAGACCATAGTTTTGTAGGGCGTCCAATGCCCACGTTCGCTGGCTGGGCGACAGGGTGATGCCAACGTGATGGCCGGCTCGCTGCTGTAAACGACGAATCGCCAACCCACCCCAGCCACAGCCTATTTCCAGTGTGGTGCTCTGGTCATGCAGGGGACCCAACTCGTCGATGGCCCGGTCTATTTTTCGATGTTGCCCTTCTTGGAGATTCACCGGGCTTTCCCAGGCGCCCTTCTGATCAAAGAGGGCGCTGGAGTAGGTCATGGTGGGGTCGAGCCATTGCGCGTAAAAGGCATTGCCCAGGTCGTAATGGGCCTCGATGTTTCTTCGGGCCTGCCGCTTGGTATTCCCGCGCAGCATGTGTTGCAGTCGATCAATCAGCAGAGCCCACACTCGACCCTGTATGGCCGACTCGACCGCATGCCGGTTCCGCACCAAGAGCCGCAGCAGGCCCGGCAGATGGTTGGTGGTCCAACGGCCTTGGAGGTAGGCTTCAGCAAATCCAATGTCTCCCTTGGCCAGCGCCTGTCCCAGGACGGACCAGTCTGACAGCCGAAGCTCGACGGACTCCGGCGGGTCTCCTGGCCAGGGCGCTGATCGGCTGCCGAATACCTGGTGAAAGCCATTTGGGCCAAGCAGCACCAGCTGGCCATGTTGAACTTTGCCCAATAGCCGCAGGGCTAGACGAGCTGACAGTGGCAGACGAGGATTAGAGGGGTTTTCAAGCACCATGGTCATAACAGGGGCCTTGGTCGGGCGACCAGTCTAATGCCTTTGATCCACAGCAGCAGGGCGTGCCAGTGGATTTTTAGGATGACGCCGATGCTAAAGAAGGGGGCCAAGATAAAACTGCGTAGACCCGATGCTGTTGTGAGCGGGAGAACGCGACCGCTCATGTGGGTCCGGAGCATCGGCAAGGGATCGTCGTATTCGATTCGAGCCACGTCCCGGCCATTGAGGCCATCACGATGAAAGCGGAACCTGTATCGACCGCTGACTGGAAAAAAGGGTGAGACATAGAAGGCCTTCGCACAGTCGAGGGTCTGCCCATTCTGATAGCCCTGACCCGATGAGCAGTTCAATACGTAAATGTGTCGGTCACCAAACGTGTTGTTGACTTCTGCCACGATGACTCGAGTCTCACCACGGCGATTTTCACAAAACCAAAAACTCACCGGCTTAAAGGTGAACCCCCACATGCGGGGGAAACAAGAGAGCCAAATCTCTCCGTCGACCTCGTGCAGCAGGTTGTGGTCCTGTAGGACCCGCTCAATCCAAGGCAGAAGACCTTGACCATCGCCATGGTCTCGGTCAGACACCTGAATGAGAGCCTTGCGATTAACGCCCCAGACCCAGTTGCCGGCCACGATGGACCGGCCGTCACCATCGCAGGTGGCCAAGCTCTTCAGAGGCAGCTGAAGGTAAAAAGCGGGGGTGACAAATTGATGTCGCCTGGGGGCCAGTCGGGTGTGGCCCACCTCGCCCCGGATTAGTCGAGGGCTGGACTTCCAGTGGATGCCGCCATCGGCATCAACCTCCGCCATCAGACCGCTGATCCAGCCAGACTGGGATGGTCCGCTTCCGGACCGCCAACCCCGGGGCGGGTGGTCAAGGTCGAGAGAATGTCCATCGCCGCCCGACGACCCGACTGATAGCCGTCCTCATGAAACCCATTGCCCAGCCAGGCGCCCGCCAGCCACACACCCTGCTCCCCTTGAACAGCCTGGAGCATGGCCTGCGCCTGAATGGCAGGGCCATCGAAAATCGGGTGGGCGTAGTGCAGTGTTTTGATGGTCGATTCTGGTCTCGGTGGTTGCGGCGGGTTCAGGCTCACCAAAATGGGCTCTGGCTGAATGAGGTCTTGGAGTTGATTCATCCAGTAGGTGACCGATACCGTGGAGTCAGCCTGAGGGGATCCCGTCAGACTGCCAGAGAGGTAGTTCCAGGCCGCCCAGGCGCCACGTCGTTTTGGCATGAGGGCGGGGTCGGTGTGAAGATAGGCGGTGTTTGGCTGGTAGCCGATGTCGGCCAGCCATTGGCTGGCGGGATGGTCTGTTGTCTCCAGCAGGCGCAGAGACTGGTCAGAGTGACAGGCCAGGACCACGGCGTCGGCCTGCAGCTCAAACGGCGTTGACGCCTCAGCCACTCTCCCAGTCTCTTCGGCCTCTCGCGTCTGTCGTCCAAACACACGAAGGGGATGCGCACATCCCGGGCCTGCTGGGCCGCTTTGGATGGATTCCACCGCAAAACCTGTTTTGATGGTGAGGGGCAGGCCATCTTGTTCAACCTGTTGGAGAAGGGCCTGGATATAACTCTGGCTGCCGCCTTTTAGGCTGAGCCACTGAGGCCGGTTCATCAGGGACAGCAGGCCATGGTTGGAACAAAATCGAACAAAGCTGCGCAGTGGAAAGGCACGCATCTGTTCTGCGGGACAAGACCAGATGGCACCAGCCATGGGCAACAGGTAACCATGCTGGAAAGTCTCTCCGTAGCCGTTGGCATCGAGGTACTCACCCAGACTGGGTCCGGGATCATCTGTCTCGCGCTTTGCCTCAGCGTCCCGAGGCGCCTGGGCATTGAATCGGAGGATGTCGTAGAGCATCTTCCAGAATCGGGCTGACAAGAGGTTGGTCCGCTGAGCGAAGATGGTATTGAGAGTCGAGCCGCACCATTCAAAGGCCCCCTGCTGAACCGAGACCGCAAAAGACATGTCCGCTTTGTGGATCTTGACGCCCAGTTGATTAAACCAGCGAGTGAGGCCCGGGTAGGTGCGATGGTTGAAGACGATAAAGCCCGTGTCGACAGGGCCCGAGCGGCCACTGACTTCAATCTGGTGGGTGTGGGTGTGCCCACCGAGTCGATGCTCGGATTCCAATAGGGTGACGCGGGCGCCTCGCAGCAGATGCCAGCAGGCGGACAGACCCGATATCCCGCTGCCCACCACCACGACATGGGGTCGGTGATCGGGATGGTCTGCCGAGGTTGGGGTGGGCTGCACGCGCTTATTGGAGCCGTGAGCCGTGATCGATGCGGGCGTATGCAGAGTGATTGTGGATGGACTCAAAGTTTTCACTCTCGACGGTGAAGCCTTGAATCGTCGGATGACTGGCCAGCATCAGCGCCATGTCGCGAACGAGGTCCTCTACAAATTTGGGATTGTCGTAGGCTCGCTCCGTGACAAACTTTTCGTCTGGCCGCTTGAGCAAGCCCCAGAGCTCACAGGAGGCTGCCGACTCGGCCACCTTGATGAGCTGCTCTGGCGACAGAGCTTGGGCTGTATCCACCGTGATGGTGACGTGCGAGCGTTGGTTATGGGCACCGTAGTCCGAGATGTTCTTTGAGCAGGGGCACAGGCTGGTGACCGGCACCACCACTTGCAGCGACAGACGGTCTTTGCCTTCCTTGCGTTGGGCTTCCCATCGAACCTGATAGTCCATGAGAGAACTGACGCCCGAGACTGGTGCTGACTTGCGGACGAAATAGGGCAGCTCCACCATGATGTAGCCATCGGTTGCCTCCAGCCGGTTGAGCATGGCCTGTAAGAGCTCGTGCAGGCTAGACAAGTCGAGGGGTTTGTCGTGGTTCTGGAAGACTTCGATGAATCGGGACATATGGGTGCCCTTCACGTGGTGGGGCAGGCCAACGCCCATGTCAACCGTTGCCACGGATGGCTGCGGACCAATGGCCGTTCCAACCACCACAGGATGACGAAATCCCTTGATGCCAACCCTTTGAATCGGCAGTTGCCGAGTGTCGACATTGGACTGAACATCGGGCAGTGTCGATGAGGAGAGAATTTTTTCAGGTGCGTTCATGCTCAACCTTTCGTGGAGGCAGGTTTTGACGACTTGTTGAGGAGTGTCTCGATATCGGATCTGACCGTTCGAGACAGGGGGCTGACCACGCTGGCGTAACTTCTGACGAGTCGTCCATCTGGGCCGATGAGGTATTTGTGAAAATTCCAACCAGGCGCTTCGGCTTGTTGTGAGAGTTGTTTAAAAAGGGGGTTGGCCCCAGCTCCCTTGACATGGCTTTTGGCGAACATGGGAAACTTGACCGAGTAGGTGTTGGAACAGAACTCCGCCACTGTCTGGTTGGAACCGGGTTCTTGGCTGAAGTCGTTGGATGGAAAGCCCAGGACCACCAGCCCTCGGTCTTTGTAGCGCTGGTAGAGGGTTTCTAAGTCCTTGTACTGGTCGGTGAAACCGCAGTAGCTGGCTGTGTTCACGATCAGCAGCGTTTTGCCAGCAAACTGGCAGAGATTCACTGGGGTCTCGTCTTGTAATTTGGTCAGGGTCGTGTTGAGCAGGCTCGGACAGGTCGCCTGGGCGGAGGCCGGCAGCGGCCCCGCGGCGATCATCATGGCGGCCGCCAGGGTCACGAAGCTCCTTTTGGAGTGGCCAATGACTGAGAACCCGGACATACGAGCCCTACTCCGAGACTGGGCCGGCATGTAACAGGCCAAAGCTGTTCAGGTTTCGGTGGGCGGATAGAAGACGGCTGGTATCTGGATTCGACGCGCCGGCTTCGGCAGCCCCCTCCTCGGCCACCGAGTTTGAGTAGACCGAGGCTGTTCTGGGCCAGTCGACGGTGGTCATGACGAGCAACAGGGCAAAGACGACCGCACCCAGGGAGCCTGCCAGGCCGGCCGCAGATCGGCGGATTGGGTTCTGGCTGGCGGCAGACATACGAGAGATCGGGGCCACGAGTGGCATGAGAGACCTTTTCCTTGTATGGGTTTGTTCTAGGCAAACTAGCTAGCGATACCTATAATAGGCTCTAACAAATCTCTCGGTCAAACATTTGTCTACGACAAAAAGGGTTTTTGTAGAACTCCCATGGATCAAGCTGTTTCTAAACCCATCTACCTGAGCATTGCGGCTGTTGAGCGCGACACGGGTCTGTCCAAGGACACGCTTCGGGTGTGGGAGCGCCGCTATGGGTTTCCCGCGCCTCAGCGGGATCAGTACGGCGAGCGGATTTATCCGCTTGAGCAGGTGGACCGCCTGCGGGCCATTCGGCGGCTCATGGATGCCGGGCACCGACCCGGCAAGATCATTGGCCTGACCGATGGCGAACTGGCCGCCCTGGCTGACCGGCTGCCCAGCAGCCAAGCGACGCAACTCTCCCCCCAGGCGGCGGACTTGGAACAGTTCATGCAGCTCATTCGGGCACATCAGGTGGAGGATTTGCGCCGGGGACTCAGTCAGCGGGTTTTGCGGATGGGGTTGGCTCGGTTCGTGACCGATGTCGTTGCACCGCTTACCGAGATGGTGGGAGACGCCTGGGCCCGAGGCCAGCTGGAGGTTTTTGAGGAGCACCTCTACACCGAGTCGCTCCAGGTGGTGCTTCGCAGCGCGATCAGCACCATTCCCCAGCCGGGACATCAGCCAAGGGTCCTGCTCACCACCTTCCCCAGTGAAGCCCATGGCATGGGTTTGCTCATGGTCGAGGCCCTGCTCGCCTTGGAGGGTTGTCGCTGTTTCTCCTTGGGCGTACAGACGCCAGTCTTCGACATCTCCATGGCGGTTGATTCCCAGTCAGTGGATGTCGTGGTCTTGTCCTTCTCCTCAATCATGAATCCCAATTTGATGGCAGAGGGCCTTGCTGAACTCCGGGCCAAGCTGCCCGCTTCTGTTGAAATCTGGGCTGGAGGCCATTGCCCGTCCTTGCGCCGCCGCGCGCCAACCGGCGTGTTGGTGCTCCAGGAACTCGAGGAGCTCAGCGACGCCGTTCACCATTGGCGCCAGCGTCACGCACCTGTGTCGCCCACCAGCTGATCGAGGAGCGGGCATTGGCACAAACTGGTGCTGGCCATCGTGGCAACAAGTCTTACCTGCCGACCAAGATATGTGAGCGATGCCAGCGACCCATGACCTGGCGAAAAGCCTGGGAGAAAAATTGGTCTGCCATCAAATACTGTTCGGACGCCTGCAGGCGCCGTAGTGTTTAGCTTGAGGGCGATCGCCTGGTACTCGTCTTGCCAGCCCTGGTTTTGCCGGATGTTGCCCGGGCACGAGGTGCCGACTTGTTGTTAGATGGAGCCTTTTTGGCCTTGACCGAATCCGCCGGGGCTGCAGCCTGCTGAGCAGCCTGCACAAAGGTCTGGAATTGCTGTTGCACCCCATTCCACCAGTCAGAAGCCTGGGCCATGGCGGCCTGGTTCACCGCCTGGTTCAGGGTTTGGTTCGGGCTCGCGGCTTGTTCAGGCGAGGCTTTGTCTGCATCAGGGCCGGGCTCACTGGCTTTGGCACTCACCGTCTGGCCGAAGTCTTGCATCGATTGTTGGAAGGACTGAATGGCCGCCAGCGTGCCTTTCTGAATCTCAAGTCCCTGAATCGTCGACCGAACGAGGTTCAGGTTGAAACCCAGCCATTGCTCGACGGTCTTCAGATCTTCGATGCGTTTGTCAATCACTTGCGGGTCCAGGCTGCTCATGGCAGCCTGGGGCATTTGAAAACTGCTGCCTAGGTCAGGCCATTGGGCTTTTAGAAACGCGAATGGGTCATTTGGATTCTGCATGGCAACAGTCTAAACCGGGCCGTCTGCGCCGGCCAGGCCTGTTGTTGATTGTCGTGCTGGTGCTTCTGGCCCACCTGGTGGTGGCTTGGCTGGTCAAGGGACTGCTAGCCAATTGGTCATTCCCAGCCCCGACTGAGCAGGTGCTATTCGCCCAGTTGGTCCAACCACCTTCGCCGCCCTTGCCGTCCCCAGCCCCTGCGGTGCCGTCTGTGCCCAAGGCAAGTCCGTCTTTGCCATCAGTGGCCGCGCCACCCCCTCCTGGGCCGACAGCGGCTGTCTCGACAGAGCTGAAACCACAGGCCTCATCACCCCAGGACCCCTATTTGGGAGCATTGGAGAAGACCGAAGCCCTTCGGCTATCCAGGCCGGCCGATCTGATGCCCAACCAGGGGGTTTTGCCCCTGCGGGCCTATTGGGGCCGATATGACCAGGGTGGACAATTGCTCGGTGAGGGCGAGATCGTGATGCATTACCCCACACCGGCCCAATACCAGGTCGCCTTAAGGGCCCGTGCGCTGGGTTGGTTGTCGCTGTTGGTGTCTGGAGAGGTGGGAATAAAAAGTGAGGGAATACTTACATCCGCCGGCCTCTCACCAATGCATTTCGAACAAGTCACCCCTCGTCGTGGCCGGGTGGAAAGTCGGTTCGATCCCGTCGCTCGCTTGGCTGTCCTGCGCCCGACGCAGGATCCCATGCCGATTCCAGTGGGTACTCAGGATCGGCTCAGTGTGGTCTTTCAATTGGCCTGGCTGGGTGAGTCGCAGCCCGGCGGGCTGCGGCCAGGCCAGCGGTTTGACCTGCCATTGGCCACGCTAAGCGAGGTCCGGATGCTGACTTTTCATGCCAGTGACCGTGAGGACCTGGCTTTTCCGGGTGGAATGGTCGTACCCACCATCAAGGTGGTCAGTGACCCCTTCCAGTTCAGACGAGTTGGTCAGATCCAAATCTGGCTTGACCAGGCCGACCGCCACATGCCGGCTCGTATTCTCTACACCGAGCCAGACGGGCGCGCCCTTGACTTTCTTGCCATTCGTGCACCGCAGTAATTTGACACCATCGGCAGAAAGATGGATAGTTACGGGTTCAGCGTGGAGGGGTGCCCGAGTGGCTAAAGGGGGCAGACTGTAAATCTGTTGGCTTACGCCTACGTTGGTTCGAATCCAACCTCCTCCACCAACAGAGTGGGTTTTATGGTGGAACCGTGCGGGTGTAGCTCAATGGTAGAGCAGAAGCCTTCCAAGCTTACGACGAGGGTTCGATTCCCTTCACCCGCTCCAGTTTTGGCGGAATTGCAGCACCCGCCCATGTGGCTCAGTGGTAGAGCACTCCCTTGGTAAGGGAGAGGTCACGCGTTCGATCCGCGTCATGGGCACCAGTTTTGTAGGTTTGTTTTCTCATTTTTCGACATTTTTTAACGCGTTTAGAGTCAGGAGTCAGCGATGGCCAAGGGTAAGTTTGAGCGTACGAAGCCGCATGTGAACGTAGGGACGATTGGTCACGTGGACCATGGTAAGACGACGTTGACGGCTGCTATTACGACGATTTTGTCGGCGAAGTTTGGTGGTGAGGCCAAGGCCTATGACCAGATTGATGCGGCGCCTGAAGAGAAGGCCCGCGGTATTACGATTAACACGGCGCACGTGGAGTATGAGACGGCTTCGCGTCACTATGCGCACGTGGACTGTCCTGGTCACGCTGACTATGTGAAGAACATGATTACGGGTGCGGCGCAGATGGACGGTGCGATTTTGGTGTGTTCGGCTGCTGATGGTCCGATGCCCCAGACGCGTGAGCACATTTTGTTGGCCCGTCAGGTTGGCGTGCCTTACATCATTGTGTTTTTGAACAAGTGCGACATGGTTGACGATGCTGAGTTGCTTGAGCTCGTTGAGATGGAAGTTCGTGAGCTGCTCTCCAAGTATGACTTTCCTGGTGATGACACGCCGATTGTCAAGGGCTCTGCCAAGCTAGCGCTTGAGGGTGACAAGGGTGAGTTGGGTGAGGCGGCGATTATGAAGCTGGCCGATGCCTTGGATTCTTATATTCCTACGCCTGAGCGTGCGATTGATGGCGCGTTCCTGATGCCGATTGAAGATGTGTTTTCGATCTCTGGTCGTGGCACGGTGGTGACGGGTCGTGTTGAGCGCGGCATCATCAACGTTGGTGACGAGATTGAGATTGTTGGTATCAAGGACACTCAGAAGACCACCTGTACGGGTGTTGAGATGTTCCGCAAGCTGCTCGACCAGGGCCAGGCTGGTGACAACGTTGGCGTGTTGCTGCGTGGTACCAAGCGTGAAGAGGTTGAGCGTGGTCAGGTGTTGGCCAAGCCCGGTTCGATCAACCCACACAAGAAGTTTGAGTGTGAGGTGTATGTGTTGTCCAAGGAAGAGGGTGGCCGTCACACGCCGTTCTTTAACAACTATCGTCCTCAGTTTTATTTCCGCACGACTGACGTGACGGGTTCCATTGAACTGCCTTCGGGTACTGAGATGGTGATGCCTGGTGACAACGTGAAGATGACGGTGACCTTGATTGCGCCGATCGCCATGGAGCAGGGCTTGCGCTTTGCGATCCGTGAGGGCGGCCGTACCGTGGGCGCCGGCGTCGTCGCAAAAGTACTGGATTAATAGCGACTCGATCTGCGAAGAAGGTTAGAAGGGGTATAGGGGCATAGCTCAACTGGCAGAGCGTCGGTCTCCAAAACCGAAGGTTGGGGGTTCGATTCCCTCTGCCCCTGCCAACCCTCCTTAGCAGACCAGTTAACCACACTCACTTAAGCAAAGACTCTCTGGGTTCTATGACCACCGTAACCGATGTCACCTCAGCCTGGCCCAATCGGCTCCTGCTGACGGCCTCAGCCGCCGCCTTCCTCGCGGGAGTGGTGGGCTTCCATTGGGCCGGTGATCGCGCACTCATGGCGTTGGGTTTGCTGCTGGCCGGCCTTGTTGTTGCCGTGGTGCTGGGGCTCTTGAGCCCATCGGGTCGGCGTTTTGTAGCCTTTTCTAAAGAGGCGACCCACGAGGCCAAGCGTGTGCACTGGCCCACCCGCAAGGAAACCTTGCAGGCGACCGGCATTGTCTTTGTTTTCGTTTTTGTGATGGCCCTATTTCTTTGGCTAACTGATAAGTCATTGGAATGGGTGCTCTACGACCTGTTGTTGGGATGGAAGTAACAATGACCAAACGTTGGTATGTGGTACATGCCTTTTCTGGCATGGAGAAAAGTGTCTCCCGCGCCATTCAGGAGCGGGTTGACCGTGCCGGCATGCAAGATCAGTTCGGTCAGATTCTGGTTCCCACCGAAGAAGTGGTCGAGGTGCGTGGTGGCAAAAAGGCCCTGTCTGAGCGGCGCTTCTTTCCGGGCTACGTGCTCGTCGAGATGGAAATGAACGAGCAGACTTGGCACTTGGTGAAAAACACCAACAAGGTCACGGGTTTCGTCGGTGGGACGGCCAGCAAGCCCACTCCCATCTCACAGGCAGAGGTCGACAAGATCATGGCCCAAGTGCAGGAGGGCGTTGAAAAGCCACGGCCCAAGGTCTTGTTTGAGGTGGGCGAAGTCGTTCGCGTCAAAGAAGGCCCCTTCACAGACTTCAATGGCAACGTCGAAGAGGTCAACTACGAAAAAAATCGGCTCCGAGTCTCGGTCACCATTTTTGGTCGATCGACCCCCGTTGAGCTGGAGTTTGGTCAGGTCGAAAAACTGTAAGAACAATCTGCTTGGCCCAGTCGGCGGCATCAGCGCACGAGAGGCCACGCAGAAGAGTTGTAGTAGCTGTGTGTAGTTAGGTGCGGCGCCCGAAAGGGTGTCGTTTTGAGGAGCGGTGAGCGCTTGACAGTCTTGTTCGGCTCACCGCGATTGAACTCGCGAAAGGACGCCATCATGGCAAAGAAGATCGTCGGTTACATCAAGCTTCAGGTACCGGCTGGCAAGGCCAACCCCTCGCCACCCATTGGCCCCGCGCTCGGTCAGCGCGGCCTCAACATCATGGAATTCTGTAAGGCTTTCAACGCCCAGACACAGGGTATTGAGCCTGGTCTGCCGATTCCATGCGTAATCACCGCCTACGCGGACAAGACCTTCACCTTCATCATGAAGACGCCACCTGCGTCTATCCTGATCAAGAAGGCCGCCAAGATTGACAAGGGCTCTTCCAAGCCCCACACCGATAAAGTTGGCTCCATCACCCGCGCTCAGTGCGAGGAGATTGCCAAGCTCAAGAAACCCGACCTGACGGCTGCAGACCTCGAGGCGGCCGTTCGTACGATCGCAGGCAGCGCCCGCAGTATGGGCATCACGGTGGAAGGACTCTAAATGGCCAAGCTATCCAAGCGCGTTACCGCAGTCCGCGCCCAAGTCGACCGCGCCCGTAACTACTCCGCAGACGATGCTCTGAACCTGGCCAAGGCTTGTGCCACCGCCAAATTCAAAGAGTCAGTCGATGTGGCTGTTCAACTCGGCATCGATGCCAAAAAATCGGACCAGCTGGTCAGGGGCTCCATCGTGCTGCCCGCCGGTACCGGCAAGACCGCCCGTGTTGCCGTCTTTGCGCAAGGCGAGAAGGCCGAGCAGGCCAAGGCCGCTGGCGCCGAGATCGTTGGCATGGACGACTTGGCTGCCAACATCAAGGCCGGTCAGATGGATTTCGATGTGCTCATCGCTTCCCCCGACGCCATGCGTCTGGTGGGCCAGCTGGGCCAGATCCTGGGCCCCCGTGGCTTGATGCCAAACCCCAAGGTGGGCACGGTGACGCCTGATGTTGCCCAGGCTGTTAAAAATGCAAAGGCTGGACAGGTTCAATACCGAACCGACAAGGCCGGCATTATCCACTGCACCATTGGCCAGGCTTCTTTTGAAGTCGATGCGCTCAAGTCCAATCTGATGGCCTTGATCGAGGCCTTGCAGCGGGCCAAGCCTGCCTCATCCAAGGGGCAGTACCTTCGTAAGGTGGCCATTTCAACCACCATGGGACCTGGTATCCGCGTGGACACCCAGTCCCTGTTGCAGACAGGATCTTAAGAACTTTGGGCTGCTGAGCATCGAGGTCTGATGCTTGGCAGGTTGTCAAAGACCGTTGGGGCAAATCGGGTGGTTGACGAGGCGCTTAAATCCAGGTGGTTCTCTGGTCCCAGCGTAGATGGCGGTCCCCAAGAACAATTCAAGGCACTTCGGTGCTGAGCGGTGTTCAAAGGTCGCCGGTTTCAACCGTCTGAAGAACCATCGGGTTCGACAGACCTTTAGTAGGAGTAGAACGTGGCATTAAACCGCGAAGCAAAGGCAGTCATTATCGACGACGTCTCGGCCCAGGTGGTCAAGGCTCAGGCGATTGTGGTGGCCGAGTACCGTGGTCTCGATGTCGCCGGCATCACTGAGCTGCGTCGCAAAGCCCGCGACGCCGGTGTCTACCTGCGTGTTCTCAAGAACACGCTGGTGCGCCGGGCCCTGAAAGAGACGCCATTCGAAAAGCTGACCGACCAATTGGCCGGCCCGCTGATCTATGGCATTTCTGAAGACCCGGTGGCTGCCGCAAAGGTCATGAATGACTTTGCGAAAGCCAATGAGGCACTGGTTATCAAGGGCGGCGCCATGCCCAACACCCTCATCACCACCGACGGCATCAAGGCCCTGGCCTCCCTGCCCTCACGTGATGAATTGTTGGCCAAGCTGCTCGGCACGATGCAGGCCCCTGTGGCGAAGTTTGTCCAGACCCTTAACGAGGTACCGTCCAAGTTTGTCCGTACGGTTGCCGCGCTCAAGGATCAGCGCGAACAGACCCCAGCGTGATCACAGTCTTAACACCGCAATCTGTATTAACCAATTGGAGTATTTGAAATGGCAATGAGCAAAGAAGAAATCCTCGACGCGATTGGCGCGATGAGCGTGCTTGAGCTCTCTGAGCTGATCAAGCAAATGGAAGAGAAGTTTGGCGTTTCTGCGGCAGCTGCCGCAGTCGCTGTTGCAGCCCCCGCTGCTGGTGGTGCCGCCGCTGGTGGCGCTGCTGCAGAAGAGAAGACCGAGTTTACGGTCGTTCTGGCTGCTGCAGGCGATAAGAAGGTTGAGGTCATCAAGGTGGTCCGTGCGGCCACTGGCCTGGGCCTGAAAGAAGCCAAAGACCTGGTTGACGGCGCTCCCAAGCCTGTCAAAGAGGGCATCAACAAGGCCGACGCCGAGGCGCTCAAGAAGCAACTCGAAGAGGCTGGCGCCAAGGTTGAAGTTAAGTAAGACCTGTTTCATCCGTCCCGCCGGGGGAACCCCCGGTGGGGCTGACTCCGCCATGTTGATGCTGAGGCATCAGCCGACATCGCAGAGTTAGTCCCTTCTTTTTCAGACCCCAAGGACCCATTCATGGCCTACAACTTCACTGAAAAGAAACGCATCCGCAAGAGTTTCGCCAAACGTCCTCCCGTGCTGGAGGTGCCGTATCTGCTGGAGACCCAGCTGCAGTCTTATCGCAGCTTTCTCCAGGCGGACGCAGCCCCTGATGCCCGTGCCGATGATGGCCTTCAGGCTGCCTTCAAATCAATTTTCCCGATCACCAGCCACAATGGCCTGGCCCGACTCGAGTTTGTGAACTATCAGCTCGGCACGCCAGCCTTTGATATGAAAGAGTGTCAACAGCGTGGCCTGACGTTTGCAGCACCGCTGCGCGCCCGGGTGCGTCTGGTCATCATGGACCGTGAGGCGGCCAAGCCGACCGTGAAAGAGGTCAAAGAGCAAGAGGTCTACATGGGCGAAATGCCGCTCATCACCGACACTGGCTCATTTGTCATCAACGGGACCGAGCGGGTGATTGTCAGCCAACTGCACCGCTCGCCCGGCGTCTTTTTTGAGCACGACCGCGGCAAGACCCACAGCTCGGGCAAGTTGTTGTTCTCCGCCCGAATCATTCCTTACCGTGGCTCTTGGCTCGACTTTGAGTTCGATCCCAAGGACATTCTGTATTTCCGGGTAGACCGTCGCCGCAAGATGCCGGTCACCATCCTGATGAAGGCTCTGGGGCTGTCTCCCGAGCAGATTCTGGCCAACTTCTTTGCTTTTGATCATTTCCAACTGATGCCCGACGGCGCCTCTATGGAACTCGTGGCTGATCGGCTGCGTGGCGAGCAGGCTCGCTTTGATATCGTTGACAAGTCCGGAAACGTCATTGTCTCCCGGGACAAGCGGATCAATGCCAAGCATATTCGTGACATCGAAAAAGCCGGTCTGAAGCGCGTATCGGTTCCCGATGACTACCTGCTGGGTCGAATGATTGCCACCAATGTGGTGGATGGCGACACCGGTGAGCTGATCGCCAAGGCCAACGACGAGATCACCGAAGAGCTGCTGGCTAATCTGCGTGAAGCCAAGGTTCGCGATTTCTCGACCCTCTATATCAATGACCTTGATCATGGTGGTTATATTTCCTCCACCTTGCGCCTAGACGAGACGCCAGACCAACTCGCCGCCCGCGTTGCGATCTATCGCATGATGCGGCCCGGGGAGCCACCGACCGAGGATGCGGTTGAGGCGCTCTTTAATCGCCTGTTCTTTAGCGAGGAGTCTTACGACCTCTCCAAAGTCGGCCGGATGAAGTTCAACCGCCGCCTGGGTCGTGATGAGGTGGGCGGCGCGATGGTCCTCTCCAACGAGGACATCCTAGACACCATCAAGGTCTTGGTGGAGCTGCGCAATGGACGCGGCGAGATCGATGACATCGATCACCTGGGCAATCGTCGTGTTCGTTGTGTTGGCGAACTCGCGGAAAACCAATTCCGCTCTGGACTGGTTCGCGTGGAGCGGGCTGTCAAGGAGCGACTTGGCCAGGCCGAGAGCGACAACCTGATGCCCCATGACCTGATCAACAGCAAGCCGATTTCGGCGGCCATTCGGGAATTTTTTGGCTCGAGCCAGTTGTCCCAGTTCATGGACCAGACCAACCCCTTGTCTGAGATCACGCACAAGCGTCGCGTCTCGGCACTGGGCCCTGGCGGCCTGACCCGCGAGCGGGCCGGCTTTGAAGTCCGTGACGTGCACCCAACGCATTATGGTCGGGTCTGCCCGATCGAGACGCCAGAGGGCCCGAACATCGGCCTGATCAACTCTCTGGCGCTCTATGCTCGTCTTAACGAGTATGGCTTTCTCGAGACGCCTTATCGCCGCGTGACCAATGGTCAGGTGACCGATCAGATCGACTACCTGTCGGCCATTGAAGAGGGCCGCTACGTTGTGGCCCAGGCCAATGCCGTGGTCGACGAAAAAGGTCGACTGCTCGAGGACTTGGTCTCTGTACGTGTCAATGGTGAGACCACCCTGTCCTCGCCTGACAAGGTTGAGTACATGGACGTGGCGCCATCTCAGATTGTCTCGGTTGCCGCTTCGCTCATTCCCTTCCTAGAGCACGACGACGCAAACCGAGCGCTGATGGGCTCGAACATGCAGCGACAGGCTGTCCCCTGCCTGCGCCCCCAGAAACCACTGGTGGGCACCGGTATTGAGCGCACCTGTGCGGTCGACTCCGGCACGGTTGTTCAGGCCCGCCGCGGCGGTACCGTCGACTACGTCGATTCCCGTCGTGTGGTGATCCGCGTGAACGACAGCGAGACCAAGGCGGGTGAATCTGGTGTCGACATCTACAACCTGATCAAATACACCCGATCCAACCAGAACACCAACATCAACCAGCGTCCCGTCGTGACCCGCGGTGATGTGGTCGCTCGCGGTGACGTGGTGGCCGATGGGGCTTCTACCGACTTGGGCGAACTGGCCCTCGGCCAGAACATGCTGGTGGCCTTCATGCCCTGGAATGGCTATAACTTTGAGGACTCGATTCTCATCTCTGAGCGAGTGGTCGCCGAAGACCGTTACACGTCGGTCCACATCGAAGAGCTGTCGGTCTTCTCGCGAGACACCAAGCTAGGCCCTGAGGAGATCACGCGTGACATCTCCAACCTCTCCGAGGCCCAACTGGGCCGACTGGACGAGGCCGGTGTGGTCTACATCGGTGCCGAAGTCCAGGCTGGTGACGTTCTGGTTGGCAAGGTCACGCCCAAGGGTGAGACCCAGCTAACCCCAGAAGAAAAGCTGCTGCGCGCCATCTTTGGTGAGAAGGCTTCGGATGTGAAAGACACCTCACTGCGCGTGCCATCCGGCATGAGTGGCACGGTGATCGATGTCCAGGTCTTTACCCGGGAGGGCATCCAGAGAGACAAGCGTGCCCAGCAGATCATCGACGAGGAGCTTGGTCGTTTCCGCAAGGATCTGAACGATCAGCTGCGCATCGTTGAGGCCGATGCCTTCCAGCGAATCGAAAAACTACTGGTAGGCCAGTCGGCCAATGGTGGCCCTAAGAAGCTCGCCAAGGGAACCAAGGTTACGGCTGATTACCTGGCCGATCTCGATCGTTACCACTGGTTCGACATTCGTCTGTCCGACGAGTCTGCTGCCAGCCAGCTGGAGGCGCTGAAAGAAAACCTTGAGCAGAAGCGCCATTCGTTTGACCTGGCTTATCAGGAAAAGCATCGCAAGCTGACGCAGGGCGACGAGCTGCCCCCGGGCGTGCTCAAGATGGTCAAGGTCTATCTGGCCGTCAAGCGCCGTTTGCAGCCTGGCGACAAGATGGCGGGCCGTCACGGTAACAAGGGGGTTGTCTCCCGCATTGTTCCGGTTGAGGACATGCCTTACATGGCCGACGGGCGTCCCGTGGACATCGTGCTCAACCCGCTGGGTGTGCCGTCCCGAATGAACGTTGGCCAGATTCTGGAGACCCATTTAGGCTGGGCGGCCAAGGGCCTTGGACAGCGTATTGGCGATCTTTTGGCCAGTCAGGCCAAGGCTGCCGAGTTGCGCAAGACACTGGAGACCATTTACAACTCAACGGGTAAACCCGAGGCCATCTCCAAGCTCAAGGACGACGAAGTCGTTGAGTTGGCTCAGCACCTGACCGATGGGGTTCCATTCGCGACGCCAGTGTTTGATGGCGCCAAAGAAGAAGAAATCCGTCAGATGCTGGCCTTGGCCTATCCGGATGATGTCGCCAAGCGCATTGGCCTTACAGCCAGTCGCACCCAGGTCCAGCTCTATGACGGCCGCACTGGCGATTCGTTTGACCGGCCGACAACGGTGGGATACATGCACATGCTCAAGCTGCACCACCTGGTGGATGACAAGATGCACGCCCGATCAACCGGACCGTATTCTCTGGTGACGCAGCAACCGCTGGGCGGCAAGGCCCAGTTCGGCGGTCAGCGCTTCGGTGAAATGGAGGTCTGGGCACTTGAGGCTTATGGAGCTGCTTACACCCTGCAAGAAATGCTCACGGTCAAGTCTGACGATGTCACGGGACGTACGCGCGTCTACGAGAACATCGTCAAGGGTGACCATGTCATCGACGCTGGCATGCCGGAGTCCTTCAACGTGTTGGTGAAGGAAATCCGCTCGCTGGGCATCGATATTGATCTTGAACGCCAATAACCCGAGGACGGTTGCGACATGAAAGCACTACTCGATCTTTTTAAGCAGGTTCAGACTGAACAGCAGTTTGATGCCATTCGAATTGGCCTGGCCTCTCCCGACAAGATCCGCTCTTGGTCGTTTGGTGAGGTCAAAAAGCCAGAGACCATCAACTACCGGACCTTTAAGCCGGAGCGTGATGGCCTGTTTTGCGCCAAGATTTTTGGACCAGTCAAAGACTACGAGTGCCTGTGCGGCAAGTACAAGCGCCTCAAGCACCGCGGTGTGATCTGCGAGAAGTGCGGTGTCGAGGTGACGTTGGCCAAGGTCCGTCGTGAGCGCATGGGCCACATTGAGCTCGCAAGCCCAATCGCACACATCTGGTTCCTCAAGTCCCTGCCATCCCGCCTGGGTATGGTGCTGGACATGACCTTGCGTGACATCGAGCGTGTCTTGTATTTCGAAGCCTATGTGGTTGTCGAGCCCGGCATGACGCCGCTCAAGCGCGGGCAGATCATGTCCGAAGATGATTACCTTGCCAAGGTGGAGCAATATGGTGAAGGCGAATTTGTCGCCACCATGGGAGCCGAAGGTGTGGCTGCCTTGCTGTCTTCGATTGATTTGGAACGCGAGATCGAGCAGCTCAGAAAAGACCTGGCTGAGACCTCGTCTGACGCCAAGATTAAGAAAATTGCCAAGCGCCTGAAGGTACTCGAAGGATTCCACAAGTCAGGCGTCAAGCCCGACTGGATGGTCATGAAGGTGCTACCGGTTCTGCCGCCTGAACTGCGCCCTCTGGTGCCTCTGGACGGTGGCCGGTTTGCCACTTCAGACCTCAACGATCTCTATCGTCGAGTGATCAATCGAAACAACCGGCTCAAGCGCCTTTTAGAGCTTCGTGCGCCAGAGATCATCGTTCGCAACGAAAAGCGGATGCTGCAAGAGTCGGTCGACTCTCTGCTCGATAACGGCCGTCGTGGCAAGGCCATGACGGGTGCCAACAAGCGCGCTCTCAAGTCCTTGGCTGACATGATCAAGGGCAAAGGCGGACGCTTCCGTCAGAACCTGTTGGGCAAGCGAGTCGACTACTCAGGGCGTTCCGTTATCGTGGTGGGCCCTACGCTCAAGTTGCACCAGTGCGGCCTTCCAAAGCTTATGGCCCTGGAGCTCTTCAAGCCCTTCATCTTCAACAAGCTCGAGCTGCGTGGCATGGCCACGACCATCAAGGCTGCTAAGAAGCTGGTGGAGCAGCAGGTGCCCGAGGTCTGGGACATCCTCGAAGAGGTTATTCGTGAGCACCCGGTCATGCTCAACCGTGCACCGACGCTGCACCGTCTGGGTATTCAGGCCTTTGAGCCGGTCCTGATTGAAGGCAAGGCCATTCAGCTGCATCCGCTCGTCTGTGCTGCCTTTAACGCTGACTTCGACGGCGACCAGATGGCCGTCCACGTGCCCCTATCGCTTGAGGCGCAGATGGAAGCCCGCACCCTGATGCTGGCCTCCAACAACGTACTCTTCCCGTCCAACGGCGAGCCCTCCATCGTGCCGTCCCAGGACATCGTGCTCGGTCTGTACTACGCCACCCGTGACAAGGTGAACGGCCGCGGCGAAGGGATGTTCTTTGCTGACGTGACCGAGGTCGATCGTGCCTACGCGAACCAGCAGGTTGAGCTTGGCACCAAGATCACCGTTCGCATCGCTGAATTCGATGTAGACCGCGCCAGTGGCGAGCAGACCAAGCGAATGGTGCGTTACGAGACGACCGTCGGCCGTGCGCTGCTGTCGCGGATCCTTCCTGCAGGCCTGTCGTTCACCCACATGAACAAGGCCCTCAAGAAGAAAGAAATCTCCCGCCTTATCAACGCCTCTTTCCGTCGTTGTGGCCTGCGTGCGACCGTCATTCTGGCGGACAAGCTGCTGCAATCTGGCTTCTCCCTGGCCACCCGTGCCGGTATCTCGATCTGTGTGGACGACATGCTGGTACCTGTCCAGAAGGTGGACATCCTGGCCAAGGCCGAGGCAGAGGTGAAAGAGATCGAACAGCAGTATGCCTCTGGTCTGGTGACCGTTGGTGAGCGTTACAACAAAGTCGTGGACATCTGGGGCCGTGCTGGTGACCAGGTGGGCAAGGCGATGATGGATCAGCTCGCTGGCGAGGTCGTGAAGGATCGCAAGGGCAATGACGTGCGCCAGGAATCCTTCAACTCCATCTACATGATGGCCGACTCTGGTGCCCGTGGCTCTGCCGCTCAGATTCGTCAGTTGGCTGGTATGCGTGGCCTGATGGCCAAGCCCGATGGCTCCATCATCGAGACGCCCATTACCGCCAACTTCCGTGAGGGCTTGAACGTTCTGCAGTACTTTATTTCCACTCACGGTGCTCGAAAGGGTCTGGCGGATACGGCACTGAAGACCGCCAACTCCGGCTACCTGACGCGTCGTCTGGTGGACGTCACTCAGGATCTGGTGGTGATCGAGGACGATTGCGGTACGGACAATGGCATCACCATGAAGGCCTTGGTCGAGGGCGGTGAGGTCATCGAAGCACTGCGCGACCGTATCCTTGGTCGAGTGACTGCATCCGAGGTGGTCAACCCAGAAACCCAAGAGACCCTGATCGCCTCCGGCGAGTTGCTTGACGAGGATGCTGTTGACGCCATCGAGCGCCTTGGCATCGATGAGGTTCGAGTTCGCACGCCGCTGACCTGTGGCACGCGTTTTGGCTTGTGTGCCAAATGCTACGGACGTGATCTCGGTCGTGGCCACCTGGTCAACGTTGGTGAGGCGGTTGGTGTGATTGCTGCCCAGTCCATCGGTGAGCCAGGAACGCAGCTGACCATGCGGACCTTCCACATCGGCGGTGCAGCATCACGAACAGCCGCCCAGTCCAACATTGAGGCCAAGTCAAACGGTACGGTCCGGTTCACGGCCACCATGCGGTATGTCACCAACGCCAAGGGAGAACCGGTCGTGATCTCGCGATCTGGTGAGGTCTTGATCGCGGATGACAACGGCCGTGAGCGTGAGCGCCACAAGGTACCTTACGGTGCGACCTTGGCCCACATCGATGGGCATGTCATCAAAGCTGGCGCGATCCTCGCCACATGGGACCCACTCACTCGTCCGATCATCACGGAGTACGCCGGTACGGTTCGCTTCGAGAATGTCGAAGAGGGCGTCACCGTGGCCAAGCAGATCGACGACGTCACGGGCCTTTCGACCCTGGTCGTCATCGATGCCAAGCGTCGAAGCACCGCGTCCAAGGGCGTTCGCCCCCAGGTCAAGCTGCTGGATGCCAAGGGTGAAGAGGTCAAGATTGCTGGCACCGATCATTCGGTCAACATCAGCTTCCCCGTCGGTGCACTGATCACGGTTCGTGATGGACAAGAGGTGGCCGTTGGTGAGGTCTTGGCGCGTATTCCCCAAGAATCCCAGAAGACCCGCGACATCACCGGTGGTCTGCCACGAGTGGCCGAGCTATTCGAGGCTCGTTCACCCAAGGATGCCGGCATGCTGGCGGAAGTCACCGGCACGGTCTCGTTCGGTAAGGACACCAAGGGTAAGCAGCGTCTGGTCATCACCGACATGGACGGCGTTGCCCAGGAGTTCCTGATTCCAAAGGAAAAGAGTGTGTTGGTCCACGACGGACAGATCGTCAACAAGGGCGAGATGATTGTCGACGGCCCCGCCGACCCGCAAGACATCCTTCGACTGTTGGGCATTGAGGCGCTGGCGCGCTACATCGTCGACGAGGTCCAGGACGTCTACCGCCTGCAGGGTGTGAAGATCAACGACAAGCACATCGAGGTGATTGTTCGCCAGATGCTGCGTCGAGTGCAGATCTCCGACCCAGGCGACACCCGGTTCATCCCGGGTGAGCAGGTTGAGCGTTCCGAGCTGCTCGAAGAAAACGATGCTGCGACAGCACAAGACAAGCGCCCCGCGCTCTATGAAAACCTGTTGCTGGGCATCACCAAGGCCTCCTTGTCGACTGATTCCTTCATCTCGGCGGCCTCCTTCCAGGAGACCACTCGTGTCCTGACCGAGGCGGCGATTATGGGCAAGAAGGACGACCTGCGCGGCCTGAAGGAGAACGTCATTGTCGGTCGACTGATCCCAGCCGGTACCGGTCTGGCCTACCACCGAGCCCGCAAGGATCGGGAACAGGCCGAGGCCTTAGAGGCCAAGACCCTGGCTGAGCAGGCTGCCCTGGAGGCGGAGGCCTTGTTTTCTGGGGGCTCTGATTCCGACGACAGCAGCCAGGAATCAGGAGAATCCGCTTGACAGTCTAGGTGAAAAGCCCTGAAAATCGAGGGCTTTTCACCAATTGCAGTGAAACTCAAAGCACAACCAAAGGATTTTTAGAAAATGCCGACGATTAACCAGCTGGTTCGCCAAGGTCGAACCACTGAGACGATTAAGAGCAAGAGCCCAGCGCTAGAGGCCTGTCCTCAGCGTCGTGGGGTCTGCACCCGTGTCTACACCACGACTCCCAAGAAGCCGAACTCCGCGCTTCGGAAAGTGGCCAAGATTCGCCTCACCAATGGCTTCGAAGTGATTTCTTACATTGGCGGTGAGGGTCACAACCTTCAGGAACACTCAGTGGTCTTGATTCGCGGTGGTCGTGTCAAAGACCTGCCTGGTGTGCGTTATCACATTGTTCGTGGCTCACTGGACCTCCAGGGCGTCAAGGACAGGAAGCAGTCCCGTTCCAAATACGGCGCCAAGCGCCCCAAGAAAGCCTAAGGCTTTCTCTAGTAGTTAGGCCGCGTCTCTCATGTGGGGGGCGCGAACGTAAGGGCCCGCTCATGCGGGCTGGGTTAAACCCAACTGAAGACAAAAAAGGAAGAACATGCCTCGTCGTCGCGAAGTACCCAAACGTATTGTGCTGGCCGATCCCAAGTTCGGCAGCGAAGAAGTCTCCAAGTTCATGAACGTTGTCATGCTCCACGGCAAGAAGGCCGTTGCTGAGCGCATCGTTTACGGCGCTTTTGATCACATTGAACAAGTCGCCAAAAAGAATCCCATTGAGGTGTTCCAGGCTGCCCTGGGCAACGCCAAGCCACTGGTCGAGGTTAAGAGCCGCCGAGTGGGTGGTGCCAACTATCAGGTACCCGTAGAGGTACGCCCTGCTCGCCGTACTGCCTTGGCCATGCGCTGGCTGCGTGAGGCTGCCAAGAAACGCGGTGAGAAGTCGATGAACCTGCGCCTGGCCGGCGAACTGCTGGAGGCAGCCGAAGGTCGTGGCGGTGCAGTCAAGAAACGCGACGAAGTACACCGCATGGCAGAGGCCAATAAAGCCTTCTCCCATTTCCGCTTCTAAGCCTCGCGGCTCTCACCCACTTAACTGACAGGACGTTCCATGGCCCGTAAGACCCCGATCGAGCGCTACCGCAACATTGGTATCAGCGCGCACATCGATGCAGGTAAGACCACCACTACCGAGCGCATTCTTTTCTACACCGGCGTAAACCACAAGATTGGTGAGGTTCACGACGGCGCTGCCACCATGGACTGGATGGAGCAGGAGCAGGAGCGTGGCATCACCATCACCTCGGCGGCGACTACCACGTTCTGGAAAGGCATGGACGGTTCCATGCCCGAGCATAGAATCAACATCATCGACACCCCGGGACACGTTGACTTCACCATCGAGGTGGAGCGTTCGATGCGCGTTCTAGACGGGGCCTGCATGGTTTATTGTGCCGTGGGTGGTGTCCAGCCTCAGTCGGAGACCGTCTGGCGTCAGGCCAATAAATACAAAGTGCCTCGCCTGGCCTTTGTGAACAAGATGGACCGCACTGGCGCTAATTTCTTCAAGGTCGTTGACCAGATGAAGGCCCGCCTGCGTGCCAACCCGGTGCCCATTGTCATTCCCATCGGCGCTGAAGAGCACTTCAAGGGCGTTGTTGACCTGATCAAGATGAAGGCCATTGTCTGGGACGAGGCCAGCCAGGGCACGAAGTTCGAATACATCGACATCCCGTCTGAGTTGCAGGCCAGCGCCGAAGAGTGGCGCGAGAAGATGCTCGAAGCTGCCGCTGAGTCCAGTGAAGAACTCATGAACAGCTACCTCGAGAACGGCGACCTGACTGAAGAGCAGGTCATGGGTGGCATTCGGGCCCGTACCATCGCTGGCGAAATTCAGCCCATGCTCTGTGGCACGGCCTTCAAGAACAAAGGCGTTCAGCGCATGCTCGATGCCGTTATTCAGTTCATGCCGAGCCCCGTGGACATCCCACCGGTCGCAGGTACCAATGAAGATGGTGCAGAGGCGAGCCGCAAGGCCGATGACAAAGAGAAATTCTCGGCCTTGGCCTTTAAGCTGATGAACGATCCCTTCGTCGGTCAGCTGACTTTCATTCGCTGCTATTCGGGTGTTCTCAAGTCGGGTGATGCTGTCCTGAACTCGGTCCGCGGCAAGAAAGAGCGTATCGGTCGTCTGCTGCAGATGCACGCAAACAATCGTGAGGAAATCACCGAGATCCTGGCCGGCGACATCGCTGCCGCTGTGGGCCTCAAGGACGTGGTCACTGGCGATACCCTGTGCGATCCCGATGCGGTCATCGTGCTCGAGCGCATGGAGTTTCCCGAGCCCGTGATCTCTCAGGCTGTAGAGCCGAAGACCAAGGCAGACCAAGAGAAGATGGGCATTGCCCTGAATCGTCTGGCCAAAGAAGACCCCTCTTTCCGTGTTCGCACAGACGAGGAGTCGGGCCAGACCATTATTTCCGGCATGGGTGAACTGCACCTTGAGATCCTGGTCGATCGAATGAAGCGTGAATTCGGCGTGGAAGCAACGGTTGGTAAGCCACAGGTTGCCTACCGTGAAACCATCCGCAAATCGGTCGAAATCGAGGGCAAATACGTCAAGCAGTCTGGCGGTAAAGGCCAGTTCGGACACGTCTGGATCAAGCTCGATCCTCAGGAAGAAGGCAAGGGCTATGAGTTTGTAGACGCCATCAAGGGCGGTGTCGTGCCTCGCGAATTTATTCCCTCGGTGGACAAGGGCTGTCAGGACACCATGAACTCTGGCGTCTTGGCTGGCTTCCCCGTGGTCGACATCAAGGTCACCTTGTTTGATGGCTCGTACCACGACGTCGACTCCTCGCAGATCGCCTTCGAGCTGGCCGCCTCTATGGCCTTCAAAGACGGTATGCGAAAGGCCAACGCCGTTCTGCTCGAGCCCATGATGGCTGTTGAGGTTGAGACACCCGAAGACTACGCGGGTACGGTGATGGGTGACCTGTCTTCTCGCCGTGGCATGGTTCAGGGCATGGACGAGCTGCCCGGCGGCGGTGGCAAGATCATCAAGGCTGAGGTTCCACTGGCCGAGATGTTCGGTTACTCAACGACGCTGCGGTCGCTGACCCAGGGTCGTGCCACCTACACCATGGAATTTAAGCACTACTCAGAAGCACCCCGTAACGTGGCTGAAGCAGTCATGACCAGCCGCACCAAGTAATCACGACAACCAAACCAGTTAAAGAAGGAAGCACAAAATGGCCAAGGGTAAGTTTGAGCGTACGAAGCCGCATGTGAACGTAGGGACGATTGGTCACGTGGACCATGGTAAGACGACGTTGACGGCTGCTATTACGACGATTTTGTCGGCGAAGTTTGGTGGTG
>Ga0208788_1000249_pt1 | contig 27322 bp, 25 predicted proteins | sample Wag4_2014_7_11_3_FD_187363 | JGI IMG/M metagenome (GOLD analysis project Ga0208788, IMG submission 187363) | Fresh water mixed with fracking chemicals microbial communities from Ohio, USA - Utica-2 Time Series FC 2014_7_11 (SPAdes) (version 2) ...
TGGCGTATGGACACACTTTCGTTTTTTCGCGGGAAAATGGAGCTGAAGTATGGACATCGGGGATTAATGGCAAAAACAGACCATGACTGCCCTGTGGCTATGTCCATAGCCCACAATCTTTCCTTTACATCGATGAGGCCTTCTGTTTATGCGATGGAATGAGCGATGACCAGTTACACCAGGTGGCTGTACAGATCCGCGCAAGGGTCTTGGCATGGTGTGGGCTGGGAACTGGTGCTGGCATTGGCCCCACCCCCACCCTGGCAAAGCTCGCGTCCTACGCCGCGAAGCGTGTGACGAAAACCGGACTGGTCAACCTAATGCAACCCGAAGACCGGCTCATGATGCTCCACCTTGCGCCCGTCTCCGAGGTTTGGGGAATTGGACCTGCCGTAACTGAGAAGCTCCGGTTGATGGGGATAAACACCGCGGCGCAATTCGCTCAGCTCCCGCGACACATTGTTGAAAGGGAGTTTCCTGTCACCGTCCTGAGAACCCAGCTAGAGCTCAATGGCGTCTGTGCCGTCCCTCTGACTGGAAACGACGGAGTACGTGACATGATCAACGTCTCCCGCAGTTTCACCGCGAGAATCGAGTCAGAGAAGGACCTGGTTGCTGCCACTGTGGATTTTGCCGCTCGGGCTTCGGCGAAACTGAGGAAGCAAGGTTCAGTGGCATCCGCCATGCGGGTATATGCGCGAACAAGCCCCTTTGACAACAAGCAGGCACCCTACGCTAAAACGGTAACCGTCCCTTTCTCTCAGCCGGTGGCTGATGCTCGGGTCTTCGCTCGTAGCGCCGCACAAGCCGCACGATCGATTTACAGGCCTGGCGTTCGTTTTTCTAAGGTGGGGATTCTGCTCATGGGGCTGCAGTCCGCAACGGAAATGCACCAGCAAGACATGTTCGGATATGACGCTGGCGCGGAGGAGAGAGTAATGGGGGCAATTGATCAGATTAATGCCAAATACGGTCGAGGTACCGTAAAGCTTGGTCGTTCGATTCTATCGGCTGAAGCAGAAGGTCGCGGTAAAAACGTCAGCCCCGCTTTCTCGTGCCGGGCGTCTGACTTGAAATTGGTTTACTGACAGGAACTACTGCGCACTACTGCAAGCAGCAAGCTGCTTGTCCCTGTCCATTTTCCCTTCGGGCTGCGACCTCAGTCCTTCTTACTGAACACCAGAGCGAGGTGGTTCCGCTGTGGTGCAGTCTTACCCCACGCCTCCTCGATACGTTGCTTCGCGTGGACTTGTGCCGGCATTAATGGCTGGTGACCGTGCTCCAGACACTCCAGGGCGGTACCCTGACCTGCCTCCTCCAGATAGCGGTACGGCGCTTCTATGAACGTCGCAAAGGGGACGCTCGTTATCCGACTTACCCTGGCTTCACAGTAAATGTCTGCCCACAGGTTTAGCTCGTTACGACCTATGGTGATTGGGGTGCCCGCATCGCCTTCGTTGGACATTTGTTTTCCTTATGGTTTGAGATGGCCAAAGCCTACAACATGTCAGCGAAATGCAACCCTAGATAGGAGGGTTGGCATTGACCCTGCGCTGCAGCTCGAGCAGTTGCTTACGCGCCTTCATGTTCATGACCAAAGCCTCCCGAAGCATTGCGAATTTTGGTTCGTATTGGTGAAACAGCTGCTGAAGCCAGTAGTCCGCTTTTCTGATGACCGCATTCGGATTGTATGTGTAGCCATCTCCTTTCCTGATCACCTCCTGCCGTTGCCTCTTACCACCACCTGGCTTGTCGGAAAAAATAATTCGCGTCCATACGATAGACACCGAGCCTTCTCTGTTTGTCTTCACTTGGACACTCCGATAGAGAAGCTTGCCCTCGTCCTTGGCATCTTGGATGAAACCATCTTTCAACCGGAGGGCTTCGGTTCTGAGTAGGTCATGGATGGCATCGCACTCCTTAATCATTGGCAGGTAACGGGCACTCAGCTCGCCGCGAATGGCAGCGCCAGTGATAGGTTCAATCATTTCACTACCCTTATAAGAGAAATCCAGCGCCCCACATTTCCCTTATTAGGGTCGACATCAATCAGCGTCGAGCAGCAAGGGAAAGGAGGTCTACACACTATTGCGATTTCTTTAGTCACATTTCCCTTATAAGGGAAATTTCAACAGACTCTAAAATCATTGTTATCAAATCGTATCTTCATTTCTCTTATAAGGGAAATACAGATCAGAGCATTGAGGTTGAACGGCCGAGACCAAACCACCCGTTTTCAGGGGTTAGCGGGGCATTTCGAATGATTTTTTGATTGCCCGGACATGGGGTCGAATTGGGGGGTTGCATATCTGAAATCGATGGCAGGATTTGAACGTAGGACGTTTGTAGACCGTTTGTTGTTTGCCGGAATGCCAACGTCGTTGCGCATACGTTTTTTGAAACCCATCGCGAGCGGTCGATCGACGAACGATTGTCGACCGATTGTCACCGCGACTTTTCAGAGCATCTAACCCAAGCAAGGCGCTAAGGAGCACCATGGCCACTAAACAGAAAGGCACCCAACCATTTGTCGTGGGATTGGATATCGGCTATTCGAACGTCAAGCGCGTTTCTGGCTATGCCGACGATAACGATCCCGAAGTCGTAGTTCGTCCAGCACAAGCGGCCCCCATGAGTAGTCTCAACGGCAATGCGACGCTTAAGGAAGGTGAGCACTACGTGCACGTCAATAACGTGCCATGGGTTGGATTTGTAAGCCCTGGTCGGGCGGGAGTGAAGCGAGAGCTTCATGCTGATTACCCTGCGACAGATCTGTACAGAGCACTGTTTAATGCGTCCATCAGCGACGCATGCAAGGATGGTCGGACTGAAATCGATCACCTCATCACTGGCCTACCTGTAAATCAATCACGCAACCCGGACCTGGTTGAGCGACTGACCAAACAGCTTTCGGGGACTCACGTGGTCGCGCCTAAACGCGAAATCACCGTGCACAAAGTCACCGTGCTGCCTCAACCGGTGGGCATTCTCAACCACATTTACGCATACCATCCTGACGCCGAAATTTTGGATGAGTCGGTCGTTCTCGTCCTCGATCCGGGCTTCTTTTCTGTAGATTGGGTAGTTTTCCGCCGTGGGGACATTGTGCGGGATTCGTCGGACTCCTCTATGGATGCGATGAGTGCACTCCTTGATGCCGTTAACGCCGAAATTGCCAAAGACTTCGGTGGTAACGGTCCAGGGCGGGACAAAATCGAGATCGCCCTGCAGAGCGGCAAGCAATACGTTTACCTGTATGGTGACGCGGTTGAACTAGCACCCTACATACAGCGAGCATCCTCAGTCGTCGCGCCGAAAGCGCTTCTCAACATGAAGCAGCAGATGCGCTTTCTCGAAGGCGAGGCCATTGACTATGTACTGTCCGGAGGGGGTGGCGGCGAGTACTACCTTGAAGCTGCAAAGGACGTATTTCCTCGCTCTAAAGTGTTATCGCCTCCTGCGCCAGTTGCCCCTGTTGCTTCTGTTGCCTATGGCTACTTCCTACAACATCAGTAAGGAGTAGGTGATGAGTGAGATGGATGATGACGAGTCGACCCTCAAAACGCTTGTGAAGCTCACTGCGGAGTCAAAGCTTCTGTACCAGGACCTTCAGACCACACCTAAAATGCGAAGGGCCCGACGCCTCATCTATCTCGCTCAGATGGGCTTGATGGCTGAAAAAAGCATGGAAGCTGGGCATTCGCCCATAGGGCAAGTCTCTTCGGTTCTTGCTGGTCCTCCAGCAATAACCCCTGAAAAGGTCGTGGTTAAAGCAGGCTGCGCGTCACTAGACGAGGGGAGGAATTCTAGCGAACGAGTCCGTAGCCTTGTCGAAAGCCCAACAGAAATCCGGGAGGAAGAACAGACTCATGCGGGCAATCTGCTGCCTCCATCCAGTGAAACCGCTGTCGCCCCTGCCCTGCCAGCCGAAAGGGTCGTACGCATTGACGTAGAGCCTTCCCGGCCAAGGGCTTCTGGACCGGCCGAAGTTGTTCGGCAAAGGCGAGCCCCCGGATGGTCGGCAGACCTAACCAAAACATCATAAAAAAAGCCCGCAAAATATTGCGGGCTTTTTTTTAAAATGTGAAATATTTGTGAATTAAAGTGCGCTTAACGAAACTTTACAAACCAATTTTCCAATAACAATTGTATCGGGACTCTTAAGATCGCCCGTTTCCGGCGTAACCGATACTGTTGTGCCCATGATATTTGGGTTGGTAGAGGTAAGTGCAAAACCTGTGATTACAGGAGAAACCTGACGAATAAGAACTGAATTACGCATCGCAATAAGGAAAACACCTTCGTCAAGTGAATTTCTTGTTATGTCTACAAGGACAATATCATTCCTGCCAACTACTCCTGCCATGGCGTCGGTATTTACCGATACCGCTCTCGTTCTATCAGGTGTCAGACCGTACTCAGACAATAATCTAAGAGGAATAGGCAACGTCTTCATCACCGGATCTACACCACCTTCAGCAGGAGCATGGGGTATGAAATTCAGCGTATAGGCCAAATTTTCCGGGGTTTGTACCAATAAAGATACGGCATCCCCGGTTTCAGGTACGTCGGATCCGGTGCTTAGATACTCGACTGTAGTTTCTAATGCTCGGGCAAGAACGATCAGTCGTTCCCTAGGGCAAGATGTTCCCTTATAGAGCATATTTTTCACCGTCGATTCCGCCTCCTCAATCAAGTGAGCCAGCTTCGTCGCTGAAAGATCCTTCCTCTTCATCAGCTCCTGCACTCGACTAACGAAAGCCTCATGAGTTACGGCTTCAGGTGAATACTGCATTTGTGAGCGGTCCTCGACTATTGCGACCCTGGTGTCACTTCCGACGATGTAAGACTTCGTAGGATTAGGTGTAGATCAGCGTACGCAAAAGGGAAATTTTCATTTATAGGCGGGTCAATTTACACCTATTCATAGGTTCAGATCAAAACAGAAATTCAAATAAATATCAGGGTAGATTTACCTGATGTCAGTGTCAGATTAAGTAATATCATTTTGACGTCACAATAGTGGCCTTTAAGGGTTATGGATCCAAAAACCTCACCTTTTTTAGGGAAAACCTTAGGAGTTCCCCAAAAATCTAAGGTTTTTCCTACCGCTCGTCCGGAAAATAGACCTTGATTACACTAAATCGGGGTCACATCGTGATGAACCATCTTGAAACATCCTGAACCATGAGTAGAATGCGCCGCATGAACAGCGTCACATTTACACAGCGGATGGGGTCAGATTGCGATGGAATGGTTCAACAAATCGCTGGTAGCAGCAGTCCTAACCGGGATTGTTAGTCAGCACGCCGCGGCATTCAGCCTGAAAGGGACAGTGTGGGAGCAGGAGGCCAACCGCCAATGCAAGGTTGACCCAAAGCTCCTGTATGCCTTTGCAATTGTTGAATCAAAGAAATACGCAAAGCAGATGGTCACTCCGAATCCTTATGCCTTGAACATCTCTGAAAAGGCATTCCACCCAGCGACCAAAACTGAAGCTGCGACCCTTTTGACGAATGCTTTGACAAAGACTCGATCAGTTGCCGTGGGTGCTATGCAGGTCAGTCTTCGGTGGAATGGTCATCGAGTGGCAAACCCTAGTGAGCTTTTAGACCTCCGGACAAATGTTCGTGTCGGCACCGAAATTCTCTGCGAGTTCTTAAAGGGTGGACAAGGTGATTTACCACTCGTACTGGGTCGGTATCACACACCGAATAAAGACCTGGAAAGCGTAGCCCGCGAATATGGCCGCAACGTAATCGCTGTGTGGCGCAACCTGATAGTCCTGGAACAAGAAGGTGCCAAATGATGGACGCATTTGCTTTAGACCTGACTCTACGCCTTGCCAAGGAATGGGCCGTCAACAATGATCCAGCTTTTAGCCGATACTTCGATCTTTCCCCAGTGGACCGCTTGTGGATCGTTAATGCCACCGACTCAGACCTCTCTGAAGTGTCAGCGATACCCACGTCGATCTTGTTTGTAAACGTCGGAGATTTAGGGGCCCAAACTCCGGTATTCCGCACACCCTCTCCAGCTGTGACTGCGATCAGCCAAATCCTAGGTGCCGTCGCGGACGATCTTAAGACACGCGGCCGGGTTGCTCGAATCAATTGGGGAATCAACAGCGAAGAAAAAGCCGATTGGCTGACGAAAAGCACCATGAAAGACAGGATGCTGCTCGCCGATCAAGGGCGCGTTACGTTCTCGGCGAGAACCCCATTCAGCAAGATTCAAGTGGGTTTTCCGGATAGCAACGTGAGGATTGCCAATGTCATGAGGATATTGTCAGGAGGCCGCCGCAGTGAATAAAAATCACCTAGCACAACGCCTTCTCAAAGCCGGTATGAGCTCAGTATTGGTAAGTATTCAAACGGGCCTCTCTTCTGACCAGGTTTTGATGTCAGTTACGCGCAAAATACGCTCGATCCGAGATGTAAGCACAGCTAAATCACTTCCTCGCCTTGAAGAGATTCTGGAAAGTGCAACGAAGGCTTCTGATGGCGCAGCTTTGCTCCTGCTCTACACATCGAAGGCTGTCGACTGGCAAATACAGATCGACATTGATGCCCTGGTTAACGCGTATGAGGCATACCTCCGCGAGTACTTGGGCAGCGCTGGGGTTAACGCCCCCTCCCCTCTTTCACTTGATGAGGCGTGGATTCTCACTCGAGAGCTCAGGTCCACCAGCGAAGTATCTCTACATAACAAATTAATCTGCAGCATTATGAAAGGGCGTTGAAATGGACGAATCACTTGCCAAAACCCTCGTTCACGTAGGGTTTCGATCCGCAATCATCCGAATCCACACAGGCATGACTCGTAAGCAGGTCACGAGCTTGCGTAAGCGAGAAGGTATTGTTGGTCCATCCGAATCCGGCCCCCTTCCTAATGCAGAGAGTCTCCTAGCCAAAAAGGAAGCAACCCTAGAAGCAAGCCTTTTCATGCTGGCCTACTTGATCACAGCCAAATCGCCGAGAACAACGATCGACGTCGAAGCTGTTATGGCTGCTCACTCACAGTACTACGACTGCCATGCGGCACTCCGTAATGGTCAACTCGACTTAGAAAACGTTCTGGAGATCGATGACGCGTGGGTTATCGCCCGTGACTATCGCTCCAAAGAAGTAACCATGCGATCTTGCAGCACCTGCCACATTGAATTCGTGGTGAGCATAAATCGTCCTAAACATTGCTGCCCCCTATGCGATGGTGTCCAGGTCCGTGACCGCTTCCATTGCGATCACGCTGATCGAGCTGTTTCTAAGCGGTCAGTTGCAGAGTTGATCGAGCTATCCAGAAAAGTTACCCAGTGGGCGAATTGGGGTTACTCGCCTACAGAAATTCAGAAGGAATTGGGAATCTCGCAAAAAGAATTTGATGCTTGTACAAAACTCCAAGGTTTCACCGATCCGCAGCTTCAAGGTGTGCTCGACAAGTACACAAGCGGTGACTCTCTTGTTAAAGCGCTATTGAAAGATTCCCGTTCGCGGCCTGTGCATTCAAAGGTGCTGTAAATCCATGCATGCGCCGACAGAGGAGCAGGCAGCATTTAGAAGGGCCGCTGTGGAGCTCCTAGAGGCTCCACGAGGTGTTATTAAATCAACCGCTGGGGCAGGTTGCGGAAAAACCACCGCGTTAAAAGGGGCAGCTTTAGACTGCCGTAAAGCCGGCGCAAGCCGGCTTCTTGTTTTGGCATTCAGTAAAAATCTGGTTACCGACCTGCAGGCTACATTCGGTGATGTTGCGGCTGTGCGAACGTTCAATAGCCTGGCATTTGAATGGGCACGCAATAGCATCACTGGGCGTAACGTCGGTCAGATCTACGCTGCGCATGTCATTGAAGCCTTTGATTTAGATAGTAAAAAGCTACCAATTGATCACGTTCACTTTGCAAAGGTGATCATTGGTGTCCTTTCGAATTACTGTTACAGCAGCAACCGCGAGATCAGCCGCCATCACATCCCTTCCTGGGTTCAGGATCCTGTCGTAGGTGACCTTGCCGCAAAATATGCTCAGGTCCTTTTCAACGCCTTAAGGCCTGGCGCCAAAACCCGTTTAAACCTCCCCCATGACGTGTATGTTAAAGCCTGGCAACTCGACGGATGTAATGGGCTATCCGCATTCGATCAGGTCTACATGGACGAAGCAAACGACGCCACAGACGTCATGCTTTCATGTCTAGCATTCGCACGCCGTGCCTGCTACGTGGGTGACGCAGGGCAACAGATCTTTTCGTTTCGTGGATCAAAAGATGCAATGCTCAAGGTTCCTGGTCGGCAATACCCGCTAACCCTTTCATTCAGATTCGGCCCACAAATTGCGAACCTTGCAAATGAAATTCTCTCGAAAAAGTCCACCCCTCCCCCAATAACGCTTCGCGGAATGGCCGGTAAAGCCGGCCGCATCGGACCAGTGCCATCAAAGGAACCACATACTCGGTTGTTTCGCACTAATACCGGCGTTATCCGTGACGCCTTGGTCCTTGGGGATATGGCAGAGTCTTACGCAATAACAGGGGACACAAGTGACATCCGGGAGAAAATCTATTCGACGTATGCCCTGATGAGAAACTCATCAAGAGAGGCAAGGCATCCTGCATATGCCTTCTTCAAAACCCATGACGATCTAGCGCAATGGGCTGCGAGCAACCCACTTTCTGAGATTGGTCTGATTTATGACTTAGCTAGAGACTACTCGGAAAGGGAGCGCGACCTGGACAAGATACTTTCGAATCGACACCCCCCGAATAACCCTCGAATTCAGTTGATGACCTGCATTAGAGCAAAAGGTCGGGAGTTCAATAACGTCGTAGTGAGAGATGATTTCCGCACACGATCGACCAGCGGTTTCAGGCCCCCCTCCCCCACCCAGTTAGATGATGAACTTAATCTCCTTTACGTCGCGGTCACACGAGCGAGGTACTGCGTTGAGCTGCAACCCGAGTTTTAGCCACGTGTAACAGAAAGCCCTCCGGGGCTTTTTTTGTACCTGAGATTTATGATGTGTGTTCCTTCGTAATTCCCACCATGGGAATTATATGCCGACATTTGTAGACCGATTGTCGACCGAAAGTAGCTCGGTTGTTTCGGCAGCGCATCTGCACGTAATCCTTCATCGCGATTGCCGACCGCTAGTCGATCGATTGTCGCCCGTTCGTGACCTCCCCAATCAAGCTGCCAAATTAAATCGGATCCGCCTGAATTCTTAATAGCCGCGACGAATGGTCAGGGTGATTGAGCGGTAGGGTGTCAGCGACATTCCTTTCATTACCCCATAATCAGCTGCAGCATTAGGATGGACGCCGTTCAGCTGCATCCCACTCGCCCCTCGCCTTATCATTTTTATTTAGGCGCTATATCCAATTCCCACTATGGGAATTTCAACTATCCACTTTAGACTCAGCCTACCTGGGGGGCTCACCACGAGACCTGCCCTGGATAAACAACTCCAATCGGTCTGTATGAATTTCACGTTCCCTGATTAATTTTTCCAATCGCTCCACAAGTCAGACCGAGCCCCGAAAACGGCAGTCGAGCCAGACCTAAAAACACATTCCCACTATGGGAATTCTGCCGCAGTTAGGAACACACCAGCCGGCCTGGTGGGGCCTCGACCCTTTCGATATCAAAGTGAAATCAGCCTTTTCGGCTTGTTCAATCGGTACATGAGTCACATCGAGCCTCAAGAACGACCGCAAAAAAAAACGCCGAGATCCACATTCCCAGTGGTGTACTTTGCCCACCCAGAATCGGGCCTCCAAACGACCAAGGCCAACTTCACCACGATCGCCAAAGTGAATGGACTCTGAGACGCGGCCAAATTAGGTTGTTGATTCAATCACGTGGCATACGGAGCTGGGACGGGCCCCGCCGTGACATCCATAAATACGAATTCCCACAGTGGGACTTTCATTACTGGTGCGTCCTGCCAAGCGAACAGGACGAGCCGTACCGGTCAACGAGAACGAGCTCTGACGCTCTTAGCCTAGTCGACGAATCGATCACGAGACACACGAAACCGAAAGAGCACCACAGAGACAACCATAAATACGAATTCCCACAGTGGGACTTTTCATGACTAGTGCGTCCTGCAAAGCGTACTGGGCAGGCCGTACACGCTCAACAAGAACGAGCTCTGACGCTCCCAGCCTGGGCGCTAACTAGATCACGGGCGCACGAAACCAAAAGGGCCCCACCGTGACAACCATAAATACGAATTCCCACAGTGGGACTTTTCATGACTGATGCGTCCTGCCAAGCGCACTGGGCAGGCCGTACACGGTCAACGAGAACAAGTTCTGACGTTTTCAGCCTAGGTGCAAACTCGATCAGGGCCACACGAAACCAAAAGGGCACCGCCGTGACAATCATAAATACGAATTCCCACTATGGGACTTTACATGCTTGATGTGCCCTGCCAGGTGATTCGAGCAGCACGTAACAAGGTCGACAAGAACCACACAGACGCCCCTAGCCTAGGACGCCGATTTGATCACGTGAGATGCAGAACAGCGAGGCCGGCAGCACTGACAAACAAAGGTTGGATTCCCACTATGGGACTTTTCCTGTGAAGGGACTGACCTGATAAATCGGCAAAAATAAAAATCACCTGAACAACGCATGCAGAGATTCCCACTATGGGAACAATCGAGGGATCCTGACAACCAATAGAGATGCGATAGGTAGCGGAAATAAAAAATAATGGGAAGACGAAAACAGACGAAAGGGCGGTAAAAAGATCGGATATGTTGCATAATCCCAAACAAGATGTATGACATACCGAGTACTACATCGACCCATTAGGAGCTCTCATGGCCTCACCAAAAGCCAAAACTGCAGAAATCGAAACAGTCATTATTGCAATCGCCAACCACAAAGGCGGGGTAACGAAAACGACAACTGCAATCAATTTGGCGGATAACCTGGCAAAGCTCGACGAGAATTGCACAGTAGTGCTTATTGATATGGATCCACAGGCGAACGCATCTCAACACATTGGCGTTGCGCATCCGGCAAAAGTTTCCCATAACCTAGCCGAGTTAATGCTGAACCCAACCGCAAATATTGCGGCGTTCATCTTTGATGAAACACATGTTGAAGGCGTAAGTCTCATTTATGGTTCGATGAGCCTCGAAAACGTACCGGACATCATACGGCACGAAGCTGCACGCCCAAATGAGGTATTGAAGGAAAGAATTAAGCCGCTGATTGGCAAAGCTAATTATATCATTCTCGATTGCCCGCCAAATTTAGGGCTGCTGACAATGAACGCCTTGGCCGCCGCTACGCACTACATTATTCCAGTTGAGTCGGGCGCTAGTTATGGTTTGTATGGACTGGCAGACCTCCAGTCTAGGATCACAAAAGTTAAACAGATCAACCCTGATTTGACCTTTCTAGGTGCGCTTCTTGCCAAACACGACAAGAGAATGACTCTTTGCCAAGAAACTGAAAATGATGCAGTAATTTTGTTTGGAAGCGTAGTTCCAGTTTATATATCGCCAACTACAAGAGTTAACCAATCGATTGCTAGAAAACAAACGGTTGGTGATTTCGACAAAAACAACAAGGTAGCGAAGCAATATGCAGAGCTAGCTGTGTATGTTGCAAAAGAAACAAAAGGGAAGGGGCTTAAAGCATGAGCCAGACACAAAAAAATCCCACATCAAAAACAGATGCAAAACCATCTGCAAAACCTGCTGCAAAACCAGCTTCTAAAACGACTGCCAAAACAGAAACCCCAGCGCCTCGTAGACGCCAAGGGCTTGGTGCATCGTTGGCAGGATCACTAGTTGCAGGCATGCAGGAGCACCAAGCAGCAATTGATGAAGCTGGCGACAGCCAAACAATGGTATGGACTGCACGTCCAATTGATCTAACAAGCATCGACCCAAATCCATACCAACCACGGATCCGTTTCATAGGAATTGAAGAGCTTGCGCAGCTGATAGATGAGCAAGGGCTCCAACAGCCAATCACAGTTCGCCCATATGGTAATAGGTATCAGATCGTATCTGGCGAGCGCCGTGTACGCGCCCATAGACACCTTGGTAAGACAGTTATTCTTGCACATGTGAAAAACATCACAGAAGAAGAAATGTCGGCTCTGGCGCTAGCAGAGAACCTTGGACGCGAGGATTTAACAGACTTTGAACTTGCTCGATCGTTGTTGAAACACAAAAGTAAGTTTGGCAGTAGTGTTGGTACACATGCTGAATTCGGCTTAACCAAAACTGTCTACTACCGTTTGATGGCATTCGAAAACCTACCGGAAGCTGTTAATACACTTCTAGAGAAAAAACCAGAGCTGATTTCAGGACTGACAGCGGAGAACACCGTTAAAGTAATAAAGAAGCGTGTTGAAGAAGGTATTGAACCAGATCAAGTACATAAAGCGCTTATTTCTATCGTACAAAAAGCGATTACTAGTAATACGCCACTTAAAAATTTGGCAAGCACTCTAGAAGCTAAATTCAATCAAAGCGGTTTAAAAATCACGCCACAAGCGATTGAATCGAACGGTGTAACTATGGGGCAGGTTAAGACCACTAAGACTCACTTCGAGCTGAAACTTAAACGTACCTCTTTTACTGAAGAGCAATTGAAGCAGATCGAAGAATTCGTCAAAAATCTGAAAACTGCCTAATAGGTCCCAATGTGAGCACTGAGAAACCAGACGAGCCCAGAACTCCTGATCTCTTCAAAAACGAAGAAACAAGCGAAGGAAAGACTGCTTCTTCCAAAAGAAAGCCTGGGGATGGTCTTCGTGCAGCAAAAGAAAGAGCAGCTGCCGTTCAAAAAGAAGCACAAAAAACAGCAGAAATACGTCTGAAGGCCTGGGGAGAGGAGGTCAGGGAAGCACCAAACGAAGCATTACGAAGCGCGTTATTCACGGCAAGGAACCGTAACACTCCTCGTGAGCAGATGAAAAATATCGAGGTCGTGTCCTACGGTAATTCAAGATTGATCTACAGCGGCGAAGAGCTTCGTCAAGACGATTTAGACGTTTGGTTCCAAGTGGTTCACCTGGCCAGGGAAGCTGAACTCGGCCACCCGATCTGCTTCAGCCCGCTGGCGATGAAAAAAGATCTGAAAATGCCATACGGTAAAAAACACACCGAACGGCTTAAAAACATTCTGACCAGGCTCAAAGCAACCGCCGTTGCAATTCATTCTGAGCGATTGGGCCGCGGGGTCGTTCTTTCTCTAATTCGGAAATTCGAATACAGCGACGACCTTGAAGAGGACAACACCGGCAGGGACCTAAGCTGGGTGATAGAACTAGAACCTGAAATTGCTAAGCTTTTTGGCGGTGGCTTTTACAGTACCAGGATTGAGTGGGAGCAACGGCTTTCCCTAAAAGGTAACCTCGCCAAATGGATGCACGGGTTTTATGCCTCACATTCAGAGCCATACGATCTTAAGGTTGAAACGCTCATAAAGAGTGCCGGATCGAGAGTCTCATCGATCGGCAAGGCAAGACAAATGATTCGCGAAGCTCTCGACGAGCTCAAAAGATCTGGATTTCTCCTGGAAGGATCAATCGACGCCAAGGACAAGGTCGTAGTGAAGCGACGTAAGAACACGACATCAGACCCCGCATAAGCGGGTTTTTTTTTGCTCACAAAAAATAAAAGCCTGATTAAGGCGTAAGCCAGGATCGAGAAAAACACGATTTGCCCACTGGTAATCCACCGCGTAGGTACCGGATTAAGGGGTAACGGCGGCAAAGACCTACGCCGCGACGGTAAAACTGATTAAGGGGTAAACAGTGAAACACCACCACGCACGCTATGGCAGGGGAGGGGATACGTTAAGAAATCACACAAAAATGAACGCAAGCCACGTTATACGCGGCCCTCAGGAGGGCGCAGATAGGGCTAAAAGGGGAGGGGAGGACCAGTAAGATCTTGAACTTTTTACCTCATAATCAGTGCGAAAAGGCCTGTCGTTTCGCTGAAATTCGCGTCAGGGGCCATCAATAAATAAGCTTTATATATCAATAACTTAGGTTCGTTTACTCCATAATCAGAAGGCATACCCCAAAGTCAGTTGGCCTTACTCCATAATCAGAAAGAGCGTAAAAATGGCGTATATCCTTATATATCAATGACTTACGGCCTATATTTAAAGTCGGAAAGAGGCTAAAAAGCAGGCTTACCTCATGATCAGGTACGGTTACCTCATAGTGAGGTACGTTTACCTCATGATCAGGTATCAAAACCTCTTAGTGAGGTAAGAGAACAATCGTTGGAAGCCTTATAAATCAAGGGCTTCAGCCATATTCTTGATCCCTTTAACCGCTCTTAACCGCTTTATAACCGCTTTTAACCCGAAGGGTCTTTTTTCAAATTTTTAAACGTAAAAACACAAGCTATTGGAGACCGTGGAGTAGCCGGCCTGTTGTACCACGTAATAGAAGAAGGCACGTCTGGGTGTCAGCTCGCGTCTGAAGGGACAGAACCTTCATGCCAATGACACCAAGGTGAAAAACTTTATCCGCAGAAATAGGAATGCTGTGGCCAACCTGACCCTCAGTCACGCGTAAGTACAAAACGCCCTTATCAGACTGGTTAGCCAAGGAAAGTGATTTGTTTTTTTTCGGACCATGATTTCTTAAATCAAACGTCGGAGTGATACCGAGTACCGCGCACATGAGCTGAGGCATCTCACGATCGGTCACCTGGATAGCGATCTTGTTCTCCCAATCAAATGAATCCCTTGAGGGAACACGACCAGCGATGTCGACAGCAAGAACGAACACACCACCACGGTTGGCCACGATCTCAAATTTTGCCGAAGCAGAAGCGCCATAAACATGAAAGCCATCTACAAGTTTCTCAGTCACGGAACACCTCAATAATTGTTACGTATGCAGGGTAGGGCAGGTACGGGTCAGGGCGAAGAGCGAAAGATTCTTTTACTGCTGATAAACGCTAGACCTTGCCCAAATCTAAACAGAGCTAGGCAACTGGAATCACAGATAAACAATCACTAGGAATTGAAGGCTTACTCAAGCAGTAGATCGCCGAGATTTCAGCTCCAGACCAGCGCCAGGCCCAGCTCCAAGTGAAGGTGGTGCTATGCAACATGATCACCAAACATCTCGGTACCTAGTGAACAAATTTACAGGAGAGCGTAAACACGCAAGCCCGAATGCCAGCAACAAACATGCTGTATAGATACAAGTACGGGACGTAATGCCAAAAGCTCATCGAGCTCAGAGTGGGTGATCGAATGACATCGAAAGCATTTTCATGGATCAAGAATCCTGAATACCGCGGTTAGAGCGAAGCAACTGTGCTCAATGTGGCTTTAACGTAAAGAAGCAGGGCTGCCAGACCAACGAGAGGCAGGCAGGCATAATCACGGACCACATCATAGAACGAAAAGAAGGGTCGGGCCGGCTTGCACAATCGCTGGCCAGCCAATCGGTGAGCCGTGGCGAACATAATTTTAAGCCAACAGATAGAAGTAAAAAAACTGAGGAAGAGACCCAATGATAAAGGGCAGGAAACAGACAAGAAACCGACCATCCAGGAACACCGCTAATGAGCATGGGTGCAATAGATACCCGGTAGGGCACTGATTAACAGCAAAACCGTCGACAGTGGAATGTATGATTTAACCAGGTATCACAAGCCAAACTCGCTCCAACTGCAGATCCTCTCGAATTTAAGTCGCCTCCAGCTTGATGCCGGGACGTCGGGCATCAACATTCGGCTACATTGCGAATTGTTGCTTAGTAACCAACGCAGGCAAAACGCGATCAAACCTCGAACCAGGGCAACCATGGCGCTGCCAATGCAGTACCAGCAGCCCAGTCCACGGTTCTCTTCACAATCGACAATCGGTCGACAATCGAAAATCAGTGCATCCAGAGGAAGAAACTCACCTGGACGCGCTTAATCTATACCACCCCTGCACTAAAGAAACGCGCTAAACACAAATCCTCCCTTCTGCGAACTCTGAAAGACCGCCAAGCCCTTCCTCTGAGCCCGGTAGACCTACGTTAGTGCAGGCATGCGCGGGGTCACCCTACCCCCGCACCTGATCGGCCCGCGTAGCGCGCGATGGAAGGGAGGCGGAAGGTTTAAAGGATGGGGAAAGGAAGGTAAAGCGGGCAGCCCCAGTGGGGGAGTGCGGGTGTACAGGGAAAGTCGTGGGTGAAAAAGGCACACCACTATGCAGGGGTGGTATAATTATGCAAACACCATGGAGGCAACCGTATGTACGAAGACGTCGAGCGGGCTTACCAGCAACTAGTGAGAGCTGTCACACGCTTCAACGCGACATGGCCATCCCTCGTTGTCCGAGGCAAGGTGTGGCGCCTGCCTGTGCTGCAGGAGCAACGGACCCCCGACATCATTGACGTGTCAGAGGTTGCTAATGACGAAATCATTGAGGTGACACTGGAAGCAATTGGCACGTTCGAACGAGATCTTGGCCAAGCACCAGGAACAGTGATGCGACTGCCAGGCTATTTCCAACTAAGCGAATCGGTCTTACCGCTCGCGCTGGAAATCAACACAGCCAAGAAAAAAGTGCTCGACGCGATCGAGGCAGTACGAGTCGCACAAAATCTAACACCCGAGATGCGGCCGCGAATTATGCGCAGGGCGCTCGGTCCGGGTTTCAGCACAAAGCAATTGCAGAGAACACTCCACGCATTCGACGGAGCTCCGCGGCGGATCTCGTTCACGTGGGCTGGCCATACCACAGGGAACGAAAAGATTTCGGTGGCAAAGATTCGGCTTCAGTTAATCAACGAATCAGAAGCCCGTGCAGCAAGTGAAGAAATTCCTGTCCATGACACTCCAGAGTATCTCGACCTACGGGCGATCAATCACCTTGCCGATACCGAAGTTCTGATCAAGCATAAAAGCGTTGCTCCTCATCCAAGGTGCATTATCTGGTTTGGTGAAAAAGGCGAGAGGTGGGACGCGACGATCAAAGCGAACCTTCCCGTATTTGTTCTAGCCGGCGAGCTTGAAATGAAGCTCAGCAAGCTGAAATCATTCAACAAGGCAGCAAGAGGCGAAAAACGACGCGACATTAAAGCGAGAGATGAGGTATGGCCGCAGCGGGATATCTACATGCCAACAGCGGGTGGCCAAGCCCCTGTCCAGGAGAAGCATGAGGTCGACGACCAGGTGCCCTCAACGTATCGGTTGAGCGGCGTGATTTACCAGCGTCAGTAGGGTTGCAGTTTAACGGGGTAGGGTAGGATCTAAGTAAGTCGAAAGGAGAATTTCATGAAAGCAATCATCGCTGCCGAAACGAAACGAGCAGAATCACTGATCGAAGGGTTCATGGGCCTTCCACCTGAAACTGTGGACTTGGCCACCTTCAATGCCGCCGTGCTCCAACAGGCTCCGAAGGAATTCGTTAAGGCAGTCGAAGCAATCCAGCGGATCTCCGAAAAAGCTGCCCCAAGCCAGAATGATGCAGCCTTTGCCGTCAACGTAGTTGATTTGATGGCCGAGTATGCGCAGCGCCCTAAGATGTCTCCAGCAATCGAGCCACTCTGGAAAGCTGAACATCTAGTGCGTGAGTCAGGTCTGGGTTGGACTCTTCGGCATCTGCTTGCTGTAGCGCTTTCATTCGGTGGCCTCATCGCCGGCGCCAGCCAGGATATGTCAATGAATGCGCAGGCCTATGCTTACCTTGCACTGATTTTCGCAGTTGGGTCGGGAGCCTTGCATCTGACCCATGGAAGAGACCCTGAGGTAAGGGTGCCACTGTTTGTCGTTGGTAGTTTGATTGGCTTCTGCCTTCTGACCGCTAAATTTAGCGCAGCTGTAGGATTTCTTGCGTTGCTAGCCGTCTCGGTAATTTTCATGCTATCGAGCCTAATTGGCCTCATGAGTGGAGCGACAAACAAATCGAGCACTTACGAACCACAAATGCCTCAGCAGGTGGAATACAACCCTTATGTAATCACTGAGGGGAATGAAATGTCGGAGCCCATGAGACAGCTCAAATAAAAAAACCGGCCATTAGGCCGGTTTTTTTTGCTGCGCTGTGAGCCTTTTACTGACCCGAGCGCGGGATACTCAAACTCATTCGATCTGTAACCGAATCACGATCGTTTAACGTACGAATATCCGCGAGCTGTGCTCCTGACCCGTTATCGTGCAAGCCAGCTTGAATCAGTTGCTGGTACATGCCGTCACGCAAGTCATGGTCCATTCCAACCGAATCCGCATAAGCGTCCCAGTGATCTTTGGAGTTGTCACCGAAACCACCAACACGCGCAGTCGCAAAGACTTCAGCTTGCGCGTCATTCAACCCCAGGTGGCGGCCTTCCTCAAGGTATTCCTCCCTGTTACCTCGCATCCCAAGTGTGCTACCAATGTTGTTGGTGATACCAGCAATCCCCCCGCCGGAGGACTCCCCAAAGTCATGCACGTCCTTGGCCAGGCCACGAATGCGACTCTCGGCTTGATCAGCGGCAGGTTTCATAGCTGATTGGCCGTACACCTGTGCGTCGTTTTCCACCACCGGCTGCATGCGCTGGTACTCACCACCAGGATTGGAATTATTAATCGCAGCATCTTTCCTTCCAGCGAATGAAGAATTGAAGCTGGACGTATCAACAGAATGGCCAGCACGCTGCGTTTCTCCCTCGAGGTTACCGGGGGCAGGTGCTCGAAGATTTGCATAGCGATCGTAATCAACAGCTGGACCGTCAAGCGACGAAAAATCACCATGCTTAGCAAGTGTCATTAGAGCAGCAGCAGCGTCAGCTCGACGAGGATCAAGCATTGTGTTGCTCAATTGGCGCTGATGCTCCTGGAACTCTTCACCGTACTTGTTCATCGCATCGGAAACGACAGCACCATCGCGACCCTCACCAACAACCTTACCTGCCCAGGAATCCAATTTAAAATTCTCACTGTAGCCGGCGGACCGCACAAAGGATTCAGCTTGTTGGAACGCCTTCTGATCGGATAGCGTTTGCTGAGCTGATTTAGAAAGACTCTCCTGATCTGATTTGGAGACACCAGCTCTCTCTGAATGGTCAAAATTTTGAGCGAGGTTATAACCCTGTGTACGATTCAAAGAGTTGGCAATTCTCTCGCCAAGAACGGCTTTTACCGCATTGTTAACGTTCTCTGAGCTGTTCATGTTGTCAGATCTGGACGACTGACTGGTATTGGATGCATCCACACCACCGCTAACACCCACCCCAGCACTCCCACCAGTTCCGCCTGGTGCTTCGGCCTTAGCACTTAGCCCCGCGGTACCAGAGGCGCCGCCACGCAAAGCGACACTGGCAATGCCGGCCTCAATTTGAGTCGAGGAGTATCCTTGCTGCCGTAACTGGTCGATACCGGCTTGAAAGCCAGCATCGCTATTCATACCAAAGGAGCTCTGCAAACCACGGCCAACTGCTGCCTGGTCACCGATGCTGTTTGAACTGTCAAGTTGACGGCCGTAGGCGCTGGTAAGTTGTTTCGAGAAACTTTCAGCGGAAGCTTCGGCACGAGTGCGCGTGCTGGAGAGCCCCTCGCTCATCATTGAGCCTACCGAAATATCGCCGCGTTGATTTTCTGAACCATTAATACGCAGACCTTTGTCGTAATCACTGGTAGCGAAAGGCGTCGTCTGAAGCCCTGCTGCAGGCGTGATGACGTCTGGAGAAGCTATTTTTTCGTTGATCTGATCGGAACCGTTCATACGCCCGGCGATACCAGATGCAGCGATGGCGGTTCCCGAAACAAGAAACAAGCAGATTGCTGGCACTGACGACGCCATCAGGCCTGCAACGCCAACAGCTTGCTCAAGGGCTGGCTGCATTTGCTTCAGCATCTCAAAAGATACAGCCGCACCGCCCACGTCAAATGACGAGGTATTCAACAACCCCTGCATCACCGACGCGGTGGAGGAAACCGTATATAAATTCACGATGGACAGCGCCGGCATCCACAGCACCATCCATGCGAGCAGCATCATGTACTTACCGATTAGGCTAATGCCAAAACCTCCCATAGCAATTAAGAACGCCATTAGGGGGGTGATCGCATAGATCAAACCTTCAAAGAACGTCATAAAGGGCCGAACGTACTTCGTGAACATCGTACCTTCTGCTGCCCACTGAGTGTTTTGCTGAGCTTGGGCCTGACTCATCATCACGGCATAACTACCCTGAAGATCCTCAACCGCCTTTTGACCAGGTGCTTGAGTGAAAATCGGGTAAAGGATAGAAGCCATCGTGAACGCGCGGGCATCCATCGAGGAAAGGTTCAAAGCATAAAGAGCATCACCGATCCGTGTGGTGACGTCATCACCACTCACAACCTTGCCTGGACGCTGGAAACCGGCCGTAGCCACTTCCTCCATCACGTTGTCAGCTGACGAATTGGTAGCAGAGACCAAAGCGCTATGAGCATCTGAACAGCTCAACGTCCGGCCGCCGGCGGTGCCATCAAAAATTTGTGTGTAATAGACGTTGCTGGAGAATTTCGCTGATTGCATTGGATCGTTGCTACGAGCGACATTCGCATAAACCGTCATGTCGTCCCCCATGCCGGCGAGGGTGCATTCGCGAAAGTAATTGGACCAGGATGAAAGTAGGTCCTGATTGACGGTACCACCGTTTGTAAAAGCAGGTATCGACATCAAGTTGCCCGTCACCGACCGAACTCTCATAAGAGTCTCGATAGGGTCAGCAAAACCATAATTTGTCATCGAAGGTGTAGAGAACGCCTGCTCCATCAGGTGAGTGATGTTGTAGCCGACGTTGGAGATGGTCGAGCCAACCATCAGCGGCCCCAACGGAACATTGTCTACGACCGTAACGGTGCCGTCATAGACGTCTTCGATGATTGCGCGTCCGGAAGGACCATACATTGCCAGATAGAGGATTAAGCAAACGCCAACCTGGTGGAATGGAATCGCCTGATTCTTATAAACAGCCTGGAAACCAAGAAAAAGGGCGCCAATCAAAAAACCAATTTTGGCCAAAGACTCAACATCACCGGTGCCGCAGATCATGGCCACGGCATTTAACACCTCTTCAAGGTAGGAGGCTGAACCTACCGAATAGATAGTGAACTCCATTACTGAGCCCTCACAGAGCGATTTCCCATAGTCGCAATAAAGTTCGGAGGCGGTATAACTTCCATGCGGACAGTCCAGTCCTTATACATGTCATTATCGTTACCGTATTTAGCTTGAAGTGCCAGATGTTCCGAGGTTAAACGATCACGTGCATCGACAATAAAATCTCGACTCTTCTCGCCTAATTGATCAACCATTTTCCCCCGTTGAAGCACAGATTCAGCGGTATTAATGTAGGACGATGTGAGCGAATAAGCCCCTTCCAAAGCAAGCATTTTGGCGTGTGCGGCAACAAATCCTTTAGCCATCGACTCACTTCGCTGAGCAATGCGTTGAATCATCGCGGAGAAACCAGCTTTCTGCAGTGCGCTAATAACAGCTACTTCATCTGCATTGAAAGAACCAACATTGGTTGCCCACTTATAAACGATACCTGGAGAGTTCGAATTGCCATTGAATGACTTAACGATCTTTTCGGCAAGACCATCGAATGCAATTTGCTGGCTCTTGATCTCCATGCATGCAGCTTCATCTGCAGAACAGTCGTAGATCGAGACTTGTTCTTCTTTTTTCCCCTCTACAATATCTTGCAGTGTAATACCCGTCGGACCGAAATACTGGGTCTCAGGGACTTTTCCCTTACCGTCTTCGGAATCAGTCAGAGACTTGATAATTACGGTGCCCGTAAAAGACATGATCATTTCATCAGTCTGCCTTGAACCGTATGTGAAGAAACTTCTTGCACCATACTGCTCCATGGAGCACCAGAGAACGTTACCGATATCTTCGCAGGACTTAAAATGCCCAGCATCATTTTGCTGTTCTTTAGGAGATTTCGAAGTCAGGCTCCCAGGCATAAGAGAAGCAAACGCATCGCCCACACCTGAAGTAACGTTGATGTTGGCAGCGCGCATTGTCTCCTTGGAGGTAAAAGAACTGAATGCGTCAGTTACCAAACCTTGCGCTAGTTGGCAGGAGTTAGACATCAAACTGTTGATGTCCTGCATAACCTCCTGAAGATTCTGAATAACGTTATGAACCGTAGGCCCCATAGCATTCAGTGCAAGCTTGAATGCGTAGCCAGATGCAACGCCGACAGCGTTCGACGCAACAGATCGAAGCGACTGAACGAATTGCTGTGCATTGATAAACGAGAAAGACCCCGCAAACATATCGATCCCACCACAACCTGCCTGAAATGACGGTGGTCTGAACGAGACAATGGGTGTGGTTGAGATCTTATTGCGAACTCGTAAGGAGCCCCCTGTGATGACGCCTCGTGTGGCAGTCTCATAAGCACCAGCGTCGGTAACGTTCGACATCGAATCAAACATCGAATCGAGTTGAGACTGTATATCCGCGTGTGCACCAAGCGGCGCTAAACCCAATAGCGCTGCAAGGATTAAGGTATTACTCTTCAGTCTCATTGTGAGGCTCCCCATCAATAGCCTTGCGTGCCAATTTCTTTTTCATTGCTTCGACGAATTTCTCAGGATTATTCAGAAGATCTTCGTTAATGCCATCGTTATCATCCAGTGACAGAAGACCGTTATCGAAGAACGGCTGCGTGCTATCGAACGTCTTTTTATCAATTAGACCTGTATCGCGCGCAGCAATTAATATCCGATTAAATAAGACGTCTAGAGTAATTGCGCCATAGCCGACTATTTCAGTCTTGTTAGGAGGAATAGCAAGCGCTAAAGCCGGAGTTTGGAACACTTCGAGTTTTTTAGACTGGCCGTCGTCGATGCGGTAATCAGGAAAAGCGTTGTTATCTAAAGGCTTACCATCCACCGAGACTGGGATAATATTGATTCCAGTAGACGTTGTCAGCGATTGCAAGACACTGGCTTGTTCAGCACAGAGAATGCAGTTCGATTTAAAGAAGAAAAATAGCCCAACCTTGTTACCAAGACTTCGAAGTACTTTGTCTTTATTCGATGTAACTTCCCGGTTTAGAGCATTTGCTGCATAAGTTGCAACTGGACGTCGACTATCCTCATCCAGGAATGGATCCTTCATGATTACTCTCGACGATGCTTCAGAGAACTGTGAAGCTTTGTCCATCATGACGCGCTGCAAATAATAATATGCCTGAACGTTAGCATCGGTCGGGTTATCAATTGCTCGATCACGATAGACAGGGAGATTTTTCTTAATCCACGCCACGCTGAAAACCTCCGGACCTTTTGGCGCAGGAGGTTCTTGTTTTTCCGGCTCTTTCTCTGGAACCGGGGCAGGCGGAGGAGGGGGTGGAGGCTTTATGGGTTCCTCAGGAATCTCCTCTGGGGGATCTTTGTACCAAAACCAGCCTTCTGCTTTGCCCTTATAAAAGCTTTCACTTCCCGCTGATGGCAGAGAAGGTTCTTCTTGAGTATCCGCATTAACGGAATTAGTAATCGAAATTAACAGAGCCGAAGCTAATGCTAGTGAAACCCGCATATTCAACTTCCTTGCCCAAGGTAAGTGGCGACAGCAGCAGTTCCATATACCCAGAATCTGCCCTTTTTTTTGCGTGCTGGGTTGATCACCTTCACCCACGCCAGGTGTTGATATTGAGCATTGCCAATTTTTTTCCTGAAGTAATTTTCGGAATAATTAAGCTCGCGAGAAACCTGTTCGCTCGTCATGTAATCGCCGTAGAGGCTAGACAAGCGCTTAAGGGTTTCTTCAAGAAGTTTTTCGTAGTTTATGGCCACAACCGCAGCTGAGGACTGCTGTCCATGGTCAGACGTGAGTTGAAGCATCGCAGCACCGCATTGTTGATCTGATGCCTTAATGCTATTGACCGAGCTCCTTTGATGGAGGCCAATTGGCCCCCTGCTGGGGTACGGAACGAGTCAGGTCTTTGTTGTCTACGTTACTGTGTACGCTTTGATACTGGATCAGTCCTGCCACAATCAGGCTCAGGGTAGGGCTAAAAATTGGGAATTGGACATTAATCGTCTACGTTATATCGATCAGAGGCGATTTCTAACAAGAAGGTGGTGAGACGCGTCTCCAGGCTCAGTCAGATGAGATAGACTCTAAATTTAATGTCTACGTTATGCAGGAAAGATGAGATGGCCAAATCGAAGGTAGTGGAGGCCGAAATCGTTGCTGAGCACGAACGCATGGACGGCGGTACCGACATGTTAGTGAAGTGCACCTTGATAGATTCTCAAATCAAGTGGCTTGCTTACCGATCGACAATCGATTCTGCATGCGTAGTCCATCAGCACATTAAGCGAGATCAGGGGCGGAGGGGGACATGCCTCAATACCAAGCCTGCACCTGTTCCTGTCGAAAGCATTGAAAGGAAAAGAACCTTTCGATCAACGACCCGAACAGCGCTGACAACCGCCACGTATGCCTTCAAAGCTGAATACTCAGACGCCCTCACTGATTATCTTCTTCTGAAAGGTGACGATGAATATGCGCGACAACACATCGTCAACCTTAAAAGGGTATGGCGCATCCACGAGCTATTGTGGCCTAAAGAAAAAGGTCATGACGGTGGCAGATTCCTAGCTCGTCTTTCCTGCAGCAGGAATGACAGTTATGGCTTTGCAACCACACAGTTTGTCCTTGAGGCAGCCCCGTTTGGCCAGATTGGCCTTCGGAGTCTGGATCCCCGCGGTTACTCACCAGAACCTGAATATGACAAGAAAATAATCGATGGGATTTCTAATGCTCTGCTGCAAGACAATCAACGCATTCTTTCAATGCTCTTGGTTGACCTCGAACGGGGAATTGAAAACGCCAGGGACGCACAAATTGTGTTCGACCGCCGGCGGAAAGAACTCGGTGACGGATTTACGTATTTCGACCTGCAACGGCCAAATTCAGTGCGACAAAAGGGCGGTGATCATGAAGCCCGATTGGAGGTTGTCCATTCCTACGATGGACGACTAGCGCAAGCATTCCTGATGAAAAACGACGAGTTCTGGTTCGTTCTACTCGTCACGCGCAATGTTTTTGGCAAGGAAAAGATGGCCAAGATCACAGGGGGCAACGGGCATTACAAGGAGGTTGTATTCACCACTCCTATTGAAACTGCGCGACGTTTACTTGGCCTGGCATCATCAGAGCAGACCGAAGCAGAAGCGAGAATTGAGCTGCAAAAAACGGTTGATCGTGATTTCCAACGATTGCTGACCGATCATAGCTCAAGGGCTTTAATCACCATCTGCGAAATTGCTGAATTAGATAGCGGTGGTGCTGCAGCCTTCTACTCGGTCCTGCCATCAACGCCAATGAGTTTACCGGCTAACTGCCCCCGGCCGATCTATCGCATCAAGGTTCTACAACCTAAAGACTCCAAATATGGCACCAAGAAGCTCTACAGCCTCACGACCCTTCCATCAGGCAGAGATTCATCCGCATTCAATGGAAAGGCATCTACCGATTTCCTTACTTTTTTGCGGGATGCAATCACTCCGAGTCGCTACAGCGAAGCCATTAAATACCTTCAGGACAACGTGTTCCATGATGACCCTGGATACCACGAACTGGACGAAGCTTGCAGTGCGTGGAGCATTCTCACTGCCGGCCGTACGTCGACAGCAATCGACGGCTTGGTATGCCCGGTGGGTGCACCAGTTCTTGAGCGCCTTGGTCAAATAGCTGTTGATCGAGAACTTAACAAAATTCGACAAGGTATCGAGGATGGCTACTGGGAGAAGGGATATCTTGAGGAGTTCATCGCCAAGTTAGAAAAACAGAAAATCCTCCCACCAGAAATTAATGAATGTGTTGAGTTCCACACAAAGCAGCACACCCGTAACGTAGACAATATTTTATCCCTCCCTCCGACAATCAAGAAGCGAGGTCGGCCCCCAAAGGCTTGGGACAGCGATGAAGCGAAAGCCATTGCTCGGCGGGAGGCGAAAGCCCAGTGGGCTAGAGATGCTCGAGAGGCTGGTAAGCTCAAAGAACCAAAAGAACGAGTCGCAGCTAGACAAGCACAGTGGCGCAAACGTAATGCAGACCGCGAAGAGTAGCCAACGGGCGCACGGGCGCATCAGCCATTTTAATTAGTACCAGCCGATAAGGATTCTCAATGTTTGTTGGGCCCGACCAGTATCAGGACTGTATTCGCTCTATGGTTGCTAGCGAGGACCGGTTGGACGTCGCCGTGGCATTTTGGGGGAGGGGGGCTGATAAGTTAATTCATCCCAAGCGGGATAAACCACTCCGTATTGTTTGCAATCTCAGAAGTGGCGGAACAAACCCCGCGGTTATCAAAAAGCTGGTCGCTCGCGCAAAAAAAATAGAACACGTACAGATCCTTCAGTGCGATCGCCTTCACGCGAAAGTAATCGTTGGGCCATCCCAGGCAATCATCGGATCAGCGAACCTATCAGCCAACGGCTTAGGTTTTGAAGGGGCCGAACTCTCCAAATGGTTGGAAGCAGCAATCCACACTACCGAAGAATCGGAGGTCGGTTCAGCGCAGAAATGGTTTGAACAGCTTTGGGCATCGAGAGATACACGAGAAATAACCGACCAAGACCTGGTAGAAGCAGAGGAGGCATATAAGAAGAATCGTAACGGTCGCCCGGACTACGGAAAAAAGGGGCCTTTCTCTTTTACCAATTATTCGATCTCAGACCTCGAGGGACGCGATGCATTTGCGCTGCTATATACGTCGAGGCCTGGACCGGAGGCGGATGCTCGTAAGGACCAACACGACAAACAGGAACACCTTGAACATGCAAACACAGCTAGTGATGGGGAGGGGACCGAACGGTGGGCATTTGAGACATGGCCCGAATCTCTCGACACCACAGACAAGAATGAGTACCTGTGCGTTTTTTGGGACGATCGAAAGCGTCTAAGGGTCGACGGCGCGTGCCGCATGACAGATACAAAACTGAAATTCATCTACGAAGAGGATGGAAGCGATGGCTGGGTGGATCTGGCAAAGCCTGCGGCCACGCTGCTCGGACGCCGGCTTACAACCGGTGATTGCAGGAGGCTTACTACGGAAATCAGGCCAAGATTTGAGGCCATCTGGAATGAATCAGAGATGCTGGATGAGGACGCCAGGAGAATTCACCTTTCCATCCTTCTAAGCATTCTTCAATCTGAGAACACATGAGCAAGCCTACGGATTAGCAGCTGTATTAACTCAACCAAATAGCTCCAGATAAGATCACCTACTGTACTAAGATGACCATGGGCCAGTAGCACTGAGGGCTAAAGCCGCGAGGGATGGTTAGTGTATGTACTAAGGTGCTGTACTACAAGCCATCCCTCCACAGCCCGTCAGA
>Ga0208788_1000250_pt1 | contig 27321 bp, 27 predicted proteins | sample Wag4_2014_7_11_3_FD_187363 | JGI IMG/M metagenome (GOLD analysis project Ga0208788, IMG submission 187363) | Fresh water mixed with fracking chemicals microbial communities from Ohio, USA - Utica-2 Time Series FC 2014_7_11 (SPAdes) (version 2) ...
GCCGCGCAAGCCGCTAACCAGCAATAAGGCCGGAGAGCCGGGTGGGCAGGGTGCAATTGCCCTGCTCCACCACGACGCCCGCAAAGGGCATCGAAACATGCAGCAACCGGTGAGCCGGCCCTCGGTTTGCCTTACGCCCTTTCCATTCGGGAGAACCGACCATGAACGCCTTGCGGCGCGTCTGGGAGCACTTCGAGGAAGGCTTTATCGCTTTCCTCCTGGCGGCCATGACGCTGATCACATTCGTCTACGTGATCCTCAACAACTTCTACACCCTGTTCTACTGGCTGGGTGATACCTTCGGCGGTAACGAGCTGCTGCTCGGCATCGGCGACTCCATTCTCGACATGGCCCAGGCGATGACCTGGAGCAATGCCCTGACCAAGGCCCTGTTCGGCTGGCTGATCTTCTTCGGCCTGGCCTACGGCGTGCGTACTGCCGGCCACATCGGTGTCGATGCCCTGGTCAAACTCGCCCCGCGCGGCGTGCAGCGCGTCATCGGCGTGATCGCCTGCTCGGCCTGCCTGGGCTATGCCGGCCTCATCGCGGTCGGCAGCTACGACTGGGTCAGCACCCTGTTCAAGGCCGGCATCGGTGCCGAGGATCTCGGTCACTACGGCATCCAGCAATGGCATATCGGCATGATCGTGCCGTTCGGCTACGCCATGGTGTTCATCCGCTTCCTGGAAATCCTCGTGCGTATTCTGCGTGACCAGCAGACCGGTCTCGGTCTGGCGGATGAAGCCGCTGACGCCCTGAAAATCAATGAGCACGAGGAGCCCAAGCAATGACCGTTCTGTTCCTCTTCCTGCTGCTGTTTTTGCTGATGTTCATCGGCGTGCCGATTGCAGCCTCGCTCGGCCTGGCCGGTTCGATCACCATCATGCTGTTCAGCCCCGACTCGGTGCGCTCGCTGGCGATCAAGCTGTTCGAGACCTCCGAGCACTACACCCTGCTGGCCATTCCGTTCTTCCTGCTCTCCGGTGCCTTTATGACCACCGGTGGCGTGGCGCGTCGCCTGATCGACTTCGCCAACGCCTGCGTCGGTCACATCCGTGGCGGCCTGGCCATCGGTGCGGTGCTGGCGTGCATGCTGTTCGCCGCGCTGTCCGGCTCCTCGCCGGCCACTGTGGCCGCAGTGGGCTCAATTGCCATCGCCGGTATGGTGCGTTCCGGTTACCCGCAGGCGTTTGGCGCCGGCATCGTGTGTAACGCCGGTACCCTGGGCATCCTGATTCCGCCGTCGATCGTGATGGTGGTGTACGCCGCCGCCACCGAGCAGTCGGTGGGCAAGCTGTTCATGGCGGGTGTGATCCCCGGCATCATGCTCGGCCTGGTGCTGATGATCGCGATCTACATCGTCGCGCGCATCAAGAAGCTACCGGCCCTGCCGCGCGCCAGCTTCCGCGAGTGGCTGCGCGCCGCGCGTGAAGCGTTCTGGGGCCTGCTGCTGATGGTGATCATCCTCGGTGGTATCTACAGCGGCATGTTCACCCCGACCGAGGCTGCGGCCGTGGCGGCGGTGTACGCCGGCTTCGTCGCCCTGTTCGTGTACAAGGACCTGAGCATCCGCGAGTGCCCGAAGGTGCTGCTGGAGTCCGGCAAGCTGACCATCATGCTGATGTTCATCATTGCCAACGCCATGCTCTTCGCCCACGTGCTGACCACCGAGCAGATCCCGCAACAGATCACCGCCTGGGTGGTGGATCTGGGTCTGCAGCCGTGGCAGTTCCTGCTGGTAGTGAACATCGTGCTGCTGATCGCCGGTGCCTTCATGGAGCCGTCGGCGATCATCCTGATCCTGGCGCCGATCCTCTTCCCGATCGCCATGCAGCTGGGCATCGACCCGATCCACCTGGGCATCATCATGGTGGTGAACATGGAAATCGGTCTGATCACACCACCGGTGGGGCTGAACCTGTTCGTCACCTCGGCAGTGACGGGCATGCCGCTGACATCGGTGATCAAAGCGGCCTGGCCGTGGCTGATGCTGCTGATCAGCTTCCTGATGGTGATTACCTACATCCCGGCCGTTTCCATGGCGCTGCCGAACATGCTCGGCATGTAAGGGTTCAACCGAACGATGCTACTTCGGTACCTCGTGTACCCACTCCGCCCGGCCTTAGTGCCGGGCTTTTTTTGCGCGAAATAATCTGATGAAAACTACTGTAGCCATTTGAGTGCGTGCACATTTCCACAGCAGTGCACACAAGCGCCTGTGGTCACGTAAAGTCACGCTCGATATCGCCAAGGAAACCGCCACATGATCAAGCGCAGCCTGAAATCCATCGTCACCACCTGGTTTACAGGCCTGTTGTCGTTGCTGCCACTGGTTCTGACCCTGGCACTGCTTGCCTGGATATTCAGCCTGCTCAATCGCCTGGTCGGACCTTCGACCCTGATCGGCCAAGTATTCGCTGCCCTCGGCCAGCCCTTTTCCAGCAACAGCTACCTGGCCTACTTGCTGGGCAGCCTGGTACTGCTGGCCAGCCTCTATCCACTGGGCCTGGCCGTGCAACTGGGCCTACGCCGCCCCCTGTCCTGGCTGCTGGATCGCACCCTGCGGCGCACGCCGCTGATCGGCAACTTCTACAACCTGGCCGATCGCTTCGTCGGCCTGCTGGACAAGAGCAAGAACCCGGACATCACCACCATGGCGCCGGTCTGGTGTTTCTTCGGCGGTGACGGCGCTGCGGTACTGGCCCTGCGTCCAAGCTCGGAGACGGTGGAACTGGAAGGCCGTGCCTACTGCGCCATCCTCATTCCCACCGCGCCGATTCCGGTCGGTGGCGGCCTGCTCTACGTACCAGAAGAATGGATACGCCCCGCCGACATGGGGGTGGATCAGCTGACCAGCATCTATGTGTCCATGGGCCTCACGCCACCCAGCAGGCGCAACGTCGAGCAATCGCCGCCAGTAGTGATCAAACCCTGAATATGTCCTGCGTCACTCCCGCGCAGGCGGGAGCCCAGGAAATTCGAAGGCTCGAGATCTACAGGCCAGCGCAAGCGCTGTTCAGCGATAGGGCTGCTGTCCCGCCTGCGCGGGCATGACAGCTTTTTCAGTGTTTCCTAGGCAAGCGGCAAGCTGGTGGTGGACTTGATCTCCGACAGCGCGACGATGGAGTTCACCTCCTGGATTCCCGGCACCAGCGACAGCTTCTCGAAGAAGAAGCGCTCATACGCCTCGATATCACGGGTGACGATGCGCAGCATGAAATCCACCGCGCCCATCAGCACATGACACTCCAGCACCTCGGGAAACTCGCGCATGGCCTCGGCGAACTCGGTCAGGTTGGAACGCCCATGGGCGTTGAGCTTGACCTGAGCGAACACCTGCGTGTGCAGGCCGATGCGCTTGCGATCGAGCAACGTCACCTGCTTGCGGATCACCCCCTCCTCCTTGAGGCGCTGGATACGGCGCCAGCACGGCGACTGCGACAGACCGATGCGCTCGGCGAGCTCAGCGGTGGACAAGCCGGCGTCCTCCTGCAGCAGGGCGAGAATACGTTGATCGTAGGCATCCAACGCAATAGACATAAATAATCCCCAATACTCGAAATTAAAGGCAAGCTTATCCATTAAACATGGATTAACACAGCGAACCAGGCAAACCTTTTGCCGGAATAAGGCGGAAACTTAGGCAAAATCTGCCCGAGTTATCGCCATGCCTGATACCACCCCGTTTCCGTCCGCCCACTCCCGACGCGATACCTGGCAGGATCGCCCTGACGCCTGCGTTGAGTACCAGCTACGCACCGATGCCGAAGCCGATGTCATGTGCCGCCTACTCGGCCTGTTCGCCCAGTTGCAGGTGTTACCCGACGCCCTGCACATGCAGCGCCTGCAGGACGACCTGCATATCAGCCTGCGTCTGTCTGGCCTGTCACTGCATCGCGCCGGCGTACTGGCGCAGAAACTGCGCAGCCTGGTCTGCATATGGGAGGTGACCTGGCAACAGCTTGATCACGGCCTGGTCACGGAGGTGGCCTGAAGCGGCGACTCAATCACGCATGGGACTTCGCCCTTGTGCTGCTTTTCGGGCATCCTAGCCAGGCTGAAAGGCCGTTGAAAAACGGCCTGCTAACCTTGTTCAGGCCGACCCGAGGAGCCCGCATGTCCGCCTTCACCGCTACCGCCCCTGACCGTGTACTGGACCTTGGCGACCTGCTGCGTGAGCTGGTGGCCCAGGGCCGGGTCGAGCAGGACGTGGCCGAGCAGTGCCTGGCGATTCGCCGCAGCTCACTGAACAACACCCAACATCCGCTGGAGTTCCTCGCCGCACAGCAGGTCGACGACCTGACGCGCCCGGGCAAGAAGCTCGACCTGGAAACCCTTACCGTCTGGCTGGCCGACTTCGCCGGCCAACCCTACCTGCGCATCGACCCGCTGAAGATCGACGTGCCGGCCATCACCCCGCTGATGTCCTACGCCTTCGCCCAGCGCCACAAGATTCTCGCCGTGGCAGTGGACAGCGAGAGCGTGACCATTGCCAGCAGCCAGCCGCTGGTGCACAGCTGGGAGGCCAACCTGGTGCACGTGCTCAAGCGCCCGATCAAGCGTGTGGTAGCCAACCCCAGCGACATTCAGCGTTTCACCACCGAGTTCTATCGCCTGGCCCGCTCGGTCAGCGGCGCCAATGCCACCGATCAAAAGATCAGCGGCGTCGGCAACTTCGAGCAATTGCTCAGCCTCGGCGCCCAGGATCAGGAGCCGGACGCCAACGATGCGCACATCGTCAACATCGTCGACTGGCTGTTCCAGTACGCCTTCCAGCAACGTGCCAGCGATATCCACATCGAGCCACGCCGCGAGCAGGGCACTGTGCGTTTTCGCATCGACGGCGTGCTGCATACCGTCTATCAGTTCCCTGCCCAGGTCACCATGGCGGTGGTCAGCCGCCTGAAGAACCTCGGGCGCATGAACATCGCCGAGAAACGCAAGCCACAGGATGGCCGGGTCAAGACCAAGACCCCGGACGGCGGCGAAGTGGAATTGCGCCTGTCGACCCTGCCGACCGCCTTCGGCGAGAAGATGGTGATGCGTATCTTCGACCCGGAAGTACTGCTGAAAAGCCCGGATCAGCTTGGCTTCTCTCCTGACGACCTGCGCCGCTGGGCCAGCATGACCAGCCAGCCCAACGGCATCATTCTGGTCACCGGCCCCACCGGCTCGGGCAAGACCACCACCCTCTACACCACCCTCAAACAACTGGCGACCGAGGAGGTGAACGTCTGCACCATCGAAGACCCGATCGAGATGATCGAAGGCGCCTTCAACCAGATGCAGGTGCAGCACAACATCGACCTGACCTTCGCCAGCGGCGTGCGCGCGCTGATGCGTCAGGATCCGGACATCATCATGGTCGGTGAGATCCGCGACCTGGAAACCGCCGAAATGGCGATACAGGCGGCACTGACCGGCCACCTGGTGCTGTCCACCCTGCACACCAACGACGCGCCCAGCGCCATCACCCGCCTGCTCGAACTGGGCGTGCCGCACTACCTGCTCAAGGCCACCATTCTCGGCGTCATGGCGCAGCGCCTGGTGCGTACCCTGTGCCCACACTGCAAGGCGCCGGTGCAGCTGGACGAGGACGCCTGGAATAGCCTGACCCGCCCCTGGAGCTCGCCACTGCCAACGCAGGCCCATCATGCCGTCGGCTGCCTGGAGTGCCGTGAAACCGGCTATCGTGGCCGTGCCGGTGTCTACGAAATCATGCTGATCAACGACGCCATCAAACCGCTGATCAACGCCGACACCGACCTCACCGCACTGCGCCGCGCCGCCTTCAAGGACGGTATGCGTAGCCTGCGTCTGTCCGGCGCGCAAAAGGTCGCGGCAGGGCTGACCACCATCGAGGAAGTGCTGCGCGTCACTCCGCAAAGCGAGCAACGCTGAGGCGTGCGCAGCCCGCCAGCGGCGGGGGCCAGGCGGGCAGACACTGAGCCTCTTTGAGCTGCCTCACCAGCGCGGCAGGCACAAAGCATTTCGATATGAACGGGTTCTCACCGCTCAACGGGCATGCGTCCACGCTGCGAAGGGGTCGGCGGCAACGGCCATGTGACTATGCTTAGATTGTTCGCTCTGGCACGCCACTGAACAACGTAGGCGAAACAGGCAAGACAAGGCAGGTAGTTGTTCAACAGCCTGCAAGCAAAGGAGCCCATGCAATGCTTGTTGAAGGGCGCGCAAGCAACACGCTCAGCCGGGGTCGTGCAGTACGTTCATGATCACCTATCTGCATAACCTGTCGTTCGAGCACTGGCTGGCCCTGGCTACCCTGCTGCTGATTTTCGAAGTGTTTGGTGCCGGCGGCTACCTGCTCTGGGTCGGCCTCATGGCTGTCGCTGTCGGCGCAGTGGTTTTCCTGCTTCCCGAGTTGCACTGGGCCTGGCAACTCATGCTGTTTGGCATGCTGGCGATACTGTCGGCATTGCTATGGCGGCAACACCAGCGCCGGACTGTCCGCTAGATAGACCACCAATGCGGGCAACCGGCCATCGCCAGCAAGGAACCACCAGCGGCTTGCGCGACTCCTAGGTGAAGTACCACCCCAAAGGAGCTTCATCATGCGTGTAACGAGCCGTGCCGCACTAGCCTTCAGTGCCTGCCTGTTTGCCCAGACTGCTGCCGCCGATGGCCTGCTGCGCGACATTCTTTCCTCGGGCGCAACCACCGCCTCGACCTATCTGACCTTCAAGGATCGCAAGCTGGTTGCAGCGGCCGAAGAAGATGCCAGCAGCTTCGTTGCCAGTAACGGCGAAATCCGCGGCCCGCACCTGGAAGCCGCGATGCAGCAACTGCGTAGCGCCAACCCGCAGTTGCAGGAGGCCGACGACATGGCGCTGGCCAGCGCCATTCTTGCAGCGTCGGCGAACACGAGCGAGAACGTGGCGAGCGCAGAATAAAAAAAGCCCGCATCGTTCGATGCGGGCTTTTCGTAGCACTTCGGAGCGACTGATCTGGTCAGCCCACCGATAGATGCGGATCTTACATCAGCGGCAGGGTGTAGCTGACGATCAGACGGTTTTCGTCGATGTTGCGGCTGAAGTTGTTACGCATGGTGGCGTTGCGCCAGCGAACACCCAGGTTCTTCAGTGCACCTTCCTGGAAGACATAGGCGATGTCAGTGTTGCGCTCCCATTCACGCCCTTCGGAAACACCAGCGCCACGATCGATATTGTCACCGGTCAGGTAGCGGGTCATGAAGGTCAGACCAGGGATACCGATGGAGGCAAAGTTGAAGTCATAGCGCGCCTGCCAGGATTTTTCATCCTTGGCAGCGAAGTTGCCGATTTGAACGTAGTTGACCAGGAACGGATCGGTACCACCGACATAGGCAAAGCCAGTGTCACCATCCATTTGCTGATAGCCGATACCGAACGAGTGGCCGCTCAGCGCATAGGTAACCATGGCGCCAAAAGCTTTGTTATCGACATTGCTCAGACCGTCATCGGTAGAGCGAGCGTAACGCAGGTCAGTTTTCAGGCTCTGCTTATCGCCCAGAGGCAGTACATGCACCAGATTGAAAGAGTGCTGCTTGTACATATCTTCCAAATTGGAATAGTAGTAACCAGCTGTCAGGTCATTGGTCAGCTTGTAGTTACCACCGGCAAAGATGAACTCGTTGCTCTGATTCAAACCCCTGAATTGAATACCACTCAGTGAGAAAGTATTCAGCGTCATGTCTTCATAGTCTTGCGAGTTGCGGTTGTTTACCTCATCCAGGTAACCCGCATCCAGAGTAAGACCTTCAATTTCCTGAGAAACCAAGTGACCACCACGGAAGACCTGTGGCAGCAGACGGCTATCGCTGGACGCGATTGCAGCGTTCTTGAACTGCATCTGGCCAACACGCAGGGTGCTGTTGGAGACCTTGGCTTTTGCCGCTACGGCCAGACCAGAGTAGTTATCCTGAGAACCGCCCGAAGAACGATCTGGAACCAGCAGACCACTCCCAGCAGTACCATCCCCCGAATCCAGCTTGAAGCCGAACATGCCGATGGCATCAGCACCGAAGCCCACGGTGCCTTCAGTGAAACCGGAGTTCATGCGCAGAATGAAACCCTGTGCCCATTCTTCGGATTTAGCCTGACCAGCATCCTCGCGAAAATCACGGTTGTAGTAGAAGTTACGGGCTTCCAGGCTGACTTTGGTATCGCCGACCAGGTCGGCGAAGGCCACTTGGCTCAGGCCCAGGGTGCTGGCGGCTACGGCCAGTGCCAGGGAGGTCTTTCTCATTATGTTTCTCTCCAGTGTGTTTAAGGTGACACATCGTCCGGCGCAGACTTCGGCACGAAGAGGCAGGCCGGCACGAATGGGGCATCTGTATCCGCGAGACAGGTCACGGCGAAGCCTGGCTCGGGATACATGAACATCAGATTGAACAGAACAACGGCGGGCACAGGGTGATGGCCGGGGCAGGACAGGCAGAATCACGCTGCATTGGGAGGTACTCGCTTAGTCGTTGTTATTGTTCGCCGACCTGGGGCCGACATATGACGCAGCCACGCAGATAGCGCGCCAGCTTCTTTAGGCACGCCACTTAGGCTTCCAGAACAGTAGGTTACAGTTTTTCTGCAGATCAGTGACCCGCCGAAGATGACTATCGGCCGGCAATTTTTCGCCTATGATAACTGCTTCTCAGGCGGAAAACCGCCACGTCACCCCAGGACTATACGGTTCTTGCCCTGACGTTTGGCTGTATACATGGCGGCATCGGCCCGCGCATAAAGCGCATCGAGGCTGGCGTCCGTCGCTCGCATCACGGTCAGCCCCTGACTGAGCGTGATGCCGAAATGCCGGCCCTCATGCTGGAAGCCGAGGCGCTGCACCTCACGCTGCAGCCGCTCTGCAATCTGCAGGGCCACATCTTGCTCACAACCAGGAAACAGCGCCGCGAACTCCTCACCGCCAATACGCCCGAACAGATCGCCGCGCCTCAGGGCATTGCTGCCGCAATGCGCCAGGCGCCGCAACACTTCATCACCGACCTGATGGCCGTACTGATCATTGATTTTCTTGAAATCATCGAGATCGAGCAGTAGGAAAGCCAGCGGGCTGCCGAACTGGCGCGCCTGTTCGAACTCACTGCGGGCACATTCGAAGAAATGCCGGCGATTGCTGCTCTGAGTCAGCACATCGGTGGTGGCCAGGCGATGCAGTTCGCCTTCCAGACGCTTTTTCTCGGTGATGTCTTCGGCAATACCAACAATCACGCAGCCCTGCTCGGCGCTTCCCATGCGGGGGCTGACGAAACACTTGTCGCTGAGCCAGCGCAATTGGCCATCAGCGCGAATGATGCGGTACTCGCGAGACTCCACCGCACCGGCTTCCAGCACCTTGGCCAGGCTTTCGGCAGCGTAGTCGATATCGTCCGGATAGATGCTGTTGCGCCATTCGCCATAATCGGCCAAAAGCAGCGCGGCGGAACGACCGAAGATACGCTCATAGGCAGGGCTGACATAGATCATCCGCTGCTCGTTCCAGTCGAAGGCCCAGAGCACGGCATTGACGCTACCAAGCAGGCTGCTGAACAGTTGCTCACGCTCGCCCAGGCGCTCCACTTCGGCCCGACTGTGCAGTAGAGCCAAGGTCAGTTCTTCCAACTCGGAAACAGCGTTGCCTTGATCGTCCATTACAGCGGCCATCCGTCCTTCGCCTCGCATTGAAATGAACATAGTGCGAGCTGTTGGACATGCACAAAGGCCCGCCAGTTCGGCGGGCCTTTGCTTGTAACGAGCGGCGATCAGGCAGTCGCGCTGGACGGTCGCAGCGAGTAGGTCTTGAGCTGCTCGGCAAACTCACGCAGCGACTGGATACCGCTGGCCTCGGCCTCGTGGACCCACTGCTTTATGGCTTCGAGCATGTCGTGGCCGTTGCTGCTGGTCTTGACCCAGATCTGCTGCAGCGCCAGACGCTTCTCGTAGATCACCTTGAGAGCCTGACTTTGCGCCAGCATATCGGCGATGTGCGCGTGATGCTGCTCTTCCAGCAGGCTCGGCTCACGCGAGAGCAGGCGCTTGGCGCGACGGAACAGGTGACGCACGGACTCGTCCGCCTTGGCCATTTCCTGCTTGACCAGCGGTACGATAACCAGCTTGCGGTACTGCGCCATGATCTGAAAGCGGTTGTTGAGGATGGCCATGGCGGTGTCCATGTCCAGATTGCGCTTGCCTTCGACGCGATGGGCGATGGGCGCTACACGCTGCACCTGAGCCAGGCCGAAGAAGCTGAACAGCTTGATCCAGGCCCAGCCCATGTCGAACTCCCACTTCTTCACCGACAGCTTGGCGCTGTTGGGATAGGTGTGGTGGTTGTTGTGCAGTTCTTCACCGCCGATCAGGATGCCCCAGGGCACCAGATTGGTGGCAGCGTCGCGGCATTCGAAGTTGCGGTAGCCGACAGCATGGCCAAGACCGTTGATGACGCCCGCGGCCCATACCGGAATCCACATCATCTGGATCGCCCAGACGGTCATACCGAGCACACCGAACAGGGCCAGATCGATGATCGCCATCAACGTCACGCCGCCAATCGGATAGCGGCTGTAGACATTGCGCTCGATCCAGTCATCCGGGCAGTTCTTGCCGTAGATACGCAGGGTTTCCTGGTTCTTTGCCTCTTCCTGATAGAGTTCGGCACCTTTGCGCAGCACGGTGCTCAACCCCTTGATAACCGGACTGTGTGGGTCATCGACGGTTTCGCACTTGGCATGATGCTTGCGGTGGATGGCCGTCCACTCACGGGTGTTCTGCCCAGTGGTCAGCCACAGCCAGAAGCGGAAGAAATGCTTGAGTGCAGGATGCAGCTCCAGCGCACGGTGCGCGGAGTAGCGGTGCAGGTAGACGGTGACGCTGACGATGGTGACATGCGTCATCAGCAGAGTGACTGCCACCAATTGCCAGACCGACAGGTCGAGTAAACCGTTGTACCACATGGGCGCTGTTGTCTCTTGAAAGGGGGGAACGCGGCTTGTCCTGCAAGGACGAACCTGATCACATTATCCCTGACCCATGCCAGAAAACCAGGTGGTCTTTTAGATGAGAATGTTTCAGCAGTGAAGCATATATACTGGCCAGCATTTACAGGGAGCACTGCCGCCTGCCCATGCGTATCGACATCGCCGCCTTGCGTCTGACCCTGGGCTACCTCCTGCTCGCCGCTCTGTGGATTCTTTTCAGCGACCATCTGTTGACCGCCCTGGGCCTGTCCGTGACGCAGCAGGAGCACGCGCAATCCCTCAAGGGCCTGTTGTTCGTCGCGCTCACCAGTTCGCTGCTCTACTTGGTGCTGCACCGCTATGCCCTGCAGTACCGCCGCGCACGCCTGGAACTGGCCAGTAACGAGGAGCGTCTGCGCCTGGCGTTGGATGCCACGCGCGATGGCCTGTGGGATTGGGACGTGTCCAGACGCAAGGTATTCTTCTCCGAGAGCTACGCCAGGCTCCTCGGCCTCACTCCGCAAACCCTGGGCGATACCCGCGAAGACTGGGCCGCGCGCCTGCATCCGGATGACATGGAGCGCGCGCTGCATACGCTCAACACCGAGTTCAACGAACAGCACTACGACAACATCTATCGCCTGCGCCATGCCGATGGCAGCTATCGCTGGATTCACTCGCGCGGTCGCCTGCTGCGTGACGAAAACGGCCAACCACAGCGCTTCATCGGCATCGCCAGCGACATCACCCAGCAACGCGCCATCGACGACAGCATGCGCCAGGCCGCAGCGGTGTTCGATGCCACCCAGGAAGGGGTACTGGTTACCGATGCCGAACAACGCATCGTTCACGTCAACCCGGCCTTCAGCCGCATCACCGGTTACAGCAGCGAGGAAATCCTCGGTCAGCACCCCGGCCTGCTCAAATCCGGCCGTCATGACACCGCCTTCTACCAGAGCCTGTGGCACGCCCTGCAGAACCGCGGCGCCTGGAGTGGCGAGGTGTGGAACCGACGCAAGAGCGGCGAAATCTACCCACAGTGGCAATGCATCCGCGTCATCCACGACGCGCAGGGGCGCGTCAGCCATTACGTGGCGGTGTTCTCCGACATCACGGCGCTCAAGCGTTCGCAGCGTGAGCTGGATTACCTGGCCCACCACGATCCGCTGAGCAACCTGCCCAATCGCCTGCTGTTCACCGAGCGCGTCGCCCATGCACTGGAGCGCAGCAAGATCGAGGAACTGCGCGGCGCAGTGCTGCTGATCGACCTGGACCATTTCAAACACATCAACGAGAGCCTCGGCCACAACGTCGGCGACCTGCTGCTCAAGGGCGTCGGTGAACGCCTGCAGCAGGACTTGCCCAGTGGCTGCACGCTGGCCCGGCTGGGCGGCGACGAGTTCGGCCTGCTCAGCGAAAATTGCGCCGACGCCGCCCAGGCTGCCGAACTGGCGCAGCGTCTGCTGCGCAGCCTGGATGCACCCTTTCGCCTCGACGGTCATGAACTCTACATCGGCGCCAGCATCGGCATCAGCCTGTTCCCCGACGATGGGGATAGCGTCGAGCAAATCCTGCGCAATGCCGATTCGGCGCTGTTCAAGGCCAAGAGCAGCGGCCGCGAAGGCTACGCCTTCTATATTCAGGAACTGACCGATTACGCCCGCCAGCGCGTGGAGCTGGCCAGCAGCCTGCGCCACGCCCTGGACAATGACGAGCTACGCGTTTACTACCAGCCGCTGCATGACCTGGGTGCCGGTAGCCAGGTGGGCATGGAGGCACTGGTGCGCTGGCAGCACCCGCAACGTGGGCTGATTGCGCCTGGCGAATTCATCCCGATTGCCGAGGACAACGGCATGATCGGCGCCATCGATACCTGGGTACTGGAGCAGGCCTGCCGCCAGATGGTGCGCTGGAACGCCGAAGGTCGTGGACTGAGTTTCGTCGCGGTGAACGTCTCCAGCCGCCTGTTCAGCCGCGGTGAACTCGATATGAAAGTGGCGCAGGTACTGGCAGAAACAGGCCTGCCGCCCGAGCAGCTGGAGCTGGAAGTCACCGAGAGCGCCATCATGGGAGACCCGGATGCAGCGCAGAAACTGCTCATCAGCCTGCGCGCCCTGGGCGTGCGCCTGGCCATTGACGACTTCGGCACCGGCTACAGCTCCCTGGCGCGTCTCAAGCGTCTGCCCGTGGACAAGCTCAAGCTCGACCAGAGCTTCGTGCGTGGCCTGCCTGACGACCCGGAGGATGCCGCCATCGCCCGCGCAGTGATCGCTCTGGGCAAGAGCCTGGGCCTCAAGGTGCTGGCCGAAGGTATCGAGCAACCCGAGCAGGCCGACTTCCTGCGCGGGCTGGGGTGCAACTATGGTCAGGGCTACCATTTCGGTCGGCCACAGCCAGTAGGCGCTATATGCGCCGACATCAGCTCGCCCGACGAGGCCGGAAAAAACCAGCCCACGGCCTGATGCCTGTCAGACGCTGCGCTGCGCAGAAGCGGCGCCCGCGGCGCAGCACCAGTAAAGGGACGAGAGCTGCGCAAAGCCGCCCTAGCGACCTTATCTGCCCGGTTTGCACCCGCTACCGGCACCAGGTGAACCCGTGCAGTGCGCTCACACGGGGCTGCGCTCGGCTTACGCCTCGGCGCGTTGCATCAGCTGGCGCTGACGCCACTCCATGAAGGTTTTCAGGAACAGGGTGAGCAGCGCCATGCACGCCAGCAGGCCGGCGGCAGTGAAGGCCGCCGCGGGTTTGTAGTCGTTGTTGAGCTGGTCGACCAGCAGCGGCAAGGTCAGGGTCTGGTTGATGATGGTGCCGGACACCACCGACACCGCACCAAACTCACCGACCGCACGGGCGTTAGTCACCACCACGCCATACAGCAGCGCCCACTTGATCTTCGGCAGACTGATGCGGCGGAAGATCTGCCAGCCACTGGCGCCCAGGCACAAGGCGGCGGTTTCCTCGTCCTGCCCCTGAGCCTGCATCACCGGAATCAGGATGCGCGCCACATAGGGCGCGGTGACGAACACGGTGACCATGACAATGCCCGGCCAGGCAAACATCAGCTGCATGCCGTTATCGTAGAACCAGCGCCCGACGAAACTCTCCAGGCCGTAGACCACCAGGTAGCAGAGACCGGCGACCACCGGCGACACCGCATAGGGAATGTCGATCAGCGTGGTCAGCAGCTTGCGCCCGCGAAAATCGTAGTGCGTCACGCACCAGGCCAGGCAGATACCGAAGCACAGGTTCAGCGGCACGGTGATCGCCGCTACCAGCAGCGTCAGGCCGATGGCGTGGAGCATGTAGTCCTCGCCGAGGTTGCTCCACAGCAGATCCAGCCCGCCGGCCAGCGCCTTGGTGAAGATCAGCGCCAGCGGCACCAGCAACATCAACGTGACGACCATCAGGCCGAGCACTACCAGCGCCCACTGGCGCCAATCCTGAGGTTTTTTCATCGACCTTGCCGTTGCCATGCGAACAGACGCCCCTGCACGAGCTGCAGGAGGAACAGAAGCGTCAGCGACGCGAGCAGGATCACCGAAGCGATGGCTGCCGCCGCCGGGTAGTTGAACTCCTGCAGACGGACGAAGATCATCAGCGAGCTGACTTCCGTCTGGTAGGGAATGTTGCCGGCGATCATGATCACCGCGCCGAACTCGCCGAGGCTGCGCACGAAGGCCTGCGAGCCGCCAGTGACCAGCGCCGGGGTCAGGGTCGGCAGGATCACCTTGCGAAAGGTCTGCATGCGGCTGGCGCCCAATGTGCGCGCAGCCTCTTCGTATTCCGAACCGAGATCCTGCAGCACCGGCTGTACCGTGCGCACCACGAAGGGAATGCTGGTGAACACCATCGCCACCACGATACCGGCGTAGGCGTAAGCCACCTTGAAGCCCAGCCACTGGCCGATCCAGCCATTGGGCACGAGCAGTGTGGCAAGGGTCAGGCCGGCCACCGAGGTGGGCAGGGCAAAGGGTAGATCGACCAGCGCGTCGACGATGCGCCGGCCGGGAAAATCGTAACGCGTGATGATCCAGGCCAGCAGCAGGCCGATCACCAGTACCGCCAGGGTCGAGTAGAAGGCCGCCGAGATGGTCACCTTGTAGGTCTGCACCACGCGCGGATCGCTGATGGCGAACCAATATTGCGCCCAGCTCATGTCACTGACGTACAGCAGCAGCGCCGACAATGGCAGCAGGATCACCAGCGACAGGTACAGCACGCTGACGCCGAAGCTCAGGCCGAAGCCAGGCAGCAGCGGAGTCTGCAGGAAGAACAGCGTCGGTTTACTCACGAAAAGCTCGGCTCTACAAATGCAGTTGGCCGCCAATAAAGCGGCCAACGAACCATTACGATGCTCGCGTAGGGCGGGTGCAACCCGCCACTCATGGCAGGCGGGTTACACCCGCCCTAACAGGCCGTTGAAAAACTACCTACGTTGGCAATACTGCGTTAAAAACGGCCTCGCGTGCGAGCCCAGTCAAAATGCTCATTTACAGCACGTAAACCCGAGTGCGGGCCCAGTGCTTTTTTCGGCCGTTTTTGCGGGGCCGCCATCGGTATTGTCTTGCCTGCCTCGCCTACGTTTTCAACAGCCTGCTACGCCAGACCGGCGCGCTCAGCGCCCGGTCGCGAGAAGCTGGTCAAGAATACCACCGTTGTCGAAGTGCTTGGCAGTGATCTCGTCCCAGCTGCCCAGCACCTCGGTCGGGTTGATCAGGCGTACCGGGGCGAACTGGGCCTTGGTCGCCTCGACCACTTCCGGGTGGTGTACGCGGTAGTTGTAGCGGGTCAGCAGCTGCTGAATGTCCTTGCTGTACTGGAAGTCGAGGAAGGCCTTGGCCTGCTCGCGGGTACCGCGCTCGTCAGCCACCTTGTCGACGATAGCGACCGGGAATTCGGCCAGCACGCTGACTTCCGGTACCACGATTTCCAGGTTGGCGGACTTGAACTCGTCACCCTTGGCGATGTTGATCACTTCCGACTCGAAGGTCAGCAGCACGTCGCCCTGGCCGTTCTGGGCGAAGGCTACGGTGGCGCCACGGCCGCCAGTGGGGAAGTTCTCGACGTTCTTCAGCAGCTTGCCGACGAAGGCCTTTACCTTCTCCTCGTCGCCATTGAATTTCTCGTTGGCGAACAGCCAGGCGCCCAGGTAGCTGTAGCGGGCGTTGCCGGAGGTCTTGGGGTTGGGGAATACCAGTTTCACATCATCGCGAATCAGGTCATTCCAGCTCTTGATGTTCTTCGGGTTGCCTTCGCGCACCAGGAACGCGGTGGTGCTGTAGTACGGCGAGGCGTTGTTGGGGAACTGCTCGGCCCAGTCTTCACGCAGCAGACCGCGCTTGGCCAGGATGTCCACGTCGGTGACCTGGTTGAAGGTGACCACGTCGACCTTCTTGCCCTGAATGATGTCCTGCGCCTGGCGCGAGGTGCCGGCGAAGGACTGGATGATCTTCACTTCCTTGCCGCTCTGCTGCTTCCAGTGCTCGACGAACAGCGGGTTGATCTCGCCGAACAGCTCGCGGGCGATGTCGTAGGAGGCGTTGTGGAATGGGGTATCGGCGGCGGCATGGCTCAGCGAGCCAGTCAGCAGGGTGGCACTGGCCACGGTGGCCAGAACGATCTTCTTCAGCATCTATGGCGTCCTTCTTATCGCAAGAGAAACCTGCAGGCAGGCTATTTGATGGCGCGATTCTGCAGAAAAATCATATAGCTGAAAAATACCTTTTTATTTGCTACTTATAACTAAAACCCATTCGGCGTTGAAAACGCCATACAGCCCTCGTCGCCGAGGCTGCTCAGGCAACCACTCTTTGCTCGTTCCTCACGCTCCGCGTGGGAATGCATCCAGAGACGCTCTGCGTCAGATGCTGGTGCAGCACCAGAGCAAGCGGGCGCAAAGCGTCCAGGCTTGGGCTCCCACGCTGAAGCGAGGGAGCATCATCCGCCAATCACAGTTTGGCAATGGACACTTCGGTGGACTTCACGAAGGCAATCACTTCACTGCCCACCTGCAATTCCAGTTCGCGCACGGAACGGGTGGTGATCACCGAGGTGACGATGCCGGCAGCGGTCTGCACGTCGATTTCCGACAGTACGTCGCCGATGACGATTTCCTTGATTTGCCCTTGACCTGGTTACGCACGTTGATGGCTTTGATGGTCATGGTGTTTCTCCTGATGGTTCACTGATGTAGCCCAGATGCAATCCGGGAAACTCGTGCGCCTGCCCTCTCTCCCCAAAGGGGCGAGGGAGCTATCAGGTGCCGTCGGAATACCCAGCGGCACGCTTTGGCTCCCCTCTCCCATTCATGGAGAGGGGCTGGGGGAGAGGGCGCTTTTCAGCTCGCCGAAGCCGCCTTCGGCAGGATGTCGCTGGAGATCATTTCGCCGAACGGGCTGACATAACCGCGACGTTCCGGACGCGTAGGCGCGGCTACGTCCAGATGCGGGAACAGCAGTTCGGCGACCCGGTACGACTCCTCCAGGTGCGGGTAACCGGAGCAGATGAAGGTGTCGATGCCCAGCTCCGCATACTCCTTGACCCGCGCCGCCACGGTCGGGCCATCGCCTGGCGCGCAGCCACGGTTGGCGAAATGATCCCCGGGCGCAGGGCAGCGAGGAACTTGAGGTGCTGCGTCACCGGGATGCGGGACGCAGCAACCAGCCAGGAGTCCTCGCAGGAACGTCCAGTGGGGATCAGCACGCCGCCGAAACCGAGACGGTCGGAGCCTGAGCGACCTGGGCCAGGTCGCCGTGGTCGACGGCGCGCGCACGTAGTCCAGCAGCACTTCAGTGCGCGAGCGCGCCGCAGGGCTGCCGGACAGCAACACGACATGCATGATGTTTCCTTAACGGTTGGGCTGCGGCGTCAGGCGCAGATAGGGTTTAACCGCGCGCTAGCCTTGCGGGAAGCGCTGAGCGATCTCGGCTTCATCCTTGAGCGACGGCACGATCACCACCTCGTCACCGTCCTGCCAGTTGGCCGGCGTGGCAACCTTGTAGTTGTCGGTCAGCTGCAGCGCCCCGGCCATCACAGCCCCGCCAGCCCGGTGGGTGGCGATGCGCAACAGCGCCGCCACGCAATGCACCGCATAATCCACCACTCAACCCAACAGATGCGCCACCAGCCCGACGACAGCGCACCCGGCAATGGTCTCGATCACCCCGCGTTTGAAGCCCAGCAACGCCACGCCCGCACCGAGGGTAATCAACGCCGACACCCAATCGAACGTGCCAGCGAAGCCCTCGGGCCAGAGCACGTGATAACCGAAGAACAGCGCCAGATTGAGGATCACCCCAACCACGGCGGCAGTGATCCCGGTCAGCGGCGCTGTAAACTTCAACTGCCCGTGGGTTGACTCCACCAACGGCCCACCGGCGAGGATGAACAAGAACGACGGCAGGAAGGTGAACCAGGTGACCAGCACCGCCGCCAGCGCACCGCTGACGAAGGCCGCATCGCCCCCGAACACCGGCTGGCCGTAGGCGCCGACGAAGGCAACGAAGGCCACCACCATGATCAACGGCCCCGGCGTGGTCTCGCCGAGGGCCAGGCCATCGATCATCTGCCGGGGCGTCAGCCAGCCGAAGTGGTCGATGGCGCCCTGGTACACGTAAGGCAGCACCGCATAGGCACCGCCGAACGTAAGCAGCGCCGCCTTGGTGAAGAACCAGCCCATCTGCGTCAGCGTGCCCTGCCAGCCGAACGCCAGGGTCAGCAGGCCCATCGGCAGCAGCCAGAGCAGCGCGCCGACCAGCAGGATCAGCGCCAGGCGGCTGGAGCGAAAATGCGTATGCGCCAGGCGCGTCTCGTCATCGATCAGCGCCGGCGCATGCGCCCCGCCCGCCTTGCCATGCCCGGCGCCGACCGCGAAGTGCTGCGGCGCCAGCCGCCCACCGATATACCCCACCAGCGCGGCACCGAGCACGATCAGCGGGAACGGCAACTGCAACGCAAAAATGGCGACGAAAGCCGCTGCTGCAATGGCCCACAGCCAGACGTTCTTCAACACCCGCCCGCCGATGCGCCAGGCCGCCTGCACCACGATGGCCGTCACCGCCGGCTTGATGCCATAGAAGATCCCCGCCACCAACGGCACATCGCCGAACACCAGATAGACCCAGGACAGCACGATCAGGATCAACAGCGACGGCAGCACGAACAGCGCCCCGGCGATCACCCCGCCCCAGGTGCGGTGCATCAGCCAGCCAATATAAGTGGCCAGCTGCTGCGCCTCCGGCCCGGGCAGCAACATGCAGTAGTTCAGCGCATGCAGAAAACGCCGCTCGGACAACCAGCGGCGCTTCTCCACCAGCTCCTGATGCATGATCGAAATCTGCCCCGCCGGCCCGCCGAAACTGATCAACCCCAGCTTCAGCCAGAACCAGAAGGCCTGCAGCAGACTGACCGGGGCGGGACGCTCAGGGGACTCGGACATCGAAGGGCTCCATCGGTGGACAAAATCGACCGGGTACTATAGCCGTATAACGTGACCGTCGTGCGACAGCGCACGAAAAATCACCAACCCCACGCAGCCCTTGCCCTACCTGGCCTGGCCGAGTTTTCCCGCATCTTATCCACAGCACTTTCCCCAGATTCTGTGCACGACACCCGGCAACACGCCTCCACCTTGCCCTACTGTTGAAAACATGAGCCAAGTTATTGATTAGAAGCGATATTCTGCCCGGCGATAACGCCAGCAAAGCGTCATTGGGCAAAAACTGAGCGGCCTGCCGAGACCCGCTTGAATGCTAGGCGCAGAGGGCTTTTGCAAAGGTTATCCACAGCGCTGTTAACAGAATTTGTGGGTGGGTTTGGCAAGGTATGAACTGCCGACTCTGGCGCAAGAAAACAACCGAGAGGGCATTTTGCCCGCGAAGCGTGGAGAGCCTCGCGTTGGATGGAATAGCAAGTAGCCCGGACAACCTCGCACCACAGTGGATGAAAACCTACGCAGAAATACCCGCCGCGTAGGGTGGACAACGCGGAGCTTGTCCACCGTGCCACGTGTCGGAACAGCAACTAGGCTGATTAGAGCAAAGCAATACCCAGAGCAATTGCGGTGATGGGTTTCGCGTTGCTCTACCCATCCTACGGTCGTTGATCGGCGCACATCCGCAGTCTCTGGCGGACTGCTCGCTTCGCGACGAGCGGCAGGCGTCGCGGGCAGCCCTACTTCAGCCCACCTTCGCTGGCGAAGCATCCTCGAAGCGATTCACCTGGCGCAGACTCTTGAAACCGAGCATCCAGCCGCCCGTCACCATCAGGGTGCAGGCGCAGCCGATCAGCGCTGCCGGCACCACGCCGAACCAGGCGGCGCTGGTGCCGGCGCGGAATTCGCCCAGTTCGTTGGAAGATCCGATAAACAGCATATTCACCGCATTGACCCGGCCACGCATGGCGTCCGGGGTGGAGAACTGCACCAGGGATGAGCGGATGTACATGCTCACCATGTCCGCACCACCGGCCACCACCAGCGCGGCGAACGACAGCCAGAACAGACTGGACAAGGCGAACACCAGATTGGCCACACCGAACAACGCCACCGCGCCGAACATCACCAGCCCGACATTACGGTTGAAGGGTTTCATGCTCAGGTACAGCCCCACCGATACCTCGCCGATGGCCATGGCGCTGCGCAGCAGGCCGAGGCCGGTCGGGCCGACTTCCAGCACTTCCTGGGCATAGATGGGCAGCAATGCGATCACGCCGCCGAGCAGCACCGCGAACAGGTCCAGCGAGATGGTGCCGAGGATGATCGGGCGCGTGCGGATAAAGTGGATGCCGGCGGTGAAGCGCGCCCAGGCAGTGGCTTCCAGTGCCTGCATTTTCTCAGCATAGCGCACCGGCACCCGCAGCAGCAACACGCAGCCGGCGAGGAAGCAGGCCAGGCACACCGAGTAGGTCAGCCCGCCACCGCCAATGGCATACAGGCCACCGCCGATCACCGGGCCGGAAATGGTCGCGCCGCGCATGATCATGCTGTTGGCGGCGATGGCCGCGGCCAGGCGCTCACGCGGCACGATCTGCGGCAGCAGACTGGACAACGCCGGCCCGGTGAAGGCGCGGCCACAGCCGTAGAGCACCAGCACCGCGTAGTACCAACTGACCGCCGCCTCGCTCAGCGACAGCCACAGCAGCGCCGCCGCACACACCCCCTCGACCAGCCAGCTGAGCATCAGGATCAGCTTGCGGTCGTAGCGGTCGATCAGGTCGCCGGCCGGCATCAGCAGCACCAGCATGGGGATGAACTGGGCCAGGCCAACATAGGCCAGCGACAGCGGGTCGCGGGTCAGGTCATAGACCTGCCAGGCCACCACAACGGCCTGGATCTGTACGGCGAAGACCACGACGATGCGCGCGATGAGAAACGCCAGGAAACCGGGAAGTCGGTAAACGGAAACGGGAGCAGCGGACACGGCGAAAATCTCGAGGCAGAACCGGCCAGTGCCGGACGAGGTAAGCCGGCCAATCTACGGGAATGCTCCGCCACGGGGCAAACCCGGGAACAGGCTGTTGCGCAGATCGCGCCCTGGTCAGCGCGCAGGCGTCAGACACACACCAGCGCCTTACTGGACAACGCCGGGTGCCGCGCCTGGTTCGGCCACTGTAGGAGCGTCGCCCCGGCGCGAAAACGGATGCGACCGTATCGCAATAGTGAGCTGCCGGCTCCATTCGCCGAGGGCGCGGCTCCTACAGGTGTTGACAGCGCGGGCGGATACGGGAGGTCATTCCTCCCGCCAATATCCACTAGACGAATGCCTGGTCGCCGAAACCACGCGGCAGACACTGCGGGCCTGGCAAGGCAGCCAATCGAGCCTCCCAGGAAGTGCGCCAGCCGTTGACGGCGCGCGCGGCCTTCTCGCGGCGGACGGCACGGCGCGCGGCATTGCGTGAGTTACGTCAAGCTTCGGTGAACACTTCGGTCTTGCGGCAATTGCGGTATTTGACCTTGTCCAGCTCGGTGGTGGCGGGCAGCTTTTCACCATGAGAGCCACAAGCGAGATGGCCAGAGACTTTGTAGTGCGTAACCATCGCGTTATCTCCTTGATTGTGGGCGCCCGGCTGCAGACAGCCGGTCTACACCCCTCAGGAAATGGGGCTGTGCAAGCGGCACGCAGGTTCATTGACCACCAAACAAGGGCCTGGCCGTGTGCCCCGCCAAAGGGTTTTAATGCGCTCTTTTACCGGAACCTCACCATGCCCCTGAGCCCCGATGAACTCGCGCAGATCAGCGCTCTCACCCTGGCCCACTACCAAAGCAGCGCCGAGGACTTTCGCGAAGGCACGCGCGACCATGACGTGAGCCAGAACATCGCTGCGCTGCTGCGGCATATCGAGGGCGAGAAGCCCTGGCGCATCCTCGATTTCGGCTGCGGGCCGGGGCGCGACCTACGCACCTTCAGCGGCCTCGGCCACGAAGCCATCGGCCTGGATGGCTGCGCCGAGTTCGTCGCCATGGCGCGTGCCGACAGCGCCTGCGAGGTGTGGCAGCAGAGCTTCCTCGAACTGGAGCTGCCGGCCGGGCATTTCGACGGCATCTTCGCCAACGCCAGCCTGTTCCACGTGCCCGATCAGGAGCTGCCGCGCGTGCTCGGCGAGCTGCATGCGGCACTCAAGGTCGGCGGCGTGCTGTTCAGCTCCAACCCACGTGGCGAGAATCAGGAAGGCTGGAACGGCCCGCGCTACGGCAGCTACCACGACCTGGAGCGCTGGCGCGCGCGGCTCACAGCGGCCGGTTTCGTCGAGCTGGAGCACTACTACCGCCCCGCCGGCCTGCCACGCGACCAGCAACCCTGGCTGGCCAGTGTTTGGCGACGCAGCCGATCTCAGCCGGATTGACTTATAGGTCAGGTTTGGCCTGATGCAGCACGCACAACGCCATCTACCCCCGGCCTGAGTCCCGCCATGATGGCTTGGCCAGTCACCGGCGTACATCGCGCCTGTCGCTATATACAAACAAATATAACGAAGTAGTATGGCTGCGTGATTCATCAACGGCCCCACAGACCGGAGCAACGAGATGCAGGTACGCGACATTCCCATGATCAAGACAGTGCAACGCAGCCTGCTCGGCCTCGCCCTGCTGTTCACCGGCGGCGTGGCGGCCGATGAGGTCAAGGTCGCCGTAGCCGCCAACTTCACCGCACCGATGCAGGCCATCGCGCCCGCGTTCGAGAAAGCCACCGGGCACAAGCTGGTCGCCTCATTCGGCGCCACCGGGCAGTTCTATGCGCAAATCAATAACGGCGCGCCCTTCGATGTATTCCTCAGCGCCGACGACTTAACGCCGGCCAGGCTGGAGCGCGAGGGCGCGAGCGTGCCCGGCTCGCGCTTCACCTATGCCATCGGCAGCCTGGTGCTGTGGTCAGCCGATGCCAGCTACCTCGACGGCACGGACGCGGCGCTGAAGGCCGGCCAGTTCAGGCACCTGTCGATCGCCAACCCCAAGGCCGCGCCCTATGGGCTGGCCGCGATGCAGGTGCTGGACAAGCTGGGCCTGAGCGAGGCGGTGAAAGCCAAGCTGGTCGAGGGCCAGAACATCACCCAGGCGCATCAGTTCGTCTCCACCGGTAATGCCGAGCTGGGTTTCGTCGCGCTATCGCAGGTGTATAAGGACGGCCAGGTCAGTAGCGGCTCGGCCTGGATCGTCCCGGACACCATGTACGACCCGATCAAGCAGGACGCGGTGATGCTCAAGCAGGGCGCGAACAACCCGGCCGCCGCGGCACTGGTCGAGTACCTGCAAGGCCCGGAAGCCGTCAGGGTGATCGAGTCGTTCGGCTATAAACTCTAATCCCCGTAGCCGGATGAAATCCGGGGCCAGTTGCCTGAACAGGCCCCGGATTTCATTGGGCTACGTTTGTCCAGACGCCAGGTGCCGGAACCCGCCCATGCCGCTGTCGAAGAATGACCTCGACGCCATCCTCCTGACCCTGGAGCTGGCCTCGCTGACCACCGTGCTGCTGCTGATCATCGGCACGCCGATTGCCCTGTGGCTGGCGCGCACCGACTCTTGGCTCAAGCGCCCGGTCGGCGCGGTGGTGGCGCTGCCGCTGGTGCTGCCACCGACGGTGATCGGCTTCTACCTGCTGGTGAGCATGGGGCCCAATGGGTTTTTCGGCCAACTGACGCAGAGCCTCGGTCTCGGCACCTTCACTTTCACCTTTACCGGTCTGGTGATCGGTTCGATCTTCTACTCCCTGCCCTTCGTCGTGCAGCCGCTGCAGAACGCCTTCGAGGCCATTGGTCGCGGCCCGCTGGAGGCCGCCGCGACCCTGCGCGCCAATCCCTGGGACAGCTTCTTCAGCGTGGTGCTGCCGCTGGCCCGCCCCGGCTTCATCACCGCCGCCATTCTCAGCTTCGCCCATACCATCGGTGAGTTCGGCGTGGTGCTGATGATCGGCGGCAATATCCCCGGCAAGACCCAGGTGGTGTCGGTGCAGATCTACAACCACGTGGAAACCATGAACTACGCCCAGGCGCACTGGCTGGCCGGCGGCATGGTGGCGTTCTCCTTCATCGTTCTGCTGGCGTTGTACGGCGGGCGCAATGCGCGGATGAGGGCGCTGTGATGTTCGGTTTCGGCAAGGCCTCGCCACCCGCCGTCCAAGACGATGGACGCATTCGCGCGCGCTTTCTGGTCAGGCATCCGGGCTTCACCCTGGATGTCGACCTCGACCTGCCCGGGCGCGGCGTCAGTGCGCTGTTCGGCCATTCCGGTTCGGGCAAGACCAGTTGCCTGCGCTGCTTCGCCGGGCTGGATCGCCCGCAGCAGGGCTACCTGCAGGTCGCCGGTGAGCTCTGGCAGGACAGTGAGCGCAGTTTCTTTCTGCCGGCGCACAAGCGCGCCATCGGCTACGTGTTCCAGGACGCCAACCTGTTCCCGCACCTGAGCGTGCGCAAGAACCTGGAGTACGGCCAGCGGCGCATCCCCGCGTCGCAAAGCAAAGTAGCGCTAGAACAGGCGCTGCAGTTGCTGGGCATCGGCCACCTGCTCGAGCGCATGCCCTCGGCGCTGTCCGGCGGCGAACGCCAGCGCGTCGGTATCGCCCGCGCGCTGGTCACCAGCCCGCGCCTGCTGCTGATGGACGAGCCGCTGGCTTCGCTGGACCTCAAGCGCAAACAGGAAGTACTGCCGTATCTGCAGCGCCTGCACGAGGAGCTGGACATCCCGGTACTCTACGTCAGCCATGCCCCGGACGAGGTGGCGCGCCTGGCCGACCATCTGGTGCTGCTCGACGAAGGACAGGTGCGCGCCAGCGGCCCGCTCAAGGAAATCCTGCTGCGCGCCGACCTGCCGTTCGCCAGCGATGACGAGGCCGAGGCCGTGATCGACGGCCAGGTCTGCGCTCACGATGCCGCCTACGATCTGCTGCAACTGAACCTTCCCGGCAGCGAAGCCTGCCTGCGTCTACCCCATGCAGCGCTGCTCAGCGGGCATCAGGTACGGGTGAAGATCAAGGCGCGCGACGTCAGCCTCAGCCTGCAACGTGCCGAAGGCAGCAGCCTGCTCAACCTGCTACCGGTGCGGGTCGATGGCTGGCAGGCGCTGGACGCGCAGATGCTGTTGACCCTGCGCATCGGCGATCAGCGCATGCTGGCGCGAATCACCCGTTACTCCTTCGATCAGTTAGGCATTCACGCCGGCCAGGCGCTATGGGCGCAGATCAAGTCGGTGTCGCTGCTCGCGCCGTAGGGCGTGCACCGATCACACGCAGATACCGCAGGTCCGTAGCCCGAATGTAATCCGGGGCGATTACACGCCTCCTGGCAGCTCCAGATGCTCCGGCCCAATCTCGGCGTTACCGGCCAGCAGCAGGGCGAAGTGGATGACGTTCTCCAACTCGCGGGTATTGCCCGGCCAGTGGTGCGCCTCCAGCACGACCTGCGCCGCCGGGCTGATCGACGGAATGCCCAGGCCCAGGCGCGATGCATGGATACCGAGGAAGTATTCGGCCAGCGGCAGAATATCGCCGACGCGCTGACGCAGCGCCGGGAACAGCAACTGGCCATCGTACAGATAGGCATACAGGCGCTCGTCGAAAGTGCCGGCCGCCACGGCGCGGGCCAGGTCGATGCTGCTCGCCGCCAGCAGACGCACATCCACCGGCAGCGCCTGACTGGCGCCGACGCGATACACCTCGCGGGTTTCCAGCGCGGCCAGCAGCTTGCTCTGCAGAGGCCGCGAGAGGTCGGCGATCTCATCCAGGTAGAGCGTGCCGCCATTGGCCGAACCGAACCATCCGGCGCGGCTGCTGGCGGCGCCGACATGGGCGCCTGCAACATGGCCGAACAGCTCGGCCTCGCCCCATTGTGGGCTGAGCGCCGCGCAGCTCACTGCCACGAACAGGCCGCCGCGCTCACTGTGGCGATGGATATAGCGCGCCAGCAATTCCTTGCCGGTGCCGGTTTCACCGAGGATCAGCAACGGCTGGCCATTGCCCGCCAAGGCTTCGGCACGCTCGCGCAACTGGCGCGAACGCGCATCGACGAATACCAGCGCCTTGGCGCGGATGCTCAGTGGACTTTTGTCGGCGTCGGTGAAGGTCAGTGGAGATGACGTGTTCGGCACGAGTGACACCCTGGAAGAAAGCGCAATGGCATAACCGTAGGAGCCGGCTTGCCGGCGATCCGGCGTCCGCTGACGAAAAGCATCGCCAGCAAGCTGGCTCCTACCTAGTTGTGCAAAATCAGGCGCGCAGCCGCGACTGCTGTTCGATGCGGCTCTGCAGGCGATACAGATAGCCGAAGCCCTGCTCCCAGTAACGGTGCCCGGACTTCACGTTGATATGCCCGGCACCGGTCAGAATCGCCGCCTCGCTGCCCCAGGCCCGCGCCAGCTCCATGGCGCGCAGGGCGCTGGCCGCTGCGTCGTTGTCGGAACCCACCAGCAGGCTGGGAAAGGGCAGCAGATCACGCGGCATCGGCGCGAAATTCTGCAGTGCCTCGGGGCAGCCCGGCCGCTCGACATCGGCCGGCGCCACCAGCAGCGCGCCGCGCACACGGCGCAGCAGTTCGACCGATGCCTGCGCGGCCCAATGCGCCACCGTCACGCAGCCCAGGCTATGGGCGATGAGGATGAGCGGACGTGGATCGTCGGCAATCGCCTGGTTCAGCGCAGCCACCCAATCCGCGCGTTGCGGGTTGAGCCAGTCCTGCTGCTCGACCCGCGCGCTGTTGGGCAGGCTGCGCTGCCAATGGCTTTGCCAGTGTTCTGCGGACGAGCCCTGCCAGCCCGGCAGGATCAGATAACGGATTGCTTCGCTGGCCACAACGGCGCCTCCCTGAATCGAATGGCGTCAGTCTAGGCAGCATGAACTGATTACAAAAAGAATAAGAATTTATTTGCTTATTCCATAAGTGCGCTTCCGGCG
>Ga0208788_1000251_pt1 | contig 27198 bp, 30 predicted proteins | sample Wag4_2014_7_11_3_FD_187363 | JGI IMG/M metagenome (GOLD analysis project Ga0208788, IMG submission 187363) | Fresh water mixed with fracking chemicals microbial communities from Ohio, USA - Utica-2 Time Series FC 2014_7_11 (SPAdes) (version 2) ...
GCGTAAACGACAACAATCGTGGCATTTTCGCATAGAAAACCGGCTTGGGTTGTGCGCAACTTCAGCAAAACTGCTAACTTTGATGCTATGGCTACCAACTCTATCTCAAGTTCTATTTTGCACGAGGCATGGGCGGCTTCCATCCAACGCCTTTCCAAACGAGAACAATTGCGCCGCGCTGAACAAGAAGTGTACCGGCGTTTTAGTGTCTTTAAAGCATACCAACCATTACAACACGGCATACATCATGATTTACAACAGGCGTTGCCCGTTTTTCCTCCTGAGGTGATTCAACGCGTGTTGCAGTGGCATTGTGCTCGTGTTCGCTATTTAAAAGCATTGCGTGCAGGTGGGGCGCGATATAATTTGGCTGGGGAAGCGGTTGCGTTGGTGTCTGATGAAGAACAGGCTCAGGCGGCAATCCGATTGGCAAGTTTAGATGAAAAACAGGGTGTTTCTTCCGCTGGTTTGGAGACAACGACAGTGAAGCAGTTTGCGCATGGTTTAACATTTTTGCCGGTGGAGGACATACCAGTACCTGACACCCTGATTTTCTGTGATATCACTGATGCTGAACCAACGGAAATCCCCACCACCGTCCCCCCACCAGCGCCGCTAGCCACAGCTTTACCTGTTGCCACTGCCTCGCCTTGGTTGGCGCAAGTCGTGTCTCGTCCGGCTTCTGCTCGTCCTCAAAAACCAAAGACGTACGCTATTGGCCAACGCCGGCTGGTTGCTATCAAAACAGAAAAAACGCTCATCTTGCAGCGTGTCACTCAACAATTGCGGCACGTGTTGGTGGATCTCGGTGGGGCGTGTCCACCGGGTCTGCCGCCTCGCCCAGAGCCTTTACCCTTGGCTTTTCCCTCGCGTCATCGGGTGGCACGCCAGATGACGCGACCTTTGCGTTCTCAATCGCGTGCGCGCCATGCCCAATATGCGGCCCAAAACCAACCGACCAGCATTAAACTGCCACCAATCGGCGTCAAATAAACTAAAGGCTTCCAGCCGGAAAGACTGTGTAGATACAGACTGCCAGAAAATAGAGTCGTGCCGATTAACAGCAGTAACGCACTTAGGTAAAAACGCTCGAATGCTGGCCGTTGGCTGGCGATTAGCCACAGTAAACCCGCACCCAAGCCATGCCAGAATTGGTAATTGACTGCGGTATGCCAATTCTGTAAGGCAGTCGCACTCAATTGGTGTTTTAAGGCATGGGCGCCAAATGCGCCCAGTGCGACGCCCACGGCTAATAAGAATAGCGTATAGGTGAGCACATAACGTTTCACAGTCCAAGCTCCTGCCATATCGTATCGATTTTATTTTTGGTGGCTTGATCCATCGTGATTGGCGTACCCCATTCGCGATGTGTTTCCCCTGGTAATTTGTTAGTCGCATCCAGTCCCATTTTGCCACCTAAGCCAGAAATGGGGCTGGCAAAGTCAAGGTAATCAATCGGCGTATGCTCGATCAGCGTGGTATCTCGTACGGGGTCCATTCGTGTTGTAATGGCCCAAATGACTTCCTTCCAGTCACGGGTATTAACATCCTCATCAACAATGACAATAAACTTGGTATACATAAACTGGCGTAGGAAAGACCACACACCCATCATTACCCGTTTTGCATGACCGGGGTATTGTTTTTTGATACTGACCACGGCCATGCGATAACTGCATCCCTCTGGCGGCAAGTAGAAATCAACAATTTCTGGAAACTGCTTTTGTAAAATCGGTACAAAAACTTCATTGAGTGCGACACCGAGAATTGCAGGCTCATCTGGGGGTTTGCCGGTGTACGTACTGTGATAAATCGGCTGCTGGCGCATGGTGATGCGCTCGATGGTAAACACGGGAAAATGATCTTGTTCATTGTAGTAACCGGTGTGGTCACCATAAGGGCCTTCCAGTGCAAGATCATTTGGATAGATAAACCCTTCCAACACTATTTCGGCACTTGCTGGGACCTGTAAATCTGATCCAATGCACTTCACCAGTTCAGTGCGACTGCCGCGCAGTAAGCCAGCAAATTGGTATTCACTTAATGTGTCCGGTACGGGTGTCACTGCACCTAGAATGGTGGCGGGATCACAACCCAAGACCACTGCAACGGGGTACGGTTGATCGGGAAAGCGTTGTCTAAATTCTCGGTAATCGAGGGCGCCACCACGATGTGCCAGCCACCGCATAATGACACGATTACGACTGAGTACCTGTTGGCGATAAATTCCCAAATTTTGTCGTTTTTTATTTGGCCCTCGGGTGACAGTGAGTCCCCAAGTGATTAAAGGCGCAACATCACCTGGCCAACAATGTTGTATTGGTAGCCGACTGAGATCAACGTCCTCCCCTTCCCAAATAATGTCTTGGCATGGCGCCTTTTTTACCTCTTTTGGTGCCATGCTGAGCACTTGCTTCAGTAATGGCAGTTTGTCCCATGCATCCCGCAGCCCTTTGGGGGGCTCTGGCTCTTTGAGATAAGCCAAGGTTTTGCCGATTTCGCGCAACTGCGCTAGATCTTCGGCTCCCATACCGAGGGCAACCCGTTCTGGGGTACCAAATAAGTTGGCTAACACAGGAATGTCATAGCAGGTGTTGCCATGTTGTGGGGTTTGAAACAACAAAGCAGGGCCACCTTGTCGTAACACACGGTCTCCAATCTCTGTCATTTCTAAAATGGGTGAAACTGGGCGTGAAATTCGGTGGAGTAACCGTTTTTTTTCTAGTAAATCGATAAAATCTCGTAGATCGCGATAAACGAATGACATTTTCTTATGGCTTCTCATGCGAAAAATAGGGTTTGATGCAGTGAAAACTGTCGTCAATTTGCTGCATTGAGTTCGCTGCTGTTTGATTTAAGTCATATCCACACCGGATTAGCGTCTGTTTTTTACAACAACAGGGTTTTTTTCATACTCTAGCTTGGGTAGAGTGCGTGCAGTTAAAAAAGTTTACCCTGCTTGACTGTGCGGTAGTAACCGCTTGGTGGCAAGTTTTTGAAAATCGTTTGTATCTTCGGAGAAAAACATGAAAAAAATCGCTCTCGCCCTCGTGGCTGGCTCGTTGTTCGCTGGTGTTGCTGCTCCTGCTTTTGCTGAAGCGGGTGATGTGTTGGTTCGTTTGCGCGCTATTAGCATCAACCCAGAAGAGTCTCGTACCGCCACCATCAACGCTTTGGGCGTGAATGTGTCGAACCAAGTGGTACCAGAACTCGACCTGACCTACTTCGTGACCAAAAACTTGGCTGCTGAATTGATCTTGGGCACTGCCCGTCACGAACTGAAATCTGGTGGCACCAGCTTGGGCAAAATCAGTCACCTGCCTCCAACTGTGACTTTGCAATGGCACTTCAACCCAGAAGGTCAAATTCGTCCATACGTTGGTGCTGGTCTGAACTACACCTTCTTCTACGACAATGACCTGAAATTTGCTGGTAAAAAATTGGACGTGGAAAGCGGTAGCTTCGGTGGCGCTTTGCAAGCAGGTGTTGATATTGGTGTGACCAAAGACGTGTTCGTGAACGTGGACGTCAAGAAAATTTGGATTGATACCGATGTGAAATTAGATGGTGCCAAAATTGGTAACCTCGGCATCAACCCATGGGTCTTCGGTGTGGGCGTAGGGATGAAGTTCTAAGCTTTATTTATTCCCTCTCGTTGTATCTTGCGGCACTGTTTTTTGGCAGTGCCGTTTTTTTTCTGTCATTTGTCGGATGGTGTTATGCCATGGTGTTGTGTTTTTTGTACACCTTTTCTGAAGATGACTTGATGTGTGTGTTTTTTGCAACACTGGCTTAAACACAAAAATGTTTTTTTAAACATGATGTTATGTGTTTTTTGTTTGCTGCAGTGCTTTGATTGTCGTGTTATGACTTGGCCGGCGTTGGTGTTTTTGCAACGATGACCGCTATATTGCACTGCAAAGACTGGTGTTCGTGTTGCGCTGGTTTTTCTCAAGCTGGGCTGTGATGTTGCCAGCTTTGTCCAACAAAAATTAAGGATTCTTGCGATGAAAAAGTTGATTGCGATTGCAATTGCTACTTTGCCAGCTGCTGCAATGGCTGACGTGGTTCTGTACGGTAAATTGGCTGCTGAAGTTGGTTACAACAAAACCTTGGGTGATTCCTTTGTGAACGCACCTAACGGCGACTTGAAAGGTGGCATGACCGTTAACATGGTTGACACCTCTCGCATCGGTTTCAAAGGTTCTGAAGACCTGGGCAATGGCCTGAAAGCGATTTGGCAAGTTGAGCAAGGCCTGAGCTTTGATGACAACTCCACTGGCAACCGCTTCGCAACCCGTGACAGCTTCATCGGTGTTGAAGGTGGCTTCGGTAAAGTGCGCGTGGGTCGTTTGTCCACCTACCAAAACAGCGACATGGAACAAGTTGATCCATGGATGTACGGTTCTGCCAAAGGCAGCGTAAACGGTTTGGGCATCTTCACCCGTACCGACGGCCGTGTGAACAACGCTATCCGTTACGACAGCCCTAACTTCGGTGGCTTCACTGTGTCCGCCCTGTACGGCGCTGACGAAGTGCGCGCTTACAATGCTGGCGAACGCACTGACAAAAACACCGCTAACTTGGCTGTTGCTTACAGCAACAACGGTGTCTTTGCCGCATACAGCTACTTGCGCTACGGCGATGCCATCAAGAACAACGAAGCTGGTCACGGCCATCGCGTAGAAGCTGGTTACGATGCTAACAACCTGTACGTGGCCTTGGGTTACCAGCAAGTTAAGAGCGGTTCCGATGCAAGCTACGGTGCTTACACCGGCGCTTTGAATGGTGAAGTGAAAACTCGCGAAATGGCATTGACTGCTTCCTACACCATCGGTGCAATCACGCCTCGCGTGTCCTTTGCTAAAGGTTGGGATATGAAGTTGGATGGCAAAGAGTTGAATGACTCTGGCTACAACCAATTCGTGATCGGTGCTGACTACGCATTGTCCAAGCGCACTGCTGCTTACGTGTCCTACGGTCAAGTGAACTGGGACAGCAACATTGCTAAAGATACCGACAAAGAGCAATCTTTCGGTGTTGGCGTGCGTCACAACTTCTAATTTTTTCCTCGCAAGAGGGTTAAATTAAGAATGAAAAAAGGCAGCTTCGGCTGCCTTTTTTGTTGCGCTTGACAGCGACCTATCCTCCTCACGATACTGCTGCAGTCTTTATTCTTTACAAATATCTACCTTGGACGACATTCCTTTATCCACGCTTTCCTTAGCTTTGGTATTGTTATTATTATTCTCTGCCGGTTTCTCTATGTCAGAAACGGCAATGATGGCAGCCAATCGCTTTCGCTTAAAAAATAAAGCCACACAAGGCCATCGTGGTGCAAAATTGGCGCAAACCCTATTAGCGCAAACGGATAAGTTGCTAGGTGTCATTCTGTTAGGCAATAACTTCGTTAACTCCGCTGCTGCCTCTCTCTCAACAGTGATTACTTTTCGACTATTCGGTCAAAATGAAGCCGCACTCGGTATTGCAACGTTAGGCGTTACCTTTGCCATTCTGGTTTTTTCCGAGGCAACACCAAAAGTGATTGCTGCAACGCATCCCGACCGAATTGCTGTCGTTGCAAGTTATCCGCTAACTGGATTGTTAAAACTGTTTTATCCGGTCGTTTGGTTTGTAAACCTATTTGTTAAGGCAACCATTCGTATCTTGCGTGTGCAACCGCAACCTGAAACACCCATGTTGACCCCAGAAGAGCTGCGGGTATTGGTATTGGAGTCGGGACAGTTTGTTGAGAAGAAACACCAAAGTATGTTGCTCAACCTATTTGAGCTGGAGAATCAAACAGTCGATGATGTGATGGTGCCGCGTGGGCAAATTGAAATGATCAATCTTGCAGATGAGATGGATATCATCGACCACCAGTTGCGGACTTGCCACCATACGCGGTTATTAGTGTGTGAGGGTAATCAGGACAATATTGTCGGTATTTTGCATGCCAAAAAAGTTTTGCATCTTTCTAGTGAAGATCTCAGTGTTGATGCTTTACGTTCTGTTTTGCGTGTGCCTTACTTTATCCCTGCAGGCACACCACTCTTTACTCAATTGCAAAGCTTTCAAGAAAACCATCGCCGAATTGCGATTGTGGTGGATGAATATGGTGAGCTACTCGGTTTAGTCACCCTAGAAGATATCCTAGAACAACTCGTTGGCCGTTTTACCACTCAAGCCCCTGCTCGTGACAATCGATTATTAGCCAAAGAAGATGGCATGTTAGAGGTTGATGGCACAATACAGTTGCGAGAACTGAATCGTCTGTGTGGGACAAATTTCCCTCTCGATGGCCCCAAAACCTTGAATGGTTTAATCCTCGACTATTTTCAAGACATTCCCGAAGTGGGGACCTGTTTCAAACGCTATGGTTGTGTATTTGAAATTCTGCAAACACATGAGCGTGCCGTGAAACGTGTCAAGCTGATTCCCTGTGTTCGCTGATGTTAGCTTTGGCCTGTGTCCTTGGTTTGCTGTGCGGTAGCTTTTTAAATGTCGTGATTTATCGGCTACCGCTGATGCTGATGTCGCCCGAAGGCACGACTCGCTTCAATTTGGCGTGGCCACCCTCTCATTGCCCAAACTGTCAACACCGGCTGGTGGCCATAGACTTAATACCCATAGGGAGTTTTTTGGCGCAACGGGGACTGTGCCGCTATTGCCAGTCACCGATCTCACGCCGTTATCCTCTGGTTGAGTGTGCAACCATGCTTTGTTGGGGCGGCTCATATTGGTTCATTGCAACACCTGTGACTGCTTTCATGACAGCGCTGTTGCTTAGCCTCTTGTTTGCCCTCGCGATGATCGACATTCAGCATTTATTGTTGCCGGATGTTTTGACACTCTCCTTGTTATGGCTGGGGCTATTGTGGACTGTGCTGGGCCCAGATCAGCGTCTCTCGACACAAGAAGCCGTGCTTGCCGCTGCCCTTGCTTATCTTCTGCTATGGCTTGTTGCTCAGGGCTATTGGTTATGGCGAGGTGAGATGGGACTTGGTTTAGGCGATGCTAAGTTATTTGCGGCGATTGCGGCGTGGATTGGCTTAGAAAATTTGCCTTTGGTGTTATTATCCGCCTCGTCCTTGGCGATTGTGTATGGTGTGTTGTGGCGTCAACGACAGCAAACACCTTACATCCCATTTGCACCCGCACTGGCCTGTGCTGGGGCGGTCATCTATCTTTGGCAGCTTTTTTCTTATTCTCATCAGTAAAAGGAATCGCCCTTTGTTGTCCCCCGCTTCTTTACCTACGCTTCCCGTTCACCTTTGGGTCCTTGGTTTAACAGGGGGTATTGGCAGTGGTAAGAGTGCTGCGGCTGCGCATTTTGCGACATTCGGTGTCGCAGTGATTGATACGGATGTGATTGCACATCAGTTAACCTCTGCCGAGGGTATGGCAATGCCAGCCTTAGAAGCCGTATTTGGTCGTGAGTGTCGCTTAGCCGACGGGGCACTGAATCGGGCTTGGATGAGACAGCGTGTGTTTAATCAGCCAGAGGAAAAACAAAAACTCGAACAGGTTTTACATCCGTTAATTTTGACACAAAGCCTACAGCAGTTAAGCCAAGTGACGACACCGTATGCGGTGTTGGTGGTACCGTTGTTATTCGAGTTGGGGCATTACACCCCGCATTTATCGCGCACGCTGGTGGTTGATTGTGCCGAGCAGCAGCAAATTGAGCGGGTGCAACAGCGTAGTGGATTGACGGTTGAACAAGTGCAAGCCATTATGGCCAATCAATTGACCCGTGCACAGCGACTTGCTGCGGCGCAAGATGTGATTGACAATAGCAAAGATTTATCACACTTATTGCTGCAAGTTGAGCAGAAACATCACTATTATCTAGCGCTTGCCACGCAAGCTGCTTCCAGATTGTAGTCCGTCTCCTATTCTTTTCCTTTGGCCACGCAGTGATTTGCTTTGAATTTCCCCTCGCAGAAAAAATTCGTACCCTTTTGCGCCTAGAAGATATTTTCAAGCGCTTAGCGTTTTTTCAACAACAAGAACAAGGCCATGCGCATTATATTGCGCTATTGGTATTGTTTGAGTTGCTCGATTTAGCGGGTCGTTTAGATTTGAAATCTGAATTAGTGCAAGAGCTGGATAAGCAAAAGCATATTCTAGAAGGCTTGCGTGATAATCCCTTGATTGCAGAAGACAGTTTAGATGCCACTTTAGAGAGAATCGAGCAAACCTCCGCCCAGTTATTAGAAAATAGTGGCCGTTTGGGGCACCATTTACGCGAACATGAATGGCTCAATAGTGTGCGCCAACGCGCAAATATTGCCGGTGGCGTGAATGAATTTGATTTACCGTCGTTGCATTACTGGCAAAATTTAGCCAGCGCAGAACGTGGTGAATTATTGCAACAATGGGTGCAACCGCTTTTGCCGGTGAAAGAAGCTGTCGATATTCTGTTAAAGCTATTACGCCATCGCGGCAAAAAAATAGCCCATCTCGCCCCACGAGGTGCTTTTCAACAGATGTCTGGTGGGAACGTTTTTCACCTACTGCGGCTAGAGATGGCAGCAGACATAACAGCGATTCCAGAAATTTCGGCCAGTAAATATGCTGTCAATGTTCGTTTTATCACGCCAAATTTTGATGGAGGTGGGAAGCAAGTTATCGACCAAGCGATCCCCTTCACCATGACGTATTGCAAACTGTAAAGAGAAAATATGGCTGTGCGTACTGTATCGTGCCCGATTTGTCGGAAATCTGTCGTGTGGGAACCAGAAAGTCTATATCGTCCGTTTTGTTCTGAACGATGTAAATTAATTGATCTTGGTGCATGGGCAGAAGAAAAATATGCTGTTCCAGCGCAAGACGAAACACCAAGCCAAGAAGGTCAGCGAGAATAAAAAAATCGCCGTCATGTTGACGGCGATTTCTTTCTATCTGAAAAAACAAAAAAGCCCGCATTAAGCAGGCTTCTTTACTTTGGGGTGGCTGATGGGACTCGAACCCACGACAACCGGAATCACAATCCGGGACTCTACCAACTGAGCTACAGCCACCAGTGTAAACACTTTTGCGCCTTTGGCGCGCCCGACAGGAGTCGAACCTGTGACCCTCGGCTTAGAAGGCCGATGCTCTATCCAGCTGAGCTACGGGCGCTTTCTGTTGCCTGATGGTCAGGGACACCAGTCAGAAGAATTCTTGGTCGGGGCGGTGGGATTCGAACTCACGACCACCTGGTCCCAAACCAGGTGCGCTACCAGACTGCGCTACGCCCCGCCGATCAAGAGACCCGAATATTATAGATAAAATTTCGGGTTGTCAACACAAGTTGAGGCAAGATGTAAAAAAATGCGAAAATTCTGTTTTAGCCACCCTGAAGCGGATGCTTATATGACTGCCCAACTGATTGACGGAAAAACTATTTCTGCTGCTTTGCTTGATCGTGTTGCCGAAGGTGTGCAAACACGCTTAGATCAAGGTTTGCGCGCACCAGCCCTTGCGGTGATCCTCGTGGGCAATAATCCTGCCTCAGAAATTTATGTGCGTAACAAAAAACGTTCATGTGAAAAAGTCGGTATTCGCTCGCTGTCTTACGATTTGCCAGCCTCAACGACACAAGAAGCCTTGTTGCAGTTGGTTGCCACATTGAACCAAGACCCTGAGGTTGACGGCATCTTGGTTCAACTGCCACTGCCTGAGCACATCAACCCAGAAACCATTATTGAAACCATCGATCCGAAAAAAGATGTAGATGGTTTTCATCCTTACAACGTCGGTCGCCTAGCGTTAAAAATGCCACTGTTACGTCCATGCACGCCACGTGGTGTGATGATTATGTTGGAACACGCCGGCATTGAGGTAAAAGGCAAACACGCGGTGGTGATTGGGGCATCAAACATTGTGGGCCGGCCAATGGCATTAGAGTTGTTGTTGGCTCGTGCTACGGTGACGGTTTGCCACTCTGCGACGGCTGATTTAGCCGCTGAAGTACGGCGAGCAGATATTATTGTGGCTGGCGTGGGACGGCCTTTCTTTGTGAAAGGTGATTGGATTAAACCCGGTGCGGTGGTGATTGATGTCGGGATCAACCGACTCGATGATGGCAAGGTGGTAGGGGACGTGGATTTTGCAGCGGCACAAACGGTGGCGTCGGCCATTACACCTGTCCCAGGTGGCGTGGGGTTGATGACAGTGGCGACATTGTTGCAAAACACCCTCGATGCAGCGAATTTACATGCAAAATAATTGAGGCTTATCCAGACATTGCCAGCGCGGCAGTGTCTGGTTTGCTGGTCTTTGTTTGATTTTTTTCACCGGATGCTTTATGTCGCACAAACATTCCGCCACTTTGTTGATCTGTTGTCCAGATCGCAAAGGCTTGGTGGCAACCATTGCTAATTTTTTACTCTCTTACAACGCCAATATTTTGCACGCGGATCAGCATCAAGATGCTGATGCCGGGTTATTTTTGATGCGGGTGGAGTGGGCCCTAGATGGGTTTACTTTGCCGATCGCCGATTTTGCGGCGGCATTCGAGCCGATTGCCCGCGAAAATCGGATGGAATGGAAAATGGCGCTGTCGGAAAACAAACCGAAAATCGCGATTTTCGTCTCCAAATACGAGCACTGCCTAATTGATTTACTGCATCGCTGGCGTATCGGTGAACTGCACTGTGAAATTCCCTTGATTATCTCTAACCACGAGGATTGTCGCCGTATCGCCGAATTTAATGGTATTCCTTACCATGTCGTCCCGGTTACACGGCAAAATAAGGTGGAACTTGAGCAACAACAGTTTGCCTTATTAGAACAACATGGTGTTGACCTGATTATTTTGGCGCGCTACATGCAGGTGTTATCAGAAGAATTTGTACAACGCTACCCCAATCGGGTGATCAATATTCATCACAGTTTTTTACCTGCCTTTGATGGTGCAAAACCCTATCATCGCGCACATGCTCGTGGAGTGAAATTGATTGGTGCCACCAGCCACTATGTGACAGAACAGCTGGATGAAGGGCCAATTATTGAACAGGAAGTCACTCGAATCTCTCATCGTGATGATGTCGATGACTTGATTCAGAAAGGACGTGATTTAGAGCGAATGGTGTTATCTCGCGCGGTGCGTTGGCATTTGGACAACCGCATTCTGTCTTACAACAACAAAACGGTGATTTTCGACTAATGTTTGCCCGACTTGTGCAAGATGCACTTGATTTAATGCGGTTTAGAGTCCGGCCAATTGGCCACTATCAATATCCACTTTCGGCAGTAATCCTGTGGTTATTGTGTTTGGGGTTGGCGTCTGCGCTGGTCGCTGACACGTTCACGGGTGGCATGGCCAATCGACTGGCTTTTTTTATGGCAGTCAATGTGGTTGAAAGCGGTCTGTTAGCGTGGTTTATGGCGTGGTGGTTGCGCCAATCTGGTTGGCAAGGCCAAGAATCTTTATTTGGGTTGGTGGTGTTGTCGCATACGCCACAATTGTTAGAGCCGCTGTTATTGGCCGTGCCGGCACCACTTGATAGCTTTTTGGCCTTTGGTTTGGCCGCGTGGGGCATCACCATTTTGGTTCAAGCATTACATCTGACCACCGCCATGACACGCGGACGAGTGATCGTTGGGATGATTCTGTTTATGCCGATAGCGGTGTTTGCACTCAGCTTAATGTTGGGCGCTGCTGCGCATCAGGGATGGATTAGCTTGCCACAGGAACTCACGACCCCTGAAACCGCGCCCACTACCCCTGCGCCAGCTGAACCTACCCCGCCGAATCACAGCGGGGTGATGGACAGTTAATCGTGGCTGTCTTCGTCATCACTAAAGCCACAAAAGACTTCACGCATCAGTTTCAAAACTTCTAATGTGCGTAAGTCACCTAAGCGATAATAAACCCGATTGGCGTCTTTGCGTGTTCGCAAGACGCCTTTTTCACGCATAACGGCAAGGTGTTGCGAGATATTACTTTGTGAGGTACCGACCTGTTCGACGATCTCTTGCACACTGACTTCGCGGTCTTGTAACACGGAAATAATTTTTAACCGCAGCGGATGTGACATTGCCTTCATGGCACGAGAGGTCTGCTCGATATGCGTATAGTTGGATGGCAAAGCCAGTCTCCGGTAAAAGGCTGTAAAAACCGTTACAATCGTAAGTTGTTTGGCTGTAAACATCAACAAGCCCTAATATTAACTACCGAATAGATTCTTGTACTATGTCGAATGTAACCCCTGTTTTGCTGTTGATTTTGGATGGTTTTGGTCATCGACTTGAGGGAGAGGACAATGCAATTCTGCATGCCCAAACCCCCAACTGGGATCGACTGCGCCGTGACTATCCCTATACAACTTTAGATGCATCTGAACACGCGGTTGGTTTGCCTTCCGGTCAGTTTGGTAACTCAGAAGTCGGCCATCTCAACATTGGCGCTGGACGGGTGGTTCAACAAGATATCAGTCGCGTTGACATGGATATTGAAACCGGTCAATTTGCCAATAACCCCGTGATTACCGAAGCGATTGCGACAGCAAAACGTCAAGGTGTTCTTCACATCATGGGTTTGCTGTCAGATGGGGGTGTCCACAGCCATGAAGCACATATCCATGCCTTAATCCAAGCCGCACACACTGCCGGTGTACCAGCGATTTATGTCCATGCCTTTTTAGATGGCCGTGATACCCCACCACGCAGCGCTCACACCTATCTTAATCGGTTAACCACCGTCTTGGCCGCGTGTCCTCAGGCACGCTTAGTCAGCATGGTCGGTCGTTATTGGGCGATGGATCGCGATAAGCGTTGGGAACGTGTCTTACCGGCTTATCAGCTCTTGGTAGAAGGTGAAGCTGCTTATCACGCCACAGATGCCACCTCGGCCCTTGATGCGGCTTATGCTCGCGATGAAAACGATGAGTTTGTGCACGCCACGGTGATTGGTGAACCGGTCAAAATGCAAGACGGCGATGTAGTGCTGTTTATGAATTTCCGCGCTGATCGTGCCCGTCAACTGACCACTGCGTTGACCGATCCGGCCTTTGATGCCTTTGCTGCGCGGCGGGTTGCTTTCTCTTACTTTGCCTCATTGACCAGCTATGGCGAGGCCTATCAACATCCGGTTGCCTATCCACCCCAAAAAATCCGGCAAACCTTAGGTGAGTATTTATCAGGTTTGGGCCTACGTCAGTTGCGGATTGCTGAAACGGAAAAATACCCCCACGTCACCTATTTCTTTAACGGTGGCGAAGAAGCGGTGTATGAAGGTGAAGACCGCATTTTGGTGCCATCGCCCAAAGTAGCGACATACGATTTACAACCTGAAATGAATGCACCAGAAGTTACCGCCCATATTGAACAGGCCATTGCTTCTGGACAGTACCACGCGATTATCTGTAACTACGCTAACGGCGATATGGTGGGTCACACCGGTGTGATGCCAGCGGCAATCAAAGCGGTTGAAACCCTCGATGAATGTGTGGCGCGCTGTGTCTCTGCGATGTTGGCAGCGGGTGGTGAAGTGTTAATTACTGCCGATCATGGTAACTGTGAACAAATGCACGACCATGCCCATAATCAAGCGCATACCCAACACACCTTAAATCGTGTGCCATGTTTATACATTGGTCAGCGCGCCGCGCATTTTGTCGGTGAAGGGGCATTGCGTGATATTGCACCAACACTTTTGGCTATGATGGGCTTGTCCCAACCGGCTGAAATGACTGGCCGCAGCTTATTACACTTTGATTGATTGCGAAGTTACTATGAAAAAGCTGCCTGTGGCGGTATGGCCTTGGTGTGTGATGGCCTGTTTAGGTAGCGGCATGGTCTCGATGACATGGGCAGCTCCCGGGGCGTTGCCCAGCTCTCCTGCTGCACCACAGGCAGACTTAAAAGATATTCGTCAACAGATTCAAACGCTGTCGAAAGAGATCAAAGAAACAGAGGAAGACCATAGCGAGGCCAGTGATGCTTTGCGGCAATCTGAAATTGCCATCAGTCAGGCCAAACGGGCGTTGGCTTCCTTGACCGAGCAAAAAGACCGTTCAGAGGGTGAACGCGGTCAGGTTCGACAGCAAATTCAAGACATTCAACAGGGGATGAAAGCCACTCAGGAACGGATTGCCCGTGTATTGCGTAATCAACACCGTGTGGGTGAAAGCGATGTCTTGAAACAATGGTTAGACCAAAAAAACCCCAATCAAAGCGCCCGTGAACAAGCCTACCAACACTACTTAGCACGGGCAGAACATCAAGTCATCAACCGTCTGCGCGAGCAATTAGCGGAATTACAACGTTTGTCAGCGCAATTGGCCTCTGAAAATCAACGTTTACAGAAGATTGCCGGCGAACAACAGCAACAGACACAAAAACTCGAAGCAGAAAAGCAACAGCGAGAGCAATTGGTCGCCAAGCTATCGAACCAAATTCGGCAACAGCAACAACAAATTGGCAAATTACAGGCCGATGAAAAACGTCTGACGCAGTTGATTGAACAAATCAATCGTGAAATTGAACGTAAACGACGTGAGGAAGAAGAACGCCGACGCGCTGAAGCCAAGCGCCAAGCGGAATTAGCCGCCAAACGCAAAGCGGAAGAAGCCAAGCGTCGCGCGGAACTCGCGGCAAAACGCGAAGCCGAACGCCGAGCACGAGAACAAAAACTGGCAGAAGCCAAAGCCGCCCAAGCACGCGCTGCCGCCCGAGCTGAGGCAAAACAAGCACAACAACATCGCGCTGAAGTGGCTCGTCTTGAAGCGGAAAAGCGCCGGTTTGAACAAGAGCAAGCAAGCCAAAAAGCGCAAGAAGCGCGGGCAGCCAAACAAGAAGCCGAAGCAGAGCAAAACAGTAAAACCACACCGCCGCCCGAACCCACCGCTGCAGGGCGAGGGTTTGCTGCCTTAAAAGGCAAAATGCGCCTCCCCACCTCGGGAGCCATCACGGGGCGTTTTGGCACTCGGCGCGGTGAAACCAGCACAGTGTGGAAGGGAATTTTTATCCAAGCGCCGGCTGGACAAGCGGTGCGCGTGGTGGCTGAAGGCCGTGTGGTGTACGCCGATTGGTTGCGTGGTTTTGGCAATATGGTCATTGTCGATCACGGCAATAGTTATATGAGCATTTATGGCGGCGCAGAGGCGTTATTGAAACAAATCGGTGATCGTGTTCGCGCAGGTGATACGATTGCCACCACCGGTGCCAGCGGTGGGGCTGCGGAAAGCGGTTTGTATTTTGAACTCCGTCATCTGGGACAGCCCATCAACCCTCAGCAATGGGTCGGTGGTTAAAGAATACGATCAAGGAATCAGCAATGTCGAATTTACGCAATACCTTTGCTTTGGTGACGGGTGGGGCCGTACTCGGTGCGGTGCTCACGATGAGCGTGTCTGCAGTGGCAGAACGCGAAGCCAGTGCACCTTTGCCATTGAATGAGCTGCGTACCTTTGCCGAAGTGTTTGGCCGCATCAAACAAGATTATGTTGAACCGGTTGAAGATAAAAAACTGATTAACGAAGCGATCAATGGCATGTTGACTGGGCTTGATCCCCATTCTGCTTATTTAGACCCTGAAGCCTACAAAGAATTACGAGAAGGCACACAGGGCGAGTTTGGTGGCCTTGGGATTGAAATTGGTTCGGAAGACGGTTTTATTAAAGTCATTGCCCCGATTGAAGATACCCCTGCTTTCCGTGCGGGCCTGAAAAGTGGTGATTTGATTGTCAAAATTGATGAGACCTCGGCGCGTGGGCTGTCAACGACCGATGCAGTGAAAAAAATGCGCGGCAAGCCGGGGACAAAAATTGCCCTGACCATTGCCCGCAAGAGTGAAAATCGCACCTTCACCGTACAAATCACCCGTGCCATTATCAAAACCAAGAGTGTGCGTTGGAAGTTATTAGAGCCCGACTATGGCTATGTGCGCGTTGCACAGTTCCAAGAGCATACCGTTGAAAATCTGGTTGATGCCTTGGTCGCGGTGTCGAAAGACAATAAAAAACCGCTTAAAGGGTTGATTATTGATTTGCGTGATGATCCGGGTGGTTTATTAAATGCAGCGGTTGGGGTCTCGGCGGCCTTTTTGCCGAAAGATGCGCTGGTGGTCTACACCGAAGGCCGTGCTCCTGATGCCAAAATGCGCCTGACGGCATCGGTACAAAATTACAGCCGTAAAGGAGAAGACCCTTTAAACCGCTTACCTGCTGAAATGCGCGATATACCGCTGGTGGTGTTGGTGAATGCCGGTACAGCATCGGCATCTGAAATTGTGGCAGGGGCACTGCAAGACCATAAGCGTGCCGTTGTTGTGGGGGTGCAAACTTTTGGGAAAGGCTCGGTGCAGTCGATTCTGCCGTTGGGATCTGCTGGTGGGATTAAATTGACCACTGCGCGTTATTTCACACCAAATGGTCGTTCTATTCAGGCGAAAGGGATTGAGCCTGATGTAGTGGTGGAAGAACAAATCACACAAAAAGCGGCAGCAAGCGCCCAAACCCCATTGCGTTTACGCGAGGCAGATTTAGAACATCACTTAAGCAACCCAAGTGATAAACCCACACCGAAGTCGGTTACACCGTTAACACCAGTGGAACAAAAAGAGGATAAACCAGAATCGACGGTTAACCCACGAGACCCCAATCCGAAAACAGATAATCAACTGGGACAGGCCTTAAATATCCTCAAGGTGCAACGCATATTGGAAAGCAAAAATACCAATCCGGCAAAACCGTAGTTGATGAGGTGTAGCAAAGGATCAGGGCGCACAATGCTGCGCCCGACTTGCATATCTTTGCGCTTGGACGAATACTGGAAAGCAAAATCACCCGCCCTACCCGACCAAAACCCCAGTTAATGATCCAGAATATCGTGCTGGGGCGTTTGATGTGATGTGAGGAGGACTTGTTATGCCACACCGCCGCCCGCCCGTTCATGAACTGTTTAAGTGCCACGACATCGTTTTTCACCCCTTTCCCCCCGGACAGGCGGAACAAGCTGCACAGCGGTTACAACATATCTCAGGCGTATCGGCGCTGGCCTTCCCGCATCAAAACCGAGTGTTAGTCACCTATGTATTAGGGGAATCGTCGCTGGCTGCGCTGTTGCAATGGCTACAGGACGAAGGTTTTCATATTGACAACAACCTCTTGCAAAAGCTGCATCATGCTTTGATTACCTACTGTGAAGCAGTGCAATTAGAAAATCTGGCAGAACCGGCCAAGCCCACCAAGAGCCATGAAGCCTACTCAAAAGTGTACGAGCAACATTTGCATGGCGATCATGACGACACACCAGAAGAACTCCGGCGTGCCTTGTAAACTATCAAATTACAATTTAGTAATCGTGGCGAACCAGTGCAGCAGCAAAGAAACCATCGGTGCCATGTTGATGGGCGGTGAGGTTGAGATACTCGTCAGGCATCGTCAGATCGACCCGTTGTGCGGCTAACAGCTCATTGGCGGGAAGCAAGCTAAATTGCGGATTGTCAGCAAGGAAAGCTCTGACGATTTCTTGGTTCTCCGCTGGCAGAATACTGCATGTGGCATACACCAAACGGCCACCCACTCGCACTAAACGAGAAGCCGACTGTAAGATATTGCGTTGCAAAGTATTGAGTTCTGCAACCGATTCCGCGTTTTGCCGTAATTTCAAATCAGGATTACGGCGCAAAGTGCCCAAGCCTGAACACGGGGCATCGACCAACACCCGATCCATTTTATTCACCAAGCGGCTGATACGGCTGTCGCGTTCATGTTCAATCCGTTGTGGGTGAACATTCGACAAACCAGAGCGTGCTAGGCGCGGTTTCATCTTGCTTAACCGTCCCTCAGCGACATCGAACGCATACAGACGGCCTGACGATTGCATCATTGCCCCCAGCAACAGGGTTTTGCCCCCAGCACCCGCACAGAAATCGGTCACCATCTCGCCGCGCTTTGGCGCCAGCAACAAACCTAATAATTGGCTACCCTCGTCTTGCACTTCGACTTTACCGCCAGCGAATAAACTGTGTTTATTCAAAGCAATTTTGTCTTTTAAGCGGATGCCAAACGGTGAGTACGGCGTGGCTTCAGCAGCAATCCCTTCACGCTCCAGTTGTGCTAAGACATCTTCACGCTTGGCTTTGATGGTATTGACCCGCAAATCTAACGGGGCAGGCCGTTGCATGCCACGACCTAAAGCCAAAATGGCTTCATCGCTCATGCCACTGCCTTGCAATGAGGTCACGGCCCATGGTGGTAATTCCGCTTGTTCGGAGAGGGTCAATTCAGGATGAGCGCCTTTTAAAGTCACCACCCATTCTTTTTCATCACGTCCCAAATCATGCTCAATCGCCCGAATAGGAACACCACGCAATTTAATCAGCGCCGCAATCGCAAAAGCGCGAGGGGTATCGTATGGGGCAATCAAGGCGCGCAGATAGGACAAACGGCGCAGCGTGGCAAAGACCGTTTCTGCAATATGATGGCGGTCGCTGGCGCCCAATTTCGGATGGGTACGGAAAAAATGCGACAACACAGTGTCTGCCGGATGTTCAGCAGGCAAAACACGGTGTAATGCACTGACAATCGCCAGTAAAGGAATTGGGGAGGAAGAATCAGCCATGGGCTTGGGGTCTTTCTTTAGGAGGGCGTTCCAGTTGGGTTTCGCCGTTAATACTGAGAAAAATCAATCGTTGATCGAGCGTCAGCTCGGGGCTATGCCGCCGAATGCGTAAAGGAAGATTGGCAAATTGTGGGGCAAACCAAAATTCGGTACTTTCCTGGTCGGTTCGGCTGGCGAGATGGAATACCGGAATCGAGTGTGATTCTAGGGTAAAAGTCGCCTCGCCGATCACGGTCAGAGGATAATGATAAAGTTTGCGGCCATTGGTTACCGCTAATTCTTGTTGTAAAACTGATGCACCCTGCAAGGCAATATGGAATGCCACGCTGAGAATATCTTGTGCCGCATCAGGCAGGGGACTGAGGTGTTCCAGCTGTGCACCATAACGCAACTGTTGTTGCGCGTAATCAAATTCAGCCTGCTCGCGCACGTGTCCTTTGCGTTCACCATAAAATCGCTGCGGTTTCAGGCCATTTTTCTCTATCTGGCCCTCACTCTGATACAGCAGCGGACGGCTAAACACCGGCTGCAATCGCAACTGTAGCTGGTAATGCACTCCCTGTTGTTGCCAATTCAGCTCGGCGAGTCCTGCCAATAAATTGCCATAAAAAACCTCATAACGCAGCAAAGCCTGTTGGGGGAACACTGCTACATCGGCTTGCGCTGATGGTGGCTGTGCTGCGGTCGCCGCATCGGTTTCTGCGGGTGTTGCAGCAACGGCTGGGGATGTTTCGCTCGGCTCAGGGATTGGCTCGGTGAGCGTGGGTGATGGCTTGACTGGCGGGAGGGTGATGTTTGCCTCAGCGACAGCGGGGACAGCAGGCGGTGGTGCGGTGTTGACTGCCACGGTTTGCTGAACCCATGTCACCGATAAGGGGCTGATAGGGACGGCGACCTCGGTTGCCGGCAGTTGCCATCCCCCCTGTGTCAACACGATTGCATGACACAGAAGGGACAGCCCGATTGCCACACTCAGCGGCATCCGCATGACGTCAGGCCTACACCGTTACCACTCGATTGCCACGAATTTGCAAGCGCCCTGCCACAAAATCAGCTACCGCTTGCGGATAAAGCTGGTGCTCAATGGTTAAAACCTTAGCTGCTAAACTATCGGCATCTTCATCATCTGCCACACTCACCACCCCTTGCGCGACAATGGGGCCATGATCCAACTCGGCAGTCACAAAGTGCACGGTGCAGCCAGCCACTTTACAACCCTCGGCAATCGCCCGTTCATGGGTATGCAGTCCGGGGAAAGCTGGCAGCAGTGAAGGGTGGATATTTAACATCCGTCCTTCGTAGTGACGGGTAAACTCGGGCGTCAGAATCCGCATAAAGCCAGCTAACACCACCAAGTCGGGCTGATAGCTGTCGATACAATCTGCTAAGGCTTGATCAAACGCCTCGCGGCTTGCAAAAGCTTTATGGTCAACGACCGCAGTAGCGATACCGCGTGCGGCAGCCCAAGCTAAACCGGCGGCATCTGGTCGGTTCGAAATCACCGCTGCAATCTGGGCACCGCTGATTTGCGCGTCCACGATGGCCTGCATATTCGAACCACGACCAGAAATCAGAATCACAACATTCTTCATTACTTACGCCACTTGGGTTTGATGTTCGTCGCCCTGACGTGGGCGAATGTGGCCAATACGATAGACCGTTTCGCCTTGGGCTGTTAAGAAGGCAGCGGCACGTTCGGCCTCTTCAGCGGCAACAATCACCGCCATGCCAATACCACAATTAAAGGTACGGTACATTTCTTGGGCATCCACATTGCCCTCTTGCTGCAGCCATTGGAACAGTTTTGGTAAGGTCCAACTGTTGGCATCAATTTGTGCCACCGTGTTGGCAGGCAACACGCGAGGGATATTTTCAGTCAACCCGCCGCCAGTGATATGTGCCATCCCTTTGACTGTCAATTCTGCCATCAAGGCCAATAAGGGTTTGACGTAGATACGGGTTGGGGCGATGACCGCTTGACGCAGGGTCGTGTCACCATCAAATGGGGCATCCAAATCTGGCTGTGCACGGTCGATGATTTTGCGCACCAAAGAATAACCGTTGGAGTGAGCACCGTTGGAGGCTAAGCCCAACACCACATCACCCGCCACAATGTCGCGGCCAGTGATAACTTTGGCTTTTTCAACCACACCGACAGCAAAACCAGCGAGGTCATATTCACCCACAGGGTACATACCGGGCATTTCTGCGGTTTCACCACCGATTAACGCACATCCGGCTTGTTCACATCCGGCAGCAATGCCTTTGATCACATCGGTTGCACGCGGTACATCCAGCTTACCGCAGGCAAAATAATCTAGGAAAAACAGCGGTTCTGCACCTTGCACCAAAATATCATTGACGCTCATCGCCACTAAATCGATACCAACGGTGTCGTGTTTGTCCCAATCAAAGGCCAATTTCAGTTTAGTGCCGACGCCATCGGTACCCGATACCAACACGGGTTCTTGATATTTTTTGCTGATTTCCACCAGCGCGCCAAATCCCCCCAAATCGCCCAAAACTTCTGGACGCATAGTGCGTTTGGCAAACGGTTTGATGTTTTCAACAAGTTGGTCACCGGCATCGATATCCACGCCAGCATCACGATAACTGAGGGAGGTTTGGCTCACAAAAAGACTCTCTTTCTTGCTAATTAAATTCTGTGGTGTAATTTGCTCTCATGTTGCGCCGCAAGAAATCGCGAGCAGTGAAGCAAAAACTGCCGATATTTTAACAGATTGCGCGCACTCTCTTTCCCTGTTTGCTGCGAGTGTAAAAGATGGTTGCTTCTCGTCGTGCCTCATCATGGTGGATTGGTCTGGCCATCACCTCGGCATTGTTGTTATTTGGGATGCTGATGTATTTCCTCGGCCCTATTTTGACACCGTTCGTCACAGCAGCGGTGTTGGCCTATATCACCACCCCCTTGTCACAGCGTTTACAGCGTCTTGGTTGTTCGGCGGCGGTGGCGGCGGTGTTGGTCACCTTATTATTGGGGATTGGCGTGTTGCTGATGTTGTTGCTGTTGTTACCCATGTTATTGCAACAAGGCCATTTATTATCAAACCGACTGCCGAGTTTGGTGGATTGGCTACAAAATACCGTTGCACCGTGGGCAGAGCAGACATTGGGGTTCACAGTACAACTCGATATCAGCGGTTTACGGCAAGTGTTGGTGGAGCATGTCGATGCTATTCGTCGTGCTGTCGGCAACACCTTGCCCGCGCTAACGTCGCAGGGCTTGGCATTATTGGCTTTTTTGGCCAACTTAATTTTGGTGCCGATTTTGTTTTACTACTTTTTGCGCGACTGGCAAGCGGTGGTAGATCGTTTTACTCGCCTGATCCCGCCACGCTGGCAACAGCACACCGATCGGATCGCGGCTGAACTTGACCGTGTATTGGGTGAATTTTTGCGTGGGCAATTATTGGTGATGTTATTGATGGCGCTGATCTATGGCGGCGGTTGGTGGTTAGCGGGGTTGCAATCGGGATTAGCCATCGGGGTTTTTACCGGTTTATTGGTATTTATTCCGTATGTCGGTGCCTTTATTGGGCTAGGATTGGCAACAATCGCAGCGATTTTACAAGGCGACGGTTGGAGCTTGTTGCTGGCGGTGTGGGGAATGTATGCCTTCGGCCAGCTGTTAGAAAGTTATCTGATTACCCCTTATTTAGTGGGTGAACGGATTGGCCTATCTCCGTTAGAAGTCATTTTTGCTCTGATGGCATTTGGCCAGTTGTTTGGTTTTGTGGGGGTGATGATTGCCTTGCCTTTGGCTGCGATTGTGCGGGTTTTATCAGTCGAAGGACTGCAACACTATTACGCCAGCCGCTTTTATCAGGGTAGAATGCCCCCTCGATGTTTGTGAGTGCGCCGTTTTCTTTCACCTTTTGACGTTTCCGGTACCGCCTTGGATCAATTAGTCCTCGACCTCACGCCGCCGTCTTCTCCGGCCTTCGATCATGTGATTGCTGAATATAATCAGCAGATCATCGCCGCGTTGACCGACCCCTGTGGGGAGCGTTTTATCTACCTATGGGGTGAACCCGGGGTGGGCAAAACTCATCTGTTAAAACAGTGGGTAGAACACGCTCATGCAATTGGACGGGCGGCCATTTATCTGGATGCTCGTAGCGAGAGCCTGCCCGACTTTGCCCGAGAAGCCCGCTGTGTCGCTGTCGATCATGTGGATGATCTCACCCCAGATGATCAAATCACCCTGTTTTCTATTTTCAATACACTGGTCGATGGTGAAGGCCAGCTGTTAACCGCCGGTCGTATCCCGCCACAACAACTCAAACTGCGTGATGATTTACGCACCCGTTTGGCGTGGGGCTTGGTGTTTGAAGTGCATACCTTATCTGATGCTGACAAATTAGCCGCTTTGCGCCGCCATGCCCGTTCGCGGATGGTGGATATTCCCGATGATGTGTTTGCTTGGCTGATGAATCACTGGCGGCGGGATATGGCCAGCTTGATTGATATGGTCGATGCGCTTGACCATTATTCTTTGGCACTCAAAAAGCCAATCACTGTTCCGTTTGTAAAAAACATTCTCAAGTCACGTTTTAACGTCCAACGTTAAGGCCACCGCCAACTTGGCTTGCTTGGCCGTGGTCGCCCTTTGTTGTGGAAAAATATGTCATGAATAATCTCGCTTTATTTGATTTGGATAACACCCTGCTGGCTGGCGATTCAGATGTCGAATGGCCGCGTTTTTTAATCAACCAAGGGGTGTTAGACGCTGAGTATTACCACCGCGAGAATGACCGTTTTTATCAACAATACAAAACCGGCACCCTCGACATCTACGAGTTTCTCGACTTTCAATTGGCCCCTCTTACACGGTTTTCACGGCAAGAACTGGATGCCATGCACGAACAGTATCTGGCGCAACATATTCGGCCTTTAATGACCACAGCGGGTCAGGCTAAAGTCGATGAGCATTTAGCCACTGGCGATACCGTGATGGTGATTACCGCGACCAATCGTTTTATCACCGCGCCGATTGTGGCTGCGTTTGGTGTGCCTCATTTGATTGCAACTGAATTAGAAGAACGGGCTGATGGCAGTTTCACCGGCAAACCACGCGGCACCCCGAGCTTTCAAGATGGCAAAATTATTCGCCTGAATGAGTGGCTGGCGGCACAAGGCCGTCGTTTAGAAGACTATCCTCGTTCCTATTTCTATAGTGATTCCCGCAACGATATTCCCCTATTAGCAGCGGTGACCGACCCTGTGGTGGTCGATCCAGACGAGGTATTACGCGCCCATGCCGAGATTCAGGGGTGGCCGATTGTGTCGTTCCGCGAAGGTGCCTCGCAATGAGTACCGACGCTTTAACCCAACTGTTACAACGGGCAGAAGCGGTTTTAGCGCGTTTCGAGGCCACGTTGCCACCGCCTTTACCCGAGATTGACTGGCAAGCCACGGCTTTTCGCTGTCGTAAGATGGTGGGGGGGCGTTGTTATCTCGAAGCTGTCCCACAGCCACACAGCGTACCGTTGACCGATTTAACACACATTGATCGCCAAAAAGAACGCTTATTGCGTAATACGGCGGCGTTCGTTGCCGGTCGTCCAGCGAATAATGTGTTGTTAACCGGTGCGCGTGGTACGGGAAAATCGTCTTTGGTGAAAGCGTTACTACCGCAGTTTGCCGCTGAGGGTTTGCGGTTGATTGAAGTCGATAAAACACAGTTAGTGGATTTGCCGGATATTGTGCAACTGATTGCCGAACGGCCAGAGCGTTTTATTTTGTATTGTGATGACCTCAGTTTTGAAGAGGGTGATGACGCTTACAAAGCATTAAAAACCGCTTTGGACGGTGGGATTGCTCGCCGCTGTAACAATGTATTGGTCTATGCCACTTCAAATCGCCGCCATCTGATGCCAGAACGGATGCGCGATAACCTAGAACATCAGCTTGATGAAGAGGGCGAAATTCGTCCGGGTGAAACAACAGAAGAAAAAGTGTCGTTGTCCGAACGTTTTGGCTTGTGGTTGTCGTTTTATCCGTTTAGCCAAGAGGATTACTTAGCGGCGGTGGTGGTGTGGCTAAATCACTTTAAGTTAAAGATGAATGCTGAAACCGAAAAAGCAGCTTTGCGTTGGGCGTTGATGCGTGGTGCGCGCAGTGGGCGGGTGGCATGGCAATTTGCTTGTGATTGGGCTGGCCGTAAACCTAAAGAGCGTAAGGTGGATTTACTCTAAATGCGCGACTTCACTCCATTTAAAAACCGTTTGTTGAAAAATGCTCGTCATCTCAAGAAATGGGCCAAGCGGCAACAAATCGAATGTTACCGGCTTTACGACCGTGATTTGCCCGAGTTTCCGCTTGCCATTGATTTGTATGGTGAGCGTTTGCATGTGGCTGAATATGATACTGGCTGGCAAATTGAAGAAGCCGAACATGCCCTGTGGGTGCAAGCTGTATTGATTGCAGCATGTGACGTCTTACAGCTCGACCCTGCGCTTGCTGCTTTTAAGACCCGCCGCCGCCAAAAGGGATCGGATCAATACGAGAAAACCGGCCAACTTGGCGAAAATTTTGTCGTGCAAGAAGGTGGTCTCAAGTTTTGGGTCAATTTGGATAATTACCTTGATACGGGTTTGTTTCTTGATCACCGTCCGACCCGAGCGCAAGTACGGAACGAAGCCGCCGGTAAGCGATTCTTGAATCTGTTTGCTTACACTGGGAGTTTCACCGTGTATGCCGCCGCGGGTGGAGCAGTCGAAACCACCACCGTGGATTTGTCGAATACTTATCTCGATTGGGCCCACCGTAATCTGATTTTGAATGAATTAGATGGCCCACAGCATGAGCGTGTGCGGGCGGATGTGTTGCAGTGGTTAACAGATGCAGTCGAAATCGGGCAAAAGTTTGATTTGATCGTGATGGATCCCCCCAGTTTTTCTAACTCGAAAAAGATGTTAGAAATTTTGGATGTACAACGCGATCATGTTCGTTTGGTTGAACAGGCAATGCAGCTGTTGAGCCCGACAGGTACGTTGTATTTCTCGAATAATCTACGTGGTTTCCAACTCGACTCAACATTGGCTGAGCGTTTCAATATCCGCGACTTATCCGCACAATCCGTCCCAGAAGACTTCCGCAATCGCAAGATTCATCAGTGTTTTCGTATTCAGAAAAAATAATTAAGTAAGGTGCATCACCCTGCAAGGGCGATGCACCAAAAATATCTCCAATATTTCTGGCACTACCCCCTCCTTGCTTTGTCATTACAATCCATCCCGCCTCAATCATTCCCTCATCCATCATGCGCTTTGACCTCCCACCCCAGCTACTTTCTATCCTATTTATCAGCCTCGGTGCCAGCACCGGTGCTTGCTTCCGCTGGTGGTTGGGGTTGCGCTTGAATGCACTATGGCCAACGTTGCCGTTAGGCACATTCATAGCAAACTGTGTCGGTGGGTTGTTAATGGGATTGGCCGTTGCCGCGTTTGCTTGGCTACCTCCCATTCCACTTGAATGGCGATTAGGGTTAACCACTGGCTTTCTCGGTGGTTTAACCACCTTCTCTACCTTTTCAGCAGAAGCCATCGGTTTATTACAAGCTGGACATTACCCCGCCCTATTGCTGCATGTTGCCAGCCATGTGTTAGCCTCGCTGACTTTAACGTGGTGTGGTTTGAAATTAGGGCAATGGCTATGGGCATGACACGAATTAACGGACAGCAACATCATCTGATCGAAACGACAGATCGAGGTTTGGCGTATGGGGATGGTGTGTTTCGGACGGTGCAAGTGCAACAAGGCGTGCCGTTGTTGTGGCAATGGCAATGGCAGCGGTTATGCCACGATGCCCAGCGCTTACAACTTCCCCTGCCAGAGGAGGCGTGGTTACAACAAGAAATTGCCCTCGCCAGCGCTGATATCGAACGAGCCAGTGTCAAAATTCTCCTTACCCGAGGCAGTGGCCCACGCGGTTACGCCATCCCAAGCAACACCCAAACCCAATGTATCATCCAAGCTAATCCGTGGGCGGGGTATCCTGCTCGCTGGTATGAACACGGCGTTGCACTCTATCCTTGCCAATTGCAACTGGCTCGCCAACCAAAGCTGGCGGGAATCAAACATCTGAATCGATTGGAACAAGTGCTAGCGCGCAGCGAATGGCACGATCCTCAATACCAAGATGGTTTGCTATGCGATAGCGAAGGGTGGGTGATTGAAACTTGCATGGCCAATCTATGGTTATGCGAAGGTGGACAGTGGGTCACGCCTCGCCTGAGTCATAGCGGTGTGGCTGGGGCAGTGCGCAGTTGGTGGATAGATCAGTTAACACAAGCAGGGCAGACGGCAGTAGAAGCTAACATCAGCTGCGAACGATTATTCGCTGCGGATGAGGTGTGGCTCTGCAATTCTTTATTGGGCTTGGCGCCGGTAGCGGCAATCGGTGATCAAACATGGTCAAGCTGGCCGCAGGGGCGACATTGGCAACACGTCTATGAACACTTCCTCATGCCGAGTGGCGCAACACTCAGCCCACGGTAATTGGGCCAACTGCGCTGCCAATTGCTGTTGTAATTGTGGCAAATCACTGACGGCCTCGTAGATTTCCATCCAAGTGTCGGTTTGTTGTTGACGACATAACAAACGACCATGAATCCC